>Ga0209178_1000018_pt1 | contig 43933 bp, 32 predicted proteins | sample GAAS200_FD_187521 | JGI IMG/M metagenome (GOLD analysis project Ga0209178, IMG submission 187521) | Agricultural soil microbial communities from Georgia to study Nitrogen management - GA AS200 (SPAdes) (version 2) | ecosystem: Environmental > Terrestrial > Soil > Agricultural land | place: USA... | reverse complement strand
GCTCCCACGCCGTCTGCCGCCAGTTTCCGGGGTTGCCCGACGCCGTGTTCTCCGCCTGACGCGCGTGCTCGGCGTCGAACATCAGCCAGCCCGTGACCCGGACCCAGCGGCCGGCGAGCGCCGCGCGCAGGGAGTCCGTGGACCAGTCGCTTCCGCGCCGCGCCATGAACGCGCGCCAGCCGGGCGTCACCTCCGCGATCACCGGCAACGCGCCGCGATCCTCCGGGTCGGCGACCAGCTCGAGGTGGGTGTCCCGACGATCCACCTCGCGCGCGTAGCAGTTGACGGTCTCCACGCCCCCGACCCGGACGTCGCGCACGTATCCCACGACCGTCGCGGCGCTCCGCTCGCTCCACCGGTCGCGGTCGTCGCCCGGGGCGAGGAGCCCGGCGATGGTCGCCTCCCGGTCGAGGTCCGCGGGGGCCGGCGTCAGGGCGCGGTTCTTCAGGCGGTTGAGCGCGCGGACGGCCGGCGAAACGGCCTCGCCCTCGAGGGGACACCCCGGAAACGCTCCACCCTCCCGCGCGACGCAGGCGCAGAGGAGCGCGAGGAGCACGAGCGGAGCGCGGGCCGGTCCCATGCCGACAACCTGCCGCGCGGCCCGGCCGAGCGCGGCATCGAAATCACGCCGCTCGCATCAAAGCCCCGCCGTCAGCGGGGAGGGAGCGTTACTCCCGGCTCGCCCGCGGCGCGGCGCCGGGCGTTGAACGCGGCGAGGCCCGCGGTCTTCAACCGGGTCCAGCGCGAAAGGACCGGCGCCGCGTCGGTGCGGGCCCGGCCGCAGGCCGCGACCTCCGCCGCGGTCGGGGCCAGCTCCGCGCCCTGCATCGCCATCGCCGCGCCCAGGAATTCGCTGGTCAGGCTGGCGAGGGTCGGCGGCGCGGGAGGTCCCTGCCGGAAGAACCCGCGGGCCCGGGGCCGCGGCGCCGGCGCGAGGGATTCGACCTGCGCGCGGAACGCGTCCCGATCGCTCCCCGAAGCGGAATCGAGCGCCGCGACCAGCGCCCGGGCCTGGGCGTAGGCCGCGTGGGCCGTCACCGCTCCGTCGTACATCTGCCGGGAGAGCGCGGCGAGCTGGGCCAGCGCCGGCGCGGGCGTCTTGACGCGGGGATCGAGGCGCACCACCAGGGGCTGGGTGGTGGAGTGACCGTCGGCCGTCAGCCGTACCGCGTAGCGGCCGGCCGGCGCCCAGGGCGCGTTGGCGCCGTGCACGCTCCGGTGCGGCACCGCGCCGGTCGCGTCCACGTCCCCCTCCTCGTTCACGTTCACGTCCCCCACCGGCTGATCGCGCAGGTCCCAGGTGAAGCGATGCATTCCGGCGCGGGTCGAAATCCGCTGCTCCGGCGCCGGCCAGTAGAGCGGGAGCCCGCAGTCGGTGGCGTTGGGAGTATGGCGGCAGATCACGTCGTAGGCCGCGGGGTTCGTCCCCGGGTCGGGGTCGAGCGCGGGGTCGTCGCTCGAATAGGTGCGGACCACCTTCCCCCCCGCGTCCAGAATGTCGAGGGTCACGGCGCCTCGGGCGTCGGCCGGCAGGAAGTAATCGAGAATGGCGCCGGCGGGCGGGTTCTCGCCCGCGGGAAGCTCGGGCGGCCAGGGCGTGGGATCGTTGGTCCCGAAGCGGACCCGCACCGCGGTCTCGGGCTTCACGAGGTACGGCGTGCCCGACTTCTGCGCGGCGGCGAGGGCCGCCGTTTGGCGAAGCGGCGTCACGTCGTCGAGAATCCAGAATCCCCGGCCGTGGGTGCCCGCGATCAGGTCGGCGCAGAGACAGGTGCTGTCGTCCTTCACCGCGAGATCGCGCACCGAAATCGCCGGCATGTTGAGCCGCAGCGACTGCCAGTGGTTGCCGTCGTCGTAGGAGACCCAGACCTGCTGGTCGGTGGCGGCGTAAAGGAGTCCCCGCTGGCGCGGGTCCTCGCGGATCGCGTTGGCCACGGCTCCGGGCGCGATGCCGGCGTCGATCTCGGTCCAGGTCTTCCCGCCGTCGTGGGTGCGGAAGAAGTGCGGATTGGCGTCGTCGATCCGCATGGTGTTGGCGGCGGCGTAGGCGGTGCGAGTGTCGAAGTGGCCGGCGTCGAGGTTGAAGATCCGGGTCCAGGGCTTGATCGCCGCCGGGGTGACGTTCTTCCAGGTCACGCCGCCGTCCGCCGTGGTCTGGATGTTGCCGTCGTCGGTGCCGGCCCAGAGGACGCCGAGGGCGATGGGCGACGCGGAGAGCGCGGTGATGGCGCCGCGGGGCCCGGGCGTGACCGTGCTCGCGTACTTGCCGGCGCTCGCCGGCACGTCCCAGGTGGCGCGGGCCAGGTCGGGACTGATCCGGGTCCAGGTGCGCGCGTGGTCCGTCGAGCGCCACACCACGTTGGACGCGTAGTAGAGCACGTCGGGACGCACCGGAGACCAGAGAATCGGCATGGTGCGCACGTTGCGCCCGAACTGGTCGCCGCGCGCGGCCTGGTCGGGGCCGACGAAGGTAGTCTGCCCGGTGCGGCGGTCGTAGCGGGAGACGCTGGTGCGTCCGCTCCCGAAGACCACGTCGGGATCGCGGGGATCGGGCGCCGCGATGCCGTACTCCTGGATGTTGGCCGGGTGCCAGTCGTGGAAGGTGATCTCGCCGTCGTCGGAGCGGCTGTCCACGCAGATCGAGCCCGAATCCTGCTGGCCGCTGCAGACCCGATAGGGGAACGCGTCGTCGGCGGTCACGTGGTACACGGCGGCGGTGGGCTGGGTGTACCAGTTGCTCCACGACTCGCCGCGATTGCCGGAGACCACGGCGCCCTGATCCGAGACCGCGAGGATCAGGTTCGCGTCGTCGGGATCCACCCACACCCGCTGATAGTCGTCCCCGCCGGGCGCGCCGCGCACCGCGGACCAGGACGCCCCGCCGTCTTCGGTCCGCCACATCACCACCGACGCCGAGTAGACCACGTTCTCGTCCTTCGGGTCCACCACGATCGTCGGCAAGTCCCCGCCCCCGATGCGGGCGAGGGGCCGGGGGTCCACGGTGCCGGCGCTGTCCGGGTCCCCGCGCCCGCCGCGGGTGCGCAGCGTCCAGTGCGCGCCGGCGTCGGACGACTTGTAGAAGCCGACCGGCCCGGAGCCCCCCGCGGGATTGACCGACGCCACCATGGCGTAGATCACCTGGGGATTGCTGGGCGCGATGGCGAGATTCGCTTCCAGCACCGCCGGAAGCCCGTCGGTGAGCTGGGTCCAGGTGGAGCCGCCGTCGGACGACTTGAACACGCCACCCGAGCCGCCGCCGAAATCCCCGCCCTCCCAGAAGGCCTGCTGCTGCTGCCAGAGCGCGGCGTAGACCACGCTCGGGTTGGCGGGATCGATGCGGACGTCGTTGCCGCTGGTGTACTCGTCCTTGTAGAGCACCCGCTCGAAGGTGCGGCCGCCGTCGGTGGAGCGGAAAATTCCGCGCTCCGGGTTGGGACCGTAGGGATGACCCAGCGCCGCGACGAAGAGCCGGTCGGGGTTGGTGCGGTCCACGTCCACCATCGCGATCATCTCGGTCGAGTCGAGACCCAGGTGGGTCCAGGTCCGTCCCGCGTCGGTGGACTTGTACATCCCGTTTCCGGTCGCCAGGTCGGGCCGGATGATCCCCGCGCCCGATCCCACGTAAATCACGCTCGGGTTGGACGGCGCGACGGCGATGGCGCCGATCGATCCCGTGGGCTCCTGATCGAAGATCGGCTCCCAGTTCGACCCGTAGTCCGTGGTGCGCCAGACGCCGCCGTTGTCGAACCCGGCGTAGAGCACCGCCGGATGTCCGGGCGCGCCGGAGAGCGCGCGGGCCCGGCCCGCGCGGGTGGGACCGATGGCGCGCCAGCGCAGGGCCGACGTGGCGTCGGGAGTCTGGGCGAAGGAGCGGGACGACAGGGTGACGGCGAGGGCGAGGAGGGAGATCGAGACGCGCACGGCGGAACCTCTGGCTCTTGAGGAAGAAGGAGCGAGGAGTATGCAGCGTTCCGGAAGACCGGGCTACCCCGGCGGAGTCACGCGCTGCAACGTGACGCGACGCCCGATACGCGACGCGGGACCGTCACGGCGCCCGCGTTTTCACCATCCTGAGGTACACCCCCCGCCCGTCGCCCAGCGCGGGGTCGTTCGAGGGCGCCGCCGCCAGGCGCTCCAGCAAGCCCGCTTCGAGGCGGGGGCCCTCGGCGCCGGCGAGGTCGATCGCCCGGGCGGCCGACCGCAGCACGATCACCGATTCCAGCCCGCCGATGTCGTCGAAGAACCAGCCGCAGGACGTGAACATCCGGAGCGCGAAGCGCTCCATCTCGAGCAGCCGGTGCCCCGGCGGACCGGCGAGCGCATCGCCGTAGGCGTCCCGCGCGGCCCAAGGATCGCCGAACGCGGCCTGCCCTTCCCGCTCGAAGATCCGGTGAATCTCCCCCGCCAGCCACTCCAGCGCGGAGCGCAGCGGCCCCCGCCAGCGCTGCTGACTCGGCCGCTCCGGCGCCGACTTGCATCCGCAGTCCGAGCGCCAGCGCTCCACGCCGTGCACGCAGCTCCACGACGTGGGCGCGACGAGCCGCACGTCCTCCTCGGGCGGATGACGGGCCAGGAACGACGCGTAGTTCTCCACCCGCACGTCGGGGCGGGCTCCCAGGATCTCGAGCACCTGGCCCAGCGTCACGACCCCTTCCTTATGATGGTGGCCGAAGGTCTCGCCATCGGTGGCGCAGGAGACCAGCGCGTTCGGCGACGACGTGAGCCGGTCCGCGAACCGGTCCGGCTCCCGGGTGAAGGGCCCGAAGGCCACCTCCTGCGCGATGCCGCCGTCGTAGACGAACACCGCGATCCGGCGGCCTCCCGGGGTGCGGTACCACCCGGGCCGGCCCCCGGCCGGCGCCCGTTCCACCTGCCGGGGCGCGAGAACGGTGAACCGGATCCCCGCGTCCGCGAGCACGCCCAGTGATTCCTCGTCCACCGCGGTCTCGGGAAGCCACATCCCTTCCGGCTCGCGCCCGAAACGCCGGCGGAAGTCCGCGATTCCCCACCGCACCTCGGTGACTTTGTCGCGCCGGGGAGCGAGCGGCAGGATCACGTGGTGGTACGGCATCGCGATCGCCGCGCCGTGGCCGCCGTGACTGGCGACGCTGGCCCGGTCGGCGGCGAGGATCTGGGCGAGAATCCGGGGGGCGGCGCGATCCATCCAGGTGAAGAGCGTGGCGCCGAAGTCGAAGGAAAGAGCGCCGAGGAGCGGCGCGATGGGGCCGTAGCACTCCCGGGCGATTCGCGCGTTCCAGTCGTGGTCCGGTGCGGCGCCGATCTCGCGCGGGACCTCTCCCGTCCACGGGTCGTCGCGCGGCGGCTGGTAGAAGTGCCCGTGAATGACGACCGACCGCATCAGCCGGCGAGGGCCTCCGCCACCTGGGCCAGCACGTCGGGGAAGAGATCGTCGCGGCGGCCAAGCGCCAGGGCGGTCACGCGCGCGGAGGCGAGGCGCGCGGCGTCGCCGCCCAGCGCCTGCAGCAGTCCCTCGCCGTCGTCGCAGTGCTGGGTGAAGCGGCGTTCGGCGTAATCCACCACCGCGCCGGTCGAGATGATGAACTGCCAGTCGGACGCCTGCGCGAGCAGCAGCTCGCGGGCGGCCTGCGCCAGAATCGGCCGCGCGGCTTCTGACCGGAGCGCCTCGGGCGCCGCGTCCCAGAACGATTGCTCGAAGCGGTGGAGCCGGGTCCAGGTCCACTTGGTGCCGGGATTGAGCCACATGCTGTGGTCGCCGTTCGCGCCCCAGGAACCCTCGGCCAGCTGCAGCGCGGTCCGCGGCGGGTGCGCCGCGAGATGGCCGCTGCCGGTCACCGCGTGGACGCCGGCGCGCCCCTTCAGCCCGCGGTAGGTGTCGGCGAGAAAATCCGGCCCCTCGAACCACCAGTGGCCGTAAAGTTCGGTGTCGAAGGGCGCGACGATCACCCCGCCCTTTTCCTTCGCGTGCTCGGATCCGATCTGGTCCAGGAGCCCCACGAAGTGGCCGGCGTGATCGCGGACCCGGCCCAGCGCGGCGGCGGGATCGTACGGTCGCTTGGCGCCGAGATCCACGTCGGCTCCGGTCACGCGCCAGAGCTTCAAGCCGCCGGGCCAGCGGATCTTGTGAAACTCGAGGTATGACGCGTCGCCGGGGTAGCCCTGGTGCCGGCTCCAGACCTGCATCGAGGAGCGGGGATCGCGCACCAGCGCGGCGACCACGCCCGCGCCCTTCGCGCGCTTCGACACCCGATAGGCCTGATAGGGGGAGTGCAGCGGCCGGCGGCGGCCCGGGGCCCGCGGATCGTCGTGCCGCTCGGCGTCGAAACGCTCGGCGCCGAGCGGGATGTCCTCGTAGGCGCCGAGGGGCGTGCCCGCGCGCGCCAGATGCGCGTCGGTGAAGAAGTAGCGGAACCCGGCGCGGGCGAGGTGCTGCTCGATGCCGGGACGCCGCTTGACGCTCCCGCGATAAGCGCACTCCGGGAGCCAGCAGCCGGCCGCCGGGGCCCCGAAGAGCCGGCGGTGCTCGTCACGGCCCACCGCGAGCTGCAGCCGGATGCTTTCGTCGCGCGCGAGCAGCGGCAGGTACCCGTGGGTGGCCGCGGAGCCGATGATCTCGAGGCGTCCCTGCTCCTGCAGCCGCCGGAAGGCCGCGACCAGATTGCCGTCAATCGCCCGGAACTTTTTCTGGAGGCGCTCCAGCCGCTCCCGCCAGAAGCGCACCAGCGGCAGCAGCGGCTGGTCGCCCGTCGTGGCGAGGGACGCGGGCGCCTCGTCGCAGGCGCCGATCCGCTGGGCGAAGAAGGCTTCCAGCTCCCGCTGGAAGGTGGGAGAGACGAGCTGGTTGGCCAGGACCGGGGTGAAGCCGATCGTCACCGGCGCGGGGGTCCCTTCGGCCGCGAGAGCGTCGAGCTGTTCCAGGAGCGGCAGATAGGTGTCGAGGGCCGCTTCGCAGAGCCAGTCGCTCCCGTGGGGCCAGCGGCCGTGATTCAGGACATACGGGAGGTGACTGTGCAGCGCGAGAACGAAATCCATCACACCACGCCGTTCAGCGCGCGGACGTAGACCGCCCGATAGCGTTCGGCCGAGCGGTCCCACCCGAACTGGCGGCCCATCGCGGCCCGGACCATGCGTTTCCACGCCGCGCGGTCGTCGTAGGCCGCGGTGGTGCGGTGGATGGCCGCCGCGAGCGCGGCGGGCTCGTAGGCGTCGAACAGAAACCCCGTGACCCCGTCCTCGATGCTGTCCGAGAGACCGCCCACCCGGCGCGCGACCGGGATCGCTCCGTAATGCTGGGCGCGCATCTGGGTGAGTCCGCAGGGCTCGTACAGCGACGGCATCAGCAGCGCGTCGGCGCCGGCGAGGAGCCGGTGCTCCACCCGGTCGGTGAACATGAACTCGACCGCCACCCGGTCCGGCGCGCCGGCGGCGAGCTCGGTCAGCGCCTGGTGATAGCGATGCTCCCCCGCGCCCAGGAACACGAACTGCGCGCCCGTGCTCCCCGCGAGGTCGGCGCCCAGCACCAGATCCAGTCCCTTCTGCGACACCATCCGCGCGCTCATCGCGAAGAGCGGCGCGTCGGGCCGGACGGCGAGCCCGTACGCCTTCTGCAGCTCCGCCTTGCAGTGGCGCTTGCCCGACGGATCCTCGCGCGAGTAGCGCGACGGAATCTCGGGGTCCGCGGCGGGGTCCCAGAGCAGCGGGTCGATCCCGTTCAGGATCCCCACCAGCCGGTCGCCCAGCGCGGTGAACGTGCCCTGCAGCCCGAATCCGCCCTCGGGGGTGCGGAGCTCGGCCGCGTGGGTGGGGCTCACCGTCACCGCGAGATCGGCGAACGCGAGCCCGCCCTGGAGGAAGTTCATCCGTCCGTACCACTCGAGCACGCCCTGCCGGTAGAGTTCGGACGGGAGGCCGAGCTCGTCCACCATCTCCGGCGGGAAATGGCCCTGAAAGGCGGCGTTGTGAACGGCGAGCACCACTCCCAGCCGGTCGTAGAACGCGGTTCCCGCGAGCGCGGTGCGCAGGTAGAGGGGCGCGAGCGCGGTGTGCCAGTCGTGCGCGTGCAGGACCCTCGCCTCGGGCGCGATCTCCGGGAGCGCGGCGAGGGCGGCGCGGCAGAAGAACGCGAAGCGCCGGGCGTTGTCGTCGTAGTCTCCGGCGTTGTCCCCGTAGATGCCCGGCCGGTCGAAGAAATCGGGGTGCTCGACGAAGAAGACGTCGGGCGAGCCCGGCCGGCGAGGGAGCCGGTAGAGCCAGGCGTGCTCGGCGTGGAGGCCCAGCGGGACGGCGAGCGAGACGGCGGTGCGCTCGAGGGCGGGCGTGGTTTCGCGCACCCGCTGGTAGAGGGGCATCACGATGGTGGTGGGGTTGCCGAGCGCGGCCTGCGCCGCCGCGAGTCCGCTCACCGCTTCACCGAGGCCGCCGGTCCTCGCGAAGGGCCAGCACTCGGCGGCGAGGTGCACCACGCCGATCGGCGGCTCGCGCGAGGTCCGGCGGGGCGCGGCGACGCGCGCCCGACTGGTCTTTCCCGCCGCCCTGGTTCCGGTCCCTTGCTTCACCGCCACCCCGGCGCTCCTTAAGCCGTCGGCGGGTCGTCCGCCGGCGCGTCGCCCCGCATCGCGGGGAGGTAATAATCGGTCAGGTAGTTCCGCACCATGCGCTGGGCGGTGAAACGGGCACCGGCGGCGCGGAGGGCGCCTTTCATCTTGTCCACCCAGCCCGCCGGGACGCCGCCCGCGTCGGCGTCGTAGTACAGCGGCACCACCTCGTCTTCGAGCAGGCGGTACAGCTCGGCGGCGTCGGCCGCGTCGGCGTCTCCGCCCGAGGGCGGCGCGGGGATCGCCCACCCGTTTCGCCCATCGTAACCCTCGGCCCACCACCCGTCCAGCGTGGAGAGCTGCGGCACGCCGTTCAGCGCCGCCTTCATTCCGCTGGTGCCGCACGCCTCCATCGGCACCCGCGGCACGTTGAGCCAGAGGTCCACGCCCTGCACCAGGACGTGCGCGAGATGCAGGTCGTAATCCTCGAGGAACGCGATGCGCCCTTCGAAGCGCGCCTCGCGGGTATGGTTGTACACGCGCTGCAGCGCCTGTTTCCCCGGTTCGTCGGCCGGATGGGACTTCCCCGCGAACACGATCTGCACCGGCCGGTGCGGCTCCACCAGCAACCGTTGCAGGCGGTCCACATCCCGGAACAGCAGATCGGCGCGCTTGTAGGTCGCGAAGCGCCGCGCGAAGCCGATGGTCAGCGCCTCGGGGTCGAGCAGGGTCCCCGCCCCCACCAGATGCAGGGCCTCCTTCCATTGGTCCGCCCAGCGGCGCCGGGCCTGCTCCCGGATGGCCCGCATCAGGTTCGCCTTGAGGTCCACGTGCGCCGCCCACAGCGAGCCGGCGTCGAGTTCCGAGACCTGGTCCCAGAACGCGGGATCATCGACGCGCCCCAGCCAATCGGCGCCGAAGTTCGCGTCGAAGAGTTTCAGGAACCGGTTCGCCATCCAGGTGGCGACGTGGGCGCCGTTGGTCACGGCGCCGATGGGAACCCGGGACGGATCGCGATCGGGCCAGAGCGGCGCCCAGATGCGCCGCGATTCCTCGCCGTGCCGGAGCGAGACGCCGTTCACGCGCGCCGACAGCCGGATCGCGGCCACCGGCATGTGAAAGGCGCCGTGGTCCTGGGCGGGGTGATGGCCGAGCTTCAGGACCGCGTCGCGGGTGACGCCCATGTCGTCCCAGATCGGGCCGGTGCAGGCCTCGAGCTGGTCCGGCGTGAAGGCGTCGTGCCCGGCGGGGACCGGGGTGTGGGTGGTGAACACGCTCGACGCGCGCACCCGCCGCACCGCGTCGTCCCAGGACGTCTTCGCAGCCACCAGCTCCCGCACCCGCTCCACCATCATGAACGCGGCGTGGCCTTCGTTGGCGTGCCAGGCGGCGGGGTCGTAACCGAGGGCGCGGAGCACCCGCACGCCGCCCACGCCGAGGATCCACTCCTGGCGGAGCCGGAGCTCCTGCCCGCCGGCGTAGAGCCGGCTCGAGAGGCCGCGATCGGCGGGATCGTTCTGCTCGAGATCGGTGTCCAGGAGGACCAGCGGCACCCGGCCGACGTGAATCCGCCAGGCGCCGACCCCCACCTCGCGGCCCGAGGTGCGCACGCTCGCCAGCGCGAAGCCGCCGTTCGCGGCGCGGATCCGCTCGAGCGGCGTCGCCGAGACCTCGAACTGCTCTTCCGCGTCCTCCTGCCAGCCGTCGAGCCGGAGGCGCTGGTCGGAATACCCTTTGGTATAGAACAGCCCGACGCCGATCAGCGGGACGCCGAGATCGGAGGCCGCCTTGCAGTGGTCCCCCGCGAGTACGCCCAGTCCGCCCGAATAGATCGGCACCGAGGCGTGGAGGCCGAACTCGGCGCAGAAGTACGCGACGGGACGAGCGTCGAGCCCGGGGTGATGCCGCGCGAACCAGGTGCCGGCGGCGCTCGCGTCTCCGGCCGCGGCGGCGGCCGCCGCGTCGTACTGGGCGAGGAACGCGGGGTCCTGGGCGAGGGCGGCGAGCCGCGCCGGGGCCACCCGGCGCAGCAGCTCGATCGGGTTGTGCCGGGTCAGCCGCCAGAGCGCGGGGTCCACGGCGCGGAACATCGCGCGCGCGGTACGGCTCCAGCTCCAGGAGAGGTTGCGGGCGATCCCCGCCAGCGCCGAGAGCCGATCGGGGAGATAGGGGGGTGGCGCACTACCGTCCTGAGTCGTGGTCATGGCAGGGGAAAGTAACTACTCGTCTTGGACGCGGAGCATCAGCGCCGCGGCGGCGAGGAGCGAGCCCCCGCCGATCAGCAGGGCGTCGATCGCCTGTCCGCCGAAGAACCGTCCCACCAGGAAGCCCAGCAGGGCGGCGGCGACGATTTGCGGAATCACGATGAAGAAATTGAAGACCCCCATGTAATAGCCGAGCTTGGAGGGCGGCAGCGACCCGGTGAGAATGGCGTAGGGCATCGCGAGAATGCTGGCCCAGGCGATCCCCACGCCCACCATCGAGACCAGGAGGTACCGGGGGTCGGTGAGGAAATAGATCGAAATCAGCCCCGCCGCACCGCAGACCAGGCAGATGATGTGCGCGAACTTGGGGGAGGACCACCGCGCGAGGGGCGGGATGGCGAAGGCCGCCACCGCGGCGACGCCGTTGTAGGCGCTGAACCCCACGCCCACCCAGTTGGCGCCTTCGTTGTAGCGCGCGGTGGTGGGATCGCTGGTGCCGTAAAGGTGGCTGGTCACCGCGGCGGTGGTGTAAATCCACATGGCGAAGAGCGCGAACCAGGAGAAGAACTGCGCCCACGCCAGCTGGCGCATCGTCTTCGGCATGTCCTGGAAATCGTTCAGAATGGTGACGAAGCCGTTGTCGTACCGGCCCCGGCGCTGGAGGAGCCCGCCGGCGATCCACAGCGCCCCCGCCGCCGCCAGGCCCGCCGAGAGGATCATCACCTGGTAGATCGCCGCGCTCGCGAGCAACGCCGAGGCGATGACGCCGACGACGAGCAGGATCACGCCGAGCTCGATCTGCCGCGTCCCGTTGGCCGCGAACTCCTCCGGGGTGCGCCGCGCGCGGGCGATCCCCTCCCGCGCCTGGTTCTCCTCGAACGACGCCATCTCGGCCGGGGAGTATTCCCGGGAGCGGAACACGGTCCACAGCACCGCGAGGAAGAACACCGCGGCGCCGATGTAGAAGGAAAGCCGCACCGAAGCGGGGATCAGGTGCTCGCCCGCCTCGTTGCTCACCCCGAACGCCTTGGTGAGCACCCAGGGAAGCATCGAGGCCACCACCGCGCCGGTGCCGATGAAAAAGCTCTGCAGCGCGAACCCGGTGACCCGCTGGTCGGCGGAGAGGTTGTCGCCGACGAAGGCGCGGAACGGCTCCATCGAAATGTTGATCGAGGCATCCATCACCCAGAGCATCCCCGCCGCCACCCAGAGGGTGGGCGAGTTCGGCATCGCGACCAGGGCGAGAGAGGCGAGCAGGGCGCCCGCGAAGAAATAGGGGCGGCGCCGCCCCAGCCGGTTCCAGGTGCGGTCGCTCACGTAGCCGACGATGGGCTGGACCACGAGCCCGGTCACCGGCGCGGCGATCCAGAGCAGCGGAATGTTCTCGACCTTCGCGCCCAGGGTCTCGAAGATCCGGCTCACGTTCGCGTTCTGGAGCGCGAAGCCGAACTGAATCCCGAGGAACCCGAAGCTCATGTTCCAGATCTCCCAGAACCCGAGTCTGGGCTTGGGCCGGGTCAGTCCGGGCGCGGGGCTCGCGGGTGTCGCCATGATCGGCTGCTGCCTCTAACGGTCAGGGTTCCGGGCGCGATGCAGGCGGTCGAGCAGCCGTGCCAGCTCGGGGTCCGCGACGATCGCGTCCAAGAGACGTCCCATCGGGCGCCGCCAGTTGGGCCGCGTGGAGGAGGGCGTGCCGGGAAGATTCACCGCCACCGGCTCCAGCCACAGATCCTCGAGCCACGGCACCACCAGCGGGCTCTCCGAGCGGCCGAGCCACTCGAGCAACGCGGCGAAGAAAGCCCGCGGCTCCTCCAAGGTGCACCCCATCCGCTCCGCGAGCCAGCGCGTGGCGCGGTCCCGTTCCTCCCGCACCGCGGCCGCATCCTCTTCCTTTAGCAGACCGTAGCGCACGCGATCCACGATGTCGTTCCCCGCGATCCAGCCCGCGAAAGTCGGGGTGTCGTGGGTCCCGACCAGGGCCATGTCCCGCGAAGATGGCGGCGCGAGCTCCGGAGTCAGGGGAGACTGAAACTGCGCCAGGTACATCCCCCAGATCCGGTGGCGATCGAGGGCCTGATTGATCTCCGCCGGCACGTTGCCGAGGTTCTCGCCCACGACCTCGCAGGCGTGGCGATGGGACTCGAGGGCCAGCACCGCGAAAAGCTCTTTCGCGGGATAGGTGACGTAGGTCCCCTGATGCAGGCCCATCCCCCGGGGAATCCAGTAGAGCCGCCGGAGCGCCATGATGTGATCCACGCGCAGCACGCCGGCGAGGCTCGCCTGATGCGCGATCGACGCCGCGATGTAGCGATGGCCTTCCCGCCGCGACGCCTCGGGGAGGACGGGACTGAAGCCCCAGTCCTGTCCGCTCGGGAACCCCGCGTCGGGCGGCGCGCCCACCGAAATCCCGTCGCCGAAAAGCGGCTGGCGGGACCAGGGATCGTAGCCGTCGGGATGGACCCCCACCGCGAGGTCGAGACCGAGCCGCATCCCCTGGGGATCGAGCCGCCCGCGCAATTCGCGGAGCTGGCGCCGCACCTCGGTTTGCGCCACCAGATGGAACCGCTCCTCCGCGGCGTCCACGTCGCCCGCGCCGAGCTCGCCTCCCCGCGCGGGCGCCGGCCAATCGCGCCAGTTCCGGCCCAGCTTCGCCTGCGCGCCGCGAAACCGCGCGTAGCGCGCCAACTCGTCATCCACGAGCGACGGGTCCGGCGTCCGGCCGCCCAGGGCGGCGCGCACTTCGACGTCTCCGCGCGTCACGTCCAGCGTCGCGGGCGGCGGCGTGGCGCGCGTCCCGTCCCCGAGGTCCATCATGAGCTCGGACCAGAAGAGCCGGCTCACCGGCGAATAGGGACTCGGCTCGGCGGGTGGCGAGTTGAAGGTGGGGAGCAACGGGAGAGCGGTCACCACGTCCCCGCCGCGCTCGCGCACCCAGCGGCAGAGGGACTCGAGGTCGCGCAGGTCGCCCAGCGCGCGGCTGCGCGCCGAGCGCAGCGCGGCCAGCTGGGCACCGACGCCCCAGCTGCGATGGGTCCCCGGCCGGCGCCACGCCTCGAGAGGCGCGGAGATGACGGTCGCGGTCGCCGTCTCGCCGGACGCACCCACCGCGAGACGGTGGTAGCCCGAGGGAAGCGCGCCGGTGGCGTGAATCGCGCCGTCCCGGATCTCGAGCGGGAACCGCCCGCCGTCTTCGAGCGCGAGATCCGCGTCGATGGCGCCGCCCGCGGAGATCTTCACCGGTTCGAGCGCGCCGTTCCACGCCACCAGAACGGGCGGCACCAGATCGCGGCGCGCGTCCTCCACCGCGCGCAGGGCGGCGCCGGCCTCGGCGGGACGCGAGATCGGCGCGCCCAGCGCGGCGGCGATCCGCACCAGGGTCTCGGGAGACACGCTGACGGGACGGGCGAGGCCGTCCACGTACTCGGTGTGCACCCCCAGCGCTTGGGCGAGGGCGTGCAGCGCCGCGAGCTCGGTCATGGGCGCAGAATGTAGCGGCGCGCCGGGGTCCCGCGGGAGTCTCGCGCCGCGGGAACGGCGTCCGTAGTTTCCGTCCCATGCGAACCTACCTCGTTCTCGCCACCGCCGGTCTCGCCCTCGGCGCCGTCCTCCCCGCGCCGGCCCAGGCCCGGCCCGACACCTCCTGGGTGGCCCGGAGCGCGATCTACGAAGTGAACGTCCGCGACTTCGCGCCCGCGGGAAACCTCGCCGGGGTGACCGCGGGGCTCGACCGGATTCAGGCGGTGGGGGCGAACGTGATCTGGCTGATGCCGATCTACCCGGTCGGGATCAAGAACGCGAAGGGTCCGCTGGGCTCGCCGTACGCGGTGCGCAACTACGCCGCCATCGACTCCGCCTTCGGCACCGAGGCCGACCTCCGCGCCCTGGTGAAGGCGGTGCACGCCCGCGGGATGAAGATCATCCTCGACTGGGTGCCCGATCACACCGCGTGGGACAATCCCTGGATCGCCGCCCACCCCGATTACTACGTCCACAACGACAAGGGCGAGATCAGCGTCCCCGTCGATCCCGGCGGTCACCTCACCGACTGGACCGACGTGGCCCAGCTCGACTACAAGAACCCGGCGCTCCGCCGTGCGATGATCGCCGCGATGCGCTGGTGGCTCACCCGGTTCGACATCGACGGCTACCGCGTGGACGCCGCCGGCTTCGTCCCGGACCAGTTCTGGCGGGAAGCGGTGCCGGCGCTCCGCTCGAGCGTGAAGCGCCGGATCCTGCTCCTCGCCGAGTGGGGCGATTTGAAGATGGTGAGCTTCGGATTCGATCTCACCTATCCCTGGGAGAGCTACGGCCGGTTGAAGGCGGTGTGGAAGGGCGCGCCCGCCGATTCGTTCGTGCGGGCCGAGATCGCGGATGTGCGCGCCATTCCGCCGGGCGGGGCCCGGCTCCGGTTCACCACCAACCACGACGAGACCGCGTGGGACCAGCCGCCCATCGCGCTCTTCGGGCACGGCTCGGGCGCGGGCGCGCGCGCGGCCTACGCCGCGATGGCCCTGATGCCGGGCCGTCCCCTCATCTACGACGGCCAGGAAGTGGAGAGCCCCCAGCGGCTGGGCCTCTTCGAGCGGGATTCGGTGGTGTGGGGCCAGCCCCGCGCCGAGGAAGCGCGCGGCTTCTACCGCAAGGTGGTGGACCTCGCCCGCACCGACACCAACTTCCTCCGCGGTGACTTCGAGGCGGTCGCCACCGGCGACCCGGCGGACGTGATCGCCTACCGCCGCGGCGGGGCGCTGGTGCTCGTCAACGCCCGGGATCACGAGGCCGCGTTCACGGTCAGCGGCGTCGCGGTGAACGGACTCCGCGACCGGCTCGCGGACGCGGTCCAGCAGGGTGACACGGTGCACCTCCCCGCGTACGGCGCGCTGGTGCTGGAACGGTAGGCGGGCGGCCGGCGCGGTCCTTCCTTCCTGAAACGCGTCGTTTTCCCCGGTGTCACGTCAGCGGACCGGGATACGTCTTCCGGGTGTAGACGTCTACGTCCCAGGCAAAATACACCGGAGGAGTCATGGACACGTATCTGCCGCCCATCGAAAAGCCCAAGAACCTCATCCTGAAGCTGGTTTACGCCGCTACCCGCCGCCGGTTCGGCAAGGTGCTCACGCCGCTCAAGGTCCACTCCGCCAGGCTGCCCCTCGCGTTCGGCTTCTGGTACGCCAAGATCTCGAAGCTCGACGCCAAGGTGACCCTGCCCCGGGAGCTGGCCTATCTGCTGCGCCAGCAGGTGGCGCGGATCAACGTCTGCGAGTTCTGCATCGACATCGGGCGTTACATCGCCCTGCAGGAGACGGCGAGCCGGGAGAAACTGGACGCGCTCGCCGAGTACCAGACCAGCCCGCTCTTTTCGCCCGCCGAGCGCGCGGCGCTCGACTACGTGACCGCGCTCACCCGGGACCGGAAGGTGGATCCCCAGACCTTCCACCGCCTGGCGGAGCACTTCTCGGACCGGCAGATCTGCGAGATCGCGTGGCTGGTGGCGAGCGAGCACGTCTACAACATGACCAACATCGGCTTGAACATTCACTCCGACCTGCTCTGCGACCTGAACCTGAAGAGACGTTCACTGGTGACGGCCTAGCACCCTTGCTCGGCCCCGGGGGCCCCCTACCTTAGTCCGGGAGGAGGACTCCGACATGAAGAAGATTCTCGTGATTGGGCTCTGCTGCGCGGCGACTCTGCCGGTCGATGCGGTCGCGCAGGCGCGGCGGGCCGCGCCGGTCAAGGTGACGGTGCGGATCACCTCGCCGCGGAACGGAGACACCGTGACCGCGCCGGTGACCATCAAGCTCGCCGCGACGGGCGTGCGGATCGTCCCCGCGACGATCGAAGAAGCGGGCACGGGACATCACCATCTGTTCGTGGACCACGACTTCGTCTGGCTGAACGACACCATCCCGAGCGGGAGCCCGGGGATCTATCACCTGGCGAAGGGCGAGACGCAATGGACGCTGGACTCGCTCCGGCCCGGGACGCACCGCGTCATCGCGGTGATCGCGGACTACCGCCACATCCCGCTCAACCCCCTGGTGGCGGACACGGTGACCTTCGTGGTGAAGTAGGGCGGCGCCAGGCGGCGTTTCCGGCAACACAAGATGGGGCGGCGCAACTCGCCGCCCCATCCGTCATTCAGGCCAACCGCTGGTTCAGTTGCCGACCTGGTTGAAATCCACGCGCTCGGCCGGGAAGATATCGGCCGTGGCGCCCTGGCCCGACGCCTGGTAGAGGCCGTTCTGCACCACGTGCCCGCGGCCCGGCGTTCCATCCGGCACACCGAACGCGGCGCGCAACGGACCCGTGGCGCTGCCCCGGAAGAAGAGGGTCTTGAACGCCGACGCCGGGATCGCGCCGAGGTTCGGGAGCGGCGCGCCGGGCGCGGTGTTGATGAAGGTGAGATCCAGGTCGCAGCTGCCCAACCCCGGCTGCGCGCCGCCGAACACCTGCCCCGCGGTGTGGCCGAAGTAGAGGACGCCCGTGATGAGATCGCCGCCGTCGGCGAACGCGTTCTCGGTGTGGAGCCGCACGTGCACCTCGGCGGTGCCGTCCGGCAGGCCGCGCTCGGTGATGCTCCCCGAGAACGTGGTGCCGAGGCTCGTGCCGCCCGCCGCGACGATCTGAGCGTTGGTGCGGCCGGCGTAGTCGATGAACATGAAGAGGTTGTTCGCGCGGGCGCCGGTGCTCTGCGCCGGAGCGGTCCAGAAGAACTCGCCGGTCTGCGCGTTGACCCAGTCCATGATGTCGCGCTGAGTGGTGGTCGCCGTGGCGACACCAGCGGGACCCTGCGTGCCGGTCACTTGCGCGGCCACCGGGGCTGACGGCGCCGCGGGGCTTGTGGCGTCGCCGCTACACGCCAAGGCGGCGACCGCGAGCGACATAGCGGGGATGGAGATGAAGCGGGTGATGTTCACAGGCTCTCCTAGGGAGGGGAATGAGGGAGGAGCCTGGGATGTAACCCGAAATGGAACGGCCGTCAAACGCGCTGGCGTACCTCCGAGCGGTTCACTCCACGCGGATCGGGACGCGGATCAGCAGCCTCGCCGGCCGGCCGGCACGCACCTCGAGGCGCAGGGTCCCGCGAGCCGCCGGTGTGTACTCGAAGTCGTAGGTCTCCCCGATGCTCACGAGCTGCCGCGCCGGCCGGGCGGCTTCGGCGAGGGGGAAATCGAACCCGTCCTTCGCCAGCGGCCGCCAGCGCACGATCATCGTGTCGTCGGCGATCGGGGGAGCGGTGTCCGCCCGGGCGGTGAGCGAGAAGACGGGATCGAAACTGGTCGTCGCGAGATTGAGCAGCCGCAGCCGGGCGGGGCGCCCCGCGTGCAGCACCACTGTGTCGGGATTCCCCTCCCCGTTGATCTCGGCCGGGTGCGCGCGGGAGAGACTGTACCCCTTATAGAAGAAGACGTGATCGTCGGCAGACGGTGGCGCACCGGGATCGCGAACGATGAGCGGACCTTCGAGCCCGCCGATCTCCTCCCGCGGCTCGTCTATGTGCGCGTGATACATAAAGGTCCCGGACCGCGGGGGCGTGAACCGCGCTTCGAACGAATCGCCCGGCGCGATCGCGGGCGTCAGCCGCGTTCCCGCGCCGCTCACGTCCGGCACGCCGTCCATGTAACTCTCCTCGACCTCGATCCCGTGCCAGTGCACGCTGGTCGGCTCGCGCAACTGATTGACGATCGTGATCGAGACCGGTTCGCCGCGGGTCAGGTCGATCTCGGCGCTGGCATCGCGGCCGGTATCGGCCCGGCGCCCGTGCTCCTCGAGCACGAAGCGCATGGCCGACACGCCGTCGGGTCCGGTGCCGGCGACTTCGGGGTCGGTCACCGCGACGAGCCGGAGCCTCCGCCGGGGCGCCGGCGCCGCCGGCGCGGGGACGCCCGGCCGCCCCGCCACGTCGACGGCGACGATGAGACCCGTCATGGCCCGCAGATTCGGATCGTCGGGCGAGGCGGAGAGGGGGCCGGGCATGTTGTGAATCGCGAGATGACAATGGAACAGCCAGGTCCCGGGCCGTGCCGGCGACCACATAATTGACATCGCGGCGAAGGCCGGCAGGTACTGGGTGACGACCATCCGGCCGGGCGCGGGGGGCTCGAGCCCCTCGGCGGAGGGCGCCGAGAACGCGTCGACCCGGTAGTAGAAGCCGTGCAGGTGCATCGGGTGCGGCAACGTCGACGCGTTGATGACGCGCCAGTGCAGGGAGTCGCCCACCGTGGCAGTGACGCGCTCGGTGCCGGGCCAGGAGCGGCCGTTGATGGTGTAGACGTTTTCCGGCGCGATGGCGAACGGGTTCGGCGCACGGCCGGCCGTGTCGGCGTGCGCCGCGCGAGCCGAGTCGCGCGTGGCCATGATCACGAAGATCCGGTCGCTCGCCCCCGCGGCGCCGACGGTGTCGACGACCAGGGCGCCCGCGAGGAGCCCGGTGAGCGGTCCCTTGCCCCCGGTGTCGCCCCGTACCACGGCACGATACACGTAGTTCCCGGGCACGGTCGCTTGGGTCGTGAGCTGTCCCACCGCGCCGGGTGCGACGAGGACGGAGTCCGTCGCGGCCATCCGGTCGGGCCCGCCGTGGATCGCCTTGGGCACGAAGAAGACGAGCGGCGCGGCCAGCGAGTTGCGCACCGAGAGACGGAGCTCGGTGCCGGCCGGCGCGCGCAACAGCGGCCCCGGGGCGAGGGGCGCCTGGCCCGGTTCGGCGAAGGCCGCGACCGTCATGGGTGGAGAGTTGGGGCCGTCGACCGGCCAGCTGCTCGGCTCGGCCTCGAGGGAGACGGTCAGCACGCCGTCGTGCAACGCACCGGCGCGGGCGACGTTGGGATTCGCTTGGACGATCGGCGGCGTGCTCCGGCGGTGGGTCGTCGTTCCGGCCACGGCGCCGCCGGCGAGCAGGAGCGCGGCAACGGAGGCTCCGCGGCCCGCCCGCGCCGCCGCGCCCCTCATTGCTCCACGCGGATCGGCACCCGGATCTTGAGGAGGTCGTCCTGCGCACCCCGCACTTCGAGACGCAACGCGCCCGCGTGGAGCGGCGTGTACTCGAAGTCGTAGGTCTCCCCCATCGCCACCAGCTGACGCGCGAGGCGAGCCGTCTGCCGCGTCGCCGGCACGTCGAACCCGTCTTTCGCGAGCGGCACCCATCGCACGAGCATCGTGTCGTCGTCCAGATGCACGGCGCTGTCCGGCCGCGCCGTCAGAAAGAAGATCGGCGCCACGGTGGTTTTCGCGAGGCTGAGGAGCCGGAAGCGGGCCGGCCGGCCCACGTGGAGGACGAGCGTGTCCGGGTTCAGGTCCCCGTTCATCTGCACCGGATTGGCCCCGGTGTAGAGGTAATTCCCCTTGAGAAAGAACGTATGGTCGTCGGGCGACGGAGAGGTACCCGAGTCCCGCACGATGAGCGCCCCCGCGAGTCCCGCCTGCTCCTCGCGCACCTCGTCCACGTGGGCGTGGTACATGAAGGTGCCCGATCGCGGCGGCGTGAACCGCGCCTCGAACGAGTCGCCCGGCGCGATCTCCGGTGTGAGCCGCGCGCCGGCGCCGCTCACGTCCGGCACGCCATCCATGTAGCTGTCCGCGAGCTCGATGCCGTGCCAGTGCACCGAGGTGGGCAGGCGCAGATGATTGACGATCATGATCGACACCGGCTCGCCGCGGGTGAGGTCGAGGGGGGCGCTGTACGCCCGCTTCGTGTCCGCCTCGCGGCCCTGCTCCTCGAGCACGAAGCGCATCGGCGACACGGTCTGCGGCGCGCCGTTCATCGGGGCCGTGCTGTCGACGACGGCGACCAGGCGGAGGTGGCGCGCCGGCGCCGCCACGGTCGCCACCGGGGTGCCGGGGCGAGCACCCACGGTGATCCCCAGCACCAGGCCCACCATTCCGCGCCGGTACGGATCATTGGCCTCCGCCGAGAGGCTATCCGGCCGCAGGTGAAGCGCGAAGTGGCAGTGGAAGATCCAGTTCCCCGGCCGGTCCGGGGACCACGACATCGACATTCCCGAAAAGGCCGTCATGAACTGCGTGACGACCATCTGCCCGGGTGCGGGCCGCCCCTGCACCTCGGCCCGGGGACCGTCGAACGCGTCCACGCGATAGTAGAAGCCGTGGAGGTGCATCGGGTGCACTTCGGTCGAGGCGTTGACCACCCTCCAGCGCAACGAATCGCCGACGGTGGCTGAGATCGGCTCCGTGTTCGGCCAGGCGCGGCCATTGATCGTGAATACCTGACGGACCCCGGGAGCCCCGAACTGCAACGGGCCATTCGCATTCAGATAGGCGCGCGTGGCGGAGTCGAGGGTCCCCATCAACACGAAGACGCGGTCGCGCGGCCGGTCCGGCGCGTCCGCGCTGTCCACCACCAGCGCGCCGCCCAGTGCGCCCTCGAGCCGTGTCAATTGGTTCGCCCGGGCGGGAGTGGCGGCGCGATAGACGTAGTTCCCCGGCGCGGTGGCGCGGGTGACGAGTTGGCCCACCGCGCCCGGCGCGATCACGATCGTGTCCATCGCCGTCATCCCCTGCGGCCCGCCGTGGACCGCGGCAGGGACGAAGAACGTGAGCGGCGTCGCCAGCGAGTTGCGCACCGAGATGCGGAGCTCGGTGCCGGCCGGTGCGCGCAGCAGCGGCCCGGGCATCAACGGCGGCCTGCCGGGTTCCGCGAACGCCGCGAGGCTCATCGCCGGATGGCCCGGCCCGTCGATCCGCCAGGTGGCCTCTTTCGCCTCGAGCGCCACGGTGAGCACGCCGTCGTGCAACACGCCCGCGCGCTCGACGCTGGGGTTCGCCTGGACGGCCGGAAGCGATTCGCGCCCACCGGCCCCACCCGAGGCACCACCGCCGCCGACGATGATGAGCGCTAAGAGGACCGAGAGTGTCGCGGGGCCACGCCCGAAGAGGCTCGCCGGTGCGGAGGTGGGGGCTGCCTGTTGCGTGTGCGCCATATCGTCCTTGGGGGGAGTAACGTCGGTGGCAACATACGGCGCCTTCGGGGGCCCAACAAGCAAACGGCGAGCGTTGCTGTTCGCAACGGCCTTCACGACGCCCGCGGATCAGCGCGACCGCTTCACCGGCGTCCACGCGGCTCGACCAGACGCCAGAACTGGCGGTCGCCGATCACCTTCACCTTGTGGCCCCGCTCGCCCAGCCGCTTGATCTCCATCACCTTGAGGCCGCCGCGCGCGCCCGCGATCTGGAGCACGTTGGCGCGTCCCCGCACCAGCACGTCCGTGGAAGCGCCGGGCTTGGACTGCACGGTCGCGCCCGCGCGCTTGGCCGCCCTGATCGCCTCGCTCCGGGGCCGGCTCAGGAACCCGGTGAACGAGACTCGCAGTCCCCGCAGACTCCCCACCCGGCCGAAGCGCGGCTCGGTGCGCGGGTGGCGCAGGGCCGCGATCAGCTCGGCCGCGGCTTCGTAGCGCTTGCCGCGCACGCCGAGGCAGCGGTGAATCACTTCCTTGAGATGATCGCTGCAGGGGAGGGTGCGGACGTCCTTGCTCCGGATGGGGCTCGTGACGTCGCCCTTCAGGAGCATCACGGCGATGAGCCCGACCTGGTAGATATCGTCGCGCTGCTGCCAGCGCCGCACCCTGCCCCACGCGATCTCGTTGGGAACGTTGAAGAGGTTGAACGCGTCGGCGGTCACGCCGCGGCTCGACATCTGGTGGGTGGCGATCCCGAAGTCGCCGAGCTTCAGCTGTTCGCCGTCGCAGACGAACACGTTGAAGGGCGTGAGGTCGCGATGGAGCGCCTGGCCGCGGTGCAGGATGTCGAGCACCGCGAGGATCCCGGCCAGCTCCCGCCGCACGAATCGCTCCGGTTGCGCGCCCTTCTTCTCGAGCCACGCGCCCAGGTCCCCGTGCCGGGCGTATTCCATCGCGAGGCAGTAACGGGTGCGGGCGCCGTCCTGGACCACGAAGCGGTCGTAAATCCGGAGCGCGCGGGCCTCGCGGAAGAGCAGCTCGGCGAAGTAGGACTCGCGCAGCCAGGGCGAGAGCCGCTCCGTGAGCTTGACGCAGACCTGGGCCGGAAGCGCGCCGCGCGGCGTGGGCGTCGCGAGGTAGACCTCGCCGAAGCCGCCCTTCCCGATCAGCCGGTGCAGCTCGTAGGTGCGCCCGCCCTCGGAGCTGTAGGCGCTGGAGAGCGCGGAACCCGACGTGGACCGCGCGCCGCCCCTGGTGGTGGCGCGCCCGGTGCGGCGGGTGACGCGCTTGGTGTAGCGCGCGGAGGGCGGGCGAGAAGTGGACATAGTTCGGTGGGAGAAGAATCTACCACTACCCGCCCCTTCTCCGCGGCCTATACTAGGGGCACCCACACACCAGGGAAACGCCATGCGCATCGCCAGTTGGGGTCACGCGGTCTTCTCGGCGACCTTGATCGCGCTCGGAGTCCTGGGCCTCGCCCGGGGCCGGTTCACCCCCATCTGGGAACCCGTGCCCGCGTTCGCGCCCGCGCACACCGCACTCGCGTATCTCTGCGCTCTGGTCTTTCTGATTCCCGGGATCGCTCTCTTCTGGCGGCGGACCGCCCCCGCCGCGTCGCGAGTGCTCCTCGGCGTCCTCGTCGCCTGGCTGGTGCTGGCCGATGCGCCGGACCTCGCCCTCCACGTCGGGATGGATTTCACCTGGGCGGTCGCGAAGACCGCGGTGATGGTGGCGGCGGCGTGGGTGCTCTACGTCTGGTTCGCGGGCGAGCGGGACGCCTCCCGGCTCCGATTCGCCACCGGCGAGAGCGGCCTGCGGATCGCCCGGACCCTCTGCGGCCTGGGCTCGATCGTTTTCGGCGTCGCGCATTTCACGTTCCTCGCGCGGACCGTGGGGATGGTGCCGGGCTGGCTCCCCTGGCACCTCGGGTGGGCCTATTTCTTCGGGTGCACGTTCATCGCGGCGGGCGTGGGGATGATCGTCGGAGTGTACGCCCGGCTCGCCGCGGTCCTCCTGGTGGCGCAGGTGGCGCTGTTCACCGCGCTGGTGTGGGTCCCGGTCGTGGTGTCGGGCCACCCCACCGCCTCCGATTGGGCGGAGTTCATCGAGTCCTGGGTGCTCCTGGCGGCGGCCTGGGTGGTCGCCGACTCCTACCGCGGCGTGCCCTGGCGCGCGGTGGGCCGGCGCTAGGCGCCTAGCTCACCGCTTTCTTCAGGAGCGCGGCGACGCTCGCTTCGGTCGTGGCGGTCCACTCTTTCAGCGCGAAGACGACCGGCCACATCGCGCCGTCGTCCAGGTTGGCCTTGTCGCTGAAGCCCAGCGTGGCGTACCGGCTCTTGAACTTCCGCGCGTCCTGGAAGAAGCAGACCACCTTGCCGTCCCGCGCGTAGGCGGGCATTCCGTACCAGAGTCTCGGCACGAGGTGCGGGGCACTGGCGCGGATGAGGGCGTGCACGCGCTTGGCCAGGGCGCGGTCCGCGTCGCCGAGCTTCGCGATCTTCGCCAGCACGACGCTCTCTCCCTCGACCTTCCCTCCCTTCAGCTCCTGGACGTACTCCTTCATCGCCGCGCGCTCCTCGGCGGTGAATCCCTTGAACTTCTTCCGGGGCGTTGCCTTCGCTGGACTCATGGAAGCGACCTCGAAGTGGGTGGACCGTCGGGACTCTAGGCGCGGAATTGTTTCGCGTACTCGGCGTTCAGGCGCCGCCAGCCGCCGAACTTCATCGCGTCGGGACCGACGATGCGCCCGATCGGCTGGTGGGCGAGGAAGCGGTCCAGCACGTCGAGACAAATGTGCCATCCGGCCGCGCCCATCGCGATGTAGCGGCGATCGATGTTGGCCCAGAGCGTGAGCCGGGTGCCGCCGGCCACGGGGTCGAGCTGCCAGCGCACGTCGAATCCGCCCCAGTTGTACTCGAGCGCGTGGGGCGCGTCGGCCCGCGTCACCGTGGTCTCGGTCACGTGCGGGGTGGGTGCGCCCACGGTGGTGAGCATCACCTTGGCGCCCGCGGTGGCGAGGCTCCGATCGGCGTCGAAGGGCGCCCACTCGCGGAGGTGGGCCGGGTCGGTGAGCGCCTGCCAGACCTTGGCGGGCGGGTGCCGGAGTTCCCTCTCCAGCACGAGAATCAATTTCTCGCCGTCCTTTTCGATCCGGGCGGCCGGTGGGCCGGGGGCGTAGGTCTCGCGGGTGTTCATCGGGTCTTTCCTTTCCTTGAGGTCTGGTCCATCCGATCGAGGTGGCGTTCCAGCGCGTCGACGTGGGTCTCCCAGAAGCGGCGGAAGGGCGCGAGCCAGGCGTCCACCTCGCGGAGCGGCTGGGCGCGGAGCCGGTAGACGCGCCGCTGGGCGTCGACGCGCGCTTCCACGAGGCCGGCCCCGCGCAGGACCCGGAGATGCTTGGAGACCGAGGTCTGGGGGATGCGGAGCCGGCGTTCGATTTCGCCCACCGACCGCTCCGAGGCGGCGAGCAGGCGGAGAATGGTGCGGCGGTTGGGCTCGGCAATGATCACGAAGGGTGAGGCCATGGACTTAATATACCTATGCGTTCATATACCTGTCAAGTCACATTATGCACCCGGCGAAATCGGGGTCGCGGCCCCGGGGCCGGCAGGAGCGGCTGGTCGGACTCCTTCCGGCCACCCGGTGCGGCGGCCATAATAGAGCCTCGTCCTTCGCCTTCCGGAGCAAGCCCATGGCCAGCGCTCATCGTGCTCTCACTCTTGCCCTCGCCGGTGGATTACTCGCGGGCGCCTGGACCGCTCCGGCGGCGCGCGCGCAGGTTCCCGATCGCGTTGCCGGGGATCTGACGCTGGTGGAGCGCGCGGCAGCCGCTCGGATAAACGGCGATGCCGGTGTCGCCGGCGCGCTGGCCGGGCAGGTTGCGGCGCGCGGGGACAGCATGGACGCGAGTCTCCGGTGGTACATGGCGGCGGGCCGGGTCGCGGATGCGCTCCGCTTCGCGACGGCGATGGCGCCGTTCTGGCGTACCCAGGGGCGCGTCGACGTCGGTCGCCAGCTCCTCACCGCGGTGCTCGCGTTGCCGGAGTCGACCGATCAGGGGCGCGCGCGCGCCCGCGCGTGGTACGAAGCCGGGCTTCTCGCGTTTCGGCAGCGCGATCAGGAGGCCTCGCGCGCCGCGAACCAGCAGAGTCTGCGGATCGCGACCGCGATCGCCGACACCGGGGACATCGCGGAGGCGCTGGTCGGCCTGTCGCGGGTGGAGCTGCGCGCGGGCGCATATGACAGCGTGCGCGCGCACGCGGGCCAGGCCTCCGCCCTGCTCATCCAGACGGGCGACACCCTTGGCGCCATCGGTCCCTCGCACATGGTCGCCGCGGTCAATCGCATGACCGGCCACGACAGTGAGGCCGCGTCACTCTACGAGCGGACCCTGGCGCGATACCGGGCACTCTCGGATGGACCGGGGATCGCCGGGGAGCTGATGAATCTCGGATACGTGCGACTGCACCAGGGCCGGTGGGCGGACGCGCGGTCGTTGTTCCGGGACGCGCTGGTGCGATACACAGCCGTGCGCGACGAGGTGGGCGAGGAATTCCTGGTGTCGGCCTTCGCCGCGCTGGCCGCGGATGCCGGTGACGCGACCCGGGCCGCGAAGCTCTACGGTGCGGCGGGTACCCTGCTCTCGGCATCCGGCGTCACCCTGGACCCGGACGATCAATACGAGCTCGATCGCTACAGTTCCAAGGCGCGGAAGAAGCTTGGCGATGCGGCCTACGCGCGCGCAGTGAACCAGGGCAAGGCGCTTTCTGTGGCAGCGGCGCTACAGCTCGCGAGGACGATCTAGACTCCACCCGTCCGACACGAAGCGTTGGTGCCGGTGCCGGGGCCATTCTAGCGGCTCTGGATTTGACACGATTGGCGCCGCGGTATATGAACAAGGCGTCGACAAAGACAAAGGACCCTACGATCGCCGAGCCACCGAATGCGTCGCTCGGCGTTTCATGTCTGGGGTGCCGTGTCGCGTGGGAGCCGGAAGGTCTCACAAGTTTGAGAGGAGGCAGCACCTGGCGGAACCGATCCGCGTGCTGATCATCGACGACAATCGCCTGATGCGCGAGGGGCTCGGCGCCGTGCTCACGGCGCATCCGGACCTGCAAGTCGTTGCGACGGCCGCCGACCTCGCCACGGGCCTGCGGCAGATGCGTGAGGTCACACCCCACGTCGTGCTCGTGGACGCGAGCTTGGGCAGCTGCGATGGAGGCCGCTGCGTGGAGCAGATCCGCAAGAGCGCGCCGGCAACCCGGGTGATCGTGATGGACCTGCTTCCCGCGCCGGAAGAGGTCATCGCGTACGTCAAGGCCGGAGCCAAGGGATTCATCATGAAAGACGCGACGGTCGAGGACCTCGTGGACACGGTGCGATCGGTGGCGCGGGGGTCGGACGTGATTCCCCCCGCGTTGGCCGGAACGCTCCTGTCGCACATCGCGCAGGATGCGATAGTCCATCAGCGGCCGGAGGTGGCCGACGCGGTGCGGATGACGAAGCGTGAGCGGGAGGTCACGCAGTTGATCGCCGAGGGCTTCGACAACAAGGCCATCGCCCAACGACTCGGCGTCGCGGGCGACACCGTCAAGTCCCACGTCCGCAGCATCCTCGAGAAGCTGACGCTGCACAGCCGGCTCGAGATCGCCGTCCACGTTCACCAGGGGCAGGACCGCGGCTCGTCCGGCTGAGCGAACTGGCACGCGCCCGGATTAAGTGCGCGCGAGCCGCCGACGGAGCGAGTGAGTTCTCTTCCGGGCGCGTCTGGCGGGGGTGACGCCCGGCAGCGACACCCGCGCGGGCGCGGTGATCGCAAAGCCCATCTTCAGGCGTTTCAGCTCCGCGTCGATCGCCCGATCGGCCGCACGGACCTCGTCCCGGGCATCGGTGACGACGAGGATGTGGGTGATGTGGGCCTCCATGACGATCCGGCCCGTCCACAGGCGTCCGTCCCGCCGCGCCGCCAGCCGGGCGCGGCGCAGCAGGGTCTTGACCTTCGCGAACCGCGGCTCCGGCTGCGGCGGATCGAGCAGATACGCGTAGGCCCAGCTCTCGGGAGCCCGCTGCCGGAGTTTCAAACGGGTCCTAATTGCTTGATTGCAACGAGCGATTTGTTCACTGCACGATCCATACGCGGCCATCCGGCATACCGAGCCCAAAGCTCATGTCTAGCAGGATGTTGCCGAGCATGATCGTGTCGCCATGCAAGCCATCACGGTAGTGGAACCTCGGTACCAGAACGAACGGTGGGTTGGGACCAAGGGTGCGATCGGGCCCTGTATTGTGTTCACTCATGTTCGAGGCTGGGCTCATTCCCCACTGCACCACGGCGTTGTAGGAAACGTTGAAGCGCATTTCGCTCAGGCACCAGTTGAATGGGGCAATGTCCTGGCTGCTCGCGGGGCCGGTCCACAAGCGCGCGCGCAGCCGCCAGCAGCGATCCTTGATCTTCTCGCCGCCTCGCGCATACTCGAACGCACCCATATCGCCACTCGGTGCTTCCTCCACCACGAGCGCCACGCGCGGCCATTGGTTGCGACCGATGTTCCAGGGGTAGTTGGCAAACACTTTTGAGAGTGGTGTATCACGGATGCTCCGATAGGAGGTCTCAAAGTCGGCCGGCCTCTCGGGACCCTGGATCATTCCCTTCTCCATATTCAGGTCACGCTGCCGCATGATCAGGTTGTGTGCCTGCATGCGTTGCAGCATGGTCCCGGTGTCGCTCTCTGGAGTCGCCGTCGGGATCTCCGTGACCGCTGACGGCCCCAACGTGGTCGGGACCCCGCCTGGCGGGAGCAAGGGCTTCTCGACCGCTGGCGTCTCGCCGCGAGCAGTATCGAGCCGCACCATACTTACCGCAACGCCGCCGGCACGGGAGTCGAACGAGATGTCGGTCATCTGCAATACTGGCGGAGTCTCGGTCTCCGCCGTACAGCTCGGCGGGGGCCGTCGCGAGTGGCACCCTGGTCCGCGCCACCCAGACCCGCGCTGCCCACGCACGACTACGCCGCGAACGAAAACGCCCACGCAGGTTTCAAGGCACTTGTTCGCGTAGAACCAGCCGGCCTGCTTCGCGGTGAGGTGGTCGAACAGCACGGTCGCCAGGGGGTCTTTCCAGCTGGCTCCTCTCATCGTCCCGGTGCTGCTGAAGGGGTCGCTGGGGTCAACGAGGGCTTGGGTCGAGAGGTCCCCAGCGAGCTCGACGCGCTTTCCGATCAACCCGGGAGCGCGCGCGCGCCAGTCGGCGGCCGTGACCAGCGTCCATCCTGAGTCCGCCGCCGCTGGCGCACCGGTGAGCGGTGCAGGCGGCGTGCCTTGGGCGTCCGCTGCGGGCGCCGCCACCGCGGCGGTAAAGCCCGGGCGCGATTCGGACGAGACGTCCGTCATCTGCAGTACCGGACCGGCACCCACAATCTCGACGACGCCACGAACGAACACCCCCGCGCATGTTAGAGGGCAGTTGTTCCTCGCCATCCACGCGACCTGCTCATTGCTTATCTGGTCGAACAACACGATCGCGAAGATTTCTCCGCGGACGGGCCCTCTCATCCACCCGCGGTTGCTCGAGCTACTGCGTGGATCGACGACGGGTTGGGTGGAGAGGTTCCCGGCGACCTCGACGCGTTTGCCGATCAGCCCGGGAGCCCGCGCGCGCCAGTCGGCGGCCTGGAGGAGCGTCCATCCTGAGCTCGCGACTTCGGCGCTCATCGCGGGCGCAGCCGGAGCGGCGGTCGAATCGAGCTGTACCCGGCTAGCCGTGACTCCGCGCGCCCGTGATTCGAATGAAACGTCAATCACGTCCAATACCGGCCTGGCACCCACAATCTCGACTACGCCACGAACGAAAACCCCCTGACAGGTTGTGTGGCACTTGTTCCTCGCCATCCAGGTGATCTGATCATTGCCTATCTGGTCGAACAACACGATCGCGAGGACGTCTTGGTAGCTGGCCCCCGTCATCTTCCCGGTATTGCTGAAGCTGTTGCCGGGTTCGACCATGAACGGGCTTGATAGGTTTCCGGAGAGCTCGACGCGCTTGCCGACCAGGCTCGGAGCTCGCGTCCACCAGTCGCTGGCCGGGACGAGCGTCCACCCCGAGTCCGCCGGCGCTGACGCGCCAGTCTGCGCCAGAGGCGTCGCCTGGGCGTCCAGCGCGGGCGGGGCCAAGACGGCGAGACAGAGAGCTAGGGAGAGGTGTTTCATAGGACGGCTCCTTCGTGCCAGCGCCATTAGACGTGAGGGTGGAGGTGACGGGAGAACATCGCGGCGCCCGAGTCCGCACGAACGCTGGGCGCCGTCAATCTGCCGCTCACGCGCCGGCGGCGGTATCGCGCGAAGAGGTCAGGTGGGGTGAGAGGGGAGATACCCTGGAAAGGTGAGAGAAAGGCACCCGTTCGATGCAGCGGCGGACGACGCGGAGCAGCGGTTTGACCGATCAAATCCACTTGACACATCGTATTGCTAGGTATAGTAATCCGATATATGAAGGGCGAAGCGCTGAAGGGCCACCTCGATCTCCTCCTCCTCACGACGCTGCAGGTGCGGCCGGCGCACGGTTACGCGATCGCGGTAGCCCTGCGCGCTCGCAGCGTTGGGGCGTTCGACTTGCCCGAAGGCACCCTCTATCCGGCGTTGCACCGGCTGGAGCGCGCCGGTCTGTTGACGAGCCGCTGGTCCGAGCAGGACGGTCGGCGCAGGCGCGTCTATCAGCTCACGCCCAAAGGTCTGCGCCGGTTGGCAAAGCGGCGGGAAGAGTGGCGCGACTTCGCTCGCGCCGTGCAGAGTGTGGTAGAGGGCGCTACATGAACGGTACGCCGGTCGAAACGTATCTCACGGATCTCGCTCGGGAGCTGCGAACGCGCGGCGTCTTTGAACCGAGAATCGTTGAAGAGGCGAGAGGCCACCTTCTGGACGCCGTGGACGAGGGACGGCATCGGGGCCTGACACTCGACGCAGCGGAGCGCGAAGCGCTAGAACGCTTCGGAGCGCCGGGGATAGTCGCGGCGAGATTCGACGCCGAGAGGCATCGCATATTGAACCTGACGCTCTTCGTCGTTGCAGTCGCTCTCGGAATCGCCATCGCTTACGTAGACTCCCGCCCGACGTGGGACGACGCCGGCATCACCGCCTTCTCGATGCTTCTCGGCGCGGGCGTGCTCGGCTTGATTGGACCACGGCGCCCATGGCTATGGGCACTTGGTATCGGTATCTGGATTCCACTTCATGGAATCGCGCGCGCTCCGACTCTGGGATCGTTAGCAGGCGGGTTACTGATCCTGGCCTTCCCCATGGTGGGCGCCTACGCTGGCATGGCTCTTCGTCGGGTGGTGGCGACGCTCTGGGGGACGCAGACTCCATGAGCATCTTCGACCTGCTCTTTCTACTCGCGGTTCTCACCTCGGTCGTGACCCTGGCCACCACAGCAGTCTTGGCTCTTCGAGGGCGGCGCACCAAGGCACTGAGGATGCTTCGAGTGTATGCCGTTGGTGCGGCCGGGTATCTCGCGGCCGGGGCCGCTGTTTCGTTCTTCGAACCTCAGCGCGTGATCAGCGTGGGCGATCCGTGGTGTTTTGACGACTGGTGCCTGACGGTTGAAAAAGTCGAGCGGACGCCGGCACCATCCCAGGTTGCTTACACAGTCGCGCTGCGCATTTTCAGCCGAGCGCGTCGCGTATCCCAACGGGCGCGCGGGGCGTGGATTTATCTCGTTGATGATCGGGGACGGCTCTATGCTCCCGACTCGGATCGATCCGCGATTCCGATGGACGTTTTGCTGCGGCCCGAGGAATCTGTCACCACGTTGCGCGTCTTCGAAGTCCCTGCAGACGTCCGCCGCCTTGGCCTCGTCACCGGCCATGGCGGACCCTATTGTGGGCCGATGAACATCCTCATCATCGGCGAAGGCAGCTGCTTGTTTAAGCGGCCGACCATGGTCCGGATTCAGTGAGGGGCCGATTCTTTGACAGTCGGGACGGCGGGATTTGACGCGCAGCGCCACAAGCTCTACTCACAGGGAGTACGCCTTTCCGGGTAAGGCGTTTCCCACCGTTATCTAATCACTTCAGACGATACCGCCGCCGCCGTTCGTGCGGCAGGCTTCAGTCATTCGATGCCCCCGTCATTCAAGGTTCCACCGATGCTGCAGCCCCGTCAACGCCGTGCCCGGCAACCTGACGACCCAGCGGTAACGGGAAGCCGCTCCAGGGTGACGTCCCACGTCATCAGTCTCCGCCGCCTACTGGCTAGCGGATTCTCGGCAGGCGTCGTGCTCGGTGTTGTCGCGCTCGCTGGATGCTCCGGCAGCCCCTCAGGGCCAGCAACGGCGTTTGGGGCGGCGGCGAAGCTCACCTTCGTCGTGCAACCAAGCGACGCGATCGTGGGGGCGGCGGACACACCCGCCGTGCAAGTGGCGATCCAGGATGCTCGGGGCAACACCGTGACGACCGCCACGACCAGCATCACGTTGGGGATCGGCACCAACCCTGGGACCGGAACCCTGTCGGGGACCACGACCGTCGCCGCAATCAATGGCGTCGCGACGTTCGCGAACATGCGCGTCAACACCCTCGGAGCTGGATACACACTTACCGCGTCGGCCGCGACCCTGACCGGGGCTACGAGCCACAGCTTCAACATCGTCACAGCCTCGGCGTGTCCGGCACCTGCGCCGCAGCCTACTCCCGCATCCGCGAGTAGCTGGCAATGGACGAACCTCGGAGAGCCCTTCGATGAGTCCGATCTTCAGTCAGTGCGCGTCGATCCCGAGGATAACGACGTCCTGTATGTGGGCGGAGGCAAGGGCCTGTTCGTGTCCCGCGATGCCGGGCAGACGTGGACCAAGGCGGTCATCGGCAACTTCCTGAACATCGCGGTGGAGTTTGCGCCCGGACACTCGTGCACCGTCTACGCGGTGACCTACATCGCCAACGCGGACAGGTCGACGGTTATCCGGTCAACCGACCGCGGTCAAACGTGGGCGACGGTACTGCGAGCCGCCAGCGCACTGTCGTCCCTTCATGCGGGACGCGAGAGACCCGGGCTCATTCTGGCCGGATCCCGGATCGCCGGTGACAGGACGCTCCTTGATGGGTTCTACCGATCCGAGGACGGTGGCGACACGTGGTCGTTTCAGCAGGTGGACGGCGGCTCGCGGGGTCTCATCTTCTGGGCGATCGAGGAAGACGCCACTGGCTTCATCTATTCGGGCTCGGAGATCTACAACCACCCGCAGCCGTACCATCCTCAGCTCTTCCGCTCAATTGACCGCGGGCTGACGTGGCAGGACGCGACCGGAGTCATTCCGTGGCACGTCGACGCGATCCAGACTCATCCGTCGGCGTCGAAGGTGTATGCCCTGACGGAAGGCGCGGGTCTCTACGTCTCGACGGATGCGGGGGGATCGTGGCGACTCACAAACGCCGTGGGACCTGAGTTGGACTTGCTGCTCGACCCACTTACTCCCACTCGATTGTTCGGGGGCGAGGTGTTCTCCTTGCCTTCGTACCAGGGTGGCGCCTTCGCATCAACCGATTCGGGCGAGACGTTTCACGGGATCGGTCTCACAGGGATTACCGTTGCTGGACTTGCGCTCGCACAATCCAGCACCGTCCTGTACGCGGTCGGCTACCAGTCTGGAGTCTGGCGCGCCATCGTGCCCGATCAACCGTAGAGACGCACGTGCGCCTCCGTGGCCCCACGGCAGAGCGCGGAAACGAGGGCGGTGTCGCGGTTCCCAAAGAACGGACGCGGGCATCCAAGCGGTGGGCGTATGCGTATCAGCTCAATCCGCCGCAGCCGCAGCGGCGCCTTGCGTGCGCGCTGGCCGTCGTCGCCGTGGGGACCGAAGGTCGTGGGTTCGTCCTCCACGACCGGCACACAGGAGGCACGCTTTCCGCTCAGAACGGTCCGCTCGTATGTGTGAGTCTTGCCTCCGAACTCGCCCTGCTGCAACCGCGTACGACTAGTCGGGACGGCGGGATTTGAACCCGCGACCCCCTGAACCCCATGCGGGTCAGGAATTCCACTCAAAACGACAACTTGTCGGTTTTCCAATGGCTTCCGAGCGTCGGTGCCGGTGCCGTTGGTGAAAATGCCGGGGTTTGCCGGGAGAAACGGCACCAAGAACAGCACCGCCTCGTTTGGCGCGACGACGTTCTATGTACTAATCGATGGAGCGACTCGTCTAGTCTGGCATATCAAGCCGGCGACGCGAACAGCCCGAGATTGGACAGCCGGATCGCCATTGCTTGTGTGCTGACCTGAAAGGTCTCGGCGAGTGCATCCAGACCTTCCTCGTCTGCCAGATCGAAGCTTTGATGCTCTATTTCCCGCCGAACGAGCTGGCTCGGCATGAGTAGGCAGGCGGCAAAAGCGTTCGCTTCTCGTTCCCGAGGGTCTGAACCGTCCGACGACCGGTGGTCGCGAAAAGCGGTGAAGTAGCGCTGGTCTATGAACAAAGAGGAATCGGTTCGGTGCAACAGGTAGTGAGCGATCTCATGAGCGATGGTGAACCGCTGGCGAACGCCCGGATGAGACGCATTGTAACCAATCACCCCTGCTTCTCCATCGATGACCAGGACACCCGACACCTCGTCGCCAAGTTGCACGCTCTCTACCAGGAGACCTAATCGCTGAGCCACCAGGTGAACCGGTACCGGCGGGGCTTCAACTCCAGTCTTCTTCAACACGTTCGTGGCTTGTCTTTCAATGTGACTCGATGAGGTCATCGGGACCTCTGGCCAGTTGCCTTGGCCATCTTGATGAATTCTGTTAGTCGTCGGTGCGTAGCCGGATCCCCTTTCGCCGCAGCCTCAATTTGCGCCACGGTATCAGCGTCGAGACGCACCCCATCACCTGCGTTCAAGAACTCGCGCTGGCGAGGAATCAGATTGGCTGGCTCAACTCCAAGCTCCTCCGCGATCTGCCAGATGACGTGAACCGGCGGACGCTGCCTACCCTTTTCGATGTTGACGATAGACACGCGGCTAAGTCGAAGCTTGGCCGCAAGAGCCGTTTGGCGAACATCTTGGCGCTCGCGCTCTTGGCGGATCCTATCGCCAATCATCTTGTAGAGCCGATCATGCTCTTCAGATCGCATGCACTAAGGTAATACAGGAACGATGGCATACGTAAGCTGCACCAACGGTTAGCTGAAACAACCGGTAGCGTTTGCAAACCCGTTATCGGGGCAAACGGTAAGACGTTGGCACAGCTTGCCACAGCGACCCGGCGGACGTACACTACCAAGTGGAGGATCGCTCCAGAACATGGCGCATACCGCACGCGGAGGTCAGCGATGACACAGGAGGATAGATAGAATGAAACGCGACACGGACGCGCCCGCCCTGACGTTCAAGTTTATCGTCGACGACGGGCATTTCGAGAGCAACCAACAGCAGCTGACGGGTGCTCAGTTACGGACCATCGCGCACATCGACCCAAGCTTGCAGCTGTTCGAGGAAGTCCACGGCCAGGGGTCTGATCTCCAAATCGACGATCAGACGGTCGTAACGCTCAAGGAGCACGGCGAAACGCACTTCTATACCATGCCACGTGCTAACATGGGTTGAGCCGTGGACACGGCGATGGCGAGCGTTGCAGAACTGCAGTTCGAGATTCTCCGGCAGCAATATCCTGGCAGCCGTCTAGAGCGACTTTCCGACGGCACCCTGCTCGTCTCCGTACCCGAGGTGCGGCTCCCGTCGGGCTGGAATCAGGATTCAACGACCATTCTGTTCTTAGTTCCCGTTGGTTATCCGGCTGCACGGCCCGACTGCTTTTGGGCCGACTCGTCCCTCAGACTGTTGAACAACGCAATGCCAGCGAACAGCGGAGTGCAGCAGATCCCCCAGACTGGGCTCACGCAGTTATGGTTTTCCTGGCACGTGGCGACATGGAATCCAGGTCGAGACTCTTTGATGACATACGCGCGAGTGATTCGCGACCGGCTCGCGCGCGCGCAGTGAACGACGGTGCTGTCCCGTATCCCATGAGCGTTCTTGTCTTTCGCCAGAACGCGTTCACTGAGGTGAGGCGTCGCCTCCTCGCCGACGCGCCCCTTGAGGCCGCCTGCTTCCTTCTCGCGACGTCCAGCGACATCGGCGAAGGGCTTTGGCGGCTAATCGTCGGGGACATCGTTTACCTGGAAGCGAACGACTACGTTGAACGTTCGGAGTGGTCGGTCGAGCTAACCGCCCGAGTGCTCGCGGATGTGACCAAGCGCGCGCGTCTACAACAACTGAGCGTCTTCCTCGTCCACAGCCATCCCGTAGCGGCACGAGTTCAGGCTTCAGACGAGGATCGAAGGGGTGAGCGCAAGTGGGTACCAGCCGTAACCCGTCGCGCTCCGGGAGTTCCACATGGCCGCCTCATTCTGGGGCCGACCGACCAGAGCGCTGCACTCCTTACACCTGAAGGTGTCGAGTCTCCCCTGCGTGTAATCGAAGTAGGGGAACAGCTCGTCGATCATTCGGGTTCGAGCCAGGTCCATTTGGTAGATGAATCACGAAATGACCGGCAGATCCGAGCCTTCGGAGTTGACGGTCAGCGTCAACTTGCGCGAATGCACGTCGGAGTTATCGGTGTGGGGGGGACCGGCTCAATCGTCACGCAACAGCTCGCTCATCTCGGTGTCGGTGAATACACACTCCTCGATCCAGACGTTATTGAATGGTCAAACCTGAACCGCATAGTTGGGGCTACTCCTGGGGATGTCGGCCGATCAAAGACGGACGTGGCCGCGGGATTCGTGTCGCGCATTCAGCCCGACGCCCCTGTTCACACTCTCCAAGCCGATGTGCGCGACGCCGTCACTGCAAGGCGACTGCTCGCGTGCGACTTCCTATTCTGCTGTACTGATTCGGAGGGAAGTCGGGCGGTCGTCAATCAACTTGCCTACCAGTATTGCCTCCCCGTGATTGACCTGGGAGTGATCATCGTCGCCAAGCACGGAACCGTTTCTCATATCAGCGGGCGTGTACAGCTCCTTGCACCAGGTGAACCCTGCTTGTTGTGTGGAAGCGTCTTGGACCCAGAACAAGTGCGGCGGGATCTCCTTACGGAGGAAGCCCGCAAACGCGACCAATACATCGTCGGTAACGAGGTCATTCAACCGGCCGTGATTTCGATCAACGGCGCGACGGCGTCGCTAGCCGTTACGATGATGTTGGCAACAGTGACTGGCATCCCCGTAGCCGCGAGAAACCAGCGTCTGCGCCTCGAAGCGGGCCTGGTTTCGCGCCTGAGTGTAGCTGCGAATCCCGACTGCCCCATTTGTTCTGCGGCAGGTGCCTTGGGTCGGGGTGACGCGTTCACCTTCCCCGGGCGGCGATAGGTATGCCTTCAACGGGAATGGCGTCAAACGACCCGCCCTTTGCGCCGACGCGTCGAAGGGAGGTTCTCTGGGTCGGGTCCCCAGCCCCGAAGGCAGCCTTCGTGGAGGCTTGCCAGGCGCATGGACTGACCCTCCGCCAGGTATCGGTCGAGGACGTCGAACAACACGCTGGGAGCGCCCGCGCGCTGCTGCTGCCAATCCCCAACGAAAGCGCGACCTTCAGCACGTGGTCCCGACGCGTCATCGATCAAGCCAGACGTCATGGGCAGCTGGTCGCCTCGGTATTCCAGACCGACGCGAGACCGGGGGACATGCCCCCCGAGGAAGACATCAGACGCTACTTCCAGACGTTTCGACGCCTCGAGCGCCAATTTCCTATCCGCGGTTTCTACAGCAACTGGGATGTGATCGCCCGAGAACTCTCAACTATCCAGGTCGAGCCAGGAGCAAATCCCGACCTCGTAATCGACGGCGCTGCGCCCACCGATCGCGAAGCTGAATTGTTGTTGCGTCGTGCGTTCCACGATTTCAGTGCGCTCCATCTGGAGCCCCTCGCTGGAGGACGCAGCGGTGCGGAGATCTGGCGAGTATCCGGTAGTCTCGCCGACGGTCGGCCGGCAGTGCTCAGCGTTGTGGCGAAGATCAGCACTCCTGCGAAGATCGCGGCCGAAAAGTCGGCCTGCCTCATAATCGAGTCACAAGTACCTCACCGTCTGTACGCACCACTGCTCAAGGAACGTTCTCTCACGGCTATTGATCGTGCCGTCGCAGCCTATCATTTCCTGACTCGCTGCGAGCCGATCGTCGATCGTTTAGCTGGCTCCGGTACGCGGCTCATTTCCAACCTGTTCGAATACACCCTTTCGGGACTTCATCAGGACGGGACTACCACAACAGGCCAACTCGCTCGTGAATTCGGCCTTGAGGCGTTAAAGGCCTTCCGCTACACAGAAGACCTGAACGCGGCGGCGGAGCGTGCAATTGGACGCGGGGCACGTGTTCCTCGTCCGACCGAGCTACAACAGCTTCTTGACGAGCTTCCAAAGTCCACATTCGCTGTCGGAACAGTCCACGGCGACCCTCACATCGGCAACCTGTTCGTTCCCACAGGAACAGACGATGTGGTAATCATCGATTACGGCAGCGTGCGGAAGAACGCCCCACTTGTAGCTGACGGAGCGTGCCTTGAAGTGAGCCTGCTCTTCCCTGCAGTTCCTCTACCCGATCGCGCGCCGCACCCGTCGACCACGTCGTGGGTCGGAGCATTGGTGAAGGCCTACAAGATGCCGCTGCAGCCGTCACAGGCGCGCCAGCTTGAAGGCGTTGTGGGCAAAGGCATTGCCAGCGTCATTCGCCGAATCCGGGAGCGAGCGAGAACATTGGATCCGAATCCTTGTAGTTATGCAATCGCGATCGCTGCGTACTTGATACGATTCGCAGCATTCTCAGAGAACGGGTCGGTCGACGATCGCTCCGTTGCGTACGAGTTGGCCACGACCCTCATATCGGACGCGGCAATCGCGATGCATCGCGACCTCGGCCGGCGTGCCAAGCCTTCGGAATAGCATGGGTCAACCCATCCAGCGATACCTGCCGGTAGTCTTCGTCCCTTCTCAACGCGAGGCCCGAGGCGTCCTGCGCCGCGATGCCGCGCGTATTGTGATCATCAAGCGTAGGCATCTCCGCAGCGCCGTCTTTCATTGCCCATGTGGATGCGGTGACGTGCTCACGATTAACCTGGATAAGGGCTCCGGGGCCGCATGGCGCGCTCGGTTCGATGCAGCTGGGTTAACCCTGCTGCCGTCGGTGTCGCGGCCGGACGCATGCCGGTCGCATTTCATAATGTGGAGGGGGGAGACTTGGTGGCGTCGATTTGATGGAGATGATGCTGATTGGCCGATCGACCTGGACGAAGAGCTTCGCGAAGAATGGCGGCAATTGCGCTCGCGCGACCGAAGAAACCCTCTTCCCTAAAAGCGGGACCACGATCGTGCGGGAAAGCATGCCCCTCGTGGTCACACGACCGCCGAATCGTCTCCCGTGGTGCTCCCTCGTCGGGAAAGGGTGAGTTGTGGCTGACGACTCTACTCTCTGGCCCCTCGGCGAGCACACCCCGGGAAAACACCTGGTCCTGCGCAACTATCTGAACGCATGGTTACCGATCCTTGGAATGACTCAGGATCGAATCGTCTTCATCGACGGGTTCGCCGGGCCGGGAGAATACACCAAAGGTGAGCCCGGTTCACCACTCATTGCGCTTCGCGCGCTGAAGGAGCACATCGCGCGGGCCAAGTTCTCGGCCGAGGTGAAGTTTGTTTTCGTCGAGCTGGAACCTGATAGAGCACGACACCTTGAGGGCCTTCTGGAGACCGAAAAGCAGGACCTACCGAGCACCTGCGACACTCTCGTGGTCCAGGGCCGCTTCGACGCCACCATGACGACGCTCTTAGACGACATCGAGAGCAAAATGAAGATGCTGGCCCCGTGCTTCTTGATGGTCGACCCGTTTGGTGTGTCAGACACTCCCATGACCATCATCCAGCGAGTCCTGCGGCATGCGAAGAGCGAGGTGTACATCTCCTTCATGTACGAAGCGATGAATCGCTTCAGTGGTACACCCGAGTTCGCACCTCATTTGGACGCGCTGTTTGGCTGCACTGACTGGCGGCAAGGGTTGGAGATCGCAGACGCTGGACAGAAGAAGGATTTCTTCTACAGCCTCTATCGCAACCAACTCAAGCAGGCCGGGGCCAAGTACGTCCTACATTTTGAGCTGTACCAAGGCGGGCGCCTAGTCTACGCGATTTTCTTCGGGACGAAGCACCTGCTCGGATGCGACCGCATGAAGCAGGCGATCTGGAAAGTTGTCCCGTTTGGAGACTACGCCTTCCGTGGTACAAGGACGGCGCAGTTGGGGTTGGAGCTCGAAGCCGTCGACCCGGCCGCACTTGCGAACGAGGTGGCAGCGGCCTTCAAGACTGGGGAGTGGATTCGCGTGGAAGACGCCAAAGAGTTTGCGCAGTCCGACCTGACAGATTACCACTCCGGGCACCTTAAGAGCGCACTGGTCCATCTGGAGACTTCGGGCCGCATCGAAATCAAGGCGGGAAGTCGGAAGAAGGCGCGCACCTTTCCGGACGGGACACGATTCCGATTCAAATAGCGGCGGCCGCGGACAAGGGTACCGGGTACTCGTTCCACTCCCGCCCATCGAGAATGCGGCCGCCCGACTTCGCCGTCCGCCCTCCCCACTGCTTCCAGAAAAACGCCACGCTTTCCCGCTCACACAGATTCCTGAGACCGCGAGCCCAAGCGGGATCGCAGGGCCGGTGACCGAGACCGCTCTCTCCGCCGCCGATTACCCACTCGATGCCATCGAGGTTGAGTTCATCCACCGGCCCCAGAAGCGGCTCCGCGCTGATGAACCGCACAGCGGCCGGTATCTGCCGCACGTAATCTGCCCGCGCCGCAACGCGCATGTCCTCGATTGACGTCCCAATCCAGATGTTCTCGGTCCACGTGAGCCGGTCCGAAAGACGCAAAGCACGCTCAGGTCGCTTGGTGAGCACCTGGAACTGATGCCAGTGCGCGCGATTCATCACGTCGAAGACGCGCTGAATGAGGTCGAGTGAGAAATGTGCGTGGAACACGTCCGACATGCTGTTGACGAAGACCCGCCTGGGCTCGCGCCAACGTAGCGGCTGCTCGAGCCGCGCTTCCCAGAACCGCGGGGCGAAGGGGTCCGCTCGATTCGCCGGTGTGTCCTTGACCGGGGTTCCGCGAAGGTACGCGTCGCGTACCTTGGTTTGGGCCAACGTCAGGGCGTAACAGTTGTCGCAACCCCGGGAGATCTTCGTGCACCCCGTCATGGGGTTCCACGTGGCGTCGGTCCATTGAATGCCGGTCCTCAAGCCCATCGGTGCCCCCTTGGGTGAGCACGGCTACCCGAATAAATACCGAAACTAGCAATGGAAGTCAATACTGTCCAACGTGTTACTGACTGACACGCGACGCCAGTCCTGGGTCGTCGCCCCTACGCCGCCCAGGCCTCCGACAACACCTCCGCCTGCTCCAACACCGTCTGCGTCGCCTTCTCCTGCTTGTCAGGCGGGTAGCCGTGCTTTCGTAGAATCCGCTTCACGAGTACTCGGAGCTGGGCTCGCACGTTCTCTCGCACGGTCCAGTCGATGGTGACATTAGCGCGCACCGTCGCGACGAGCTCCCGGGCGATCGTGCGAAGCGTTTCATCCCCCAGCACCTTTACTGCGCTGTCGTTGGTCTCGAGAGCGTCGTAGAACGCGAGCTCGTCCTCAGACAGCCCCAGGTCCTCGCCACGGCGCTCCGCTTCACGCATGTCCCGGGCAAGCCCAATCAGCTCCTCGATGACCTGGGCGGCCTCGATGGCGCGGTTCTGGTACCGCCGCAGCGATTGTTCGAGCATTTCTGAGAACGAGCGAGCCTGCACCACATTCTTGCGCCGCCGGGTTCTGATCTCGCCCGACAACAACTTGCGCAGCAGCTCCACGGCGAGATTCCGCTGGGGCATCCCCTTCACGTCCGCCAGAAACTGCTCGGAAAGAATGGAAATATCTGGCTTGGCGAGCCCCGCCGCAGCGAAGATGTCAACCACGCCGTCGGACGCTACCGCGCGAGAGACGATCTGCCGGACGGCGACGTTCAACTCCTCGTCTGTCTTGGCCTCTCCAGGAGCACGCTTGATCAGGCTCGCCCGCACGGCTTGGAAGAACGAGACGTCATCCCGGATGCGCAGTGCCTCCTCGTGCGGCACGGCGAGGGCGAAGGCCTGTGACAGGTCTAGCACGGCCCGGAGCAGCCGATCCTTGCCCTCCCGTTGCGCAAGGATGTGCTCCTGCGCCCGCGGCAGTAGACTCAGCCGTTCGGCGGGCCCGCCGGTTACCCACGTCGACCAGTCGAACCCGTGAAAAAGACCGCAGCAGATCTCGTGCTTCTCGAGCATCAGTGCGACGGCCTCCTTCTGATCGATAGCCGTCTTGCCCGTCCCGCCGCTCTCGGTATAAGTCGCCAGGGCTTGCTTGAGCTCGTGGGCGAGGCCGAGGTAGTCCACGACGAGCCCGCCCGGCTTGTCGCTGAACACGCGGTTCACGCGCGCGATGGCCTGCATCAGGCCGTGCCCGCGCATCGGCTTGTCTACGTACATCGTGTGGAGGGACGGCGCGTCGAAGCCCGTCAGCCACATGTCGCGAACCATGACAAGCTTCAGGGAGTCCTTAGCGTCACGGAAGCGGTTGGCCAGTGCCTCCCGCCGCGCTTTGTTCCGAGCGTGCTCGGCGACGCGAGGGCCCTCGGACGCGTTGCCGGTCATGACGACCTTGAGCGTGCCCTTTTCGTCATCCTTGTGGAACCAACCGGGCCGTAGCTTCACGATCTCGTCGTGCAGGTCCATACAGATGCGGCGGCTCATGCAGACAACCATGGCCTTGCCGTCCATCGCTGAAAGACGCTGCTCGAAGTGCGTGACGACGTCCATGCCCACGAGTTTCAGGCGTTTCTCCGAGCCGACCACAGCCTCGAGCTGCGCCCATTTGCTCTTAAGCTTCTCCTTCCGCTCGGTCTCTTCGCCCTCGGTGACCTCCTCGAACTCCGGGTCGATCGTCGGCCTCTCCGCCTCGTTCAACTCGAGCTTGGCGAGACGGCTCTCGTAGTAAATCGGGACCGTTGCCTTGTCCTCGACCGCGCGCTGGATGTCATAGACGCTGATGTGGTCTCCGAACACAGCGCGGGTGTTCTTGTCGGTCAGCTCGACGGGCGTACCGGTGAAGCCGATGAACGACGCGTTGGGCAGGGCATCGCGCATGTGCCGGGCGAAGCCGTCAATGAAATCGTACTGACTGCGGTGGGCCTCGTCGGCGATGACAACGATGTTGCGCCGCTCAGACAGAACAGGATGGCGGTCACCTTTCTCTTCGGGGAAAAACTTCTGAATCGTGGTGAAGACTACGCCACCGGCGGCCACGTTGAGCTTCTCGCGCAAGTCCGCACGGCTCTCTGCTTGTACGGGTGGCTGGCGTAGCAGGTCCTGGCAACGCGAGAAGGTGCCGAAGAGCTGGTCGTCCAGGTCGTTGCGGTCGGTGAGCACGACGATCGTCGGGTTCGCCATCGCAGGTTCCCGAATTACCCGGCCCGCGTAGAAGGCCATCGTCAGGCTCTTCCCGGAGCCCTGCGTGTGCCAGACGACGCCGATACGGCGGTCGCCGGGCTCGCCGCCCGGCCGCGCGCCAGCCTCGTAGCGTCCGGCCGGTTCGGAGCCGCGGGGAGCCGTACGTACTGCAGCCGCCCTGAGCGTCTCTCCCACCGCCGCCTTCACGGCGTGAAACTGGTGGTAGCCGGCCATTTTCTTGGCGAGCGGCCCCTTCCCCTCGTCCTCGAAGACAATGAAGTCGCGAACGAGATCCAAGAGGCGCCGCTTGTCGAACACCCCTTGGATCATCACCTGCAACTCTGGCATCGACGCGGGAGCGAGGTTCTGACCTTCGATCGTGCGCCACGGCTTGAACCACTCTCGGCCCGCGGTCAGGGTGCCGATGCGTGCCTCAACGCCGTCGGAGACAACCAGGACTGCGTTGTACGCGAACAGCGTCGCGAGCTCGGCCTTGTACGTCTGGAACTGCTCGAACGCTGACCAGATCGTTGCGTCCTCGTCCGCCGCGTTCTTGAGCTCCAAGAGCCCCAGCGGCAGGCCGTTGACGAACAGGACGACATCCGGGCGGCGGATGTGCTTGTTCTCGCTCACGGTGAACTGGTTGACGGCAATCCAGTCGTTGCTCTCCGAGTCGTCGAAGTTGATTACTCGCGCCTGCGCCCCGCGGATCGAGCCGTCCGAGGTGCGGTACTCGACCGTCACACCATTCACGAGCAGGCGGTGGACGGCGCGATTGCGGGTTTCGAGGGTGGGGCCCTCGGGGCGGGTCAGCTTGCGGAAAG
>Ga0209178_1000016_pt1 | contig 46324 bp, 77 predicted proteins | sample GAAS200_FD_187521 | JGI IMG/M metagenome (GOLD analysis project Ga0209178, IMG submission 187521) | Agricultural soil microbial communities from Georgia to study Nitrogen management - GA AS200 (SPAdes) (version 2) | ecosystem: Environmental > Terrestrial > Soil > Agricultural land | place: USA... | reverse complement strand
GTCAGGATTTCCCCTGCCGTCGAGACAATCATGTCGTTTACGAGGGCGCGCGCAAGATTAAGAGCGCCCTCGACCGTGCCGTATGCTGTGGTCTGAACTACGGGCAATTAGGACTCCGCAACCTGCGCCTTTGGCTTCCGTGCATGTGCTGGGACTGGCCTGTCCTCTTCCTTCTTGAGTCCGGCGGCGATGGCCTTGTCCCAATCCAAAACTGCTCCACACTCTGACCACGGCAGGTGAACCGCTGCGGACTTCGCAACGGGCTTATGGCACACTGGGCATTCCTTCATCGGCACAATGCCCTTCGACCATTCGCGCTCCTGCTTGGCTTGCTTCGCGGCCCAGCGGTGCTCATCGGTAATCATCTGGCCGCCAAGCCCCTTTGATTGCCCTTCTGCGTGGATTCTGTCGCCATCGGCAACAAGGGCCTCGCAGGTCTGCATCAGCATGTGCTGAGCATGAGCAACGTCCTCATCCGATGGAGGGTTGGTGCGGGAGACGAACAGGCCGAACTTTCGCAAATCGCCCTGCGGCCTCATTCCAGGCCCGGCATGGAAGATTGCGAGAACGATTTCCTCGGCGTTGTACATATTCAGTTCCGTCTTGTCCACAATCAGAACTTCCTCGACAACGATGCCGGGAATCGCGCACGCGGCGCTATACTCGTCACCTTCCTTGCAGGCGGGCACGATGTACTGCTCGAATCCAGGCTCCCGCCATCTGTATTCCTTGTTCGAGACGTTGAAGACGTAGATCGGCGGCACATTCGGGAGATTGGGCCGCGTCTTGCGGCTGAATCCCATGAGCTTCCGTGACCGTTCCGCTATCATCCGCTCCGCCTGCGCTGCCGACGTGTAAACCAGTTCAGTTAGTGCCATCGTTCCTCCTCGAAATTTGCTTCAGTTTGCCTCTTCCGAAAGCCTGCTCCGCCGTCCGCTCCATCGCAGGGTCAAACGAACGTTTCACTTCCCTTGGGAAAGCCTCCGCGAACACGCCTTTAATCTCCGCGTCCGCAGCCTTCTTTTTCTTCTCCTCGCGTTCAACGAGAGCCGCCTTCTGTAGCGCCGCGCTTTGCAGTCTCTCGGCCTTGAGCACAAGCCGGATAACCATCTCCACGACTGCAAGGGTCAATGGCAGAAATTCACCGCCCGACTTGAAGCAGTCGTTGCACCACCTGAAATTCTTCATGTGCGTGCAGTGGGCAAGCGTGTAGGAGTGCTCGTACTCGCCCTTGTAGAGCTTTTCAACGTGCCAGCGGTTCACTTGGTAGGGACGATAAATAACGCCTTCATCCGTGAATCTGATTCTGTCTGCGCCCCAGATGACGCGGAATCGAGGCTGCCCGTTTTCCATTCCGCCAATCTTCTTGACCTCCCGCACTATCCAGTCAGGAGGGTCGTGATGTTCCAATCTTCCCCCATGCGGAGTTTCCACGCTGCGGTTCATACCAGTCCGAGCAATAACCGTCTATCGGAGCAGGAATCACGTTCGAGCCATTCCACTCGATGAAGTACTTATTCCCGCAGATGCGATTCTCCGCATCCTTGAGGAATCGGCAGTTCTTGCACATCGAACCGCCTTTAGGAACCCGCATCCCTGCCTGATGGTTTGCGGGATATTTCGCATCGCCCAATCCAGCCTCCAAAAGTCAGGGGCGGCTCCGAGCAGCCGCCCCATGTCAATCAGCTTCTTCCTAATGGCCGAAGAAGTACTGCGGGATGGCATTCCCAGTGCTGTAGACACCAGCGCGAGGATTGTCGGTTGCGATGTTCTGCCCCACCCACAGGTAGGACAGGAACGAGGTTTCCACGCCGCCATCCGCACCGTACGCAGGGAAGAGAGTCTGGCCGTTGACTTCGTAGAAGTCTATCGGCTGAATCTCCGTGCGGAACCAGTGCTTCAGTGCCAGTCCGTCAATCCGGCCAGGCGTTGCGTGAATGGACGCCTTGATTGGCCTGCCGCCGAACGTCTTCGGAGCAGTCTTCATCAGCATGTCCACTGCGCTGTCGCCCTTGATTTGGGTCTGAATGACCTGGGTGACTACAAGCCCGATGTTTTCAATCGCGGCTTCCATGTCAATGTTCATGTACCAAATCCACTGCGCGGATTCAGGGCTGTCAACGCCCAACGCAAGGCGCACCTGGTCGAGCATGGCCCTGCCGCGCTGCGGGCTGATTGCCGTGCTGTTGCCCGCAATCGTGGGAGTGCTCAAGCGACCGGGATACGCGGAACGCTGAACGCCGAGGAAAGTTCCTGTGTTGGAACTGAGCTGAAGGTTCGCCACGCCGTTGATGGAGCTGTTGGCTACGCCAGAGCCGCCGTCAACGATGAGCAAATCCCCCGCTATCGTTCCTACAGGCATGGTGCTCGATGGGTCAATGGTGATGGTGTTTGCGATTGCGTCAGCCGCCAGAATCAGGAAACTGCCACGGGAGGCGGAAGTCAGGTTCGGGAACACCTGCACAGTCTGCCCATCCATGAACTGATTGGCATTGTTGACTCCAATCACGGGATTGTTGGCGACAGAAACAACCGTGTCGAGAGTCCCTGACCCGTCGCCCTGCATCAAGGCTTCCAGGCCCGTGCGGAACTCTTCCATGGATTGCTTCATCACTTCGTCAACGTAGTTCGCCATCGCCTTCTGCTTGGAATCGGTGGCTACTTTCGCAAGGGCCGTGTACTCAACCGGATGCACGAAGAACACCTGACTGAGAATGGCAAAGTCGGTGCGAAACGCCCCGCCGCGACCAAGGCCTGCGCCATCGGGATTAATCTGCCGCAAAGTGCCGTTGGCGAGCAGGTTCAACGGAATGCGGTACGCACGAGAAGATACTGGCTCAAGCCCTTCCGACTTTTCCTCGATGAGCGACAGCAAAGTGTCGTCCAAGGAGTAGAGGCGCGGAAGCTCTGGCCGTACCCGCTCTAGCTGAGTTGCGATTGCTGCTGCATTGTTTCCAGGGGCCATTTATTTATGTGGGATTCTTAGCCCACGTTACCTTTCTGCCGCCCTTCAGGACGGCGCGCTGTTTCAAAACCATTTCTCTTGTCGTCTGGCTGCGGTCTATCTCGTTATTCGGAGGCGACTGCGTGACGTACTCAAAGCCGTCTATTGCCTTGGGAACGGGCTTGTTACCGTTAGGCGCAGGCTTATTCCCTGGAATCGCGGCCTTTGAGGAAACGCCCATGAGACGCGCTTGGCGCTCGACTGCCAGCTTCAGAGCTTGTTCGTAACGGGCCACAGCGAAGCGCACAGCCGAGGAACTATTGCGAAGCGAAATGGCGCGTTCCCGCTGCAGGCTTAACTGCTTCTGGAAATTCGCGTCCTTCAGTACTTCGCTGTTCGCGGCATACATGACGTTCTGCATGAGTTGATTCCTGTCATCAGGTTCAATCTTCCGCCCTGCAAGGTAGGAATCGAGCAACGCGGAAGCCTTCTCCGTGATTGCCTTCTCTGCATTCGTCCTGTATTCCGCATTCAGTTCCTTGGTTGCATTGGCCTGTGTCTGCTGCCGTTCCGTCTTCAGCTCTTCGCGCAGCTTGACGAAGCGCGGGTCATCCTCCTGCTTGCCGATTTCCGCCAATCTGTCATGCCATCCAGCAATCGCGTTGAGAATCCTGAGTGCTTCGTCCTTGTTGTCGGCCTTGATTGCCTGATATGCCGAAACAAGCTGCTGGCGAAGCTGCACCGCATCATGCTCACCAGTAATTCTGCGAGCCATTTCGCGGTTGTATCCCGCCTCGTCTATCTCCTTGAATTTATCGAGCGTGTGCGGAACGTGAGTCCCGAAAGCAATTGGGTCTTCGTTCGCAAGGTCGTCAACAAATGCAGGGTCTCCGTCGAAGAACTGCTGCGCCACAGACTTGAACTCTCCGTTCGTCGTCTGCAGTTCAGAAAGACCTTCCGTGCCGCCGACAAGCTCAAGCTGCTCTTTGGCCTGCCGCGCGTCAGCTACTGACGGGAAGACTTGGCGAAATTCCCGCAAAGAGAAAAAGTCATTCTTGGCCTGCTGATACCCTTGCGGATTCGCCTTCTGCATGTCTCGAATCCACTTGGGAATGACTCTGCCGTCTTCGCTGGCCCTCTGTTCAGGTTGTTCTCCCGAAGGCTGCGCACCCTCAACTGGGGTTTGCTGACCATCGGTTTGTACTGGCTGCGTTTCCTCTACCGCTGGTTGCGATTCAGCGATGGACGAAGTGATTCCAGAGTCAACTGCGCCCGCATTTGGCGCTGCCTCTGTCATCACTGCTTCTTCAGGCATGGTGTTTCTCCCCTTCGGTTATGGGTTCACTGGTTGGCACTGCCTCGTGTCCGTCACGAGTAACCGAAACTCAAATGGCCCCTGGCGCTGGCGGCTGTGTCGGATTTGACACAGGCGGCGCGGGGCTTGCAATCTTCTTGGGCCCTGGCTCTGGCATGGCCGGAGGAGGAGGAATCAGCGCAAAGTGCTGCATCAGGTGCGCCCTGACGTTCGCAAATCCTGGCGGGTCTTCGACTTTCTTCTTCTGCCCTTCCGCGCTATTGACCCACCGCTTTCCAGCCTCCCACTCCGCAGCATGGTCATCGAACTGCTGGTCAACGGGGATGGATGGCTCATCTGGCCCTGGCTGCATCGTAATCGGGTCAATCTGCCCTGGCACAGGAACGCTGACAAGGAGCTGATTTATCTCCGCCAGTTGCTTGCGCTCCGCATCCGCGCCAGGGATGACGAAATCCTCAAGCCCGATAAGTCTGCGCCCTAGCTCCAGATTGTTCGGCTCATCGAGGATTTGTCCAAGCAGCGGATTCTCGGCAGCCATCGGCATAAGCTGGAAGAACGCCTGCCGCTTCTGCGTCCACGATTCAGGAAAGTTCTCATCCGTGTCGGGATAGCAATAAATCTTGCCCTTCAGCTCCTGCAGCCTGACTTGCGTTGTGTCCACGTTCCCTGCTTCATCAGGGATGGCAAACGAAATATCGTCCTCGCGGTTCTCGGCAGAGCACCTGACTGACTGCTCCATGATGTCTGAGTAGAATCGCTTCATCTCCCGCCAGACAATGCCAATTCTCCCTAGAGCCTGGTCGCGCGCCATGCTGTACTCAGCCGCAGTCTTAGACCCTCCCATCTGCCCGCCAAACAGCGCAGGGAAGGCCCCTGTAAGGAACTGCGCCACAGGCCCCATAAGCTGCTGCCCGTACTGCAGCATGTCGGGGCTGACTTCGGCAGGCGGCTCATAAAAGAAATTAGCGGCTACCGGCTCATTGAGGTTCTTGCGCGTGACGGAGTATCGCGCCCCTGGCCTTGACCTCTGCCGTCTGGTTGCCTCATCGTCAATCAGCCTGTCGTCAACATAGGACGCCGGAAGCGTTCGCTCGTAAATGTCCTGCGTGGCGTTGATGATGTCGTTGAATCGTTCCTGCACTGACACCATGCAGCTTCCCATCGAGTTGCGGAACTGCCCGTCGCCGGGCATCGGATGCATGATTGACCAGTGATGCCGAAGATTCTCCGCCCACGAGCCTGTGTAAATGGCGTTGTCGAATCGCACCTGACAGCCGTTCGGGAACAGCTCAAGAAGCTGCTGCTTCTCCGACTCATCTTCCAAGTCCTCGAAGAATGCAGGGTCAATCCACGTCCTTTGGCGGGTCACAAGATGCGCGATAGAGGCTGCTGCCTGCCCTATGAGGTTCGTTCCTTGTCGCACGGAGATTCGCGCGAACCGCTCAAAAGCCGCCTGCCCAGAACCCATAGCCCCGGCCTTGATTTTCTTCTCGTATCCGTCAGGAAATCCCATCTGGGATATTTCGGCCTGCACCTTGCGGATATGGAACTCATCGCTGTATTGCACATACGGGTAGTCCGCAATCGAGTCCACCGTGATTGGCACCTTCAGTTCCAGCGTGCCGACCATCGAGATTGTTTCCTGCATCTGGCCTGTCTTTGGCGACTTCTCCCACCGCGTCCATGCGCCAATCCGCCCGTCCGTCCATGCGAAGTAGCTGTTCTGGATTTGCAGCCTGTCCATGTCGTTCAGGTGCTCGATGATTTTCCTGTACCGCTCGCCAGCCTTGGCCGTCGCTATGTCTGCGGCGTCCGTGGCGTTCTGTGGCTCGAACCTCGTTGACGGCCTGTTCTGCGTCAGTACTGCCTGAATGGACAGCCCGAACGCCTGATAGATATTCGTGACGTACATCACGAGGTCGTCATCGTCCGTGTTGTTGTTCGTGCCCGACATGTTCGCGCCGTTCGGCCCAAGGATTTGCCAGCCCTCATTCTTGTAGTCCCAGAACAGGTGCTGCAGGCCGCGCCAGTAGAGCCTTTGCCGCTTCGACTCCTGAATCTCTACTCTGCGGGCGTACCTGTCCTCCTCGCTGACCCGCTCAGCGATGCGAAGCAGGCAGTTCTGCAGGTTCTGCGGCAACTTCTCATTGTTCTCGCCATAGTCCTGCTGAGGCTGTTCCTGCTGGGACTCCGCTGCGGGCTGCTGTTCCTGCTGCTTTACTTCTACGGGTGCTGTCGCCACTTACCTTCCGGTGAGTTTGCTGAAGACGTGCTTCTTCTTGCCATGGTGCAGGTCGCCATGCTGGAACCTCTCAGCAAGGATTCCTGCGCCACGTTCGCTCTTATTGCCAGAATGGGCCATCTCGCTCGCAGCCTCAGAAGTTGAAATCCCCTTCCGCGCCGCGAAACGCTTCACCCTGCCGGGATGCTTGATGGCCGACTTGATGAAATTAGCCATGCCTCATCTCCCTACCGCCTTGCGAAACGGGTGCTGCCTTTCATGCTTGCGTTCCATCGCCGCACCTCTCGCCGTCTCCTGATTCCCTCTCATTGCCCCGATGTTATTCATTGAGCCGAAAATGTACTTCTTCAGGCGCTTGCCGCTGAAGCCGTGCTTGACGCCTTCCTTCTCAAGCGCCTGCTCAAGAAACCGAGGCATTAGTTGTTCGGAGTGGCGAGGATGTAACCGAACGCCTTGACGTGAACTGCGCCAGCGCCTGCGTTCGATGTCACGCAGGTATTGACGATGTTCTTCGCCGTGGTGATGTTCAGCATCCCTGTGGTGGTCGAGGCCACGCCAGAGGTCGTCTGAAGGTCGGCCGCGCTCACCGTTCCCGCAGTGAGAGTCGTATTCGCCGCAGTGAACCGCGTGGCCGTTGTGCCATCACCAAGCTCCCAGCCGCCCGTGCAGCTCGTGATAGTGGTCGTGACTCGCGCAACCACTCCTAGTACTATGCCGTTTATCGGGATGCAGGACGTGCAGACGGTCGTGGTAGCCCCTGATGTTGACAACGAGACGACTCCGCCATCGTTCTCCCAATAGACCAGTCCGCCGCCAAACCGCCCAGCATCGTTCGTCGCCTCGCCAATGCCATTCGTACCTGAAGTTACCAGGTCGCCTTGACCATGGGCGTTCGAGGTGTTGCCGGAGATAGTGCAAGTGTTATTCGGCGCGCCCAAGTAACAATTCGACACCGCCGTCAGGGTCACAAGCTCCGCGTTTGCACCTGTTCCGATGTTCACCACCTCGCCCACGTAGAACGGAACGAAGTGCCGCCCATCAGGAAGCGCAACGTCGGCATTGAACAGCGTGAAGGTCGCCGGAGACGCTGCGGCCACGGCAGCCCCGCTAATAGGCACGCTCCAATTCTTGTAGTTCGTTGAGACGTACACGCCTGCAGTCTTCGACTCATTGCCAGCTTGCGGGAAGGCAGGCAAGGCACATGCGAGCAAAGCAAACAAAACAAATAGTTTCTTCAAGATAGTTCTCCTCATGCATTCCGCCACTGGCGCGTTCTACACCACCATTGCCAGTGTGCGCGAAAATTGTTAATCACCCTGCGAAACCAGCCGTACAGAATGAATCCGATTAGTATGACGTGCCTCCGTCCAGACCTGACATCGCGCCACTCATATCCGGCGCTGATTCTTGCGCCTGTTCCTCACCATCATCCGGCAGCATCTTCTTGGCGTGCGCGTGCGCCTCGGCAAGATTGGCGTGGTGCTTCTTCTCTACCCGCCCGCCATCGTGGTGCGTGTGCGTGGTCGCGTGCCCGCCATGATGCCTGACATGCACCTCATGCACGCCAGTCGCAGGATGCGGCTCGGTTGGCTCATCCTGCTCATCTTGCGGCGATTCGTGCTGCTCCTCCGCAGGCGGCTCATGCTTCTCCTCTTCCATCGAACTCACGAACTTGCCATGACTGTATTTCGTCACTGTGTTCCTCCTGTGCGCTGCTCCAGCTTGTCAATCGAATCCACGGCTTGCGCGTCCGGCACTGTCGCCCGCGATAGTGACGCTGACCTTGACCGCCATCCTGTGCGCCCGAAAGCTATCTCCTTGGCCTCATAGTGCCGCTTGCCAGTCTCTTTGACCTGGGCGTCCGTGACGGCCTTCTCCTGCCCTCTCAGCATGTTCGCCGCTTCAGGCGAGCCAATTCGGTCAAGCAATGCCGACAGCAGGATAGTCTCGCGCTTCTGCAATGCCTGAATCTGCGACTCTAAGCACTCGATATAGCGTGACTTAGCGAACATCAATGCCCGTGCCTCGCGTACCGCATCCTGCTCGCGCCTTGCCACATCGCTTGCTTGGTCTGCTTCGTGTGCTCCGCTATCAGCTTCTGCGTGTAGATTGCCCGCGAAGTCATGTCAGGCACTGCTACCGTCTTCTCCTTCAGCACTACCTCGAATGGCGTGCCGCGCGGACTAAGCCTCGTCTTCAGGCCGTACCGCACAGAGTCCGCCGCATCGTCGCCTATCTCGTTCTCTGAGGCGTCTACCTTCAGCACGTCCTCAAGGTGATTCTCGTCGCGTATCAGCGTAGGTATGCACCTGATTAGCTGCGGACAGTCGGTTGTGACCTTCCACAGTCCGGATTTGAGCAGTTGGTACATGAGCCGCCATCCGCCGATGCGGTCGTTGTCGGCAGGACTAGGAGCCGGTATTCCACCTCTGGAAACCACCTCGCCAATCTGTTGAGCAACAGTGTCATTGCTGGTGCGCTTGGCGAAAGCGTCGGGCGATAGATAAAAGGCGTCAATCCGCTCGCCCTTCGAGAGGTCGATAATCGCCTGTCCAATGTCATGCTCGCTCATCCGGTCGTGATGGAATTCGCGGTAGGTAACGGTGCTGTCTCCGTCCTGCGTGTGCCAGTGAATCGAGCTGGGATGCGCAAAGCCCCAATCCATGCTTATCCAGCGCGTCCACCAAGGCTTTAGGTCAATCGGGCGGATGACATGCTCTGCCTCGTTCCAGATGTCGAAGTATTGCCCTGCAAACAGGTTCCAGTCGCCCTCTGCGAATGCCCTTGCCATGTCGGGCGGCAAAGTCTTCAGAGAGTTGTAGTACGCCTCTGTCAGGTGCGGATTGTCTGAGGCTTTGGCCTGCACGAAGGCGAACTGCGATGCCAAGCTCTGCATCTCTGGCGGGAAGTTCTTCTCAATCCACAGCTTCTTGACCCAAGCGTGCCCTATTCCGCCAGGGTTCGTCCCAGCAATGAACTTCGGATGCTCAATCCCAGGCCAGCGCAACCGAAACCTGAGATAGTCAAACACGCCTTTCTCGTTCTTCGTCAGCTCATCCACGCCGATTGCAGCAAATTCTGCCGATTGGTACTTGCTGGGATCGTCCAGGTTCCGCAGCATCAAGTAGCCGCCACCCCATTGCCTGTTAAGCCTAAAGTGCTTAGTTTCGCTAAGATAGAAGTTGCCAAGCCAAGCAGGAAACTCAGCCTGCATCCGCGAAATCTGCCTGTCCCACAGCGTCGGATAGTCTTCAGTGAAGAGCGCAACCTGCGCATTCTTAATCCTGTGGTTCGCATAGAGCGAATGCAGGTACATGACAAGGAACCATCGCAGAATGTACGACTTGCCACCGCCTGCTGCCCCGCCATAGAGCGTGAAGTCGTGCGCGAACGCAGCATTAATGAACTCGCGCTGCCGTGGCGTCGGCTTTATCAGCTCCGGCCACGACTGCTTCGGCGAAATCTCCAAATCCAAGCTCCTCGACTACCTTAATTTCGCTGCGGTCTGTCTGATTCAAGAGGTTCTTTCCGAGCCACACCAGCATTGTCGTATTACCTGCAAGTGCTAGTTCTACTTGCTTTTGGCGAATGCTTCCATTTCGCAAACGACAGCCAATTTTGTATTCTTCCGCAAAGTGTCTGTGGAGCGTATCAACGGAGATTCCTTGACGCGCAGCTATCTCTTCTTGAATCATGCCTTTAGAGGCAAGGTCAATGATTACGTTCGGGTCAATCTCTTTGCGGAGTTCCATATCACGTCTCGCTCATGCTCCAGCTAGGTCGCAGAGCCATCTCGGATGCCATCAGGTCTGCCAAACGCCTCGGGATGCGCAAAGACAGCCTGCCTGCCTCTACGCGCCTGTGGTCGTGCGTAATGCCCTGTTCTGCCCATTGCCAGAGCTTGCCGGATACGCCGAATTGCCGAATCATGCCTTGGGATATGAGTTTGCGCAGCTCGTCCTTCTTGACGTAATACGCCTTGCGCAGAATAGCGGGATTTGCTGCCTGAGATTCAGTGAACCAGTGAGGTATGATGGCGTGCTGCTTAGACACTAATCGCGCAATGTCCTGATTGCATCCCGCCCTGCCACTCCGCGGCGGGTAGCGGTGCTCAGTCGCATTATGTAACCTTCGCAGCCAAATGCAAGAACTTTTTTCAACTATTTTTGTAGTTCAATGGTACTAAAGTACTATTTACACGCATCCTATAGCTACATAATATGGAATCGTGAACTACAGGAACATCAGTGGCTACAATCCTCAGCGAGCGCAAAAAGCGATGGAAAGGCGAAACGAAATCTTGCGCCTCTATGCCTCCGGCCTGACATATCAAAAGATTGCCGACCAAATGGGACTCACGCGCCAAAGAATCCAGCAGATAGTCAGGCCGCCAATTCAGGTCATCGTCCTTCTTCGCAAAAGAGCCAATGATTGCTGTGAACGCTGCGGAGTGCAGCTGACCAAGTATTCTGGCCACGTCCACCACGTACGAAAGGACGTGACTGGAACTATTACTGACCTGGGCCTACTGCGTTATCTGTGCCGAGGCTGCCATACGGTCGAAAACTATGACCTAGGATATATGGCCAGACCAAGAGTCAAGCGCGTCAAGCAAACCATGCCATTCTTTAGGATGCGTCCTAAGTCAAACATTCCCAACAACTAGAACCTTTATATTTTCTTTACTTGACATACTTCCATGATGGATGTATCGTACGCGCATGGAGGCAATCACAATGGCCGCAACAATCAAGCAAGTGCTTCTGAATACCGCAGACCAATTCGAGGTTGGTGATGACAGGCACGCCAACATCATTGATGTGCTGAATCGCCTGAATCGCGTGGCCCCGAACACTCTCGATGAAGTGCTCGACTTCGCAGAGTTAGTCACTGACGTTGAAATGAGGCCGTGTGGTGAAAATTCTCGTTCTTAGCGCATAGCGCATGGAGGGTGAAATGAGCGAAACGAAGCTGACCTTAAGAGATGGCGAACGGATGCTCTGGCACGCATTTGAACACGTACGCGAAGGAAACGTTCAGTGGATTTGGCAGCGCGAAGAGATATTAGATGAAACTGTGAGAACTATCCACGATTGCTTGGACATGAATCTAGAAGCTCAATATGGTCATGGACGGTAGTTCCCCGCTCCAGCGGATTCCGCGTGAGTCCGCCTTCGGCGGGAGGGATTGCGAAAGGAGCACATCGTGGATACTGATGCACTTGGGACATGCAAAGAAGTCACTGAGGAGTTAGCGCAGAGGTGTCCTGAACTTCGGCGTGTGCGCGGGTTCTATTACGATATCTTTTGGGGGCAACGCACACATTGGTGGCTAATCGCCCCAAACGGCCAAATTATTGACCCGACAAAAAGTCAGTTTCCAGATACTCACGGTGAATATGAAGAATGGGTCGAGGGACAAGAGGAGCCTGTAGGCCTGTGCGCAAACTGTGGCGACTACGTTTATGCCAGCAAGTGGGCCGGCGACCCGACTGTTTGTAGTGAGAAGTGCGGAATCGAATTTGCTCGTAGCTTAATGTAGCGCAAGCTGCGCAATAGGGAGAGGAGAGCAAGGATGCTGCTGAAATGGAAGCCGAATAAGCCTCGTCGCAAACAGCGTTTCCGCAAGCGTCCATCGAAAGTATCTTTGCTGAGAAGGAAGTACGGGCCTCAGTGGTGGAAAGCAGACCCAACGATACGCACCGAAAGGAGCGAGCCATGAATGACGCGAAGGAAGCAGTCTGCGGTGAATATGCAGAGGTTTTGCACAAGGAGATTGCCCACCTGCGCGACATCAACAAGGATTTGCTCGCAGCGTGCGAAGTTGCTCTGCCAGGACTTCGCCACCTTGAAAAGGAGACTCAATTCGCTGGCGTAAGGGCGGATGCTCAGATGGCGGCGAATACAGTTGAGGACGCCATTCGCAAAGCCAAAGCAGAAGGGAAGTGAACATGGCAGACCTGCTGAGTCAGTTCCCAAAGCTGCATTGCAAAAGGTGCCCTCACTCTTGGTGGCCGCGCAGCCCAGAGAGGCCCATTAAGTGCCCCAAGTGCGGCAGCCCTTATTGGGACAGGGAGCGCATCAAGGATAGCAAAATTTCCAAAGAAGAGAGGAGCGAATGATGCACGCGTACAAACAAATCCGCAAAGCAATGCGTAAGAATGAAGTCTCACTTTTGGCTTATCTGCGCAGGGAGCGTGTCACATACATATCGCTCTGGAGCATCGCGTGGCACAATGCCTTGGAGAGATTGGAGAAGGCAGGCCAGGTTAGCATACGCAAAGGGGTCTACACAGTCAAAAAAGGCGCCGGGCCTGTTACTCCTGCCGTACGCAATTAAGATGCCCCCTGCATCATCCAATCAGTCCCAATAATCCGCCCTTGCTCGTCGCGCGTCTCGCCTGTCCGCACGCATGGGCAGCCCTTTATTGGGCAGCGGTACAGCGTACGGTCATAGCTGCGGAACTTGGTGTTCGATGCCCGCTCGCGCAGCTTGCCATGGATTAGAGTCATCTCTGTGCCGATGTGAGTTAAGCAATTTGGCATATATTTTAGCGGGGGCTGCCAACCTATTCCTTCAGCGGTGGAATCAACCCCCGCTCCCTCCTCCTCTGGTAGACTGCCTACTACTTGGCCCTAGCACGTTCTAGCTGGGTCAATCTCCTATTGGCTGCGGTTGAGCAACAGTGAATGAGCCATCCAATCCCCTCACGTAATATACCGACACCAGCTTAGGCGCTTCCTTCTGCTGCTGACCCATTCCCATTGCCGTGTCAAACTGTCCTTGGAAACTAGACTTATAACGCGCTTGCGTGCATTCGTGACATTCGCAGCGTGGTTCGTTCATAATCGCTGCCTCGCTTTCTATGCGCTAACTGGTTCTGTTGCGCAAACTTGCGGAATAGCTGAAAGAACGTCCTGTAGGCAGCACGCCACTATGTACGTGCCGCCAGCCTCAAGCAAGGCATCCCTGAACTCCACCTGGTTGTCACTCAGGCCCTTGCCTGCCCTCTTGACCTCAATCCCGATGTATCGCCCTTTGCTCACTGCGATTATGTCTGGCGCACCCTTCACGCCGTAGCGCACAAATCGTTCCTTGCCGTTCCAAGATGCTTTCACCGCACCCGTGTTATTGCGATAGTGGAAGATGCGGTGCAGACTCAGCCACTCAAGGATTTGCCCCTGAATGTCGTGCTCGGTTACTGCTACGCTATGGGCGCTGCGCTTCATCGCTTGCCCAGCAACGCAACTGCTATCAGCACTTTCATGCAGTCTCCTTCTGGCCGCGTGCGCGGATTCTGGTGCGCACTTTCAGCAGCCTTTGAATTGCGCGAACCTCAGCATCCTCATCCTTGATAGATTCAAGTTCTGCGTTCACTTCCTTCGCGCACTCTTCCCTCTCCCCTGCCACGGCGGACTGGAGGGCGGCGAAAATGTCATCGTATTCGGCGGTAATCTGCCCATCTATCCGCATTTTGAAGCAGTCCTTTGCTAACGCTGAAAGCAGCGCCTTCTGCTCGATGTTCACTTGAGGTCTCCTAGTAGCGCAAGCCACTCGTGTCTTGGGCATAATTGCCTTGAAATTGGCCTACACTCACAGCGCATCATATTCGCCAGCTTCATCGCCCGCGCGTGCCATGCCGCCAATTCATTAGCACAGTCTCCAGAGTCCATTCGACAGCCCTGCTCCTTCCAGAACTCAGGGTCATGCCACCTTGCAATAATCTCCGCCAAGCTCTGCTCGATGCGAGGGTCAGTCATGCGGCACGCTCCTTTGTCGGCATCTTGCGAAGCGGCTCTCCGCAGATGTCACACTTCTTTTGCTGCGGCCAGAAAAGCCAGCTTGCATTGCAGCCATCGCACCACTTTTCTACTGGCTTATATTTTGGCTTGGTCATGCGAAGGCTCCTTCCCGCTGAGGGCGGCGATGCGCTGCTCTAGCTGCAATCGTCTGGCGCATGGCGTTTGCAAGCTCTCCCCTAGATAGAAACATTCCTTGCAGGTCGTGACATGCTCATGGAACATCGCTTTAGCCTTGATGCGCTCGATGGCTTCGTCCGCTGCGAGGTCGGAGAGGGAGCGAATGTGCGCTTCCCAATCCTCTATACACGCGGCATTATCTTGTCGGCTTGGCCCAACGTAGCCACAATTACAGCCAACGCGAACGTCATCAAAGCCAACGAAGCCTGGGTAGTGCTTCGCGCACGCCTCGCGCATCCCCGCACGCGCCTCGCTGCGGATGCGGGAGAACTCGGCGGCAACTACTTTCGCAACCGGCCAGTATCCCGCTCCGGCCACAGAGCCTAATTTCTTCATCGCTTCGACAATAAGCTCATGCGTTCTCTGCAAATCCTGCTCCGTGTACGCTGGCTCAGTCATGGGCCACGGGGTGAACTTATTGTTAGCCATCCCTTCACTCATTATGCCTTCACCTCAGCTTTCTGCTGCTCAATGCAAATCCTTCTTGGATGTTTACGACGAGTCTGATTAAATTTGCAAAGTATCGCATCGCTCAATCGCACGCCGTTCATTCCGGCAGCAATTTGTTTATCAAACATAGAAACGAAGTCTGCGGCTGCTTTGATTCCTTGCTTATACCCCATGCGAAATCTTGTGTTGCTGAACAGTTTGATGTCTTTTTGCAAGCTCATTTCCTCACCTTCGCTTTCTTCTCGCGGAACTCGCGCACGATGGAGGCGGGAGACAAGCCATCTATAAGGTCAGACGCCTCGGCTCGTAGAATCTTCGAGGGCGCTCCATCCTTCTTCCAATTACCGTGCTCTCGGCACTGATTTATGATTATGTTCTTGCAGGACAGTCTAGCCATCTCCGCGATCTCCCGCAGGTCGGCGCACAGCGAGCAATATCCATGAGGATGAAGCTGCGAAGAAAGCCCTGGAATAAACGCTCCAGAGTTGTCCTTCCAGAACGCCTTCGGATGCCCGCACTCCAGCGGCTCCTTCATCGCGGCAAGCTCCTGCTTCACAGACATTAGTTCCTGTGTTCGATGCTCAAGGGCACGGATATTTAAGTGCAACTCTGACGCCTGCTCGCGGGCGGCGGCGAGGATGGGGGCAAGGGCATCGGCACAAGTTCGCAATCTGTCAGTTACGGAATCGTCTAGCCTGTATGCCCTCTTTTCGCGGAAAGCGATACGCTCGCGCCACTCCTTCTGCAACGCCTCAATCATCTCGACCAGTGTGCTCATCGCATTTCTCCCTCTTTGCGAAGAATCTCTCGGCAATTCTGACAATCGCACTTGTCCAGAATCGAGCATTTCATTGAGCAAAACACAATTCCTGAATACTCGCTGCGATGAATCGGTTTATGACATCGCTTGCAATTTCTGGGTGTGCTCATTGTTTTGCGGACTCCTTCGCGGCGTAGGGCCATGCGCGATACTGTAGGCCATCCGTATCTGCTTTATTCTTTTGAGCAGCCCATCGTTCGGCTATATCTTGGCTGGTAAATGCTATGCTCCCTACTGCGCTCCAGTTTGTTTGAAATTCGCGGCGAGATTCTATGTGCCACACCACACGCTCGCTCATCTCGCGTCTCCCTTCCGCATCCGTGCGTGCTGCTTGCAGGATATCTTGTCTGTGCCGTGGTCGGTCATTCCCACCAACATTGTAAAAACTTGAACATTTTTCCCAAATAAAGAGCATCTTGTTGGCTCATGTAAGTTGAATGTCGCGCAATTTGCCGTGTCCTAAACTCCGGCATCTGCTTCCAGGTTTTGTCGTTATACCCTGCGTTCTCGAAATAATTATCCTCTCGCAATCGTCGGCACAGATTTTGAACGACTAGAAGTTGTTTTGCATAGCGTTCTGACCCAGTATGGCATCCGTTTTCCTGTGCTCGCCGCATTTGCTTTGCGGCTACTTCGATGAGTTCTGCTAACCCGCTCCAATCCCATGACCGAAACCACCACACCGCCTCAAAGAAGATGAAAAGATTATTCACGCCGTTTCTGACATCCCAGAACCAGTGAACGAGGTTCGTGCGCCAAGTTCTCCAAAGCCAACGGTACGGCGTAGAAACTAATCTCACTTCGCTTCCTTCAGATTCGCAGGGACGAACATCGCGTCACCTCACTCGCCACTGACGTTTGCCACCGCTGCGCGTATCACGCAGCACAAACCCCCCGCGAAAGATGCGATTCCAATCAGCCCTGGAATATGCAGGTACAGTCCGCATCCCAACAAGCCTACAAAAAGTCCGATGAGTCCCGACAGTGCATTTGCATAAAACTTCTCTTCGCTCATCCCTCACCTCCTGCGATAGATTGCTCACACATGAATTGCCTCCCCGTGCGACTTGTCGAATAGCGATGGCTCAGGATAGCCCTTGTTAGGCCCCATGTAGCGGTACTCGTAGATGCTGGCTCCTTCGCGCCGCCTGCCAGGAATCTTATACCCGTACTCAGATGGGCCGCCGTGTTTTGCATCTTTGCGCAAATTCGAGATTTGAGACCTCACGGAGTTCTCTGGAAACTTGCAACGGTAAGCTGCCTCAAGATACGCGCTAATCTCCTCGACTGTCACCCACTTGTCGCGCGCAGTGATTGCCACGGCCTCAAGGTAGCTCAGTATGCGGTCTACCTGCCAGCCAAGGCGCTGCTTGTCCGCATCGGTAGAGAAGTCGCGTGCGTAGCGTGTCATGCCAGCACCTCCTGCTTCTCCAGAATCCTCTCCATGAACTCAGCAACGCAGTTGGCTAGCTCGGGAGGAATCGTTGCAACTTTTGCTGTCCACTCCTTACGTTTGGCACTCTTGCTGCTCGACCAGGAGCCATCATTCTGTCGGCGATAATCCGTGAGTGCTTGACGGTCTACGCACTTAAGCTTTTGTATGATACTTCCGCCAGTCTGGAATCCCTTTTTAATCCCACGAGGCAACCCAAAGGCTTTACCGAATCTGAGCGGGAAACTTCCGAAGTTGTGCCACAAATAAAACGGGCCGGCGTTGCATGTAGAGCGGCCCACGAATTGCTGCGCTGCTCTCACGTTCTCGATGACGTAAGGTAGGCCGCTTGCCTCGCAGAGCGCCCTTGTATGTTCAAACAGTCCGATGCCATGCGCGGGATACTTCGGATGCGGATGGAAGTGCTTCATGCCGTGGACACTGAACTCCTCGCATGGCGGCGAGGCGACGATGGCATCAGCCCAAATGTGATGGGTGAACCCTTGTGCATCATTGTAGTGAATGACTTCACTTTCAACCCAGAAGCGCAATATGTTCTGCTCTATCCACTCGCACCTTTCGGGAATTTCTGGAGGCTTCGTCAAATCCACCCCAATACAGCGCCAGCCGCGCCTCGCAAACGCACGCGACCAACCCCACCGTCCGCAGAAAAGGTCTAGGAGAATCATGCCATCACCTCCGGCCCTGCGCCTACTATGAGTTCCGCCTGTATTGCCGCCTCCTTGCCAAGCCGCGAATTCGCCCGCCTGCACCACCAGAACAGATACCGCCGCGTACCGCGATAGGTCTTGCAGTAGTTCTTGGCCTTCGCAGCGTGCTGAATCAGCCAACTGTGCGCGTTTTCGTACTCCGCTAGCAGATTCAGCGACGGAAACGCCCTCTGCAATTCGCAGTCCAGTGAGTCCGAAACCTCGAATCTTGCGCATGACCAGGCTGGGAAAAGGTCGCTCAAAATTTATTCCCCTTTGAGATATTCTCTCTTGCAGGTATGACCTGCAGATTCCAAGGAACATTGAGTCCGCAAACATTCTCTCCTTTTATTGGAACGATGTGGTCAACGTGGTGCTTGATTCCCGTTTCACGAGTCAACCTATTCCTTAGGTAGAAAAACGGCCTGAAATCTTCTCTCTTTACCCATTTGGGCGTCGCTTGCCTTCTTGCTCTCTTGCGATTGCTTCTAAGTGCGTCCTTTCGGTCTATGTAGGATTGCGCCATTACTAACCTCCTCAGCTTGCGAGGATTGGTTATCTTCTTGCGGGATGCTTTCTCTATGAATCTCTTAAGCTGATGATATCTGTCCATCTTTGCCTCTAACTGCCGATAATGCTGAGGCTTCCGAGCACAGGAAACCCTACCGTCAAGGTTTCCTGCTCCTGCCGCGTAAAGCCTCGGCTCGTCGCTTTGGGCGCTCTTCTGTCGGGTCTGTTAGGCTAAACTACCGCCTCGGTGTCAGCTTTTTAGCGATACGCCCGACGAACGCGCACACGGTGCTCTGTGTGTCCCTGAGACGGCTTGCCTTGACCGCGAAGCACTGTCCTGTAGGCTCGCGCCCCAGCGTGGTTGTCGCAGTGCCCTCTCAGAAACGCGCAGCGTCCTTCCCGCATCGGAAGAGGCCAGAAACGGTCTCTTCGGCAATCTTCGTGCTTGCAAATGGCCCATCAGAATTGCAACACTTTCTGCGACAAACGCTTTGCCGCAATCTCGCAGTACGGCTCGTGAATCTCGATGCCGATGGCGCGACGGCCTAAGTCCTTCGCCGCGCGAAGCGTTGTGCCGGAGCCCGTGAAAGGGTCACACACGGTATCCCCGACATTAGCTGCCAGAATAGACTTGCACAGGCTTACCGGCTTTTCCGTTGGGTGAAACTGGTTTCCCGTCCTATCGGCGAAAACTACGTCAGGTATTCTGCAGATAAACTCATGTTTCTCTTCAGGATAGAAGGCTATAGCCTCCCATTGCCTGCCATGCTCATGTTCCAAGTCTCCCATTGACCAGTTGTTCTTTACCCAAGAAAGAACGCTACGGGGCTTTGGAAGCTGCGATAGATTGTCCCATCGGCAAAATATGTATGAGGCCCGCTCCGCCTTCCCTATTGCGAGTAAGATGGCATCTAGTGGCAATTCACTGTCGCCAATGATACTGTCGTATCGGATAACCCTATGGTTGGATACGAAGTTCATCCCATACGGCGGGTCAGTCAGCACCAAATCCACCTTCGGCAACTGCGGCAGAATCTCGCGGCAATCGCCGTGGTATATCGTGATGCCATCCTCCTCGAAGTACGGTCTCATCACGCCCAACGCTCCCGCTCCATCATGCACTCGTGCTCGGAATGCTCTTGCAGATGAACTAGAACCCGTCTTTTAATCCTGTACGCTGTCTGCGATTTAACTATCTGAAGCGCAAGACTTTGCGATATACCCCAATTTGTCGGCGGAAGAGGAAAGGGGGTGTCACGGGGGTCTTTCTTCCTCTCCCGCCGCTTCGCTTGGCGCTGCGAACTCTTGCCATGCTTCATGCCGTCAATTCTCCCTAGCAGTAAACTTCTTCTCGCTTGCACGTCCGGCACACGGTCAACACTGAGTCATATCTCTCATGCCAGTCGTGCAGCCTCTTGCACTTGCATTTGCCGCACTTGAGGAACCGCTTCTTGGTGTTCAGCACTCCTCTGCAAATGTGAACCGTCATGCCGTCAGTCCTTCCTCGACTTCCATCACGGCCATAATCTTGTCCAGTTCGGGGTCTGCTAGAGCATCGCGCCATGCCCGATGGCAAAGCGACAGGGCCACGCTCTTGTTCTTCACTCTCCGCATGATTCTGTCCCATTCCGCATGAAGCTCGGAGCAAGCGTCAGGGTCTTTTGTTTCGAGGACGAATTTAGTGACGCGCTTGTCATTCTTGATTCGCTCCGCCTGCTCGCGTTCCACAAATGAGATATGGACTTTCTCGTCGCCATTGCCCTTCTCCATCTCGTACTTCAGCCGCAGATACGCTTCTCGCAGGCTAGGCATTTAGAAATTTGGCTCCGATGGCTGCTCTTCTCTCGGTTTCGACTTCAGGATGCGATAGTCCGGCTGCTTCTCATTCTTCTTGTTGTTGTTCTTGAACACCACGACGTAGCCGATGCCCTCAATCTTGCCGGACAGGTAAGCCTTGCCTCCGGCTGACTCCTTAATCCACAAAGCGCCAATCTCGTTCGGGTCTTTGCTCATGCCTTCTCCAGTGCGCGGAATGGAACTTTGCGCTCTTCCATCGTGCGAATCAGTTTCCCTAACTGCTTTGCGTCTGCCAGAATCGTGCGTTCCTGAGAATCCCAAAGCGGAGCAAGAACGTCCTTATTGGCAGTTTTAAGAGTCTGGTCGCCAGTAACCTCGAAGCGCCCTACGGAATGGTGAACGTAGAACAGCGCGGGAGCTGCCTCTGTTACGATTTCGGGGATGATGGCCTTCGGCGGCTGGAGATTCGCAAGCTGCTCCTTCTCGCGCTCCTCGAATTTGTTGAGGTACTTGTTCTCTTGCTCTTCGGGGTACACCAGTTCGCGTCCGCTCGTCGTGAACTCAGGGCGTCCCTGAAACTCTTCGCTGATGTAGAGACCGTCCGTGGCGGGGTAGGTTCTGCGCACCGCTTGAGCGAGGGCGCACTTGCCAAGCATCAGGCGCGGCATCTGCCGGACAAGCGGGGCGTAGTCCACGTTCGGGTAGATTTCGTCCCAATAGACTGTCGCAACCGTGGGATGCTGACTGCCGTTCTTCCAGACTTGTACTCGCGCCCATTCAGGAGCCTGCAAGGTCTGCGTGGCTCCTTGGCCGTTCTTCTGGAACTTCACCGCATGGAGCTGCCCAAACTCAGGCTCATCATTCGTGCCGAATTCCTTCCTGTGGTCACGCGCCGCGACATGCAGTAAGCCATTGATTCCCACAATCGGAATCCAGCGATAGCCGCCCTCAGCGGAATTGTCCTTGCGCTTCACGAACCAGATTTGCTGCCGGAAAGGGTCTAGCTTGTAGCGCCGCGATACGGCGAGGCAGAACTTCAATTCCTCATCGCTTGCGCCTTTGGCGATGTGATTCTTCACCAGAGCGATTTCCTCTGGATTCAGGTTCCACGGACGCTCAGGCGGCGCAGCAATGCGCATAATGCCCGTTTGCTGGCGTTGGCGGCGTCTTGGGGCGACTTTCTGGCGTTTTGCGGCCTTTGCCCTATTCACTGTAGACCTCGATTCCTGGGATGGCTGTGTTGCTCTTTTCGCGCCGGACATGTGCGGCCAACTTCTGCTCGTCCAGAACCCAGAACTCATCGGGTACTAGGTCTAAGTTGGTCACGCGGTAACGCCAAGCTCGCACGTTGCGCGTGCCAGCCACGGTTGGAAGACTCGGCTTCACCTTGACCTCTGGAACGGCTTTCGCCGTTTCCTCTGCCTGCTTCGCGGCAAGCTGCCGAGCCTTCTCTTCATCCTCTCGTGCTTGCTTCGCCATCCGTTCCTGCTCGCGCTTGTTAATCTCGCCAGCCTTGCGCTGTGCTTCCAATTCCTTTTCACGGGCCTCGCGCTGTTCTTTGGCGATGCGGTCAGCCTCCCGCCTCTCCTCTTCGGCCTTCTGCCGAGCCTTGGCCTCAGCCTCGGCGCGGATTCTCTGCTGCTCCCGCTCCGCCGCACGGCGCTCCTCTTCGGCATACGCCTTGCGCCGCGCCACAAGGTCGGCAAGCCATTGTTTCGGCTGAGTCACCAATCCCGCGATGGCGAGCTTCACGCGCTTAACCGTCTCTTCGGCTGGCGCAAGCTCCGGCTCAAAATGGTCGTTCACCGCACGTATGTAGGCTTCCAAGTCGAGCTTCACCGCTGCCGAAGAGATGAATGTCTTCTGGTCTACTACGGACATCTCGGCCTTGGCCTTCAGTTCACCAAGTCTCTGCTGCAATTCCTGCAATGATTCTTCAGGCTTCACTAATTGAGTCGTTCCCATAGCTAGTTCGCCTCCTTTGGCGTCCATCGCGGCTGAAACTCAGGATGTCTATTGAAGTGACAACTCCAGCGGTGAATCAGTCGTAGATTGCTCAGGTCATCGCTGCCGCCCTTGCTCCGCTTCTGAATGTGGTCTGCGTCCCATTCTTCGTAAGCCGCGTCTATGTTTCGGTGACACCATTGGCACTCGGCCTTGTCTCGAAAGAACACGCGCTGCTTTTGCGCCTTCCAATCCTCGCCAGATAGGAACATCCGGCCATCGAGCGCGATGAATGAGCCTTCATTCTTGAAATTCATCGCCTCGGTTGCTGAGATATCCCTGTGCTGGCCTCTCGGCATCAGCTCACCTTCTCGCTTTCACATCCAAGTTGAATGATTCGCTCGTTGACCCAGTTCGCCAGCCGCAGCCTGTCGTTCTCCTCGCGCAGCTTCGCGCAGGCATAGGTCAGCGAATGGACTAACTTCATGGCCTCGTCGTACTCATGCCGCAGGTCGGCATCCGGCGCAAGCTCCATGCGCACGTCCTCTTCGCTGAACGGCTTGCCGCTGAGGAACTTGCTGCGCACGCTCTCCGAGGCTGCGATTGCCTGCCTAAGATTTGGCATCGCTGTTCTCCTTGTGCGCTGATTCGATGATTCTTCGCACGCTGTCCTCTGTATATCGGGTTGCCAAAACATCTCTGAGGTAATGTTCATGCGCCCTAAGTATGGTCATCCTGCTTGGCCTGACGTCCAAGTGCGGGTTATACGGGCTGAAGGCTGCGTAGGGGTAGTTTGCTATCCATATTTCAACTCCTGCTAGATGAGTTGTATACGGAGGTCGCCCACCTTCAAAAGCATAGGAATCAAGAAGATGGTTTAACTGCTTGTCCCACTCGCGGGAGTAAGGATTATTCATAAGCCAAAACCTCGGACTTATTGATTTAAGGAATCTCCTAAACTTGCTCATTCTTGCCCTCCTTCAGTTTTCCCGTGCTCAGCCACCTGCTGAACACCTTCACTGCGCAGTCTTGGCCGCAGACATCCGCCTTGTCGTGGTATTCGCCAATAAGATTCGATTGATTTAGCTCAACAAGGCAAAATTCTCTTCGCACTTGTGAAGAACTGATTGAGCGCCAGTGATTCACGTCGCTGCTTCGCTTCTTGCCGCACTCGTCGCAGACGTACTCGGTGATTTGCATTAGCGCGCCTTCCTCCGCTTCCTCTTCAGGTCTCTGCGAAGGCCCCTAATTTCCCGCAGCATCGCCTCGGTGTTGTATCGGGTCTGCTTAATAGCTGATGCCACGTCGCATTGAAGCATCTGGCAGCTTTCGAGCAGATTGCGGATGGACTCAAGCATTTCTGCCGAGATTTGGCTGTCAGGGAAAGACTCATTCTCCCGATAGTTGAAGGACGGACGAATTAGCTTGCCGCCTCTTTCGATTCTGCTATTCATGTCGCCTCCTGCCACATCTCCACTGCCTCCCGCTCGCCTGCGCAGCCTCGGCACAGTGCCCATTCGCTGTCTGCGCAAAGCTCCCCGCAGCAGGAGAACGCCTCTCCGCAATCTACGCAGCGGTGAGTGTGGAACCGTTCCTGCCAATCGAAGTGCTCAAGGGCGTCCATTAGAGCCACCACCTCACTGCCAATGTCAGAGCCGACCAGATAATCGTTGCGACTACCACGCCCACATAGAACTGCCTGTCGGCATGCTTCCCGCCGTGTTCTCGGCCCAACTCGTACGCCTTCTGCATCTCGCAGAGCATCCGATGGTCTGCCTGCGTAGCAACGACTACCTTGTTGCCTGCCTCGGTCGCCCATGCTGGGCCTACGGAGATGATTTCGCGGGGCGTCATGGCTTGGCCTGTGGGAATATCGTCTTGCCATCCCACGGACAGTTTTTGCAGACATGCGGATGAACTAGGATTGCTAACCCCGCGTCGGCCTTCTGCCACTCCGCGTCGGCCTTCTGCCACTCCGCGTAGGCCTTCTGCCACTCCGCGTCGGCCTTCTGCCACTCCGCGTAGGCCTTCTGCCACTCCGCGTCGGCCTTCTGCCGCTCCGCGTCGGCCTTCCGCCACTCCGCGTAGGCCTTCCGCAACTCCGCGTCGGCCTTCTGCCACTCCGCGTCGACCTTCTTAACCATTGGGTACTTCTTTCCAAGAGAGCGCAATTTCGCATCGGAAACGGGGCGGAACAGATGCAATCTCAAAGCCTGTTCGTGTTTTGCTTTTGAACTGAGGATGAATGCGATACGATTCTCCGCTTCTTCAGTCAGAGGTTCGCAAAGAACCTCGTGATGGCAATGCAGAACAAGAGTGCCTACTTTCACGCCCTTGAAAGCCTTTCGGCACAGAGCGGCTTCCTCTTCAATGCTGCCCAGTTTCATCTTGCGCTTCATTGAGTCTCCTTCTTCGCGGTGACATCAGGTGACACTAGCTGACAAGATGCGACGTTTTGCACCTTGAGTCCGCTCTCAATCAGGACTAAAAGTTCTTGCTGTATGGTGCGCCGATTCAACATCGCAAGGTTCCTCACCGTAATCCCCATCTCCGCATCAGTGCGAAGCTGGCTAGGAAGTTTCAGTCTGTCGGTGCGCTTCCCGTGCCCCACTCCTCTTCTCTTTGCTTCTCCGCGCAATTACTTGACGTATTACCTACTGAGCGATATAAGTGCCATCCGCGTCACCACAAACAGGGGGCAACGTGTCTACTGATATTCCAGTCGCCATTTTGCTCGGCGGTTCGGTCACTCTTCGCAGCGACCTCATACTGTCCAAGTTCAATCGCATCGCCGAGCTGAAGAAACTCATCAAGGAGCTGCGCGAGGAGCTTTTGGAAGAGGAAGCCTCGCTGATGTGCGCCGAGTACCTAGAGGCCAAGAAGGATGCAATAATAGAAGCCCTGTCTGCCGATGCTCGGCAGATGGACTTAGACTTCACTACTAGGCGTGTAGTGGAGACGCGGGCAAGAACGAGAACTGCCGCGTAATTCGGCGGGAATCCAAAGGTTACAAAACACTGCTCGACAAGTGCATCTGCATGATTCCAAAGCACATTATGTTGATATGATAATCTATATGTTAGAGGACGATGCCATTCGCGCGAAGTGGCAGCGATGCGCGCGCTTCGCATTTTAGGATTCCCTCTGGACGGGTTGAGATTCCAGTGCTTGCGTTACGAGACGGCGGAGAACACCTGAAAGGGTGCGGTCTTCGGCCTTGCCTATCTCTTTCAGCCGCTCGGCCAAATCACGAGGCAACCGCGTGGTGACATACTCTGTTTTCTTGTCTGGCTTCCTTGTCATAGGCGCAAGGTATACCTATAGCCAGAATCCTGTCAAGTGGAAAATGCAATTCTGCCACGTTATGTAAACTAAAACGTGCAGATTGTCTGATTATGTTGAGTAAAGCAGATTATGTTGCGTTGCGGAGGGTCACGGGCAGGGGTTTCGGCTGCCGGACATGGCGACGTTGCGTATCATGTGGTACACGAATCCGGCAGGGTTGTAGGGGTAGCCGTTGTCAACGTGGACGGTGAAGCGCAAGCTCAGTTTACCGCCTAAGTTCTCTTTTTCAAATGGGATAGCAGGCGAGCAAGGAACTGACTCGCCGCCAGAAGGGATGTGCAGGTGACGCCCTATGCCGAGCAAGTAGTTCTTCCATCCGTCCAGAGCGTACCTTCCGGGCATGACGGCATTGAAGATGCGCACACTAGCTGAATCTTCGCTTGAGAACGGCAGGTAGAGGACGTTGTTCCATGCCCCGCCGTGGATGCCGCTCTCGCCCCAGACAACGGCATCCTCATTGAAGTCGCAGCGAAAGACCTGATTGAACGCGGCTAAGACCTTAGCTGCGCAGGGGTTAGATTGCACCTAGAAGTGCCAAGCAGGGCCAAATGAAACGATTGCGGTATTGTTTGCAAGGCCGGGCAACTTCGCCCACTGCACTTCCCCGCCTAGCGTCCAGCTACCGCTATTCGTCAGGTCGTAGCGCACCCCGCCGCCGCCAAGGAAGCTGTAGTGCTGCCGAACGTTTCCCGCAGCATCCACCACGCGGTCTATTCCTGCCGAGCCAGTCAGGTAGAACTGGAAACGCATCCCGTTTAGGTTCGGCGAGACGTTATTCAGCTTCGTGGATAGGATTGGCAGGCGATACTCCATCCCGCCAAAGAAGGATGTGAAGTTCCCGCTGTTGGCAACGAGGTTCGTATTGCGCAGCGAGAAGTTGGGCGTCGGACTGAACGATATGCCAGCCAGCGTGCCCATGAACGTCTGACCGCCGCCGGGCAGCGCGATAGGCTGCGCTGTCAGCGAGAAGGTCTGCGACTGGCCCCATGCCGGAAGGCTCAGGGCCATCAAAGCAACTGCAAGTACGGCGATTCTCTTCATTTTTTCTCCTTTGGTTACATCATCAAATCGGGGTCTGTGACGGGCATGGGCGCGACGTAATCAATGCTGATGCCGTCCTTGGCGCTCCTGAGCAGCGTCATCAGCGATTCAAAGGCCAAGGCGCTATTCCCTACCATGTCTGCCGAGCGTGTCTCGCCCACTAGCAGGCATCCCTCGGTGTCGCGCGGGTAATTGCCAATGTGAATCTCGATTGCCTCGAAGCCTGGGACGTTCAGGACGTGCGGAGTGACAAATCCGAACTTGGGCGACATCTCTAGCGCCACTTGATAGCTGCCTGCGGGGATGCAGAACGGCTTGCCCTGCGACTGGTCGGCACGAGGCTCCAGCGTGTAGCACTGGAATATGCCATTAATCTCAAGGACTCCGGGCGTGCTGTTCGCAGTGCCCAGCTGTCGGAAAACGGTGAGCTTCACTCTAGGATGCAGGAACCTCTTGGCCGAGCCGCCAACCGATTACGACCATCGCTGCCCCGATGAGCGCCGCTGGGAGCCAGTATTGCAGGTTGTCGGCTATCGGCGTGTTCAAGGCGTAGGCGAAGTCAAAGAACGCAAGAGCCATCCACAGGATTACCAGCGTGACGTAGATGGCCTTGTGCTCTAGGTGCATGGAGCGGAATCCGAGTGCAAAGGCCGCGAACGTCAGGATTGCGCCCTCGCCCAGCACGATGTCATTCCCTGCCGTGAACGCCGCCATATTGACGGCAACCATGAGCACTATCGCCCCCGTAAGAACCAGCGACGTGACGAACAGGGTCATGGAGCGCAGGCCGGACTCCCACAATATCTCGGCCATCGCGCCGAAGATGCACGCCGTTCCAACCATGTAGAGCAGCCGCCATCCCATGTCAGAGACATGCCCGTACCCAAGGACAATCACGGCGTTGACAAGCTGCGCGACGAAATAGACTTTAAGATGTCGCGGGCTGTTGCGGAGGTTCGCCATTATCAGCGCTGCCAGACTCGGCAGGCTCACGCAGAGCAACCTTAAAATCATAAATCTCTCCGGCCTTGAAATAGGATGCATCGGGGCCGACGATGGTAATTGTGTCGCCGTCTCCGCGCAATACGGAGTATTCCTTACCGTCTGTTGCAACGCACTCCGCTGAGAGTGCTGTCCCATTGTGCCAAGGTTTCGGCCCTCCGCCCATTGTTGTTCCCCTTTCATTTCAAGGATAACCGCTCTAGCTTGAAGTGCTTATACAGGAACGCAATGTCTACCTCATGGACTTCAACCTTCTGGAACTTGCCCTTCACGAACTTGGAACCTGAGAATATCGCCCAGCAGATGACATTGACCGCCATCGTAACGAACACGGTGGCTACTCCGGTCAATGGCCCTAAGTTTACCAAATGGATGCCGCTGGGAGACATGGGCTACCTTCTTTTTTGAACGAACTCCTTGCGCAGAAACTCGCGCAAGTCAATCAGCTCCTTCAGCAAATCCTCCTTCGTCACCATCCTGCGCTCCAAATCCTTGAGTGCCTTGCCGACTGTGGCCTTCCAGAGGGTGCCGAAGATTACGATGACGCTGGCTATCGTGCCTAAGTAGAATGTAACGTCCGATTGGGTCATGTCTCATTGGCCGTGCAGCTCCTTCTTGAACTGTGCGAAAGCCTGTTTCATTTCGTCGCGCGTCACCATCTCGCGCACCACCTTGCGCTGCGTCCATGCGATGTACGTCATCCATGCCAGCAGGCCCACGAACAGGACAACTATTAAGAGAAGCGAGCCGACATTCGCAAACTCCAGATGGATGCCGCGCGCAAGCGTAACAATGTCGAGCATTACTTCGCAGGTTCAGCGGGTGTCCCATTTACGCTAGAGCGGTAAATCCACTCTTGGATTGCGAAACTCTTGAGCCACAGCCATGCCGAGGAAACTAGCGTCACGGCGCTGGGGATGCTGATACTGAGAGTGTGGCCGCCGTTCGCAGCCGGAGCGAATACCCATGTCACGCCCAATGCCGCCACGCCGCTCAGGAGCACGGCGACAATGCGGTTAATCTTCGCCGTCTCCTTCGTAATCCATGGCACCTTCTCCGACTTCTTGACCATTTGCAGAACCCACACCACGACTGCGCTGGCTGCGAAAGTCGAGGTTGTGTGCATCTCCGCGCTTGGTGCAATCATCGCTTCTCTCCTTGTGCCGTTACGGTAGTAAGTTTTATGCCTGCGAACATGCCCTTCTTGCTCCGCGCTGTCGGCCTCTGCGTGCTCGCCGTCCATAGCCCAAGCGCAGGCACAAGGCACTGCGAGCAGGTCTCCGCATTCACGCCCAGCCACGGCACGGTCGCCAGTTCCCCGCCGCAGGTAAGGGCCTGCAATGGCGCTTCGCACGCTACGGACGCGGTGACGTTCTCGATGCCGTCTATGCGGTTGTCCATCTCGTCTTTGAGATTTGTGCAGGGCGTGATGGCAGACGAAACCTGATTATTGCAGTGGTCAGTCCACCAAGTTATTCCTGCGTATTGCATCTGGCCGGATGGAGACTTGAAGTTCAGCATAGCATTTATTTGCGAATAGAAGCCCTGTGCGCGTCCTACTAGATTTGTCCAGCAATTCATCCCCGTGTTAGTACAGGTAACGACCTGCTCCCAGCCTGTCTGTGCGCTCTCAAAATTCTCAATGACTATCGGTTTATGAAAATAATTCATCTCATATTTCTGTTTCAAGGTCACTTCGGGGTCTAGGGCAGATTGATTGCCATTTGCTATTTCTCCCCAGAATCCTACATCTATAGTGTTATTCAGAGCAGTTAGACCACCACTCCATGGGGGGTTCGCCCAATCATTCGCACTGAAGTTGGGGCCGAAGTCCAGAAGGTCGGGCCACATCTGCTTTGAATCCACGTTGTTCGTGTTGACGTATTGCGACAGGAATTGCTCTTGCCATGCCAGCACGTCCGCTGCCCACTGTGCGCTCCCTGTGCCGCCAGAAGCATTGACTCCGCAGGCGACCTTGAAAGGCGTAGAATCCCCATTAGTGGGGTCAGAAACGGCATTCCCCATGCTCTCCCAATTTCCGTCGCTCGATAGGACGCCCGTGGTAGCGGAGAACGTAGGAGGCGACGCGCCGGAAACATGCGTGACAATCGCCATCTGCCAAGTGTTCACTCCTCCCACGTTCACCGCGATAATTGAACTGTCTGCGTAGGCTGTATAAACTGAACCAGATTGCCAAGCTGGAATAACCTTTGGGCAGATTCCATTGGTGGATACCCAAGAGCTTCTGCCATCCTCGTCCTCTAGTCCAGTTCCAGGGATGCTCGCATCCCATCCGCCCGTCGTGTAGGATACTGCCAATACTTCACCTGTCGGCAAAGACCCTGCTCCGCCAAGCGTGAAGGCCGATACGCCCGTGCTGTAGGTAATCGTCCCCGTGATGCTAGGCCCGATACAGGTGAAGGTATCTTGATTGCTCCCCGTTGTTTGCGTTCCAGAGCAGTTATTCGTCGCAGGCCAAGTCGGAGCGACAGAACCGCTCTTGCCAGGAGAAGCCGTCTGACTCGTTATCTTCTCAATATCTCCGTTGGAATCGGTTATTACGGTTCCCAAGGCGTAAAGGGTGTTCGTCAGAAATCCCTTGGGAGCCAAGAACTGCGCTGCACCAGCAGTGCCAGTCGAGCAGTCATTCGCGCCGTTCGTGCAGTCGCCAGAGACCATCACAGATGATGCGCCGAAGGTTCCAGGTGAAGGCGTCAGGTAGACTGCTACGCTTCGCGGAGTCACGTTCGTATGTGCCAAAGTGTAGCCAGCAGGAGTCGTCACCGTCTCGCCTGTGAATGACGATTGGCTGGAACCGAATACGCTATAGGACGAACCCCATGCGGCATTCATTGCAGATGGTGTGCCATATTTGTTCCGCACCCAATCAGGCCAAGAGCAAGGACTTGCATCCGAGCAGGTTGCTGGAGGCGAAGCAGACAGAGTTTTCGACCAAATGGTCGAGACAGGGAACAGGAAAGGATTATTTGAACCGTAGATGGCGCGATTGCCAATCGTGACTTGCGGCGGAACGAACGCCATCAGCACGCCAGGAAAGGCTATATTCTTGCCTACTGGAACGGAATGCCAATATCCTGCGCCTCTGAATGGCCCCATGTTGTCGCTGTCGTCCACAGTCTGCCCAAGAATAAACGGGGATTGCTGATATACAGTTCCAGCCTGCCCTCCGCTTGGCTTCCATGCACATAGGATATGCGTTGAATAATTGGGGTCAAACCAGTCATTCAATTCTATTGATACAGTGTGTCCCGTAATCGTGCGGTCAATGGCCCATGTAGGCGTGTGCATTGGCTGCGGTGCGCATCCGAAGAGATTATCGGAAGCATAGCGACTGAACGGAGAGGTCGTAACTGGAGTGAAAACTGGAAAGTAGCTGGTGATGGCAGAACATCCACCGAGCGGCGCAAACAAACCTTGCGAATCCTCTCCGATAGCATTCCAGCCTTCTGATGAGTATTGATTTACAGATTCCATCGCCGCATTGCAATCAGAACTGTATTTCGCTGGAGAAGCTGGTGAGGCCCAGCCGTTGCCTGTCACCGTGCATCCCGTGGTAGTGCCGTCCGTGCCCGTAGCCGTATAGGTGAACGACTGCGCGAACGCACCTGTGACCTGAAAGTTCCCGTTGAAGGTCGAATCGGCGCAGGAGGCAATCGTAATCGGCATACCCATAGGCACATGAGCATTTGTAACCGCTGCTCCGCCATTGGTATTTGCAACGGTGAAAGTTACGACATTGGACGTTCGTGAGACTACGGTGCTACTTTCAAGGTATTGGAATGCACATCCTTGATGTCCGTTGACGATGCTGGCACAGGCGTTCGATACTGCTTGCATCCAGTACCAGTGCCCTTCAGGTGTGCAGAGTTGAGGCCCTGTGCCGAATGGCGTGGTGATGGTCGCAACGTAAAATCGCGCTGGCTGAACTGTCCCTGCCGTGGAAGTCACAGAGTGCGAAGCCGGAGCAGTTGCGGTAATCGTGTTGCCGACTACCGACGTGATTAGGTCTGACCCTCCGCCCGTCAGCGTGCCATTGAACACGAAGTCCATCGCCGTGCTCGTGCCCTGCACCATGATTGGCTCGTCGAAGCCGAAGATGGTGCCGTCAGGAACAGTGCAAGTAATTGTCGTACCGCTCTGGCTGCAAGTAGCCGAGACTCGATGCTGCGGAGCTGGGCAAGGAACGTCTGTGCGCCCAAGGAAGTCATCTAGCGTCGCAGCTTTCGTCAGGCCAGATATTGCGAAGAACGCGATGGTTAGCCAGTAGAGTTTTCGCATTAGTCTCTCGCAATCAGAATCAAGGGAAGGGTCGTAGTAGCCGTGGCACTAGTGCCGTCAGCGAGCTTGAAAGTTCCAGAAGTCGCTTCCACGATTCCTACTTGTGAGCCATTAGCGCAAGCTGCGCTGCTCCCGCTGTCCGTAACCTTCCCCCCCGTAGAGCCAGCACAAACAGGATCTCCTATCGTCACTGCTGCGCTCGCATTTACGAACGTTTCTCCTTGCGCCACACATTGAACAGTATTGGTGTTTACAACCTCAGCGATGCAGGCCCAGTTTCCAGGGCTTGCCCCGCCATCTGTGACCGTCTTGGCAGCACTGATGATTTCGACGTTCCATTGCGTCACCGTCGCACCCTTGACGTAGGTGGGAACTACGCTGACAAGCCCCTGAAGCCCTTGGGTTGCACCAGTCGCCGCGCCAGCGAGAATTTCTGCGCTTCCTGCTGAACTGGTTGTGCTCGTGGAGGCGTCGTTACCTCCTGTTAGCAATGCCCCTCCTGCTGCTACTGCTGAAGAACCACCAGTTACCGCTCCGCCAGCGAATGTCCCTGAACCCTGTGCCGCCGTACTTCCAGACCCGCCTTGATATGTCATATTCCCAGCGGCCGTAGAAGCTACTATTTTTGTTCCGGTTAGAACCATACTCCCGAGGCCAAGCGAAAAACTGGAAGTTGGGAACTGCACCACAAGAGCACCAGTAGTTCCTGATTCGTGAACCAAATTCAAGGTCACAGCAGGATTAGTGACGTTAGTTGAAGTAATCTGCCAAGAGAAGCAATCCGCCGTATCCGCACCTGCCCCCGACCACGTTCTGCCGCACATCTCAGACTTCGGTGAAGGCTGCGCCTGCGAAGATGTCGCTGCCGTAGGATTCGAGACGTTCAGCGCAAAGGCATTCGTGAACGCACCCGCTGCACTACCTGTGGCGAATAGGTTGAGGCCGAAAGCCGCCGACCCTGCCGCCGTGCCAATCCTGTGCAGGTAGCCGTTGCCTGTGTTGTTGGTTGTATCCGTCTCAGTCCAGAGGTTAGCTGTGCTGGTCGTCGCATTGTAGGTGAACGTCGAAGTGTCCGCGCCCATGGTGAGCGACAAGTTCCCTGCCGGATTGCCGATGGCGTCCCATGTAGTGCTACCGCCAGCCGCCAAACAGCTTCCGCCAGATGACGTTAGGCACTTGACAGTGTGCGACGTGCTGTCGGCATAGAGCCTGTCATTGCCCGCCGCAGGATTGCCAGGGGCCGCAGTCTCGGTCACGTCTTGAAAGCTCGTCCCTAGTCCGCCACCGAAAGGAAGCGATGTCGCAGCAAGGGCAAGCTGCGTACCAAATGCGCTCGCCGTCGTGGTCAGCGTGGAGTCTGTGCTGAGAACGCCATTCGTCGCATAGGCCGAATAGTTCGTGTTGTCGGAGATGACTTGCACGCAGTGCCCCTCAGTAATTGCGTAGCTTGAACCGCCATTGATGGTGCTCGTCGTGGGCGTGATGGTGTAAGTCCCCGCGCCCTGCACGCATACCTTGGTCGTGAAATTGTTGCCCAAGCTGGCCGCTGATGCGATGGACGCCGCAACCGCCGTCGAGCTGGTCGAGACAATCAGGTTCAACCTATCGCCTGCGACGATGGTATCTGGCCCTGCGCTGACTGTTCGCGGAGCCACGCCAGGTACGCAATCCGCCCATGCGGGAGTCGAGTTGCCGCAAACCGTGTCGCCTGCGGCACTAGGAGCTACCAAGGAAGCCACCGGCAATGCCTGCGCCGATGGGTCAGCTGAGGTGCCATTCGAGACCAACGGCAACCCAGCCGTGCCAGGAGTTACGCCCGTGATGTGCGTCGAGTCAGGGCTGAAGATGGCATACTGATGGTTAAGCGGAGACCCGCTAGTTGAGACGTTTCCTCCGCCACCACTACCGCAAGTCACTCCAATAATGTTTGCCGCCGTCCCGTCCGCTGCAAGGCACTGATTCGCCGTGGGAGCAGTTGCGCTCAAAGGAATGCTGGTAACGCCAAAGGTCAGCCCAAGTGAATTTGTTGCAGAAGTTGCAGTCGCTGCGTTCCCGCCAATGCTAAGATTCGCCACCGGAGTCGTGCTAGCCACGGAGAATGGCGCTGTGCCCGTTGCCAGCGTGGACGTAAGTTGCCCTGTGAGCGAAACTGTGCTGAATGCACCTGTGTTCGGCGTCGTGCTGCCGATTGTGCCTGGCGCTTCCCAAGTCTTTGCCTCAAGGGAAGTGGCTGCGATTGTGCCGCCGCCAGCGGTGTCTAGTGAGCCGCCTGCGCCCATATGCAGCGCAGATGCGTTTGTGCCAGTCGTCACGCCGGAAAAGGCCACTGAGCTTGCGCTGCCCGTGATGGCCGCCCAGCTACCCGATGCGCAGTTGTAGACCGCACCAGTCGTGTCGTTTTCGGCAAGCTGATTCTGCGAGCATCCGCCTGTCGGCGTACCGGAGAAATGAATCAGCACCACGTTGCCAAGCTGCGCCCGTGCCAAGCAGGGCGAGAGGCAAACGGCTGCCAGTAGAATGAGAAGTTTTTTCATCGCATAATCCTTGCAGTCAGTGATTTCCCGTTTGAGTCATGCGTCACCACGAGAACGCGCGCAAAGGCTGCCGTTAGTCCCGCAGGGTCGAAGCGGAAAGTGACCTCAGTACCGTTGAACGTATGGCTCAGGGTCGTGACGAATGAGGAATCAGAGTCGTTATCTGAGACCTGTAGGGCGACAACGCAGGTATTCGCTGGCGCGGCGCTCCACTGAAGCTCGCAGCTAAAGCCGCTGAGTGCTCCTATTCCCGTGGGCGATTGCGATAAGGCAAACCGCTCCCCTGCCGTGCCGTCAACGCCCACCACCTCGGCATTGAATGACAGGCCAATGTCCCCAGGGTAGAGTGCAGTGGGGATGGTCAAAGTCTTATAAGCTGGCATGGTGTCTCCTCATGTTTTCTTGCAGAACAAAACCTTCTCGAAACTTGGCTGAATCGTTGCAGGCGTGCCGCTGAACGTGGCTGCGCTATTCGTCCCTGCAGGCGTGAAACTGGCAGTGCCGTTTGTCGGCGGGTTCGCAGGCCATGCAATCGTTCCGGCAGGCGTGAAGCTGACCGTGGAATTGCTACCAAGGGGGGTCAGTGTTCCAGTCGCCGTAGAGCCTGTCAGCGTCGCAGCCGATACGCCGCTGGAAGATGACGTGAACAGTTTATGCGTGCTACCAGAAGTTGCATCGGCCAGCGTGCCAGCGCCAAGAGCCGGAACTGTCGTGGCCGAACCTGTGAACGTCTCCGCTGGCACTGTTCCAGAAGTGCCCGTGAAAGCGGGCACGTTCGCTGGATAGCTGATTGTCTCTGCTGGAATCGTCCCTGCCGTGCCCGTGAATGTCGCTGCCGAATTACTGCCTGCAGGCGTGTAGGACAGCGACCCGCCCGTTGTACCTGCATCTGAGTTCGATGCTTTCGTGCCGAGCAGGTACAACGCATTGAAAGTGTCGTCTTCTGTGAATCCCGTGGGGCAGGAGCCTGAATTGACCATTACGATTGCGCCAGAGGCCAGTCCGCCGCCAGTGCCGCTCGCCGTGACCGTAATCACGTTGCCAGCCGCGCTGCAGGTCACGTTTGTTGAGCAGTTCAGGACTACTTGGCCGCCGACGTAGGTGGCTATGGGACTTCCTGCCTGTTGAATCTGGATGCCGACGCCAGAGGACGCAGCGAGAAGGATTGCGCAGCCTAGAAAACCGCCCAGAACAGATGCAAATACGAAGGCTAACTTCTTCACCTACGACTCAGCAACACTCCGTTGTGAATTGCGAATCCTGCATTGATAGCAATCTGCGCGGCCTGCGGAAGCCACCAGATACGCCTTTCCCACCCATGCCGCGACTTCTTCATGCCGTTGCCGAGGTAGGCGAGCGAAAGCGTCAGCGCCGTTCCCAAGGCGTAGTAGGCAGGCTTCGGCAAGTCCGTGAATGGCATAGCCAGCGGGTCGCCTTCTGGCATCGCAGGGCTTTCCACGATTACTCCGCCAGCCTCGTGCCTGAATTGCGGATGAATTGCCTTCTCGGTGCTCACCATGTCCGCCCATGCCGCCATCTGGCTTGCAGCATCGAGCGTCACCTGTGAGGCGGACTGTGCCCAGCAAGGACAGGCGATAATCATCAACATGAAAAGTTTTCTCATTGAACCGTACAAAAACTCCCCGCGTTTAATGTGGCCACATCCCCTGCTGTCCCATCAGCAATCTGTAATTGTGCGGTACCAGAACTATTAGGGATAAACACGAAAGATAGCGTGGTTTGTTGGGTCGATGTACTGTCAGAAAATGAAAGAGGTATTGTCATCGAAGTAGTAGCCTGCTCTGTCCCTGATTGAAACCACTGCGCGTAGCCTCCAGGAATTGTCCATTGAGCTTCGGCTGACGTAGCATTGACGCTTGAAGTTCCCTGAAATGTGCAAACTCCGCGATATATCGCTCCTGACGTAACTGGAAATGAGAACCCACTGCAATTTGCGAATGTGACGCCAGTTACGGCACAATTAGACGTATTGGTTGCAAGAATGGGAAGGCTGGCGGTCAAATTGCTCGCCGTGTTCGGCGCTTGGAGAGTGATGCTGCCGCCGCCAGAACTGAGAAGAGATGCGTTCGCCATCTGCCAAGAATTCGTTGCGCCTAGCGAGTTATAGCCCTGAAACTGGAATGTTCCTGTGCCAAGCGTCCAGCTTCCGCCGCCTTGCAGGAATCCGGTAACCGTGAAATTCGCAAGGCTAGAACCTCCAGATTGAAATGCGGTGCAGCTTCCCGTGGTGCATTCGGCGTGCATGATGACAAAGTTCGTTCCGTTGCCGAAGCTCGATGTCGCATCCGTGGAAACAAGAACAGCGCCGCTTGAGAAGTTTCCATTGATGTCGAAAGTTGAACTATAAACTGACGCTCCTCCGAGAACACTGAACGCCTTCTGCGAACCGCTCAGGCTAAACCAGCCCTGAAATAGTCCATGCCCGATTGAACCGCCAGCACCAGATTCTTCTTTGAAGCCATAACAGTTGGTGGTGTTCTCGCAATCCATGTGCGTGTAATCCCAACGCTCGCTATTCTCAGTGGCAAATTGATTGTCAATGAGCACACCGAAATCTCCGGTTGCGGAACCATTCAGAATATGAACGCCATCCAAGGTGAAATTAGCTAATCCACCCCATTGTATTGATTTTGAATTTATCGGCATCGCCGCCATGTCGAACGTGATATTCCGAATCGTGCAACCTTGATGTTCCGCTGCTCCCGATGCTCCAGTAGGAACCGTCTGGTCTAGAATCGGGCCAGCAAAACTCGCGGCTCCCGTGAACACCGTTATTCCTGTGTCCTGAAGAGACGTTGTTCCTATATCTCCACCATGCCCCCGTCCTTCTATATAGCAGGAAGCTGCTGCTGTATTTATGGGAAGCTGCGCCGTAGAAGAGAAAGAAAATGAGCCTGGAGAGACCCAGATATGCGCCACAGTGTTCGCGGGCACGAGGCTCAGAATATGCGCTAAGGTTAGGCATCCACTGAACAGGCTGCAATCGTTAGAATCACTTCCTGATGCACTGAGGTAGTACCACGCATCGCTCGCCGCTGGTTTGATGGCGGCGTTGGGCGGCGCGAGCGTGAGCACCGCACTGTAGCCAAGCGTGTTCGGCCCTGTGACCACCTCTGTCACCGTGCCCGATGCCGTGTAATAGAGATAATTGCCGAGGCCATCGGTGAGCAAAGGCTGCGTGACAAGATGCGTCTGCGCATAGTCCGTGTAGATGTTCTGCGCAGGCGTGCATGGCGGATTCGCCGTCAGCGTGACCGTGACGTTTCCTGTGCAGACCCAAATCGAGGCTCCTGCCACGGGACGCCCTGAGCCTGAGAGCACAGTTCCCTGCCGTGCTACCTGACCGCTTGCCATGGCCGCATAGCCAAGAAGCATCAGCAGGATACAGATGGGCTTGACGATGCTGAAATTACGCATTATTCTTCCGCCTATGGAGTTCATCGGTGCGCTTCTGTTTGCCGTCATTTTTGGGTTTGTCTATTCCTGCTACTACGAAGTTCGCTACGACCACCGCTTCCCTTTCACGACGCTTTTAGTGTTCACAGTGATTCCTGGGGCATGTTTATTTTTTCTCTGGTTCCTTGGTTTTCTTTGAACGCGAGAGGGCTTGTGCGGTTATCCCCGTCGCTACCCTAGCAGGAATTGGCGAATTGAGGCTGCGTGCGGCCATCATTTGTCCAGTTGGCGATGCGAGAAGTTCAGGAAGTGCCAAACCCAGTGCTCCGCCGACCACCGCTCCACCTGGCCCACCTTTTTGAAATCCGTAGTAGCTTCCCATTCCAGTTCCAGCCAATGCTCCAGTGTGTGCCGCTAAACGCCCAGCGATGCGCTGCCCAAGTTCTGCGCCGCGTCCTGTGCTCTCTGCTCTCTGTGCTACCGGAATCAGGCTTGAAATTCTCTGATTGAGTTTTTCGGAGCCTGGGATTGCTTGGTCTAGTTCTTTGTCCAGCGCACCATAGACCTTGCGAATAACTGGCTTCATGCCGGAACGTGATTCGGGATTCCAAGTAGTTTCGAGGTCGCCAATGCCCCGCTTCAGGTCAAGCGCCTTAGTCGCGGGAATCTGACTCGGAATTGGTTGGCCCGTAGAAAATTCCTTAGTCAGTTGGTCTTTGATGTCCTGAAGCATACTGTATCGAACTTTGTTGTTCTGCTTCAGTGCCTTAGCCATTTCGCTGTCAACGATGCTTACAGCAGGCGCAGTTGAAGCCGGAACATTGGACTTCCCCGCGAGTGATTCCAATTCGCCTGTCAGTTGCCCAAGTCTGCCCTGCGCCGTGCTTGCAACCTTCAGTGGATTCACGCCTCTCGTTTCTTCCAGTGCCGCCGTGCCAGGAGTCTTCCCGAACCCGCGCAGCCTCTTGGTGATGCCAAGCGCAGATTCCGCGATAGACGGAGCCACCGACCGCGCCGCTTCTCCTAAGCCTGCTAGTCCTCCGCCTACTGCTGCTCCACTGCCAAAGGTTCCGCCTTGCAATTTGTTGATTGCGCCAGAGGAAAGCGCCGACGTAGCCACGCGCGCCGCCGGGCGTGCGAGCTTGCCAAGCATCGGCAGGTGCTCTGCTAGAGTCGAAGCACCAGCCTCTCCAGGAGCCATAAATTCGGCAGCCTGCTCGCCGCCATAACCTACCTTCTCGGCAGTGTTCTGCGGGGGCTGGGCCAAATCTTCCGTGCCTGGGATAATCGGATGCGTGAAGCGGTAGAACCCTGACCGCTTCGCCCTGTCTGCCGGAATTGGCTCGTAGAGTCCAAGGGTATTATTCGCACCCTTTTCAGCGCCCTCTAATGCCCCGCCAAGGAAATTGCCAACCTTGGCGAGAGTCGGATGCCGTTCTGCAAATCCAGTCGGTGCGGCAGAAGTCGTGTCCTTCGGTGCATTCTGGGAGAACCAGTCTTGTCCGCCCTGCGGCTGCTTTGGCGCGTTCTGCGCGAACCAGTCAGTTTGTGCCGCTGCGCTCATTGATTGACTACCGTGGCTCCGAGTGCTTTGTAATGGTCAACTTGGTCGGCAGGAACAGGCTTTATTTGACCATTTGGTGATTTCATATTTACCGTTCCGCTGGCGTTAGTTTCACTGTACGTTCCAGCGATTGCCTCTGCCGTCTTTAGCATCTCCTGTTTCTGCTGAGGAGTGAGTTGCTTCCTTTGCACCCATAGATCGTAAGAATTTTGCAGGGCGTCAGGGAGCGCGCGAGTCATCGCAGCACGCTCAATCTCAGCGCGATTCAACCGCGCCCCGCGAACACCTTCATAGGACATGCCGATGAAGTTCATCAGAAAAGCGTAATTCGATGCCGGAGTATCCTGCTTCATTAGCGCGTTCATGTTTTTCAGTGCCTGCGATGCGCCCTTCTTTAGTTCATCCTGCTTAGAGTTTGCGGTGGCTTCTCCGCGTGCGTTGACTTGCCCCTCCAAGATAGCCTTCCGAGCTTGCACCCTGTTCGCTGGAGTATTCGGTAGATTGCTCGCTTCGAGCCAGTCCCTTATTGATTGCTCTTGCTCGTTCGGCTCTTTAGGCGGCCTTTCCTCGGCCTTCAGGGACAGGCGAGCCTTATTTCTGTTCGCTGGTGTGTTCGGAAGATTATTCGCGCCAAGCCAGTCGCTTATCGCCTTGTCCTCTGTGTTTTCAGCGGCAGGTTTCTGTCCAGCCTGCTTCACGCTCTGATATGCCTCTAAGTAGCTGTACGGCTTGTTCGTATCGGGATTTATTCGCGGTTGCCCATTGTTCCCAGTCATCAAATCGTGAATCGTTGTCTCTTCCGGCGTCAACCCTTCCTTCTCTGGAGGATTTAGAGCGGCCTGCGCCTGCGCTCTGGCTCTTTCGGCTTCGGCTGTCTCTTGTTCTGTCCGTGCTTGTTCCGCGCCAGTTGTGGCCCTCTCTTGTGCCTGCTTCCCTTCCTCATTGGCCTCGTTCTCGGCCTCAAGGACGTTTGCGCGGTAGTTCATGCGTGTGCCAGGTATCGCAGCCATCGCTCCGGGCGCGAGAATCGTCCCGGCAGTCTCAAGCCCCTTGACGATTGGCCCAAGGATATGATGCCGCTGCGAAAAGCTGTTGATTCCTGGGCCTTTTTGCTCCAAAGCCTCAAGTCGTGACTCCGCAGGCCGTGGTCGCTCCAAGGGAGTCGCGGGATTCATCGGCCCAAGCGGATTGTCCGTGATAGAGCGCGGCGGCGCTGGCGGTGCGCCAAGATTCATGCCCGTAATCGAAGGAACGGGCTGATTGGCAAGCGGCTTCCGTGTCAGCGGAGCCATCGGCACAGGCCCAGGGCCATTCGGCAATATTGAAGGCCCGCTGGGAGTGCCTAGCAGATGGTCTAGTTCTTCAGGGTCTAGCTGAATTTTAGCCATTGATTCCCTTAGCTGCCGCGCCTACTCCGCCACCCAAGCTACCCAATCCTGAAAGCACATCGTGGAAACCTTGCGCCCAGCCACCACCCGCCGCCCTTGCCTGAAGCAATCCAGGCGCTATGCCGAGCAAACGGGCCTGCTCATCAGCCGAAAGCCCTTCAAGGCCCATGAGTCCGCTTAGGCCGCGCTGCCTTTGCTCATTTTCGTAGTCTGCGAACTGCTTTTGCAGGTTCGAGGCTTCAGTCCCAGAGGCCAGTGCCTTGTTTCTCGACAAAGCATCAGTCAATTCGGCCACTCCAGCCGGATTGCGAGTCCGTGCCGCCCTGCGAGCTACGTCTTCCTGTGTTCCGCCGATGTTCGCGCCAATCGCGCCCATTCCGGAACTCGTCATCGCCGCTTTTGTCGCAGGGTCGTATCCTTGGCTGCGAGTTTCTTGTTCATACTGAGGTTCAAGTGCCGAAAATAGCTGATTGGCCTGCTTACCGTACTGCGAGGCCGCTGTGTTCGTCGTATTTAGCTGTTTATCGGCTGCTTCTTTTTGTCCACGAGCCACTAGCGCACCTCTCTTGAGTACAAAGGCCACAACTGCTTCTTCCATCCAATTCTTTTGAGCTGATGACCGAATTTCCTTTCAAGTTCTGGCGGAATCATGGCCTGCACGTCATCCAATCCGAGATTTTCAGCCAATCTGCGCGTCTCCTCATGCAGAGCCATGAACATCCTCGCCGCATCCTGTGGTGGGTCATTGCGATTGATGAAAAAGAATGTCTCAGCGGTCAATCTGAGCGCCACGGCCATCTCTGGACGCTTCCTTCCATTCTCTGCAACAGTTTTCAGCACGAAAAGAGGACTCGTAAGGTCGGGAAGTTCGTACTCGAAGCCCTGCTCGCGGTACATTCTTTCGATTTCGGAGATGTCTTTTTCCGTAGCGGTGCGAATCAGCACTATTGTCCCTGCTTCTGCTCTTTTATCGGCTGCGGAGCAGGAAGTCGGTTGATGTATTCCACGATTTTCTGAATCGCTTCGCCCGTCTCGCGGTGATTGCGCTTGATGTGCGCGATTCCAGGTATCGAAAGCAGCTTTGGATTATCCACCACTCCCCCTCACCACCGTCATTGGGTCGGGTTTCAACCATGTGAATAATTTTGTAAGTTTGAACCACGCGCCCACCGCATCCGTGCCGATATGGAAGGACACGTTTTCGCGCGGGAAGTTCATGTTGCGCTCGACGTTCTGCTGCGCCGGATTCGTCAGCGTAATCGGAGCCATGGCCTTCGATACGACATGCCCCGGCCCAAAAGCCGTGATGTTCAGCGTTCCTGCGCCTTCAAGTCTCGCAGCGAAATACGCAAACAGGCATCTTCCTGAGTTAAGCTGCATGGCCTGTTGCTGGATGATGTCCGGTGCGTAGTAAGTCTCATAGAATGAATTGATTGCAACTCCATCATCGGAAAGCTGCGAAGTCAGTTGGTCGTAAATTTTGCCTGTTCCTGTGCCGTTCCCGCGAAATAGATGCCTTGTGCCGTCGCTCCTGAGCACCATGGCCGCTGAGTTGGCAGAGATGTTCCACGGACACCATTTCCGCGCATCGCCAATCACAAGGATTTTCCCTGAGTATGAGGAATAGTGAACTGACCAGTAAGATGCGATTAGCTCTAGTGTATTGAGCCAGCGGAAGTCCATAACCAGTTCTAGGTTCGGTGAAGTCGCAGCGCCTTGCGGCAGGCCGACGTGGAATCTGCGATTGTCCAAATCGAGCGCAGTATAAATAGTCTTTGCCGCGTTCCAGTTCGTCGCGTCCCAATCGGGCTGAATCTCGCCAGAGATGCGCATAGGCGCTGAACCGCCGAAGATGTATGCCCCAATCTTCGACACGATGATGGCCCAATCCTCACCAGTAGCCACGCCATTGATGGACGGCGTTCCCACTTCTCGTGAAACCTGAATAATTGTCCAGTTCGCAGGCTCGTTCGCTCCGTCATCCTGCGTGCTGTAGAAGCTGGAACTTTTAGCCATGTAAAGTCGGTTATCGAGCAGGGAGAACATGGACATAACCGTCTGCCCGTTCTCGTTGCCAACCTGAAGTTGTCCGCTGATGGCGTCAATCGCTTCGGGGTTCTCTGGGAACGACACCCTTACAACCGTATCGTTTACTGGATTAAGCAGCGGATAGACTTCTAGTTCGTCAATCGTCACCCAGCCGCCATTCGTCGGCGTGCCATTCATGTAAACTCGGATGAGCAAATCCTGCGTAAGCTCAACAGGCGTGAGTCCGGTCGTCAGCGTCCCTGTCAGTTGCGTCATGGAAGTCGAGCTGATGCTTGCCACGGGAATCGAGAGCGTCAAGGATAGCGGCTGCGATGCGCTGAAAATCTCAATGACTAGATTCCCCTGCGTGATGCTGCCGCCCTTGATGGCGTTGACCCTGATTCCGTACCCTCCGGTAATGGCTCCTAGAATCGCAGTGCCAAGCCAGTCGCGGTACGCGCCCTGCGTAATCATCCCGCGAATCGCAGTAGCACCGTCACCTGTAATCCGGTAGGCGTCGCCGAAGATTATGTTTGTTGAGTCCTTGCTGCCGCCAGCACCGCTTGTCGCGTCATTCGTCCAGCCAAGAGGAATGTCAGCACCGCTCACGCCTGCACCGAGATTCCATCCGCCATCGAAGCGCATGTTGACGAAGTTCGGAACATAGTTGTTCTCGCCTGCCCAGAAAAGCCTCTCCGCATATCCGAGCACGTTTATGCAGGCGGAAAGCGTGTGCTGCCTGAACAGAGTGTCATCCTCAGTCAGTCCAGTTGTCGCGCTCACCGAACTGCTTGCAATTAGTGTCGAATCCGAGAAGTCAAGAATCAATGAAGTCGTCACATTGTCCGTGATGACCATGGTGCTCAGATGGTAGAAGTGCGCATCGCCAGGCTGCGCTCCTACCGCAATAACGGGCGTAATGGACACCTGGCGTCCAATCACGTTTGCAGGGCCTATCGGTATGTTGAAAACCTGAAGCAGTTTCGCGCCAGATGCGATGAAGGAACCTGGAACGGAGAGCTGAGAGACTGCGCCTGACCGGAATAGGAATGCGCAGCTTATCGAGTGCAGGCCAGGTGCGATATTCCCTTGAATCGTTGCCGTGCCGCCGGAAGTCGTGCTTTCGTTCTGCCCCACCTGATTGTAAGTGAAGCTCGTCGTGGAGGGCGTAGCGACAATCTGGAATATGCCATCGTATGTCGAGGACGCGGTGATTCCAGTTGCCGTAAGGGAAGTCGTGGCAGCCTCGTAGGTGAAGGTCGTCGCGTTTGGCACCGTTTGCACGATATAAGTGCCATTGAATGAAGAATCCGACGCTCCGCTGATTACCACCGTCTGCCCGACTACGAATCCATGCGCTGTGGCCGTGACAATCGTCACGACATCGCCGGACTGGGAGCCTGTTCCTGTCGAGCCTCCGTGAGCCGTATTCGGCAGACCGCTGATTACGACTGTCCAGCCAGGATAGAACCCGTGCGCTGCGGAGGTATTCGCCGTGACCACGCCGTTTAATCTCTGCGCCGCGAATCCTTGCAGAGTAGAAGTGCCGCCACTGCTTGTCGGAGTCGTTCCGCTTGGACTTGAGAACGATTGCGTATAGGTGAAGTGCGTTGAGTCAATGACGCTTGTGACTAGAACGGTTCCATTGAAACTGGAATCCGTTACGCCCGCGATTGTCGTGGTGTTCCCTACCGCCAGGCCGTGTGCCGCAGAGGTCGTTACTTCAACGCCGTTCCAACTGAATACCAGCGTGTAACTGGAACGCTGGTTCGGCGGCCCGCCGTTGTAAACCCATGTCTGAGTCTTTCCTGTGCGCGTGATGGAAGAAATAGCAACCCCACTGCCACCTGCCACGGCAGAAATAGTCGCAGCGGCAGGCAGGTAATCCTGCGCCGATGGCGCTGCACCTGGGCCATCCTGAGTCGCCCTGTCGAGGTTCGTTCCGTCGAACTGGCACGGCGGGAAAAGTCCCGTATCCCCATCGCTGAACGCCAGCCATTCCCTGCCGAATAGCGTGTCCGACCGCGCATAGGCATTCGTAATTGGCAAGGTTCTGAGCGAACTGATAGTTCCGAAGGGAAACTCCTCGCGCAGCACGCCAAGGCTGTCGAGCATCAAAAGACGCGCATTTGCCTCTGCGTCAAGGAACGTTTTCTCGTAATTGACTGTGGGATTCCCTGCGAAGGCGGAGAACTGCGAGGCGAGTCCTGGCCGAGTCATCATTCCGCCAGGAGGGAAAATCAAATCTTGGCAGGAAGGACTCGCGCCAGCGGGAAGGTCAGCAGGCGAAATATCACTGACTTTCCCGCCTACAATTTCAAGAGTTAGAGGAAGAAGCCCGGCAACGCCCATCTAGGCCGCTTACCTCTTCCAAGTAAGTTCTGCTTGCACGAGGTCGCCAGTGGCGTCCGTGCCGTAAGCTCCTGCCGCATATTCGGTTCCGGCTGTGGCGAAAATCTTCACTTTCCCGTTCGCAAGAGTCGTGCCGGGAATGAAGACGTACTTTCCGCCATTGTTCTCGACGCTGGACGCAGGCCCCGTGCCCCTGATTTGGCAGCGAACGAGCTGCGAGATATTCGTGACGCCGACTGGCACAGCACTTCCCACTCCGGCGTTCGTCAGGTCGCAAGTATCGCCGCCAGTCGAGTAGCTGCCCGACAGGACGAAGCGAAGCTGCTGCCTGATGAATCCAGGCTCGGACTTTTCCTGACTGTTGCTGTCGTAAGTGTTGCCATCCCAACCTTTGACTGCGAGAGACATTCGGTTTCTCCTTTTTTAGTTTCGCCAGCCAACGGTCACGCTGGGATTGCCGTATCTCCGTCTTACTGCAGGAACTCTTTGCTTCTCGCGCGAGTAGGCCGTGGCGAGCTGCGTGATGCACTCATCCGCTTCTTCCTTGAACGTCGCCGCTATCGGGCTACCGCGACTCAATAGGAACTTATAGGCCAGCCGATTCGCAAAGGCCGGATTGATGCCGCGAATCAGAATCACGTCGCTGGTGGTCTGGAAGGACAGCGTTTCAGATTCGTACCGCAGCCTGATGTCCTCTGACTGCGTTGCGCCAGGCATGTAAATCGCATCCGTGCGCCACTCCCAGATTCCGATTCTCGCGGTTTGCACCTGAGATGGAAGGCCATCGAGGACTTGCTGCATGGGCAGCCAGTTCTCCTGCGTTCCTGTCTGCCGCTCCCACAGGAATTGCGGAATTATCAGGTCAAACGGCACGACTGGCGCGGCATGGTTACCGACGCCATCGAAGTACCCTGAGTCCGAGATGTTGACCTGCGCACCTGGGTCAGGAGGGCTTACGGCAATCGGTAGAACGCTCGCCAGTAAGGTCTCCTTGACGAACGTGTTCATGCCGTGATTCATCAGCTCCTTCTGCACATAGTCGGCTGCATCGTTGAGTAGAGGGAAAGTGAATGGCGCTGTGTCCGTCAGGATTTCCCCTGCCGTCGAGACAATCATGTCGTTTACGAGGGCGCGCGCAAGATTAAGAGCGCCCTCGACCGTGCCGTATGCTGTGGTCTGAACTACGGGCAATTAGGACTCCGCAACCTGCG
>Ga0209178_1000010_pt1 | contig 52976 bp, 50 predicted proteins | sample GAAS200_FD_187521 | JGI IMG/M metagenome (GOLD analysis project Ga0209178, IMG submission 187521) | Agricultural soil microbial communities from Georgia to study Nitrogen management - GA AS200 (SPAdes) (version 2) | ecosystem: Environmental > Terrestrial > Soil > Agricultural land | place: USA... | reverse complement strand
GGTCTCGGTATCGAGCGCCACCAGGGCCGCGCGCCGGCACTCCGCCACCACGCTCGCGAGGCGCGCGGGATCGTCGAGCACCCGCGCCGGGGCGCGGCCCGGCGCCGCGACCGCCCCGGGCTCCGGGGGCGCGGCGGGGACCGGCGCCGCGGGGGTGGTCGCCGCGCCGAAGCGGTCGAGCTTGGGAATCAGGGAGCGGAACTCGAGCTCCGTAAAGAGCTCGGCCAGCCGCCGGACCTCCGGCGCTTTCACGCGCAGGGCGTCCAGGTCGAGCGAGACCGGCGCGTCCCGGCGGATGGTGACGAGGTCCTTCGAGAGCCGGGCGAGCTGGGCGTCGCGGAGCAGCGCCTCCCGGGCGCGCTTCCCCGGCACCTGCGCGGCCGCGGCGAGGATCCGTTCCAGGTCTCCGTATCCGCGGAGCAGCTCGAGAGCGGTCTTTTCCCCGATCCCCTTCACGCCGGGCACGTTGTCCGAGCTGTCGCCCACGAGGGCGAGGAAATCCACGACCCGTTCCGGCGGCACGCCCAGGCGTTCCGAGGCATTGCCGGGGTCCACCCAGTGTTCCTCGACGGCGGCGGGGCCGCCGCGCCCGGGGTTCAAGAGCACGATGCCGGGCTCGACCAGCTGGTAGAAGTCCTTGTCGCCCGACACGATCACCGCCTGCAGTCCCCGGGCCGCGGCCTGGGTCGCGAGGGTGCCGATCACGTCGTCCGCCTCGAATCCTTCCACGCCCAGCACCGGCACCCGGAAGGCGCCGAGGAGCTCACCGATGCGGCGGACCGACCGGTCGAAGTCCTGCTGCAGCTGCTCGTCCAGCTTCTCGCGGGTGGCTTTGTATTGCGGGTAGGCGGCGTGGCGGAACGACTCGCCGACGTCGTTCACCCAGCCCAGGTAGTCCGGGTGGTGCTTCTCGAGGAGCCGGAGGAGGAAGTTGGTGACGCCCCAGGCCGCGGAGGTGTTCTCTCCGTGACGGGTCTGGAGCGGGCGGTTGATCATCGCGAAGAACGCGCGATAGATCAGCGCGTAGCCGTCGACGAGGAAAAGTCGCGGAGGAGTCGCGTCGGGCATGGGGGAACATAATAGGCCCGAATCGCGGGCCGCGGGACGGCGGCTAGTTGGCGGGCGTCGAGTAGAGGACCCGATAGAGGACGCGGTTCCGCAACACCGCGCGGACGTACCCCCGGGTCTCCTGATAAGGAATGAGCTCGATGAACTGGTCCGGATCCTCGGCGCCGGGCCGGGAGAGCCAGCGGGCGGCGGGAATGGGCCCCGCGTTGTAAGCCGCGGCGGCCACTTCCTCCCGTCCCCCGAAACGGCGGAGCAGTTCCGCCAAGTGCGCGGCGCCCAGGTGGAGGTTCAGGTCGGGGACGTCGATCCACGCGGGATCGAAGGGCACGTCCAGCCCGCGCGCGGTGCTGGCGGCGGTGCCCAGCAGGAGCTGGGCCAGGCCGTGGGCGCCCGCGCCGGAGAGCGCCTCGACGTCGAAAACGCTCTCCTGGCGCACGATGGCGACAAAGAGGTACGGGTCCACCCCGAACTCCCGCGCTTCGGCCTCGACCGCGGCGCGATTGGGCCAGAGGAAGATGGCGCGGAGCACGCGCGCGTCGTTCGGAGACTTCGCGGCGGCCTGCCACGCCAGCCGCACCGCCGCTGGCCCGAAGCCCAGATCGGCGACGCCGCCGCTCGCCGCCAGCAGGTCGTCCACGCTCTCCGGCGGACGCGCCAGCAGACTGCGGACTTCGTCCGCGGCTTCCGAGTCGAGCCCGGCGCGCAGCAGGGTGTCGATGCTCGCGATCTCCACCCGCATCGCCGGCGTGTCGGGGAGCGGCGCGGCGGCGATGACCGGCGGCCCCAGGCCGGCCAGCGAGCGGGCGCGGAGACCGTAATAGCCGACCGAGTCGTCGCGGGCGAGCGCGGTCCACGCGTCCCGGGCCGCAGCGGTGTCGCCGCGGGCGAGCGCGACCCGGGCCAGCCAGAACCGCGCGCCGATCCGCTGCGGGCCGCCCGCCGCGATTTCTCCCTGCCACAGCGCCGCCGCGGAGTCCAGCGCGCGGGCGCGGTAGGCGGCGACCGCGAGCCGGAACCGGGCCAGCGAGGCGCGCGGATCGGCGGGATAGGCGCGGAAGAGCTCGCCGAACCAGCCCGAGGCCGCAGCCGAGTCGCCGCGCTCCAGCATCGCGTCTCCCGCGAGGTAGAGCGCGGTGGGCGCGGCGGTGTCCGACGGATAGGCTTGCGCGAAGGCGGACAAGGCCTCGGTCGCGCCGGGATCGTGCAGGGCGACGAGCATCCGCGCCCGCCGGTAGAGCGCGAGCGGGGCGACGGCGGAGTCGCGCGCCGCCGCGCGGTAGGCGTCCGCCGCGTCGGCGAGGCGTCCCGTTCCGGCCAAGAGCTCGCCGTAGAAAAGGAGCGTGGCGCCGCTCGAGTCGCCGGCCTGGACCGCGAGACCCACCTCCCGGCGCGCCTCCCCGGCGGCGCCGTGGAGCTTCAGGGTGTGGGCGAGCGCGATTCGTTCCGCGGGGACGACGGGCGGCATCGCCGCCCATACCAGGGGCACCGCCGCCGCCGCGGGGTCCGACTCCGGGGCGCGGGCCATGAGATCGTAGAGCGCGGCCCGGCCGCGGGCGGTGTCGCCGCGGGCGAGCGCGAGGCGCGCGGCGTCCAGGGTGCGGCCCGCCGCGCGGAACGCGTCGAAGGCGTCGGCCGAGTCGCCGGACGCGAGCAGGGCCCGGGCCCGCGCCACCAGCACCGCCCGCCCCGCCCCGGGCGGCGCGCCGTCCAGGAGACGGAATGCCTGGACCGTGTCGCGGGTGACGGCCGCTTCCCGCAGCGCGAGCCAGGGCCCGATGGCGGGAAGATCGCGCCGGGCGGCGGCGTAGAGCGGCGCGGCGCTGTCCGGAGCTCCCGCTCCCTCGAACGCCAGCGCCTGCCGCACCGCGAGCATCGCGGCCCGCGCGCCGGACGCGCGGGCGCGGGCGGCGCCGAAGTCGCGCGCGGCGTCCGCGAAGCGGCCGAGGTGGGCCTCCGCCTGGGCGAGGAGGGCGAGGGGCTCGCCGTCGCCGTACGTCGCGAGCCAGGGCTGTCCGATGAGGAGGCTGGCCGCGCGATCGTAGCGCCGGGCGGCGAGCTCGGCGCGCGCCCCCGCGACGACGAGCGCGGGGCGCGGGTGAACGTCGCGCGCGGCGGCGGTGAGGAGGGCTTCGGCGGCGTGCCAGGGACGGCCGGCGGCGCGCAGCGATTCCGCGTGCGCCGTGACGTCGGGACTCCCCTGCGCGGCGACCGTCCGGACGGCGCCGATCGCGAGCGCGCAGAGGGCGGCGCGGATCACTGACCCCTGCGAACCCGGTCCAGCACGCGCTGATAGTCCGAGCGGGACAGCGGGGTGAGGCGATACTTCCCGAGGCCGGTGGCGTCCTCGAAAAAGACGGTGAGACGAAGCGTGGTGTAGGTCCACTGGTACCCGTGGGGGCCGACGCGGCTCATGTCCCCGGAAAGATCGAGGATCTCGTCCGGCTCGCCCAGGGTGATGTACACCTCTCCCCGGTCGGTCAGCCATCCGGGGTCCCCTTCCTCGAGGAAGCGCTGATTGGCGACCTGCACCCGCTGGAAGTACTCGTCCAGCGCCTCATTTTCAGGCGTCAGCGGCACCGGATCGGTGGCCGTCCAGAACTGGCGCCAGAGCGTGGGGCGCTGCTCCGGCGTCGCCGCGCGCAGTTTGTCGATCCACGCCTGCTGGGAGAAATAGCGGAGCAGGCTGATCATCTGGTCGAAGTTCGCGATCACCCAGTCGCCGGAAAAGCTCACCAGGAACGGGGCGCGAACCGTGTCCACGCCCTCGGCCCAGACCTGGACCTCGCCCTCGCCGATGGGGAGGCGCTCCGGCGGGATCAGCACCACGCTGCTGGCGAGCGCGCTGTCGCCCGCGAGGGCGACCGAGTCGCGAAGCAGCTCGGTGCCGGCCGCGTCTTCCGCCCGCACCTGCAGGCGCACACCGGGACGCAGGTCGTAGCCCTCGAGGTAGATCCGCAGGGAATCCGCGCCATAGGGCAGCGTGGCTCGCGGGTTCAGGACCAGTTTGGGCAGCTCGGCGCGGGACGTCCGGCCGGTTCCCTGATAGAAGGGGAGCGGCGACGCGATGCCCCGCCCCGCGAACCGCGGCACGGTGTCCGGGATTTCCTGGCGGGTGAAGGCCGGCCCGTTCCGGTCCCGCACCATGACGGTGAAGGTGTAGATCCCGGGGGTCACCGTGAGCAGCTGCTGAAAGATCACGCTTTCGTCGGCGCGCATGGTCTCCTGGAAGTTCGGGACCCGCACCGTCTCGTCCCGGGCCGCCTGTCGCGCGGCGCCGCCGGTGCCCCGGAACGCCATCTCCACGTGGTATTCCGCGACGAACGCGTTGGCGTCGCGGTGGAAGTTGAGCGCGTGATTGGCGAGGGAGATGCTGAAGACGGCCACCGTGGAATCGGGCGTGGGGCCTTCGACGTAGCGCAGGGATCCGACCCAGGGGAGCGGCGCGCCGGCGACCAGAAAGCCCATGCCGCGGTAGACCGACGCGGCGTCGAAGAGGCGCGGCAGGACGGCGTTGGGGCTGGGGGGGCGGTCGGCGGTGCCCACGCGCTGCCACTGGCCGCACGCCGCGAGGCCCACCACCAGGATCGCCCCTGCGCGTCGCGTCACTTGCTCAACCTCGAAGTCGCGCATTAGTTTCGCCGGTCCCCATGGCCAGCGACAGTCTCGCCGGGCGTACGATCGCCGGCTATCGCCTCCTCGAGCGCGTGGGCGAGGGAGGCACAGCCGAGGTGTACCGCGCGGAGCATCCCGAGCGGGGTCGCTGCGCGTTCAAGGTATTGCGGCCGCGCCTGCGCGGCGACCCCGTAGCGGTGAAGCGTTTCCTGCGCGAGGCCGGGTACGGCTCGCGGGTACGTCATCCCGGCGTGGTGCGCACCTACGATTTCGGCGAGGCCGACGGCCAGCACTTCCTCGCGCTGGAGTGGGCCGAGGGAGATTCCCTCGCCGACTTCCTACACCGCAAGGGTCCGCTCGCTCCCGGCGCGGCCGCGAATCTGGTGCGTCAGCTCGCGGACGCGCTGGGCGCCGCGCACGACGCCGGGATCGTCCACCGGGACCTGAAGCCCGAGAACATCATGTACGACCCCGCGAGCGCCACCGTGAAGCTCCTCGATTTCGGGATCGCGCGGGACGCGGAGCTGCCGCCCGAGGAGCGGCTGACGCGGACCGGATTCTTCGTGGGGACCCTGCAGTACGTGGCGCCGGAAGCGCTCTCCGGCGAACTGGTGGACGGGCGGGCCGACACCTACAGTCTCGCGACCATCACCTACTTCCTGCTGACCGGCCGGCATCCATTCAGCGGCAAGAGTCCCCGGGAGCTGTTCCAGCAGCTCCTCACCCAGCACCCCACGCCGCTCAACGCCGCGATACCGGGAATGCGCTTCCCCGCCGCGCTGGAACGGGCGGTGATGCAGGGCCTGGCCCGGGACCCGGCCGCCCGCCAGCAGGACGTGCGCCAGTTCGCGAGGGACGTGGAGGCCGGCGCCGCAGGGACCGTCGAGCCCCCGCCTGCCCGCGGGTTCTTCTCCGCGATCCGGGACGCTATGCGCCGCAAAGATGAATAGTAGTAGTAATGACTACTACTAATAGGCTCATCGAGTTTCTTCTTGCCCGGTCGGTCACCCGCGGGGACTTCGTCCTCTCGTCCGGCAAGCGCTCTTCCTTCTATATCGACGCCCGGCGCACCACCATGTCCGGCGAGGGGCTGGCCCTCATCGGCCCCCTGGCCCTCGCCCGCCTTGACGCCCGGGGGTGGCAGCCCGCCGCGGTGGGTGGGCTCACGCTGGGCGCGGACCCCGTGGCCTATGCCATCGCGGCGGCGGCGGCAGCGCGAGGCCGGCGTCTTGACGCCTTTACCGTCCGCAAGCAGGCCAAGACCCACGGCACCGGCAAGCGCATCGAAGGATGTTTCGCCGCCGGCGAGCCGGTGGTGGTGATCGAGGACGTCATCACCACCGGCGGATCGGCGCTCGACGCGGCGGCGGCCCTGCGCGCCGCGGGAGCGAAGATCCTGGGCGTCCTCGCCGTGGTGGACCGTGAGGAGGGGGGACGCGCGGCGCTGGAACGGGCCGGCTTCCCGGTTGAAGTGCTGGCCACTGCCACCGACCTCGGCCTCTCGTCCGGTTCAGCCTGATTCGCTGGCCCGCCGGTGGCCGCGGGGCTAGAATCCCCCCCGTGACATCGTCCCATCTCCCTCCCCCGCCCCGGACCCGTTCGACCCGGGCCTCCGCCTCCCCTGCCCCGAGCCGCCTTTCGCTCGCGTCCCGGATGCGCGGATGGCAGGATCAGGCCTCCGCCGCCGAGCAGCGGCAAAAGGACCTCGACACCTTCGCGCGCAGCCACCACCGCCGCTGGATCCTGGTGGTCGCGGGAGGGTTGATCGGCATCCTGGGCTGGGCCACCGGCGCCGTGCACGCCCGGCCCGGCTCGATCGTCCTCACCGCCGGGGGGGCCGCGGTCGTCAACGCCCTGGTCGGCATGGTCAACGAGCGGGGCTGGTATCGGTGGTGGCTGGTGTACGTGCTCGCGCTGCTCGACGTGGTGATGGTGGCGGTGCTCGTGGTCTGGTTCGGGCACGGCGGGCTCATCGCGGCCTTCTTCCTCGCCGTCCTGCCCTACGCCTTCGACCAGGGGCGGGGCGTGGGCGATTTCCTCGTCCTCATGGCGTCCCTCGCCTACCTGGGCGCGAGCGCCCTGCACGCACAGATGTACGGCGGCGAGGGCCTGACCACGCTGACCTATCTCGAGACCGTGGTCTTCATCGTCGTCGCCATGGCGCTGAAGCGGATTCCCGCGACCCTGATCGAGCGGATCCGGCAGGCCCGCAGCGTGATGGGCGAGGCGGAGCAGGGGTTCCTCGCGGTGCGCGCCGCCGCCGGCGAGGCCGACGAGCTGGGATTCCTGGAGCAGAGCTTCAACCGGATGCTGGAGGAGATCGGCGCCACCATCTCCACGGTGCAGCGGGAGGCGGACGAAGTGGCGGCCTTCGCCGAGGAGCTGGCGGCGTCGGCGCAGCAGATTCACGCCACCTCGGAGGCGGTGACCCACACCGCGCAGCAGCTGGCGCAGGACCTCGCGCGCCAGCGCGACAACGCGGAGAACGCCCGGAGCGAGAGCGCGAAGGCCGCGGACCAGGCCGATTCCCTCCGCACCCGGGCGGAGATGATGCAGGCGGACGCCGGCCGGCTGACCGCCGCGGCGGAGCGGGGGAGGGAGCGGGTGGGGCGCGCCGGCCAGACCCTGCGCGCGGTGGGAGACGAAGTGCGCGCCACCGCGACCACGGTGACCGGGCTCTCCGCGATGTCGGAGCGGATCGGGGTGTTCGCGCAGACCATCGCGCGCATCGCGCGGCAGACCCACCTGCTCGCGCTCAACGCGGCGATCGAAGCCGCGCGCGCGGAGGAGCACGGCGAGGGGTTCGCGGTGGTGGCGGACGAGGTGCGCACCCTGGCCGCCGAAGCGGGGAAGTCGGCCCGGGAAGTGGCCGAGCTGGTGAGCGACCTGCGCGCCGGCATCGACGCCGCCGCCCGGGCGATGCAGTCCGGCGAGGCGAAGGTGCAGGACATCGGCGCGGTGGCGGGGGAGGCCGACGCCGCCCTCCAGGAGCTGCATCAGGGGGTCCAGCTGGTGGGCGACGTGGTGAACGCCACCGCGGCGGTATCGAAGAGCCAGGCGCACCGCCTCGCCGATCTCGCCCAGTCGCTGGCCGAGGTGGCGACGGTGTCGTCGGCGTCGTCGGAGCGGGCCGACGGCGCGGCGGCCGCCACCCAGGCCCAGATCACGTCAATGGGCGATCTCACCGCCACCTCGCAGCAGCTGGCCCAGCTGGCGGAGCGGTTGCGGGCGAGCATCGCGCGTTTCTCGGTGCTGCGGCGCGAGCACGTGACCCAGGAGCACCCGGTCGCGCGCAGCGCCGCGGACTGACGAATCACCCCGCCCGGGCCGCCACCGGCACCTCCGATCCTTGGTCCCAGCGTCCCGCGGTGAGCGGGCGGAGGGTGCGCAGGGCGTCCCGGTACGGGGTGATGAGCAGATCCAGGTAGCGCGCGAGCGATACCTCGAAGGGAAAGCGCCGCCGAAACTCTCCCGCCGTGACGCCGAGCAGGGCCCGCAGGTGCCGCCCGAAGCTCTGGGGTGACGAGTAATCCAGCCGATACGCCACGTCCGACACCGACAATCCCGGGTTCGAAAAGAGGTACGAGGCGTGCAGGAGGCGCATCGCGGCGAGGTAACTCTTGGGGGAGGGGAGCCCCGCGCGGTAAAAGCGCGACATCAGGGTACTGGGCCGCACCTGGAGATGCCGCGCCAGCCCGCGAACGGTCGCCAGGACCGGCGCGAGTCGCGCCACCGCCTCGAAAAAGAGCCGCAGATCCTCGGGCACGGGTCCCAGGGCCGGAATCAGATGGGTGAGAATCCGCGCCGCCGCCGGTGACGCGGGATGGCCGACCAGGTCCCGCAGGCGCCGCCAGCCCTCGGGGTCGGTGCAGTCCACGGCGGCGCGAACCCCGGTGGCGCCGAGCCGCAGCAGTGTTTCCGTCGCCGTGCCGTCGTGGCGCGAGACCAGCGCGACGGCCGGGATCGCGGGGAACTCGCGGACGAAACGCGCGACCACGGGAAGCTCCTGGCCGGCGCAGCGGTGGACCGAAATGAGCAGGGCATCGAGCCGCGCGCGCCGCGCGGTGGTGATCGCTTCGCGGCAGGACTCGGCGTGGAGGGTCACGAAGCAGCCGTCGCCCGCTGCTTCGACGCGCGCCCGCTCCGGAGGAGGAAGCACCGTGCACACGGTCACCATACGGCGCGAAGTCTAGAGGACGCGCATCAACCCTCGGTCAAGCCCGGTGGCGGCGACTCAACCTCGTTTCAACCCTCGTCGTCCCCCAGGAGTCGGCCGTACACGGCGAGGTCGCCCGCGCTGAAGCAGACGAACCGGACCAGGCGGATCGCGGCGAAACGCTCGAGCGACCGGCGCACCGTGAGGACGGCGATCTCCGCTGCGGCCGCGATGGGATAGCCGTAGGCGCCGGTGCTGATGGAAGGAAAGGCGATGGATTCGAACCCGCGCGCCGCGGCGAGCTCGAGCGCGCGGCCATAGCAGCCGGCGAGCAGGTCCGCCTCCCCGCGCTCGCCGCCGCGCCACACCGGGCCGACGGTGTGGATGACCCACGGCGCGCGCAGCCGATACCCGCGGGTCAGCCGGGCCTCCCCGGTCGGGCACCCGCCGATGGCGCGGCACTCGGCCAGGAGCCCGGGTCCGGCGGCGCGGTGGATCGCTCCATCCACGCCGCCGCCACCGAGGAGGCTCTCGTTCGCCGCGTTGACGATGGCGTCCACCGCCTCCCGGGTGATGTCGCCCTGCACCGCTTCGATGCGCCGCATGGTCTGCAAGCGTCGCGAGCCGCGGGCGCGCGGTCAAGCGGCGCGACTGGCCCCCCTCCGGACCGCGCCCTAAGTTTCGCGCCGGGGGACCCGAAGCATGGCCGGACGCGACCTGATCGACCGAGTGAAGAAGGCGGTAGGGGATCGCTACACCGCGATCACCCCGGTGGGCCGGGGCGGCAACGCCGCCATCTTCGGCGCCTACGACCGCGCCGGCACCAAGGTCGCCATCAAGGTCCTGCACCCCGAGCTCGCCGCCTCGGTCGCCGCGGACCGGTTCCTGCGCGAGATCGTGTACGCCTCCCAGCTCGACCATCCCCACATCGCCCGGGTGATCGACAGCGGGGAAACCGATTACCTGCTCTGGTACGTGATGCCCTACGTTCCCGGAGACACGCTGCGCCAGCTGCTGCGGCGCGACCGGTGGCTCCCGGTGGCGCGCGCGGCGCAGGTGGGATGCGACATTCTCGATGCTCTCGCGCACGCCCACGAGCACGGCGTGGCCCACCGGGACATCAAGCCCGACAACATCGTGCTGTCGCCGGGCGGGGCGGTCCTCGTGGACCTCGGCATCTCCCGCGCCATCGCGAGCTCCGGGGAGGACCGCGTCACCCGCTCCGGCTTCGTGGTCGGCACCGAGCAGTACATGAGCCCCGAGCAGGCCGCCGGGGCCCCGGACGTGGACGGCCGCACCGACCTCTACTCGATGGGCGTGGTGCTCTACGAGTCCCTGGCGGGGCGGCCGCCGTTCTCCTCGGCCAGCGCCGCGGCGGTGATGGAAATGCACCAGCATCAGCCGCCCCCGCCGCTGCGACGCCAGCGCGCGGACATTCCGCCGGCGCTGGAAGAGATCGTGGTCCGCGCGCTCGCCAAGTCTCCGGCGGAACGCTGGCAGACCGCGGCGGAAATGCGCGCGCCGCTCGCCAAGTTCGCGACACTCTGACCGGCGGGCGCGGCCCGTCGCTAGATTCCCGCCCATGGCTCCCCGCCGAATGCCCGCCCCCCGGCTGCTGCCGGGGCTTCTGCTCCTCGCCGCGGGGTGCCGGCTGTGGACGCCGCCGCGGCTCCTGATCCTCGATTTCGCCGCGCCGGACTCGGTGGCGGCGGCGGCGCTCGCGGCGCCGTGGATCGAGGGCGGCTACGACGTGGATTTCCGTCCCTACGACGCGCATCCCGCGCCCGACGACCGCACCCGCTACCGCGCCGCCGTGGTGCTCCTCGGCGGCGCGGCCGCGCCGGACACGATCACGCCGGCGGACTTCACGCGCCTCACCGAGTGGCTCCGGGACGGAGGCGTGGTGGTGGCGGCCTATCCGGTCGGCCCGTCGGGGACCCGGGATCGCGCGCGTCTCAACGCCTGGCTCGACCGCCTCTCCGCCGGCGTCACCATCGGCGGCGCGCAGCTCGCGGACAGCACCGCCGCATTCTCGGCCGAGCCCGCCCCGCCCGCGACGCCGGTTCCCGACAGCCCCCTTCGCGAAGCGGGGTTCGACGCCTTCCCCTTCGGCCGGAACGATCCGCTCGAGGTGCAGAGCCGCTGGCAGGTTCTGGCGCGCACCACCCGCTCGGCGTATCAGCGCGCGCCGGGGTCCAAGTCCCTGAGCCGCAGCGCCGCCGCGGTGGTGGCGGCGCGCCGGGTGGGCGACGGCATGCTCATCGTCCTCGCCCGCGACGCCCTCGCGGCGCCGGCGGGAGGTGAGGACGGTCGTGTGGTGTCCCTCGTCGACACCAGCGCGCTCGCGGGCTCCCGGGTCTTCCTCACCGCGCTGGCCCGCTGGACCCGCCGCCCGGCGGAGTGGGGGCTGGTGCCGGTCGCCCGTCCGCCGCGCACCGCGTGGCTGACCCACGCCGGGCGCGGTGGAACCATCCCGGCCCTCCAGCCCGCCGCGCCGCAGCGAACGATCCCCCTGGGAAGCGCCGGCCCGCCGCCGCCCCAAGCGAACGCTCCCGCCTGGGTGACGCGCTCCGGCGCGCGCGCCCTCCTCACCTCCGCCACGCTCACCCGGACCGGGGCGGTGGACTCGCTGGCGGAGTTTCTCGACGCCGGCGGATTCACGATTCTCGCGACCCTCGGCGTCCCGCGCGGGCTGGGCGACGCGCTCCAGACCACCAACGTCCGCTGGATTCCGTTCCTCGATCCGGGGGACTTCACGCCGGACTCCGTGGCCTGTGCGCTCGATCCCAGGTGGTGGGACGCCTTCGGGACGGCCTACCAGGCCGCGGCGCACGGGAGCGCGGCGTGGGACGATCTCGTCCCGGCGGTGGGGCTCGATCTCTCGCGGCGCCGCGGGGCGCCGTTCGCACCCGGGTTCGCCTTCTGCGATTCGACCTACGCGCAGGTCCTCTCCCGGCTGCGCGCGGAGCCGCGGCTCGATTCGGTCCCCCGCGACCGCCGCTACGAGGAGCTTCGGGACGCGGGGCGGCTCGACGCGTATCTCGACACCTTGCAAACGCTGGTCACCGCCCGGGCGGCGGGGATCGCGTCCGCCGCGCGGATGGAGCATCCCGATCTGCTGTTCGCGGCGCGGGCGGATTCGGTGCCCGCGGACTGGTTCACGGTCGGACTGATCGCGGGGTTCGCGCGGGGCGGGGAGCCGGTGCTCCTGTTCACGGGGTCCACCGCGCCGGCGGCGCTGCTGGGGCGTTACCGGGCGCGGGGAATCCGCATCATTCATCTCGTGAGACTGCCGACGCCGCTCCCGCGGGTGCCGGACTGGCTTCGGGCGCGGCCCCTGCTGTTCGACTGGAGCGACGGGTTCTGGCTCGACGCCGGGGCCGCGGCGGCGCCCGCCGGTCGCACCCTGGGCGGAAACCTGCGGCCGGACAGCCTGGCGCGGCTGCTGCGGCGCCTGGCGCGCTGACAGGCTTGCCCCGGGCCCGCGCGGGTCGGTAGGTTTGGCTCGGGAGACGGTGGGGCTTGATGGTCGCGGGGCGCCGGCAGGAGTGGCGCTCCCGAGGAAAGTCCGAGCTCCAGAGGGCAGACTGCCAGGTAACGCCTGGGCGCCGCAAGGCGACGGAAAGGGCCACAGAGAACAGACCGCCCTTTTTCCAAGGGTAAGGGTGAAAAGGTGGGGTAAGAGCCCACCGCGCGGCTGGCAACAGACGCGGCACGGTAACCCCCAGTCGGAGCAAGGCCAAGTAAGCAGCGAGACCCGGCCCGGGTCGCTCGAGCTGCGGGTAGGCCGCACGAGGTGGCTGGCGACAGCCATCCCAGAGAGATGACCATCGCCCGTTTCGGCGGGTAACAGAACTCGGCTTATGGCCTCACCGTCCTCCTCCCCGACGTCCAAGCCCTACCCGCCCCAATGGGAGCAGGTGGCGGACCTGCGCGTGTTCAGAACCAGCGCGGAGGAGTGGGAACGCCTGCTGGGCTGGCGCGCCGACATGCGCAAGCGCGGCTGGAAGCTCCTCCGGGTGTCGTCCGAAGGACCGGAGATGGTGGCCATCTTCGGCCGCAACAAACCGGATCGCACGTCCGAGTAACCAGGGGAGGCGACGCCACTGCCAGACGCCCGACGGTTGACGGTCGCGGGACTCGCGCTCGCCGCGGCCTGCGCCTCCGGGAGCGGCTACACCGCCCCGGCTCCCCCCGCCGCGGTTCCCGCCCGGGACTCCGCGCCTCCCCGGGCGGTGAGCGCGCCCAGCACCATCCGCCTCGGACCCAGCGCCCTGCGCTACGTCGTCGCCCGGCACATCCACCGGTCCTTCAGCGGCCAGTCGCTCGACATCGCGCTCCACGTCTACCTCGGGGCGCTCATCGTGGGACCCGCGGACACCGCGGGGTATCCGACCACGATCACGGTGGACTCCGTGACCGCCGACTCCGGCACGTTCCTGCCGCCGGCCTTCAACCTCGCCGGCGCGCGCGGTCTGCGTTTCACCGGCCATCTCGCCGCGAGCGGGGACTTCCGGGACGCGGTGGCGTCGGACACCGTCGTGGCCGCGAACCTGAGCACGCTGATCGGCAATTTCCGCGACTTCTTTCCCCGGGTTCCCGCCGGCGGACTCGCGCCCGACGCCAAGTGGACCGACACCACCAGCGTCACCGATCAGGGAGCGGGGTCTTCGGTGACCGTGACGTCGCTCAATCACACCAGCGTCGGACGCTGGGCCGACCGGGACGGCACCCGCTGCCTCGAGCTCGACGTGCAGTCCACGTTCACGCTGTCCGGCAACGGCCAGCAGAACGGGCAGAACTTCACGCTCGCCGGCAGCGGGGTGCGGAACGGAGTGGACTACGTGTCCGTGGACGGCCGCTACGTGGGCGGCACCGCCGGCGACTCGACCTCCTACACCGTCAGCCTCCAGGCGCTGGGGCAGGTGGTGCCGGTGGTGCAGACCACGCAGACCACCATCGTGGTGATCCGATAATCCGCCGGGCGCTGGTCCTCTTGGTCGCGCTCGCGACGGCCCGCGCCCTTCCCGCCCAAGTCGCGCCCAACCGCTCCGCGGTGTACCTCTTTCCGTCGGACGTCCAGGACACCCGCGCCCTGTGGGTGAACCCCGCCGCCCTCGCGATTCTGCGCGAGGCTTCGGTGGGGTTCGACGTGACGGTGGGGAACCCCGGAGCGCTGGGCCGGCTGGAACAATTCACCCTCGGCCTCAACTCCCGCGGACTGTCGTTCGGATACCAGCGGGACATCTTCGACAACGGCGTGCGCGGCAACACCTACCGGATCGGGCTCGCGGGCGCGTCACACGGCCTCGCCGCGGGCGCGGCCGCGGCTCTCTATCGCGGCCAGACCAGCGAGCTGGGATGGGAATTCGGCCTCACCTACATGCCCCAGCCGATGTTCCGCTTCGCCGCGGTCCTCGTGAACGTGGGCGCGCCGGTGGTGCGGGGCTTCAAGCAGGAAACCGGGCTCGTGCCCTCCATCACCTTCATCGCTCCCGCCGCGGGCCTCTCGGCTTCGGCGATGGGCACGGTGCTGGGCGGGCCCGCGGCCTACGCCTTCGGACTCGCCTGGCGGGCGACGGGAAGTCTGCCCCTCGGGCTCCTCGCCCGGATGGACACCGACGGCTCGCTGCGCCGCGGGGCCTTCGCGTTCGGGTTGTCGTTCGGACGGGGGGATCAGGCGGGGCTGGTGGGAACGACGCCGGGGGATCTCTCTTCGGTGGACGCGGCCACGCTGTACGGAGTCTCCTCCCGCAGTCCCTCGCGCTAGGGCCCGACCCGCACCTGCACGCGGGGGCGGGCGGCGCGCTCTGAATCCGAGGCCAGCAGGGTGTCGAGCACCGGCGCGAGCGCGATGAACGAGCGCGGCGAAAGATTCGCGTAGACCGTGTCCGGCGCCGCTCCATTCGGCCGCAGGACGAAGGGCAGGCAGCAGAGCCCCCGATCCAGGTTGTGCTGGAAATCCAGCCCGAAATGATAGGTCACGGCGTCGCGCCGGTAGGCCCGCGTGGCGTGGGGCGTGACCACCGCGACGGCGCGCCGGGACACCATCAACAGGGTCGAGTCCCCCGCGCCGTCGGGCTGGAACGCGAAGAGCGCCGTGTCCCCGGCGGCGAGTGCCCGCGACTTCACCAGCGCGGCGGTGACGCTGTCCGGCACCGGCGCCCGGGCCACGAGCCGCGGCGGCTTGCTGAAGACGGTCCAGAGCACCACCAGCGCCCCGGCCACGAAGGCCACGAACGCGAGACACCCGCCCACCGCGAGGCCGAAGAGCGACCGCAGCGCCATCGCGCCCAGCCGGCGGCGCCAGGGAAGATGCACCCGGCTCCGCGCGGCGCCGGGCAGGGTGTCGACCAGCGCGCGGCTCAGGTCCGCGGCGTTCTGGAACCGCCGCGCGGGATCCTTCGCGAGCATCCGGTCCAGCACGTCGGCGAGGCCCTCCGACACGTCGGGGCGCAGCCGGGTGATCGGCTCCGGCGTCGCGGTGAGCTGCTTGGCGAGGATCTTGGCGGACGATTCCCCGTCGAAGGGCGCCGCGCCCGCGAGCATCTGGTAGAGCACGATGCCCAGCGAGTAGATGTCGGAGCGCGCGTCCACCTTCTCCCCCGCGGCCTGCTCCGGACTCATGTACTGCGGCGTCCCGATGATCATCCCCTCCGTGGTGAGCTCGCTCGAGCCCACCTGGGCGACATCCTGGACCACTTTCGCGATGCCGAAGTCGGTCACCAGCACGTGGCCGCGGGAGTCGAGAAGGATGTTGTCGGGCTTCACGTCCCGGTGTACCACTCCCTGCGAGTGCGCGTAGGCGAGGGCGTCGGCCACCTGGCGGGTCAGCCGCGCCGCGTCGCCCACCGAGAGCCTCTTGTGGGTGGTGAGCAGCTGGCGCAGCGACGGACCGTCCACGCAGCGCATGGAGAGGTAGAGCAGGTCGTCGCGTTTCCCGACGTCGTAAATGGGGACGATGTTGGGATGCTCGAGCCGCGCGATGGTCTGCGCTTCGCGAACGAACCGCTCGGCGAGCGTGGGAGAGGGACTGCTTCCCAGGTCCAGGACCTTCACCGCCACGTCGCGATTCAGGTCTTTTTCCCGGGCGCGGAAGACCGCGGCGAACCCGCCCTGCCCGAGAAGGGGGCCGACGCTAAATTCATCGCCGAGCGCTTGTTGCAGGCGACGCTGGAGGCCGGCTGAGTCCATGGGCATGGCGGAACGAAAACCTAGGAGACTGCGCGCGGCGGCGCTAGGCGCGCTGGTCTGCGGCGCGCTCTGGCTCTTCGGGGTGTGGCCGCCGCCGGTCTGGTGGCGAACCCACTGGCCGCGCGAGACCGCGATGATGAGGGAAGAGACGGCGGATGGGCCCCGGCCGTCGTATCGCCCCACGCCGTTGGCGTCGATCTCCCCGCTGATCCAGCGAATGGCGATCATCGGCGAGGATTCGCGGTTCCGCACCCATCACGGCATCGATCCCGACGAGATGGCGGACGCGCTGGGTCTCGATCGCGACGCCGGCTTCTCCCGCACCGTGGCCACGATCTGGCGCCGCCGGGATCAGCTCCGCGGGGCCAGCACCATCACCCAGCAGCTCGCGAAGAACCTGTACCTCTCGCCCTCGCGCAACCCGCTCCGCAAGGTGAAGGAGATCGCGACCGCGTTCCGCCTCGAGTTGGCGCTCTCCAAGGACCGGATTCTCGAGCTCTACCTCGACCTGGCCGAGCTGGGGCCGGGGGTGTGGGGGATGGACGGGGCGAGCCGCGCGTATTTTGGAGTGCCGGCGTCCGCGGTCACCGAGGATGAAGCGGCGGCGCTGGTCGCGACCCTGCCGCACCCGCTCACTTCGAATCCGGTGTATCGGCCTTCACGCACGCTGGCGCGGCGGGACCTGATCCTGGCGCGTTTCCACGGCGCGGACGTCGTGGTCCCCCACGAGGAGGAGCTGGACTCGATCCCGCTCGAGCCCGCGATCCCGGTGCTCCCGCCGCCCGAGTCCCTGGAAATAAAAATGCCCGCGGAATCCACGGGCGATACCCTGCGCGATACGTTGTTGGATACCGCGCGGGACACCACGCGCGATACCCTGCGACTCGAGCGCCGCTAGTCCACCAGCCGGAGCGGCATCACCAGCGCCAGGTAACTCGCCGGATCGTTCCACCCCACCGGCTCGACCGTCGCCGCGCGCTCCGGCGCCTTGAAGGTGAGCCGCACTTCGTCCGTGGGCATGTACTTCAGGATCTCGAGCAGGTAGGTCGCGTTGAAGCCGATCTCGAGCGGCTCCCCTTCGTAGGTCACCGCCAGCTCGTCCTGCGCTTCGCCCAGGTCCGGGGTCTGCACCGAGAACTTGACGGTCCCGCCGCTCCAGGCGAGGCGGATGCGGTGGGTCTGATCGCTCGCCACCACGCTCATCCGCCGCAGCGCCGCGGCCAGGGCCATCTTGTCCACGGTCGCGGTCTTGTCGTTCTCGCGCGGGATGACCTGCTCGTAGTTGGGGTAGGGTCCCTCGATGAGCCGGGTGAAGACCAGGGTGCCGCCGGCGCGGAAGCCCAGGTGGTTGTCGGAGCGCGCGATCTCGATCTCGGCCTCGGGGCTGAAGAGCCGGCGGATCTGATCCAGCGCCTTGGGCGGAACGATGAGGTCGGCGGTGGAGCCGCCGGAGGCGGGAACATCCATCCGCGCGAGCCGGTGGCCGTTGGTCGCCACCATGCGCATCCGGTCGGGGCGGAGCTCCCAGAGCACGCCGTTCAGGATGGGGCGGCTCTCCTCGGTGGAGGCCGCGAACGCGATGTGGCTCACCAGCTTGTGGACCACGCCGGCGGGGGCCTTCCAGGACCCGTCGAACTTCACGGCGGGGAAGGACGGGAACTCGTCCCGGGGGAGGCCCAGGAGCTTGAACTTGGAGCGCCCGCACTCGATCGAGACCCGCTGCTCGCTGGCCGCGGTGATGCGCACCGCGCCCGACGGCAGTTCCCGCGCCATGTCGGAGAGCTTTTTGGCGGGGAGGGTGACCGCGCCCTCGGTGTCCACGTCGGCCGCCACGGTGGTGCTCACCGCGATGTCGAGATCGGTTCCGGAGAGCCGCAGGCCCTGCTTGGTGGCCTCGAGCAGGACGTTGGCGAGCACGGGGAGGGTGGTCTTGGCGGGGATGGCCGCCAGGACGCCCGAGAGTCCCTCTTGAAGCTGTTCCCGCGTGATCGTGAACTTCATTCCGTTCTCGCTCCGGCTCCTCGAATGTGGGGAGAGAGTACCTACTTCTATTCTATATAGAAATACTAGTAGTACTAGTAGAGGACGGGGATATGTGGGTGGACGCCGCAACTGCCCACAACCACAAACCCTATCCCGTTCCACTTGATGTTGGCGCCCTGTGGGGAGTGTTGGCGCTTTGTCTACTCCGGGCCGTCTTTCCACGGCCGCCAACAACGTCCACAGCCCCCGAGCCCTGGTGTGGGCTAGAGTGCGGACAACTCCTGGCGCGCCATTTCCACCCGTTCCTTGAAGGTGCGGTCCCGCATCATCTGGCGCTCCACCTTGTCCACGCTGTGGATGACGGTGGAGTGATCCCGCCCGCCGAACGCCTGGCCGATTTCGACCAGCTGCATCCCCAGCATGTCCCGGGCGAGATACATCGCGACCTGCCGCGGGACGGTGAGGGTCTTGGTCCGGGCCTTGGAGCGGAGGCCTTCCGGGGTCACCCCCCAGCGCCGCGACACCACTTCCTGCACCCGGTCGATGGAGGGCGCGGCCGGGGCGCCGTACGCGCCGGCGTCCTCGCCCTGGCGGATCTTGTCGGAGAGGGCTTCCCGGGCCAGCTCGATCGTCACCTCGCGGTTCTTGAGGGAGGCGAAGAGCAGCAGCTTGATGATGCAGCCTTCCAGCTCCCGGACGCTCGACCGGATGTGCTCGGCGATGAACCGCAGCACGTCGTCCGGAATGGTGAGCTCCAGGTGATCCTGCTCCGCCTTCTTGCGGAGAATGGCGATCCGGTGCTCGAGATCGGGGTGGCCGATGTCGGCCACCATGCCCCACTCGAAGCGGGAGATCAGCCGGTCTTCCAGGCCCGGGATTTCCTTGGGCGGCCGGTCCGAGGTGAGCACGATCTGCTTGTGCGCCTCGAACAGCGCGTTGAAGGTGTGGAAGAATTCCTCCTGCGTCATCTCCTTGCCCTCGAGGAAATGCACGTCGTCCACGAGGAGCAGGTCCACGTCGTTGCGGTAGCGCCGGCGGAATTCGGGCATGGTCCGGGCGTGGATGGATTCGATGACGTCGTTGATGAACTGCTCGGCGCCGAAGTACTGCAGCCGGAGGTTCGGATCCTTCTGCAGGACCGCGTGCGCGATGGCCTGCATCAGGTGGGTCTTGCCGAGTCCGGTGGCGCCGTAGATGAAGAGCGGGTTGTAGGTTTTTCCGGGCGCTTCGGCCACCGCGTGCGCGGCCGCCGCGGCGAGCTCGTTCGACTTGCCGATGACGAAGGTCTCGAACGTGTAGCGCTCGTTGAGCGGCGTGGTGGCGACGCCGCCCTTGTCGGCCGCCTGCGCTTCGCGGGGTGCGACGAAGAGATCCATCTGCGGCCGCTCCCGGCGCTCGTCGTGCACCCGGAACACCACGGAGGTGGGACGGCCGAACACCCGCTCCGCCGCGCGGGCGAGGAGCGTGGCGTGCTTCGACTCGTTCCACTCCACGGCGAACTGATCGGGTGCGCCCAGGATCAGACGTCCGTCGTCCAGCGCGATCGGCTCGGCGGGCTCGAGCCAGGTCCGCACCGCCGCGTCGGGAAGTTCACGCCGCGCCTCATCGAGGAGGCGCTTCCAGGCTTCTTTAGCTGACTGCTCCATCGATGATTGACAAAGGTAGGACGTCGAGCAAGGGCGGCCCGAAAGTACGGCTCGCCTGTGGAAAAGTCAACCTTGACCGCGCTCTGTCGCGCGGTGTACTTTTCGCGCCCGTTGAACATTCGAATCTAGAGGCCGACTCATGGGTCCGACATATCGCCCGCGCAATCGTCGTCGCATCAACCGCCACGGCTTCCGCGCGCGCATGAGAAACAAGTGGGGGCGCGAAACACTCTCCCGCCGCCGCAAGAAGGGTCGCAAGCGTCTCACCATCCGGCTGCCGTCGAAGCACCGGAGCAAGTAAACGAGCGAGCGGTACCCGCGGTCAGCGCGTCTCGGGCGAGGGGCCGACCTCGTCGCCTGTTGGGACGCCGGAACCCGCCGCCGCACCCCCAACCTCGAGCTGGCCTGGCGTCACCAGTCCTTGGGTCACCCACGCGTGGCGATCGTCGTTCCCCGCTTCCAGCACACCGCCGTGGCGCGCAATCGCTTGCGCCGGCGCCTGCGCGAAATCATCCGCCGCGAGGCGCTGGCCGGCATGGGATCGCTGGATGTGGTCGTCCGAGCGAAACGCTCCGCGTACGCCGCCCCCTTTGCAGTCCTCTCCGCCGAATTGACCGGCGCCGTTCCGGGCAAGTGAATCCCCTCCGCTGGCCGCGAACGGTCGCGCTCGCGCTCATTCGAGGGTATCAGCTCACGCTGTCGCATCTGGTGTTTACGCAGTGTCGCTTTACGCCGTCGTGCTCCCATTACACTTACGAGGCGATCGAGCGGTACGGCGCCCTGCGCGGCATCTGGATGGGCATGAAACGAATCGCCCGCTGTCACCCGTTCCATCCGGGTGGCTACGACCCGGTCCCCTAGGAACGACGACCCGTGAACGAAGGCCGACGCCTCGCGATCGCCATCGTGCTGATGGTGGTGGCTTTCATTCTGCCGCAGCTGATCTGGCCGCCGAAGAAGCCGGTGCAACCGCCGGCCCCGGCGGCGGACACGACCGCGGCGGCGCCGTCGCCCGCACCGCGGCCGGCGCCGGCGGCGAGCGCCCCGCGTTCAAGCGCGCTCCAGGCCCGGAGCGGGCCCGCCCCGGTCGCCGCGGAGACGGTCTGGGTCTCCACGCCGCTCCTGAAGCTCGGATTCAGCACCGCGGGGGGAGAGCTGGTCTCCGCCCAGCTCCTCGACTATCGCTCCTTTGCGCGCGGGGATTCCGCGTCCCGCGCCGAGATCCTGGGCGCCGATGAGCCGGCGCTTCGGGCCCGCCTCGCGGCCGGCAAGGACACGGTAGACCTCTCGCAAGTCGCGTTCGCGCCGAGTGTTCGCGAATTGAAGGTGGGAAGCGACAGCGCGACACTGTCGTTCGGCGGCAAGGTGGGAGGCGGGTTCGTGACCCTCTCCTACACGTTCTACCAGGACTCCTACCGATTCTCGGTTCGCGGTCAGGCGACGGGACTGGGCAGTGAAGGGGCAGTGCTGCTGCTCGGCCTGGGCGAGGGACTGCGCTCGGTGGAGGCGGACTCGGTGGACGATTTCCGGCACGCGGGGGTCGTCACCCGCGCGACGAAGAGCCAGATCCTCGCGCTGCAATCGGTGGACTCGAACGCCGTCAAGATTCTCGACGGGCCGTTCGAGTGGGCGGGGGTGAAGTCCAAGTATTTCTTCCTCGCCGCGCTCGCGATCGAGGATTCGGAGCCGCCCTTCGCGGGCGCGATCGTCGAGGGGCGGCCCCGCACCGTCACTACGCATTCTCTATTCGGCACCAGCCACGTCGCCTCGCGGGCGGGGGTCACGCTGACGCTTCCGGTGCCGGCGGTGGGGGCCTTCCGCTACCAGGTGTACGCGGGCCCGCTCGATTCCCGGCGGCTGTCGCGCATCGGGCACGATCTCGACGACGCCAACCCCTACGGCGGGCTGGTGCGCTTCATCGTGAAGCCGGTCTCCCAGTGGGTGGTGGCGATCCTGCTCTGGATGCACGGGCGGTTGAGTCTCGCCTACGGGTGGGTGCTTGTGATCTTCGGGGTGCTGGTCCGGGTGCTGCTCTGGCCGCTCTCCCAGAAGGCGATGGAGTCGAGCGTGCGAATGCAGGCCCTGCAGCCGCTCCTCGAGGACCTGAAGGCGCGCCACAAGAACGATCCGGAGCGGATGCAGAAGGAGACCCTGCGGCTCTACAAGGAGCACAAGGTGAACCCGCTGGGCGGGTGCCTGCCGATGCTCCTGCCCTGGCCGGTGTTGATCGCGCTGTTCTTCGTGTTCTCGAACACCATCGAATTCCGGGGCGTTTCGTTCCTCTGGCTGCCGGACCTGTCGCGCGCGGATCCGTACTTCATCATTCCGATCGTGATGGGGCTCTCGATGTTCGCGCTCTCCAAGGTGGGGCAGATGGGGGTGCCGCCCAATCCGCAGACCAAGACCATGCTGTACGTGATGCCGGCGATGATGACCTTCCTGTTCATGCGCTTCTCGTCGGGCGTCAATCTCTATTACGCGGTGTCGAACATCTGCTCCATCCCCCAGCAGTTCCTGATCGCGCGGCGGCGGTTGCAGCAGCAGGGAGCGCGAAAGACCCCGTAGCTCGTGCTGACGGACTCCATCGTCGCGCTCGCGACGCCTCCCGGCCGCTCCGCGCTGGCGCTGATCCGGCTCTCCGGCCGCGACGCGCTCGCCGTGGCCGCGCGGGTGCTCCGGCCCTTCCAGCCCGATCCGCCGCGGACCGCGTTCCTCGCCCAGATCATCCATCCCGATACCGCCGAGCCGATTGACGAAGCGCTCGCGGTGTGCTTCCGGGCGCCGCATTCCTACACCGGCGAGGACCTGGTCGAGATCTCGACCCACGGGGGCCTGCTGGTGCCTGCGGGGGCGGTGGCGGCGTGCGTCGCGGCGGGCGCGCGGCCGGCCCTTCCGGGCGAGTTCACCCGGCGCGCCCTCCTGAACGGCAAGATGGATCTGCTGCAGGCCGAGGCGACGGCGGATCTGATCGACGCCGGCTCGCCCGCGCAACGCAAGCGGGCGCTGCATCAGCTGGACCGCGGGCTGTCCCAGCGCCTCGAGGACCTGCGGCAGGGCGTGATCGAGCTCGAGGCGCTGATCGCGTACGACATCGACTTCCCGGAAGAGGACGAAGGCCCGGTGTCGCCGGAGCGGGTGCGGGGGGCGTGGGCGGTGGTGCGCGGCAAGGTCGCGCACCTGCTCGCGACGGCCCCGGAGGGGGAGCGGCTGCGCGAGGGCGCGCTGCTGGTCATCGCCGGACCGCCGAACGCGGGGAAGTCGTCGCTCTTCAACGCGCTGCTGGGCTCGGAGCGGGCGATCGTCACCGAAATTCCTGGCACCACGCGAGACGCGATCGAGGCCAGCGCGGTGATCGAGGGCTTTCCGTTTCGTCTGGTGGACACCGCGGGCTTGCGGGACTCGGAGGATCGGGTGGAGAAGCTCGGCATCGAGGTGAGCCGGAAGTATCTGGGGGCGGCGGATCTGGTGCTGTACTGCGAGGAATGGCGGGATGGGGCATTGGGGATGGGGGATTCGCGCGCCCGCGAGGAGTTCCTGTCCCAGGTCAACGCGCCGGTGGTTCGGGTGCTGACCAAGGCCGATCTCGCGGAGCCGCGCGGTCCGTCGGCCCGCCGGTCCCCCGCTGCTTCGTCCGTCGCCGTATCGTCTCTCTCCGGCGCCGGCCTGGCCGGGCTGCGTCGCCAGCTCGCCGAGGTCGCCTTCGGCAAGCTGATCGAGCTGGGGGACGTGGAGCCGGTGGTGACGCGGGCGCGGCACCGGGCGGCGCTCGCGCGCGCGCTTTCCGAACTCGATCTCTTTCAGGCGGCGCAGGAGGGTGGCGTGGACGCGGCGGCGGCGGCGACGCACCTCACCGCGGCGGTCACCGCGCTCGACGATCTGATCGGAGTGGTGACCCCGGACGACGTGCTGGACCGGGTGTTTGCGAGCTTCTGCGTGGGGAAGTAGGGGCGGCTAGCCCGTCACCCACTTCTTGGTCGTCCCGCGGAAGGGGTCGCCCGATCCCGGCCGCCACATCGCCGCCGCCTCGAACCGCCGCGCCAGCTCGAAGTCCTTGTCGGTGATCCCCTTCGCGCTGTGGGTGTTCAAGCGCACGCTCACCGATCCCCAGCTCACCGCCAGATCGGGGTGATGATCGGCCGCCTCGGCGATGAAGCCGAGGGCGTTGACGAGCATCAGGGTGGTGGGCCAGCCGTCGGTCTGGTAGCTGCGCGCGAGCGCGCCGTTCTCGAAGCGCCAGCCGGGGAGGGCCTTGAGTCTGGTCGCGATTTCGGCGGCGGAGTAGGTCTTCTCTGGGTCGGTCATCGGATCCTCCATGCTCGGCTCCAAGCCGCGGCTCGGCCGTGCTGCTGAGTTTACTCGCGCGTGGCACACGGCGCCTGCCGCCCGCCAGAACCCCAATCGCGGCCCCGTTCGTCGGGCCGCTACATCGTCTCCCGGTAGCTCGCCGATTGCCCGAAGTTCTCCTCCACTTCCAGCTCGATCATCGAGAGATGGGAGACCCCGGCCTGGGCCAGAATCGCCTTCACCCGCCCCGTGAGATACCGCGCCAGCTCCTCGACCGTGGTGTTCGGGATCGGGAGGAGGACGCAATCCCGGGTCGGAAACGCGTAACGCTCCTCGCCCTCGTAGGCGACGCGCACCCGGTCGCCCACGGTTCGCACCGTGAGCTTGGGATTGGTGGTGGGGAGGAGCACCCGGTGATCCAGCTCGTCGGTGAGCCCCTTCATCAGGCGCTTCAAGGCGACGAAATCGAACACGAACCAGGTCTCGGGCTCGAGCTCGCCCTCCACCACGATGCCGGCGCGGTAGTTGTGCCCGTGCAGGGACTCGCAGCGATGGCCGGCGAGGGTGATGAAGTGCGCCGCGGCGAAGACCAGGTCTTCCTTCGCGACGCGGACCTGGAAGGTGCCCACGTTCAGGCCGCGTGCGGCGGCGAGGGCGGGGGCTCGCCTCCGGTGGCCACGCGCCAGACTTCGTCCGCCAGCCACTCCAGGCGCTCCTGTGCGTATTCCATTTCCGAGGGCGTCATGACGGCGGCGCGGCGGGCGACGTCGCGGGCGTGCGCCAGGAGGTCGTCCAGCACTTCGCGCAGCGGCCGGTTGCGCCGGCGCTCGTCTTTCCGCTTGGGGCTCATGCGGTCTGGATTCCCAGTGCCGTCTCCTCCGCCTTGCGGATCTCCGGGGTCCGAGCCCGCACCGTCGCCGGGAGGCCGTGCTCGGTGAGATAGGGCTCGATCAGGCGCTGGCCAAGATAATAGCCGCTCCGCTCGGGAAGCACTTTTCCGTCCACCAGCCGGGCCGCGGGCGAGAGACCCCCGGAGAGATAGCGCAGGCGCAGGCCCAGACCGGCGGTGTCGAGCACGGGGTCGGCGGCGCGCCGCAGGAAGGAGTCGAGCTCCCGAATTCTCCTGTATTGGCGGCGATTATAGCCGAAGTACTCCCAGGGCTCGAAGCCGGGCGCGACCGCTTGCGCCGCCGCCACCGCGATCCCCTCGTTCACCAGGAGCTCCCGCAGGCTCGCGCGGGATCCCGTCTCCCAGTAGTCGTAGAACCCGTGCTGTTCCGCCACCAGCCTGTGCATCTCGGCCTGCGACGCGGGCGAGGTGTAACGCACCGCGTGCGCCACCTCGTGCGCGATCCAGAGCGGGAGGAGATGCGGCGCCAGTCCCATTCCGTAAGTCTGGGCGTTGGCCCGGCCGGTGAAATGCTCGAGGCAGATGAGCGCGATGCCTCGCCCGCCCACCACCAGCTCGGCGGCGTTGGGCGCGCCCACGCCCACCGTGAGGTAAAGATCCACCGGACAATCCGCCGCGACCGCGTCCAGCGAGCGCTGGAGCGCTTCCTCCGCGATCGCCACCACGTCCACGTCTTCGAGGAGCCGCTCCAGGTCGGGCCGCTCCGCGCGCAGCGCGTCGCCGATGGCGCGCTCGGCCTGGGGCGAGCCCAGGTCCAGCACGTAGTTGTGCCAGTATGCGGACAGTATCGGCTTGTGGCGATCGAGGTAGTCGTGGTACGCCCCGAGGGGATCGGGGGCTCGGACTGCGGCCAGGAACTCCGGAACGAGATTGACGAGCATGCCGGGCGCTCGCCCAATCTGGGAAACGGCGGCGCGAAGGACAAGGCTCGGTCAGCGGATTTCGATTTCGAGCGCCACCGCCTCCGACTTGACATTTGACGGGACGTCGGTCACCGAGAGCGACATCCGGTAGCGTCCCGGCGGAATGCGACCCGGCTCGATCACCAGCCGCTCTTGCACCGTGGACGCCCACGGCACTTCGCGATCGAACTCGAAGGCTACCGGCGAGCCGCGCCCCAGGAGATAGGACGCGAGCGAGCGCACCCGCTCGAAGCTGTAGCGCACCCGGTAATGGGATCGGCCCTCCGCGTCGGGATGCAGGCCATAAATCTCGGCGTACGCCGCGAGGGCGCGGCCCGCGGGGTAGACGAGATCCCGCGGCATCCCGCGCAGCACGGTTTCCCGGTCGGCGACCGAGTCACCGGGCGCGAGCGCGAGACTCGAGAGGTTCAAGTCCACCGCGGAAAACGCCCGCACCGTGACGTTGGCGCGGTGCCGGCCCATGGCGGGCCCTGAATCCACGTCGACGCCCTCGCGGTAGGCGCCGGGCGGGACCGTCACCGCGAGGAGTCCCGAGCCGGCGACGCGCACCACCGGATCATCCGCGGCGTCCCACAGCACCACCGCGGCGCTCTCGGGCCGCATCTTGTAGTACACGTCGGTGAGACCGAGGACGTCGCTCTTGAAGACCGCCCGCCAGCCGCGCACCGTGAGCGGGGCGGGGAGCGAGGAGCGATCGGTGGTGAGGAGGTCCTTCGAGTAGAGCGCTTCCGCTTCGGTGAACGGCGCGAGGTAGGGCTCGCCGTTGGGATCCGAGAGGTGGACGTACTCGGGGCCCCGGGGTCCGTCGTAGATCCAGAGGTTATCGCCCGCCCCTCCGTCGACGCCGGGGTCGAGCGCGTGCAGGAGCTGGCGATCGGGCGGCCCGTGGCGGACGTAGAGCAGCCCCTTCCCGTTCAGGTCGGCGAGATAGTAAAGGGTCTTGCCGCCCCCGGCCGAGTCGCCGATGGTGCGGCCGTCCACGCTGAAGGCCCGGGCCTGGACCGAGAGCGGGTCGGTGGCGCCTCCGGGATACCGCCCCACGGCCTCCGCCACGCTTTGCAGGAGCTGCACGTCCTCGAACCGCTCCAGCGCGCGATACCGGGCGGAGCGCCACCGCAGGGCTTGGGGGTGGAGCAGGGCGTAGTACCGGCGCGCGTAGAGGAGCCGCCGGAAGTGTTCCGCGATCCGCTCGTTGACCGCCGTGAAGAGGTTGGGGTCGCGCGTGGCCCAGAAGGTCTCGTAGAAATGCTCGGCGTCTTCGGGGACGACGGAGTCGTGCCGCGCGACTTCGACCGGCGTCGCGATCATCCAGATCCCCGCCCAGATGACGCCGGTCGAGTCCAGGTCGGCGTAGGTGAGCGCCGAGTCGTACCAGCAGAAGCCGGCGGAGTCGCGGTGGTCCTGGAAGGCCGCTTCCGCGCGCAGCAGGTACGCGGGCACGTCGGGATGGGAGCGGGCGAGCGCCAGCGCCGCGAGCGAGTCGGCCCGGCCGGGCGCGCCCAGATCCAGGGCCAGCTCGGCGCGGTGGCTCTGGGCCCGCGGATCGTCGGGGTGGGCGGCGAGGGCGAGGTCGGCGCGGCGGCGAATGCCGTCGTCCCGATAGAGCGTGTTGAACGTGGCCCAGGCATCGCGGTAATCGGGGGCGACGCGGAACAGCTGGAGCAGCGCCTCGCGGGCGATGCGGTCCCCTTCGTCGGACCCCAGGTAGAGGCCGACTTTCATCTGCCAGTAGAGCGGCTCGGGATCCCGCGGCGAGAGCGCGGCCGCGCGCCGGAAGGCCTCGAGGGCCGGGTAGCGGCCCACCACCGGACGCGCGAAGTCCACGCGCCCGAGGAGCATCAGCGCCGCCGGGTCATCCGGGTGGCGCGAGGCGATGCGGTGGGCGATGGGGTAGGCGTGCCGGGTGTCGCCGGCGGCGAGCAGGGACTCGGCTCGCGCGTACTCGGGTACTTGAGACACCTGCAGGAGCAGAGCGGCCGCGGCGAGGATCATCCCGCTTCCTTGCTACCCGCCCCGCATCTTTCGGCTCATCTCGGTGAGGAACCGCCGCTCCGACGGCGTGAGACTCGCCATCCCCGAGGCCGAGATCTTGTCGAGCACCCGGTCGATCTCGACGAAGGTCGGGTCCCGCACCGGGCGCGACCGTTTGGCGGGCGGCTCCGCCCCCCGGGCCACCATCGCCGCCGGGTGCACCAGCACCGTCGGGCCCGACGCCTGGCGCAACTGGCGCTCGGCGCGCGCGAGCCGCAGGTCCTGCGCCTTGAGCCACAGAAATCCGGTGGCGAACCCGCCCAGATGCGCGAGGTGCGCCACGCCGTCGTTGGCGCCGAAGGCGATCAGCGCCAGCGAGATCGCCACCGCGAAGGTCACCAGCCACTTGGCGGGGACCGGCTCCGGGAGGAAGAGCACGTACACCGGCTGGTCGGGCCACTCCCACGCGAAGGCGAGCATCACGCCGAAGATCGCGGCGGAGGCGCCGACGATCGGCGCGGGGGGCATCAGCATCATGAGACCGAGGGAGAGCGCCGCGCCCCCCAGCCCGCAGGCCAGATAGTAGAGAAGGAACGGCCCGCCGCCCATCCGCTCTTCCACCGGCGGCCCGAACAGGAAGAGGGCCAGCATGTTGAAGGCGAGGTGGAGCACGCCGCCGTGGAGGAAGAGATAGGTGACGAAGGTCCAGGGGCGCGCGAGCCCGATCAGGGGATCGAAGGCGAGGTAGGCCTGGAAACGCGGATCGACGATGACCGTCTTCTGCAGCAGGAAGACGAGCAGATTGGCGACGATGAGGCGCCGTACCCACGGCGTGGTGCCGAAAAAGCGTTGCGGGTCCATCGGGTAGTTATCCCCCGCCGCCTCCCTGCTTGTTCCGGGCGAGCGCGCAGATGCGCTCGCACAGCTCCGGGAACTCGATGCCCGCCGCCCGCGCGGCCTGGGGCAGCAGACTGGTCCGCGTCATGCCCGGGAGCGTGTTCGCCTCCAGACAGAAGATGTCGCCGTCCTTGGTCAGGCGGAAGTCGACCCGCGAGAAGCCGCCGAGCTTGAGCGCGCGATGCGCCGCGAGCGCGAGCTCCTGCGCCTGGCGTGCCGTGCGGGTGTCGAGCTTCGCCGGGAAGACCTCCTCCGACATCCCCGGCGTGTACTTGCACTCGTAGTCGAAGAGCTCGTGCCGGGGGGTGATTTCCCCCACCGGGAGCGGGACGTCGCCGAGCACGCCGACCGTGAGCTCGCGGCCGGGGACGAACTGCTCCGCCATCACCTCGTCGTCGTACTTCGCGGCGTAGGCGAGGGCGGCCGGGAGGTCCGCCGCCTTCTTTACGAGCGAGAGTCCCACCGTCGAGCCCTGCTTCGAGGGTTTCACGATCACCGGCCACCCCAGCGTGCCCGCGATGTCCCCCGGCACGACCGGCGCCATGTACCAGGCCGGCACCGGCACGCCGGCGGCGCGGAAGAGCCGCTTCGAGAGGTCTTTGTCCATCGCCAGGGCCGAGCCGAGGGGACCGCTGCCGGTGTAAGGCACCCCCAGGAGCTCGAGCACCGCCTGCACGCCGCCCCCTTCGCCGCGCCCGGAATGCAGCACCAGAAAGACCACGTCGGCACCGCGGACCACCGGAAGCTCGGCCAGGCGCTGGGAGAGGAACCCGCGCTCCCGCGCGTCGAGCCCGGGAAGCTCGGCCTCGGCGGGCGGCGCGCCGACCGCGCCGGAGAGCAGCCGGGCTTCGTCCTCGGTGTCGAGCACGCCGCTGGTCGTGTCCACCGCCCACACCTCGTGGCCGCGGCTCCGGAGGGCGGCGACCACCTGGGCCGCTCCCGCGAAAGCCACCGCCCGCTCGGCGGTGGCGCCGCCGGTCAGCACCGTGACTCGCATCCTAGCTCGCCGCTCCGTCGAGGAAGCCCTGGGCGCGCATCCAGTCGTCGTTGTAGACCTTGGACAGGTAGCGCTCGCCGGTGTCCGCCAGAATGGTGACGATGCAGGCCCGGGGGTCGTCCGCCCGGGCGGCGACGCGGAGCGCCGAGACCACGTTCACGCCGGTCGAGCCGCCCACGAACAGGCCTTCTTCCCGGGCCAGCCGCCGCGCCATCAGCATCGCGTCCCGGTCGCTCACGGTCAGCCACTCGTCCACCACGTCGAAGTCGAGCGAGGTGGGGATCTTGTCCCCGCCGATGCCCTCGACCTTGTAGGGCGCGCCCTCGCTCTTCTCTTTGGTCCGGGCGTAGCTCGAGTAGATCGAGCCCTCCGGGTCGCCCGCGACCACGCATACCCTGGGATTCTTTTCCTTGAGGTACCTGCCGGCCCCGCTCACCGTGCCGCCGGTGCCCGGGGAGCAGACGAAATGGGTGATCGCGCCGCCGGTCTGTTCCCAGATCTCGGGACCGGTGCTGCGGTAATGGGCGTCGGGGTTGACGGGGTTGTAATGCTGGTCGGCGAAGATGGCGTTCTTGAGCGACGCCGCGATGGCGCGCCCCTTGACGATGTAGTTGTCGGGATGATCCTCGGGGACGGCGGTGGGAGTGACGATCACCTCGGCGCCGTAGGCGCGGAGGAGCTGGACCTTTTCCACCGACATCTTGTCGGGAATGGTGAAGATGCAGCGGTACCCCTTCACCGCCGCCGCGATGGCGAGCCCGACGCCGGTGTTGCCGGAGGTGGCCTCGACGATGGTCCCGCCCGGCTTCAGGCGGCCGGAGCGCTCCGCTGCTTCGATCATCGCGATCCCGATCCGGTCCTTCACCGACGCGCCCGGGTTCAGGAACTCCGCCTTGGCGTAGACCGGCGTGCGGATCCCCGCCGCGACGCGGTGCAGGCGCACCAGGGGCGTGTGACCGATCGCCCCCAGAACGGTGTCCAGCGCGTCAATGCGCGGAGTCATCGGGCGGCGTGATGGCCCCGCCCTGCGGATGGCGGAACTCGACGGGTTGGAGGAACGCGGTGGCGGTCGGGATCCCGCGGCGCCGGGCGGGCGCGAAGCGGAGCTTTCCCGCGCCGGCGAGCGCGGCGGAATCGAGCGCGGGGATCCCGGACGACTCGGCGACCTTGGTGGATTCGGGAACGATGGCGCCGCTCGAGTCCGCGAAGAGGCGGAGCACCACGTCCCCCTCGACCTTCTGGTCGTAGAGGTTGGGCGGGTACTGAATGGGAATGTCCGCGTTGAGCGCCACCGGCGCCTCGCGGTCGGGCGGGAGCGCGGCCGACTGGTCGGCGGCGGGCTCCGGCTTCCCGCAGGCCAGGGCCGAGAGGGCGAGCGCGGCGGCCGCCGCGGCGGCGAGTCTCACGATGATCCCTCCTCACGTTGTTTCTTCCAGGCGGCGAGGCGGTTCAGGGCCTCGAGCGGTGACAGCGCGTTCAGATCCAGGCGGTCGAGCTCCTGGAGCACCGGATCGGGCGCGCCCCCGCCGAAGAGCGCGAGCTGCGCGGCGTCCGGGGGCCGGGGCGGCGTCTCGTGCGCCACGTGATGCCCCGCCTCGAGGAGCTTCAGCACTTCCCAGGCCCGGCGCACCACCGGCGCCGGCAGCCCGGCGAGCCGCCCCACGTGAATGCCGTAGGAGCGGTCGGCGCCGCCCGGCTCCAGGCGGTGCAGGAAGACCACGTCCTCTCCCGACTCCTTCACCGCCACGTTGAAGTTCCGGGCGTGGGCCAGCTCCTCGGTGAGCTGGGTCAGCTCGTGATAGTGGGTGGCGAAGATGGTCTTGGCACCGAGGACGTTGTGCAGGAACTCGGTGACCGCCCAGGCGATCGCCACCCCGTCGTAGGTCGAGGTGCCGCGGCCGATTTCGTCCAGGAGCACGAGACTCTTCGCCGTGGCGCCGTGGAGAATGGCGCTGGTCTCGCTCATCTCCACCATGAACGTGGACTGGCCGCGCACCAGATTGTCGGAGGCGCCGACCCGGGTGAAGAGCCGGTCCACCACGCCGATCGAGGCGCGGGCGGCGGGCACGAACGCGCCCATCTGCGCCATCACCACGATCAGCCCCACCTGCCGGAGCAGGGTGGACTTGCCCGCCATGTTGGGACCGGTGAGCACGATCACCCGCGCGCCGTCATCGAGGGCCACGTCGTTCGGAATGAACGCCTCCCGCGCCATCATCCGTTCCACCACCGGATGGCGGCTCCCCTCGAGCGAGAGTCCGAATCCCTGGTGCACCTCGGGGCGCACGTAGCGCTCCCGCTGGGCCAGATCCGCGAGCGAGGCCCAGACGTCGAGCCGCGCGATGGTGGCGGCGGAGCCTTGCACCCGCGCGATCCCGGCCGCCACCCGTTTCCGCAGGGCGTCCACCACCTCCGCCTGCCGGGTCGCGATCCGTTCCTCGGCGCCCAGCACCTTGGCCTCGTATTCCTTGAGCTCCCGGGTCACGAAGCGCTCCGCCCCGGCCAGGGTCTGGCGGCGCTCGTAGTCCTCCGGCACCCGCGCCAGGTGGGGCCGGGTGACCTCGAGATAGTACCCGAAGACCCGGTTGAATCCGACCTTGAGCGACCCGATCCCGGTGCGCTCCCGCTCCCGCGTCTGCAGGCCCGCGATGTAGCGCTTGCCGCCGTCCCGCGCGTTGGTGAGCGCATCGAGCTCGGCGTCGTACCCCGCGCGGATGGCGTCGCCTTCTTCGGCGTCCGCCGGCGGGCGGTCCACCAGCGCGCGTGCCAGCTCGTCCGCCAGATCGGCGAGCAGGTCGAAGCGCTCCGCGTCCGACTCGAGGAGCCGCGACCGCTCGCGGGCGTCCAATCCGTCCACCGCCCCCCGCACGTCGGGGAGCCGCTGAAGGGAATCGCGCAGCGCGCCGAGCTCGCGCGGGGTGGCGCGGCCCAACGCGGCCCGGCCCGCGAGCCGCTCGAGATCGCGGACCCCGTCCAGCGCCTCGCGCAGGCGGTCCCGCCCCCGCGGATCGTCGGCCAGCACCTGTACCGCGTCGAGCCGGGCGTTGATCGCTTCCGCGGACACCAGCGGGGCGAGGAGCCAGTGGCGCAGGAGCCGCGCGCCCATCGGTGTGACGGTGCGGTCGAGCACGTGCAGCAGGGTGGCGCCTTCGGCGCCGGCGCGCAGCGGCTCCACCAGCTCGAGGTTGCGGCGCGTCATTTCGTCGAGCGGGAGCACGTCGCCTCGGCGGACGATGCCGGGCCGGGTGAGGTGCGGCAGACCGCCCGGTTTGAGCTCCTTCGCGTAGCGGAGCAGCGCGCCCGCCGCGCCGAGCGCGGGGCCGTCGCCCGCTTCCACTCCGAGGCCGTCGAGGGAGGCGAGACCGAAGGCGTGCGCCAGGTCGGTGCGCGCGAGGTCGGGGTCGAACTCCCAGGCGTCCCGCGGGGTGAGGGTGGCGTTTCCCGTGCCCGCGAGCCGGGCCTCCGCCGGGGTGACGATCTCCGCCGGCTCGTAGCGCGCGATCGCGGCCGGGAGATCGGCGGCGGGCACGGTCTCGAGGGAAAGCTGGCCGGTGGTCAGGTCGAGCGCCGCGAGTCCGACCGCGTCCGGCGTGGGGAACAGCGCCGCGAGATAGTTGTTGCGGTTGGCCGCGAGCCAGTCGTCCGCGAGCACGGTGCCCGGGGTGACGGTCTCCACCACCTCACGCCGCACCAGTCCCTTGGCGAGCTTGGGGTCTTCCACCTGCTCGCAGATCGCCACCCGGTGTCCGTTCGCGACCAGACGCCGCAGATACTCGAGGCCCGCTTTCACCGGCACGCCGGCGAGGGGGACCATCGCGGCGCCGCCGTTGTTGCGCGCGGTGAGCGTGAGGCCCAGCTCCCGGGCCGCGAGCCGGGCGTCGTCCTCGAACATCTCGTAGAAATCGCCCATCCGGAAGAAGAGGATGGTCTCGGGGTGCCGCGCCTTGATGTCGCGGTACTGCTGCATGAGGGGCGTGTCGCTCCCCGACGTCTCGGAGCGGGGGGCGACCCGCGGGGTCACGGCTCCTGCACCACGAAGGGCTGGCCGCCGAGCTTCGACTTCACCCGCCGCTGCGCGGCTTCGGCGTCGGCGTGGGTGGCGTAGCGGCCGACGCGCACCTTGAGGAGCCCGCTCGAGTCCCGCACCACCCGCGCGTCGAACCCCATCACGTGCAGGCGGGTGAGCATGTCGTCCACCTGACCCGCGTTCTTCACCGCCAGCACCTGCACCGAGTAGACCGGCGCGGCGGGTGCCGCGGACGAATCCGTCTTCCTGGCGGTGTCCGGCAGGGCGGCGACCGGGGGCGCGGCCGCGCAGCGGGCGGAATAGAAGTTCACCTGATTCCTGAACTCGACGTCGTCCCCCGCGCCCGCGAGCGCTTCCTGGATCAGCGCGCAGCCGTGCGCCTCGTCCTTCAGGTCGAAGTAGGCCCGGGCGGCGGGGAGATCGGCGCGGGCCTTGAGCGGCGAGCTCGCGTAGTCGCGGCGCAGCCGCTCGGCGGACTGAATCGTCGCGTTGGGGTCGCCCTGCGCCCAGTGGAACTGGGTGAGCCGGAGCAGGGCGTCGTCGGCCCAGGGCGAGAGCCCGTACTCGATCACCACCCGCTGCAGGTCGGTGGTGAGGAGGGTGGTGTCGGAGGCGACGATCGCCTCGGTGTAGAGCGCCTCCGGGTACACCGAATCCGTGGCCGGGAGGGTCGCGAGCAGCCGGTGCACCACCGCCCGCGCCGAGTCCATCCGCCCCGACTGCGCGAGCTGGACCGCGGCCTGGAGCCGGGGATCGGTTTGACCCGAGAGGCCGGGCGGCAGCGCGGCGAACAAGCCGAGAGACGCCAGTCCCAGCAGCGCGGCGCGCCGGATCACGCGGCCGCCTGGAGCGGCACCGCGATCGCGAGCACCAGGTCGAGCAGGATGCCGCGGTCGTCGGTGACGGTGGAGCCCTTGAGGGCGCGGTCGGCGGCGAGGGCGAGTCGGAGCGCGCGCCGGAGATCGGCGGCGCTCCAGCGCCCGATGTGGCGGGCCCAGCGCTCGGTCTCCTCATCCCAGTTGCCGAGGCCGAAGGGACGAATCTGGAAGAGGTGCTGCTTCACCGCGCCCGCGAGGCGCGCCGGCGGCACGCCGCGATCCGCTTCGGCCCGGGTGAGGGCGAGGCAGATCAGGACCGTACCCAGGGTGGAGAGCATGCGGACCGCGCTGGTCCCCGGCTGTTCCAGCACCGCGCCCACCAGGCGCGCGGCGTCCGCCGGACGGCGCTCCACCACCGCGCGCACCAGGTCGGGGAGGGTTTCTCCCCGCCGCACGCCCACCAGTCCGGAAACGTCCGCCGCCGTCGCGGGCCGGTCGCCCACGGCGCTCCGCAGCTTCTCGAGCTCCCGCGCGAGCGGCGCCAGCTCCCCGCCCACCGCGTCCACCAGCAGCGCCGTCGCCTCCGGCTCGAGGCTGAGGCCGAGCCCCTTGGCGTAGTAGGCCACCCAGCCCGCCACCCGCTGGGGCTCGAGGCGGTGCAGGGCCACCGTGGTCGCGCGCGCCGCCAGGTCGGATTCGGGCTTGTCGGGGCCCTGCTGCACCAGCACCAGGACGGTGGACGGGTTGGGCGACGCGAGATACCGCAGCAGCTCGTCCCGGACCCGGGTCTTCTTGCGCATCTGCTCCACGCCGCGCAACACCACGGCGCGGCGCTCGGCGAGCATCGGCGGGGTGTTGACCAGACTGGCGAGCCCGGGGGCGTCGAGATCGGCGGCGGCCCGGGTGTCGACGTTGAAGTCGCGGGCGGCGGCGTCCACGGCGCGGTCCAGAATGAGCCGGACCGCTTCGTCTTTCAGGACGTCCTCTTCACCGTGGAGGTAGTAGACGGGATCGGGCGCGCCCTGCTTCAAGCCGCGGCTGAGCGTGTCGAGGGTGAGGGCCCCCATAGGAGGCGGAAGTTACCGCGCCCCGCGGGGAGAAGAAAGAGCCGGAGGGTCGCGGCTAGCGGCGCGCGCTGGCGGGCTGCACCAGCGCGGTGCCGTAGGGGTTGGGGTTCCCCATCACGGCGCCGGTGCGCGGATCCTGGAACGACACCAGCGGCAGACCGGCGCGCACCACCGGCTTCGGGAACGCCACCGGCGGGAGCGCCGGCGCGGCGACCGGCGCGGGACGGTGGATCCCCTCGAGGAGGAAAAGCGCCACCGCCGCGGCGAGAAACAGCGTGGCCGCGAGGCGCCCCGAGCGGACCGGCTGGGACGGATCCCAGGACCGCTCCTCGGCCAGGCGGAGGTCGAGCCGGCGCCGGAAATCGGGCGAGGGCTCGATCGTCTCGGCGGTTTGCAGCGCCATCACCCCGCGCCGCACCGCCGCGTCGTAATCCCGGCACTCGGCGCACGCGGCGAGGTGCCGCTCGAAACGCCGCAACTCCCGCGGGGCGGTGATCACGCCGTCGCGGAAGTCGGAATACCGGTCGAGAAAATCAGCGCAAGTCATGCGTCTTGTGGTACCATCCTCCGGCCGTCCGGTTCCCCGCCGCTATTCGAGCAGGGGGCCGATCAGCTGGGCGAAGCTGTTCCGCGCCCGGTTCAGGCGGCTCTTCACGGTGCCCAGGTTGCACCCCGTGATCTCCGCGATCTCGTGATAGCTCCGCCCCTCGAGCTCGCGCAGCACGAACACCGCGCGGTGATGCTCGGGGAGCTGACTCACGCACTCCTCCACCGTGTCCTTGAGGAACCGCTTCCGGTAGAGGTCGTCGGGGCGCGCGGTCGTGTCCTCGAACTGCAACGGCCGGTGATCGGCGTCCCAGTTCTTCTTGATGGTCTGGAAGAGCACCAGCGGGTTGCGGCTGCGGTTCCGCAATTCGTTCTTCGCGAGGTTGGACGCGATGGTGTAGATCCAGGTCGAGAACTTCTTGGTCTGATCGAAACGGTGCAGGTGACGGAACACCCGGATGAACACTTCCTGCACCAGATCCTCGGCCCGCTCCCGATCGCCGATGGTCCGGTTCACGAAATTGAGGAGCCGGGTCTGGTAGCGGTCCACCAGCATGCCGAACGCCTGAGGGTCGCCGGCCAGGTGCCGCACCACCACGTGCCCGTCATCGAGCTCGGAGAGCTCCTGGCGCTCCAGCGCCCGGACCGACTCCGGTACCTCCGTCTTCCGCTTAAGGATGGCCTTCATAGTCAAAGCCCTCACTGTCGGACAGAAAGGTAGGGACGAGAGACGAGGACTCCTTCCCGAAAGGAAGAGTGTCGCAGGAACCGTACCGTCATCAATCTGCCGCCAAATCACCGGGGAGCAATGTCTTACATTCTGGAACACTTGTCTCTTCGACACGTTCCGTCCTCCCCGGGGGACACCAGACTGCTACACCCGGAGCACGAAACCCGCCATATAAAGGATGGCGGCGACGCTCTTGGCGTCGGCGATCTCCCCTTCCTCGATCCCCCGCAGCACCTCCGACAGCGGCCGCGGCACCACCTCGATGAACTCGTCCCGCTCGTGCGCGGTCTTGCCGGTGGTGAGGTCCGCCGCCCAGAAGAGATGGATCCGCTCGTCGGTGAAGCCCGGCGTGGTCCAGATCGTGGTCATTCGCTCGAGGCGCCCCGCCGTCACGCCGGCCTCCTCCAAGAGCTCGCGGCGGGCGCACGCTTCGGGACTCTCGCCCGGCGCGAGGGTGCCGGCGGGCACTTCCCACAAGAGACCGTCGCTGGCGTGCCGGAACTGGCGGATGAGGAGAATCACGGGATCGTCGCCGCCGGGGTCGGACGCGACCGGCACGATGGCCGCCGCGCCGGGGTGGCGGATGATCTCGAGCTCGCCCTCGGAGCCGTCGGGGAAGCGGACGGCGTCGACATCCACGTTGAAGACGCGGCCGGAGTGGGCGCGCCGGGTGGAGAGTCGCATGGTTACCTCGTGAAGAGCAGCAGCCAGGTGAGCGGGACCTTGACGCCCTCGGCGAGCAGATACGCGGCGTTCAAGCGCGGGTTCGCGGCGATGGGCGATTCCGGCGCCGGGGAGGTGTGGGGCACGAGGCCGAGGTGCCGCGCGATCAGGCGCAGCCGGAGAAGATGGAAACCGTCGCTCACCAGCAGCGCGGCGCGGCCGGGCCGGGCGGCGAACCACCCCTGCACTTCTTCCAGCGACGCGTACGTGGTGGCGCCGCCGGGGAGCGCCACCACCGCTCCCGGCGGAAGCCCGGCCTTGAGGAGGTAGTCCCGGCCGGCGGCCGCTTCGCTGGTGACGTCGCCGTGGCCCACGCCGCCCGTGACCAGCACCGTCGCGGCGAACCCGCGGCGGTACAGCACCGCCGCCTGATTGAGCCGGGCCCGGAAGACGGGGGACGGGCGGCCGTTGTACTGCGCGGCGCCCAGCACCACGATCGCGTCACTGGGCTGCGCGTCGTCGGCGGCCGCGACGAGGGTGACCGCCACCACCAGGGCCGCGAACCCGAGGACGGCGATGGCGACGACGATCGCGGCGAGCCGCCGGACGGGGAGGCGCATGGGAGAAACATACAAGAAGCCGGGATGCGGGATACGGGATACGGGATACGGGATGCGGCATACGGGATACGGGATGCGGCATACGGGATGCGGGATACGGGAGTGGTGCGTTCCCCCATCCCGCATCCCGACCGATCCCGGTTTTCTACAGGCTCATCCAGTAATTGAGCTTCACCAGCAGGACGTTGGTGGGGGGATCGCGAAACAGCTCGCGGTTGAAGTCGCGGTTCACCTCGAAGCTGGGGTCGCCGAAGAAGCCGGAGCGGCTCTGGGTCCAGACCACGAAGAGAGTGGAGCCCGGCCGGTACTCCCAGCGCAGCACGCTGTTCACGCGCAGGGAGCGGGTCCGGAAGTCCTGGTTGCCGATGGCGCCCGAGGTGTCGGCGTAGGGGACGAAGCTGAAGCTGCGCGGGGCGGCGAGCTGTTTCAGGGCGCCGTAGTCACCGGAGAAGCTGAAGGGCTGGGTGAACACCTCGAGCGACAGCGTGGGCGAGAAGGTGGCGTTGGCCCGGAGGGTCAGGTCCAGCTCGTGCTGGTAGAGTTGCGCGAACACGTAGTGCGCGCCGTAGGTGGCGGTCGCGGCGGAATCGGGAATGGTGGCGACGTACTGCGCGGTGGTGCGGCCCACGGAGTAAGAGGGCGCGAGCGACAAGGCGATCGCGCTGGACGGCCGCCAGTCCACTTCGCCGCCCACGCTCCCCTGCCACCCGCCGGAATGGTCCCGCTGGTAGGAGCCGAAACCGCTCCCCGTCACCGCTTTCCGCTGGTCGGTCTGCAGGAAGGCGTTCAGCTGCCAGTTGGCCGGGGCGAGCGCGTCGGGGCCGCCGCGGGTGAGCCGGTCGTCCACGAACGAAAAGTTGTACCCGGCGTTGAGGCTGAAGAACCAGAAGTTGCGGAGGTTGCCGAAGCTGTTGAGAAAGATCGCCCTCTGAATCATGTCACCGTCGAAGTTGAACGAAGGCGCGCCCTGCACGATGAGGGTGGCCTCCCGGAAGATGGGGCCCGGCTTGGTCCAGTGCCGCGCCACGTAGACCCCGTTGGCGATCCGGTCCACCCGCCGCTGGAACCCGAGATCGTTCACCTCGAACCCCGGGGAGGTGATGCTGGTCGCCGCGCCGGCGAGCCAGTCGCCCGCGAGCTTGTCGAGGTAGAGATCGCCGGTGAACCCGCCGAGCGAGGTGCGGGCCGGGTCGTAATGGAAGGCGTGGGCGTCGGGGCGCTGGTAGTAGCGCGCCGACGCGAGCTGGGCCGACTGGATGGCGGTAGTGTCCCCGGTGATGTAGGAACCCCCGAAGTCCCCCGCGATGGCGTAGGCGTTGCCGCCCCAGCGATGGTGGAAGTCCACGCCCCAGTCGTAGGCGGAAGTCCGCAGGAAATCGAGCTCCGGCACCCGGAGGTCGCGGTTCACGGCGGTGGCGATGAATCCGAAGCCGTCGCTGCCGCCGTTGAGGGTGCGCCGGGCGCGGGCGGTGAAGTAGTTGGTGGTGGGCTCGATGTCGTCGTGGGTGCGGGCCCCGGTGAGGGTATCGAGCCCGGTGGCCTGCTCCCGTCCGGTCACCGCGTCGATGACGCCGAGCGACCACCCGGAGGGGGAGCGGCCGGTGAGCTTGCCGGCGCCGAGAATGGTGGTGTTCTCGGGGACGTCGAAGAAGGTGGCGGTGGTGTCGTAGGGGCCGCCGTGGGGGGGCCGCCCGATGCGCCGGGAGTAGAAAAACTGCGGCGCGTTGCCGAACTGCAGAAAGCCGCCCGAGCCGCCGCCGAAATTGAAGATGTCCGCTCCTTCGACGAAGAAGGGCCGGTGCTCGGGCAGGAACTGCTCGAAGGCCGACAGATTCACGAACGCGGGATCGAGCTCCACCTGGCCGAAGTCGGGGTTCAGGGTCGCGTCGAGCGTCAGGTTGGAGGTGATGCCGTACTTCAGGTCGAGACCCGCGTTCCCCGCGTAGGCGGCGGACTTCTGGAAGGGGTCGAGCGGGTCGGAGACCGGCGCGTAGGTCCCGCGGGCGAGCGAGTAGGGCAGGAGCTCCAGGCGCTTGGGCGACGGGATGTCGTGGAGGCCGAGCAGGTGGCCGAACCGGGAGACGAACCCGCTCTCGGTCTTGCCGATGAAGGGCCACATCGCGAACTCGTTCTTCCGCAGGATGGTGCGCACGAAACGGATCCCCCACACCTGATCCCGCGCCTGCGAGAACCGGAGCTGCGAAAACGGGATCCGGTACTCGGCGGTCCACCCCAGGGAATCGATCGAGGTCGCGGCTTCCCACACCGGGTCGAAGGAATTGTCGGAGAAGTTCCCGTCGTCGCCGAACTGCAGGTCGTTCTTCACGCCCAGGGGCGTGACGTCGAAGCGGAACGCGGTGCGGTGGTCGTGGTAGCTGTCGATCAGGACCCGGAAGTCGTCGCTCTGGGTGAAGGAGTCCCGCCGGCCCAGGTGGTGCGCGATCTTCCCGGGCTCGCGGTCGAAGAGCCGGGCCCCGATGTAGAGCGCGTCGTCGGTGTAGAGAATGCGCACTTCGGTGGACTCGGAGACCGCGGCGCCCTCGTGCGGGTCGCTCTGGCGGAGGTCGGTGACCGGGACCGCCTGGCTCCACAGCGGATCGTCGAGCCGGCCGTCCATCGCCGGAGGCCGCGGCACCCGCACCGCGGTCATCGCCGGCGGGACCAGGCCGTTGGCGTGGCGCAGGGCGGCGGAATCCACGACGGGGCCCTGGACCAGGAGCGCGAGGAGGATCGCGGGCATGAACGGCCTTGGGAAAGGGGGCGCGCGGCGCTTCGTCCGGCGCGCCGCTCTTCCTTATGATGTGGGGGCACGGACGAAGGTTGCGTGGCCGAACGGTCCGGCGGCTGTCAGGGCTTGGTGAGGAGCTCCTCGAAGAGCGCCAGGGCCCGCGGGTCGTCCGACTGGCCCAGCCAGAAGATCGCCTTCTTCCGGATCTCGGGGTCCTTGTTCTCGCGCGCGATCCGGACCAGGGCCGGAATCCCCTCGTCCCGGGGACGCTGGGAGAGCGCGAAGACCGCCTGCCCCCGCACCTCGCGGTCCTCGGTCTCGTCGCCGGCGAGGGAATCGAGCCCGCGGGTCGCCGCCTCGCCCGCGGCCTGGGAGAGCCAGAAGACCGCGGAGCGGCGGGTGTCGTGGCCCAGGTTCTGGTCCTTGGCGAGCTTCAGGAGATCGGGCCAGGCGGTGATCGAGTCCACGATGGTGAGGGCGAAGAGCGCCTGCCGCCCGGCGTCGGTGCCGCCCCGGGCGAGCTGCACCAGGAAGGCTTCGACGTCGGACGCGCCCGCCGTCCCCAGGTCGGTGACGCCCGCGGAGGCGGGACGGAAGCTCCCGCCCACGTACACGTGCAGGTCCCGCACCGCGCCACCCCGCACCTCGAGCGCGACCCGCGCCGGCCCGGAGTCGCAGATCCCGACCCAGTCGTCGTCCCAGTTGGTGCCGTGCCCCGTGACCTGCATCCGCCGCCCGCAGCGGCCCCCGGCGCAATCGGTGCAGATGCTGGAGCCGCCGTCGCCGCACACGCCGGGGCGGTGCGCGAACGAGAACCGGACCACGCCGTCCGCCGCCTGGGCCACGCGGCGGGCCAGGGTCTGCGCGCCGACCGCCGGGGCGAGCACGAGGCCCACGAGCAGAAGCGCCCGGGCGGTCATTGGGTGATGATCTCCATCAGGGCCTGCGCGGCGCGCGGGTCGTGGGACTGGCCCAGCCAGAAGATCGCTTTCTTCCGCAGGTCGGGATCGGTCTCGTGCTTCGCGATGTCGATCAACTCGTCCACCGCCGCGGGTTCGTGGCGCTGGGAGTAGACGAAGATCAGCTGCTCCTTCACTTCCTTGTCCGGCATCTTGCCGTACAGGGCCACGAGGTCGGATAGCGCCACGCTCTGGCTCTGCCCGGCCCAGAAGAGGGCCTTCTTGCGGAGCTCGACGTCCTCCTGCGCGTTCAGCGCGATATCCATCAGCCAGCGCGAGCTCTCGGCCGTGTTGAGCTGGGACATCGAGAAAATCACCTTTTCCTTCAGGTCCTGATCCGTGAGCTTGCCGTAGAGCTCGTGCAGGAACGCGCTGTTTCCGTCGTCGTGGGACTGGCCCAGCCAGAAGATCGCCTTGGCGCGCGCGTCGGCCGACGCGCTGGGCTTGAGCGCGAAGGTCCGCAGCGCCTGATCGGCCCGGGGCTCGTGCTGCTGGGAAAGCGCGAAAATCGCCTTCTCCTGGAGCTCCTCGTCGGTGCTGTTGTTGAGGATCGAATCCAGGGCCGCCAGGGCGCGGTCGGAATGCACCTGGGAGAGCCAGAAGACCGCCTGCTTGCGGACGTCGTCGTCCGGATCGTTGCGCGCCACCCGGAGCAGGATGTCCTCGGTGGAGTCGGTGTGCTTCTGGGAGACCACGAAGAGCGCCTTCCGCCGCATCGGCGCCCAGCACGCGTCCCGGCGCTCCAGCACCTTGGAGAGCAGGGGCATCGCGTTGTCCGCATCCATCTGCAGCAGCGCGTTCAGCGCCGCCATCCGCGGATCGTCGTCGTTGTCCGAGGGGCATCCGGCCGCGAGGGTGCGGGCGGTGTCGCCGCTCATCAGGTGCAGCTGGCGGGCCGCGTCCTGATCCCCGTGCCTCGCGAGCTGGCCCAGGAGCCGGGCCCGGAGCGCGTCCGAGTCCCCACGGGTGCTGGCGTTGGGGTAGCGGGCCTTCTGCTGGTCGAGCAGGGCCAGCGCCTGGTGGAGGTCGGCGTCGTCGTCGGAATGGGACTGCGCGAACGCCGCCCAGTAGTACGCGTCCGCCGCGTAGGTGGAACGCGGGTAGCGCCGGATCAGATCGCCGAACGCCGCCGCGGCTTCCGGGTAGCGACTCGCGTTCAGGAGCCGGCGGCCGGCGCGGTAGAGCGAGTCGCCGGGATCGCCCTGGGCCCAGGGGGCGGGCGGGACGCGGCGCGTCTCTCCGTCGAGGAGGGTCAGGTCACCGGCGCCGGTGGCGAGAACGCCGGAAACGCCGGCCAGGTCCGTGAGGCGGGACAACCGGTCCAGGCCGGCCGGTCCCTGCAGACCCTCGAGTCCCGCGAGCTCGGCGCCGGCGGCGGCGAGCGCGGGCTGGGCCTCCTCCAGCGCACCCCGGGCGCGGGCCAGCAGGGGCGCCACCGCCGCCACCGGCGGCGCGGCGGGAACCACGGGCACCTGGGGGACGGGGGGGACGGCGGTGACGGCCGCGAGTACCACGGAAATCACGAGCATTAGAGAACTCCTTGGGCAGCGGCGCGGGCCGGCCCCGCGGGAACGCCCGCGCGGAGGCGCAGCAGCACGCCGCGTTGTTCGAGTGCCTGGGTGATGAAGCGGATGTCTTCGGCGTCCTGCGATCCCGGCTCGCTCTTCAGCTGGGTGATCTGCGCCAGGACCAGCTCCAGATCGTCGAGCAGGGCGTGGAGCTTGGGGTCGTGCTGCGCGGCGGGCGAATCGAGCATCAGCCGCGTCGTGGAAAGCAGGTCCTTCGCCGACGCCACGAACGTCGGATCGAGCCGGCCGGTCTTGGCGTCGGCGCGGAAGCCCGCGAGCATGGCCTCGGTGCGGTCGAAGTACTGCGCGGTGGCGAGCTGGAGGGCGACGTTGGTCTCGCGCGCGGGGACCGGCGCGGCCGCGGGCGCCCGGACCGTCAACCGGCCGAGACCCACGCCCAGCGCGAGCACCGCGGCGATGCCGATCCCCCAGCGGAGCCGGGGACGGAACGCCAGGATCCCGCCGCGGCCGCGCCGGGGCGCGCGGGCCGCGTCGATCCTGGCCCACATCTCCTCCCGCGGCGTCTCCGGGGGCCGGTGATAGTGCAGCGCCGCCTGGCGCAGCCGGTCTTCCAGCTCAAAATCGGTCATACCCAGTCTCCCGCGAAATCCTTCAGCGCTTCGCGCAGTTTGGCGCGCGCGCGCGACAGCTGTGCCTTCGAGGTGCCGGTCTCGACGTCCAGCGCCGCTCCGATCTCCTCGTGGGTGTAGCCCTCCACGTCGTGCATCAGGAACACCGTCCGGTAGCCCTCCGGGAGATCGTCGATGGCGCGCGCCAGCCGCGCCTTCAGGTCCGGCTCCGAGTCGCGGCGGCCGTGCGCCACGTCCCGCGCGTCGTCCAGGTCCCGCTCCCGGCCGCGCAGCCGTTTCACCTTCCGCAATCCGTTCAGCACCACCGAGGTGGTGATGGCGTGCAGCCAGGTCGAGAAGGCCGCCTCGCCGCGGAAGGTGTCGAGCCGCTCGAAGGCGCGGATGAAGGCATCCTGCGTGAAATCCCGCGCCAGGTCGTCGTCTCCGGCGAGCCGGTAGGCCAGCCGGTAGACGCGGTCCACGTGCGCGTCGTACAGCGCACGTTCGGCGGCGCCGTCCCCGGCGCGGGCTCTGGTGATCAGTTCGGTCTCGTTCACCCGGCTCCCGCGCCTCGGACGGTCATACTCCTAGACACAGCCCCGGGGGGAAGGGTTGCGCGGTGAGATGCGCGGCGTGGTCCGGCGGGAAGCGTGGGTCGGGGGGGGATAATCCGTGCGCACCACGCCGTTCGGCGCAGGGGAGGGGTTACGGCGCCAGCGCCCGCATGGCGATTCCGCCCGCCAGGGCGAGCAGCAGGGAGGCAAGGGTCCCCACCAGGAAGTACTCGGCGAAGTCCCGGTCGTCGAGGGCCTTGAAGCGCGCCAGGGACTTGGCCGCGATGATGAGGCCCAGCGCTCCGTACTGGCCGAGCAGCACCAGGGTGAGGGCCAGCGCCCGCTCCAGCACGCCGATCATCCGCCCCCGGATCACCTCGACCGCGCCCACCGAGCGGTCGTCGTCGCGGCGCATGTTGAGGCCGGGGAGGTCGAGCACCGCGCGGACCAGGACCACGCCGCGCCCGCAGACGTAGAGGTATCCCGCGACGAGGAGGAGCACCCGGCCCCAGCGGAGCCCGGTATAGCTGGGTTGGGTGATCCGGGTGAGGAGCCATCCCGCCACCAGGGCGGCGCCGACGAGCGCCGCCTCGACCAGGAGGAGACTGCGGCCGGTGCGCTTGCCGTCCACCTGGGTGGGCCAGAGGATGGCGACCACGGTGTAGGCGAGCAGGGGAAGCACGACGATCGGATTCATGGGGCACGGACCTCCAGGAGATCCCGGAACATCCTATCGCCCCGCTCCACCAGAGGCCAGGCCATACGCCGGCGCATGTGGGACACCGCCGAGGGCTGCATCCGCTCCACCCGCCGGCCGATGTCGACCTGAAACGGACCCCGGCCGGGCGCGCCGCGCCACCACAGCGCGGCCTGGCGCTGTTTCGCGGTCCAGCCCCAGTAGAGGGCGGAGTAGTAGGCGGCGCAGCCTTCCACCCGGGGATCGAATCCGCCGAAGGCGTAGACCAGGCGGCGCTGCTTGGCGTCGTTGAGGGCGCGGCGGGCCTGGTGAAAGCAGGGTCCGTCCACCTCGGGGGCGGTGGGGGCGAGCGGGGTGCTGATGGGGCCGCGGCCGCAGGCGATCACCCAGTGGACGTCGGCGAACCGGGCGCGGAGGAGGTGGGTGATGTCCCAGAGCGGCGCCCCGGGGAGGAAGAGCGCCTGCAGCTCGTCGCCCAGGGTGACGGCGAAGCGGGCGGCGAGGTGGGCGCGCCAGCGGCGGTTGAGCAGGGGGAGGGCGGCTTGCAGGTCGGACTGGAGCCGGGCCCGGGCTTTGGGGAGGAGGGCCCGGGAGGCGACGGTATCGGCGATGAGCGCGACGTAGGTCTTTGTCATTTTACGTCACTTCTTCCAATTATGACGAATTACGTCATAAAGTAAGAAAGTGACGTAAAAAGTCAACCGGGCGGCCGCCGGGTCAGCGGGTCCCGAACAGCCGGTCCCCCGCGTCCCCCAGCCCCGGCAGGATGTACCCCTTGTCGTTGAGCTGGCGGTCGAGCGCCGCCGTGAACACCGGCACGTCGGGATGGGCCTCGAGCATCCTCCGCACCCCTTCCGGCGCCGACACCAGACACAGAAACCGGATCCGGTGCGCCCCCGCCTTCTTGAGCGCCGTCACCGCGGCCACCGCCGAGCCCCCGGTGGCGAGCATCGGGTCCAGCACGAAGAAGTCCCGCGCTTCCTCGCCCGCCGGAATCTTGAAGTAGTAGTCCACCGGCTCCAGGGTCTCGTGATCGCGATAGAGGCCGATGTGTCCCACCCGCGCCGACGGGATGAGCTGGGCGATGCCCTCCACCATCCCCAGCCCGGCGCGCAGGATCGGCACCAGGGTGAGCTTCTTTCCCGCGACCTGCACCCCTTTCATTTTCTCCAGGGGGGTGTCGATCTCGACCGCCTGCACCGGCAGGTCCTTGGTCACCTCGTACGCCATCAGGGTCGCGATCTCGTTCACCAGCTGCTTGAAATCCTTGGTGGTGGTCCGCCGGTCCCGCAGCAGGGTGAGCTTGTGCTGGATCAGGGGATGCCCGAGTACCGTGAGATTCCTGAACCCGTGCGCGGTCATGAAGACGAAAGTACCGGCGGCGACGGGGCTTGCAAGCGGTGACCGCGCGCACGGGTTGCGGCGCCTCCGCCGGGCGATATGTTCTCCGCCCCTTGGACCCACTCGCGCCCCCATTTCCCTGGACGGAACTCACATGAAGCGTCCCGCCGTCTCGTTGCTCGCGTGCGCGTTCGCGCTCGCGTTCCCGCTCCCGGCGCAGCAGCCGGGCGCGCCCGCGGCCGCGCCGAAAAAGAAGATCGTCGTCCTCGATTTCGACTACTCGCAGGCCCGCGCCGGCGTGCAGGACGTCTTCGGCTCCGATCAGGACATCGGGAAGGCGATCGCCGACCTGGTGAGCGCCGCCCTCACCAAGGACGGCTCCTACGACGTGGGCCCCCGCCAGAACATCGGCGCCGCCCAGCGCACCGATCCCAACGCCGCGGCCCAGCTCGCGAAGCAGCTGGGCGTGGACGCCGTGGTGATGGGCACCGTCACCGCCTACGGCAAACAGGAAGCCCAGCAGGGCGGCGTGAACGTTCGCGTGGGCGGGTTCGGCGGGATGCTCGGGAAAAACAAGACCACCGCGATGGTCGGCCTCTCGGCGCAGTTCATCGCCGCGCCCTCGCCCGCCCCGCTCGCCTACGCCACCGGGAACGGCACCGCGTCGGGCTCCGGAAAGTCGCTCCTCGGTGACGCCAACGTCGCCGGCATCTCCGCCAACGGAAATCTGAACCTCGGCAACTCGAGCTACGGCAAGAGCACCATCGGCAAGGCCAACCAGCAGGCGGTGGACGACCTGGTGGCCCAGCTCCTCGCCGCCTACAGCAAGCTCGCGCCCCCCGCCCCCCCGGTGGCCGCGGCGCCCGCGATGCCGTCCCCGCCCCCTGCTCCCGCCGCTCCGCTCCCGGCCGCCTACGCCCAGCCGGTGTCGGGTCCCTTCATGTGGGGGCTCTACAATTTCCGCGGCACCGAGCACATGAAGTACAACGTCACCCTGCTCGACGAAGGGCAGACCAAGACCGGGGTCTGGACCCTGGACGCCTCGAAGAGCGGCGCCAACATCCAGCTCAACGTGCAGTGGACCCTCGGCGCCGACGCGGGCTCGGGCACCCTGATCCTTCAGCCCGGCCAGATGATGATCTCGCCCATGGAGCTGGTGTCGCTCGGTCCCGCGGGCGCGCTGGTCTTCAACCCCGGGCTGGGCTTCCTGGTCATGGGCCACCAGTGGCAGGTGGGCACGGGGTGGAGTTACACCCACGAGGGGAAGACCGCCTCGTTCGCGGTCGACGCGATCTGCTCGGGCGCTGGCGTCTCCGGCGTGCATGGCGTGATGAAGGAAAACGCGGTGCCGATCTGGGACCTCTGCGTGTCGCCGAACGTCGGGCTTCCGCTCGACGAGACCTTCAACAACGACGACGGCTCCGGCCACTTCAAGATGACGCTGGTGGAGTTCCGGCCGTAGATCCTGGGCGGGCTCCTACTCCTCGTGGTCGAGGGGCTCCCCCTTGGGACCGACCTGCACTTCCGAGCGCTTCTTTCCGGTGCGGACCTGCGCCTCGTAGGCCACCAGCACGCCGTGCTTGGTGAGCGCTTCGACCTTGGTGATGGTGCCGGCGCCGGCCTTCGCGGTGAGCCCCGCGCGCACCGCCGAGGCGAGGGAATCGAAGGGGACCTCGGCCTCGATCAGGACGATGGTGCCGTCGAGCGCGATGCTGAGGTCGCGCCCGCGCCCGTGGACCGTCATCTCCACCTCGTAGGTGACCTGGCCGTTTTCGGTCTCGCGGGAGTAGCCGCGGACCGTCGCGCCCTGGCTCTGCGCGTCCGCGGTCTTGCGCACCGCCGCCGGGAGGTCGGCGCGCCGGATCCGCCGCTCCTGCGCGCGGGCGGTGCTCGCGGCCGCGGTGAGGAGCAACAGCCCCATCGTCCATTGATTGAGCTTCACGGGAGCACCTCGCTCTGGAACGTTGTTCCTGCAAGCAGGCACGAGAACCTGACAGCCAGCTTACACCCGCCGCCGGGAAGCGCCAGCGTCGGGCACCGGCGGCGCGTAGATTCGGTGACCCGCCGCGACCCGCGGCCGACTTCCTCTCATCTCGAGGCCCGTATGAACCACCGCGCGTTTTCCGCCGTCGCTCTCCTCCTGGCCGCCGCCGCGGGACCGGGCGCGGCGCAGACCTTCAAGGTCCAGAAGTACTCGATCGGGGGCGACGGCGGCACCGACTATCTCACGGCCGAGCCCGGCACCGGGCGGGTGTTCGTCTCCCGGGGCACCCACGTGATGGTGGTGGACGGCGCCACCGGCAAGGTGCTGGGGGACATTCCGGACACGCCCCGCACCCACGGCATCGCGCTCGCGCCCAAGTCGGGCCACGGCTTCATCACCAACGGCGGCGACTCCACGGTGACGATGTTCGACCTGAAGAGCCTCGCCGTGATCAAGAAGATCCGGGTGCCTACCGGCGGGATGGACGGCATCATGTACGACGACTTCTCCGACCGCATCATTCTCACCAATCACAGCCGGCCGATCGGGACCCTGGTGGCGCTCGACCCCAAGAGCGGGGACATCGCGGGGCAGGTGGACCTGGCCGACGCGGGACCCGAGGGCGCGGCGTCGGACGGGAAGGGGAAGATCTTCGTCAACCTGGAGGGCGCGAGCTCGATGCAGGTCATCGACTCCAAGACCTGGAAGGTGCTCGCCACCTGGCCCCTCGCGCCCTGCGAGGGACCGACCGGGATCGCCTACGACCGCGCGAGCGACCGGGTCTTTTCGGGGTGCGGCAAGACCTCGGTGGTGGTGGATCCGGCGTCGGGCAAGATCGTGGCCACCATCGCGAACGGCGAAGGCGTGGACGCGCTGGGCTTCGATCCCGCGGAGAAGCTGATCTACATCCCCGCGGGGCGGGACTCGAACGTGACCGTGGCGCACGAGGATTCGCCCGACCAGTACACCGTGGTCGCCACCGTGCCCACGATGCGCGGGGCCAAGACCATTTCCGTGGACCCGGTGAAGCACGTGGCCTACCTGTTCCAGCCGGAATACGGTCCGCCCCCCGCGGACGCTCCGCCGCCCGAGCCCGGCCGGCGCGGCCCGCGCGGTCCGATCATCGGGACCTGGTTCTTCTCGATCAGCCACTGAGCCAGACGGAGAGCCGGATAGACGGGTAGGAAAACTCGCCCGGGGCGCCCAGCTCCGGGCGAGTTTCATTCCGGTGCCCGGCCCCGGCTTCGGCCGCTGGAGGCGCCGTCGCGACGGCCCGCCGCGAGCTTGCCGCCCCTCGGGACGCGTGCCAATTTCGTCGCCGATGACACACGCGCACCTGAGCGGGATCGACTATGCCGTCATGCTCGCCTACTTCGCCTGCGTGCTGGGAATCGGCGCGCTGCTGAAGCGGGGCGTCAAGAGCGGCAACGATTTCTTCCTCGCCGGCCGGGCGGTCCCCGCCTGGATCACCGGCCTCGCGTTCCTCTCCGCGAACCTGGGCGCGCAGGAAGTGATCGGGATGGGCGCCTCGGGAGCCAAGTACGGGATCGCCACCAGCCACTTCTACTGGGTGGGCGCGATTCCGGCCATGGTCTTCGTGGGCCTGCTGATGATGCCGTTCTACTACGGCTCCCGCGCGCGCTCGGTCCCGGAATACCTGAAGCTCCGCTTCGACGAGAAGACCCGGGCCCTGAACGCGATCAGCTTCGCCGCGATGACGGTCTTCAGCTCCGGCATCTCGCTCTACGCGATGGGGAAGCTGTTCAATCTCCTGCTGGGCTGGGATTTCAGCGTCGCCATTCTGCTGTCGGCCGCCATCGTGCTCGCCTACACCGTGCTGGGCGGGCTCACCAGCAGCATCTACAACGAAGTGCTCCAGTTCTTCCTCATCGTGTTTGGCTTCGCGCCGCTCGTGATTCTGGGCCTGCACGCGGTGGGCGGCTGGTCCGGGCTCCAGGCCCGGCTGGCGACGGTGGCGACCTCGCACGGGTTCGCCGCCGGCGCCTACACCCACGCCTGGACCTACCTCGATCAGCCGGCGCACAATCCCATCGGGGTGGAGCGGTTCGGCCTGGTGATGGGCCTGGGCTTCGTGCTCTCGTTCGGCTACTGGTGCACCGACTTCCTCGTGGTCCAGCGCGCCATGGCCGCCGACTCGATGACCTCCGCCCGCCGCACCCCGCTCCTCGCCGCCTTCCCGAAAATGCTCTTCCCCTTCCTCGTGATCCTGCCGGGGATGATCGCGCTCGCCATCACCGGGACCGGCGGGGCCTCGCTGGTGCCCGCGAAACTCGATGCCCTCGGCCATCCGGCGCTCACCGCCACCGGCGCGGCGGTTCCGGACTTCGACCTCGCCACGCCGATGATGCTGGTCCACTTCTTCCCGGCCGGCTTGCTGGGCCTCGGCATCACGGCGCTCCTGGCGTCGTTCATGTCGGGGATGGCGGGCAACGTCACCGCGTTCAACACGGTGTGGACCTACGACATCTACCAGAGCTACATCAACCGCGACGCCCCGGACTCCCACTACGTGAACATGGGACGGATCGCCACGGTGGGGGGCATCGCGCTCTCCATCGTCGCGGCGTACGCCGCCAGCCGCTTCAACGACATCATGGACATGCTGCAGCTGGTGTTCGCGTTCGTGAACGCCCCGCTCTTCGCGACTTTCGCCCTGGGGATGTTCTGGCGGCGCACCACCGGGCACGGCGCGTTCGTGGGGCTCGCCTCGGGGATCCTGGCCGCCGCGCTGCACCACGGACTCACCCTGCCGGCCGGGGCGGTGACGGGGATCAAGGGCGGGTTCTTCGGCGTGGTCGCCACCTACCCCAGTGAGCTGGCCCAGACCTTCTGGACCGCCATCTGGGCCTGGAGCACCTGTTTCGCGGTGACCATCCTGGTGAGCCTCTTCACCCGGCCCAGGCCGGCGGAGGACCTGAAGGGGCTGGTCTGGTCGCTCACCGAGCGGCCGAAGGACGGCGCCCTCCCCTGGTACAAGCGCCCCTTGACCCTCGGCCTCGTGGTGCTGGCCTGCACCCTGGTCCTGAACCTGATCTTCTACTAATAAGGAAAGAGATTGTGGGCCTGGATCTCCGGCTTCCGATTGGCGCCCTCTTCCTCGTGATCGGCCTGCTACTCGCCGGCTACGGCTTCCTCTCCTCCCCCGGGGTCCCGGTGGACCGCTGGTGGGGGCTGGTGCTGGTGGCGTTCGGGGCCCTGATGCTGGGGCTCGCCTATCGCGGCCGCCGGGGGTAACCGCCCGTGGTTTCAGGGTTTCTTCCAGCGCCCGCCGCCCCCCGGCGAATTATTGACAGATCGTTTCCCGCGCGTTACCTCCTCTCGCACCCGAGGCCCGGATTGCGGCCACAACGCGACAACCCCATGTCGAGGAGACGAGTATGAGAAGTCTTCGCTGGCTGATCGCCTGCGCGCTCACCGCGGCGGCCGCTGCGGCCCCGCTCGCGGCGCAAGGAGCCACTGGTACGATCCGCGGCCGCGTCACTGATGCGGCGACGCAGCAGCCCATTCCGGGCGCCACGGTCACCTTCGGGACCCGGGGCGGGATCAGTCAGACCGACGGCCGGTACACGATCTACGGCGCCCCGGCGGGCACCGACTCGCTTCGGGTGCGCGTGATCGGGTACGCGCCGATCTCGCAATCGGTCACCGTGGCGGGTGGAGACACGGTGAACGTGGACGTCGCGATGACCGCCAAGGCGGTGAACCTCGCGTCGGTGGTCGTGATCGGATACGGCCAGCAGCGCGCCGGGGACGTCACCACGTCGGTCACCCAGGTCGCGGCCAAGGACTTCAACCCCGGCGTGATCGTGACCCCCCAGAGCCTGATCGAGAACAAGGTCGCGGGCGTGGAGGTCATCGACAACAACCAGCCGGGCGGCAGCATCTCGATCCGGGTGCGGGGCCAGGCCTCCTACACCGCCGGGAGCGAGCCGCTGTACGTGGTGGACGGCGTTCCCCTGGGCACCGGCTCGGGCGGCGGCATCTCGACGGGCAACGACCCGCTGAACTACCTCAACCCGAACGACATCGAGAGCATCACCATCCTGAAAGACGCGGCGTCCGCGTCCATCTACGGCACCAACGCCTCGAACGGCGTGGTGCTGATCACCACCAAGTCGGGCCAGGGCAAGTCGCGGGTCGAGTACGGCGGCAGCTTCTCCGCGTCCTCGGTCACGCGGCTCCCGTCCATGCTCAGCCCGACCCAGTTCCGCGCCGCGGTCGCCAAGTACGATTCGACGGCGCTTCCCCAGCTCGGCAACGCCAACACCAACTGGCTCGACCTGATCGGTCAGACCGGGATGGGACAGCAGCACAACGTGTCCTTCTCGGGGTCGGGCGCGGCCAACGACTACCGGTTCTCGCTCGGGTACACCAATCAGGACGGGGTCGTCAGGGGCACCACCACCCAGCAGATCCAGCTGCGGCTGAACTACGGCCAGCGCT
>Ga0209178_1000009_pt1 | contig 54591 bp, 58 predicted proteins | sample GAAS200_FD_187521 | JGI IMG/M metagenome (GOLD analysis project Ga0209178, IMG submission 187521) | Agricultural soil microbial communities from Georgia to study Nitrogen management - GA AS200 (SPAdes) (version 2) | ecosystem: Environmental > Terrestrial > Soil > Agricultural land | place: USA... | reverse complement strand
CGCCGGTGTGTGGTGCAGCGCGAGCGTGTGGTCAGTGCAACAGGACGAGCATGCGGCGGTGGCCGTGCGTGCCGGCGATCTCGAGATCGATGTAGCGCTGCGAGCGCAGGTCGATCGAGGCGAGCTGGAATCCGCCGTCCACGAAGTGGGTGTGGCTGTCGGCGAACCCGGGCATGATCAGGCCGCCGTGCGCTGAGAGGATCTGGGTCTTCGGCCCCACGTACCGGGCCACGCGGGCGCTGTCGCCCACGGCGAGGATCCTGTCGCCCGCGATGGCCACCGCACCCGGCTTCGCCGCGTCGAGGGAGGCGCCGGTCCAGAGCATGCCGCCGGTGATCACGAGATCCGCCACGGCGGGCGGCCGGGTGCCGAGCGCGGCGAGCGTGGCGAGGCTGACCCCGGCGAGGATCGAGACACGGCGCATGAGGCGAATCCTTTCCTAGAGTTTCGAAATGCGGCGGATGGTCTGGAGCGTGGCGATGGGATCAGGCCCGGGAGACGACTCCCGCTGACCCAGGGCGTCGCGGATGTCGAGAAGCACTTCGAGCAGGAGCTGCTCCCGCTGATAGGCGGCGTCCACGTCGGCCATTCGCCGTTCGTCGCCCGTGGCCTTGGCGCGATCGTAGGCCTCGCGGTAGACGGCTTCGAGGTTGGCGAGGATGCGGTCGCGGGGGCGGGGCATGGGGGGAAACTACAACGGCAAAGCGACGGACGGGAGCGACGGACCCGCCGGCGAGCCCCGGGGGCCGCGCGTCGCGTTATGCCGCGCCCTCCGCCCTCACCACCACCCCGCTCGGCACCTTGGGAATGAAATAGGTGGACTTCGGCGGCATCACATCGCCGGCATCCGCCACCGCGATCACCTGCTCCACCCGCGTCGGGTTCAGGAGCACCGCGGCCGTCGCCTTGCGCTGGCGCACCCGCTCCACCGCGTTCTCGGCGTCCGGCGTGTAGCCCAGCGTGACGGTGGCGCTCCCCGCGCGGACGATGGGGCCGATCACCAGGGCCTCGGCGATGGAGACGTCGAGAGAGCGGACTGAGGGCGTGCGCCCCAGCTCGGGCACCTGGTCGAGCGACGCGTCCCGGCGCAGGGTGAGCACCAGCTCGTCACCACCGGAGAGCGCGAGCCAGAAGGCGGTGTGGTCCTTCCCCCTCTCGGCGAGCCGCGCCGCGCGGTCGCCCATCGTGCCCGCGGGCTCGACGTCGAACCAGCGGCGCCATTCCTGGGTGAGTTTTCCCACGTCCCGGCCGGGCGCCAGAAGCACGCGATGGGTGGGAAGCACCGCGAGCCCCGGATCCCGCGCCGAGACGATGAGGCCGAGGACCCGCCCGTCGCCGCCGTCGGCGGCGTGGGTCGCCGCGGTCTCGTAGCGGTGATGCCCGTCGGCGATGTACAGCGGGGCTTGGGGAATGGGGATCCGGGACAGCGCGTTTCCGCTCACCACCCAGAGTGCGATGCGGACTCCGTCCAGTTCCGCCGTCGCGTCGGGCGCGGCACGGGTCGCCGCCGCCAGCGCCGCGTCGAGCGTGCCGTCGGCGTCCGGCGCGATGAGGAAGATGGATTCGAGGTTGGTCTTCGTGGCCTGGAGCAGGGCGAGGCGGTCGGCCTTGGGACCGGCGTGGGTGCGCTCGTGGGGCCGTACCCGCCGGGTGTCGTAGGACTCCGCCGCCACCGCCCCGAAGAAACCGCGGCGGGTGCGCCGCTCGCCGGAGGGCAGGGAGAACTCCTGCGCCACCACGTACACCGAGGGCCGGGCGTCGCGGGCCAGGACGCCCTCGGCGCGCCAGCGCGCGAGCTCGGCCGCGGCCCAGGCGTAGCGGTCGCCACCCGAGGGCGCTTCCGGCAGCATCACGTGCACGATATTGTGAGCCTCAGCCGCGTAGCGCGCCCGCTCGTTCGCCGCGATGACGTCGTAGGGCGGCGCGATCAGACGCCCCAGGCGGGCGGTGTCACGATAGCGGTCGCCGCGAAACGGGATCACCAGCTCCGGCAGGGGCGAGGACATCCAGATCAAACCTCCGAGAGGACCACGTGAGCTTCCGCGACGCGCAGGATACGGTGGACCGGTGGATCGGGCAATTCGAAGAGGGCTACTTCCCGCCGCTCGCCAACGTGGCCCGGCTCGCGGAAGAAGTGGGCGAGGTGGCGCGCGAAGTCAATCACCGCTTCGGACCGAAAGTGAAGAAGGCGGATGAGCCGCCCGCCGACTTGGGGCGGGAGCTCGCCGACGTGCTCTTCGTCGTGATCTGCCTCGCCAACTCGCAGCAGATCGACCTCGACCGCTCCTTCGACGCGATGATGGGGGAGATCACCGCTCGCGACGCTTCGCGGTGGACCAGGAAGGCACGCTGACCTCCTCGTAGATCCGCGCGTAGGAAACGAGGCGGTCGGCGTCGAAGGCCCCCCGCTCCGCCGCGCCCCGCACGGCGCATTCGGGCTCCGCGAGATGGCGGCAGTTGTCGAACCGGCAGCGATCGAGATATTCGCGGAACTCCGGGAAGCACGCGCCCAGGCCGTCGGCGTCGAGCTTCCAGGTCCCCACTTCCCGCAGACCCGGCGTGTCCACCACGTAACCGCCCTGCGCGAGCGGCACCAGCTCGGCCGCGGTGGTGGTGTGCCGCCCGGTCCGCCATTTCCTGCTGATCTCTCCGGTGCGGAGGCCGAGCCCCGGCTCGAGCGCGTTCAAGAGGCTCGACTTCCCGACGCCCGAGGGGCCGGTGAACACCGACTCCCGCCCCCGCAGGAGATCGCGCAGCGCGGCGAGCCCCTCGGCCCCTTTCACCGAGGTGTGCAGGACCTGATACCCCGCGGGCGCAAAGCGCCGGGCGAGCGCGTCCGCGCGCTCGCGGTCCAGCTCGACCTTGTTCACCACCACCACCGGCGGGAGGTGGTTCGCCTCCGCGATCACCAGGAAGCGGTCCATCATCCGTGGATTGGGATCGGGATCCTTCGCCGCCACCACCACCACCACCTGGTCCACGTTCGCGGCCACGGGCTGGGCCCGCCGGCCACCCGCCGCCCGGCGCGCGAGCACCGTGCGCCGGGGCCGGATCCCGGAGATGGTGGCGCCGTCCGGGTGCGGCTCGAGCTCCACTACGTCCCCGGGAACCACGCGATCGTCGTCCGCGTGCTTCAGCTTTCCGCGGAGCGTGGCCGTGATCTCCCGCCCCTCGGCGTGAACCCGCAGGACACCGCCCCGCCGCCCCAGGACCACCCCCGTGGTCACGTGCCGCCTCCTTCACCGGCCCCTTTGCCTCGCGCGATGCACCGCTCGAGATGCGCTTTCACCTCGTGGAGACTCAGTGCGAGCACCGGAGCGAGCGCCTGGTCCGCGGTCTCGGCGAAGGCGAGGTAGTCGGTCTCCAGGTGTCCCGCCGGTTTCGCGGCGCCTTCGGTCCAGCGCAGAAAGAGGAGCGCCGCGCCGAACCGTCCGCTCGCGTCCGGCTCGTCGTCCACGAAGGTGGCGACGGAATACGAGAGACCGTCCGAGCCGCCGAAGGCGGGCGCGCGTTCGTGGGTGGAGAGATAACCGCCCAGGGTGGCGTCGCGGCTCAGCTCCGCCGTAACGACTCCTTCACTTCGCGCGCCGCCCGCGCCGCGCGAGACCGCTGGAGCGCACGAAACCAGGAACCCGCGGTTGCTCGGAGACCCAGAGGAGGCCGGCGCGGAGCGTCAGAGGGGAATCTCCTGGCGGCAGATCAGGAGTAGAACTTGGCGTGCCGCCGCGACTGGTCCTCGAGGACTTCGCAGGGTTTGAAGCGCGGACCGTGCCGGTCGGCGAGCCGCTCCAGGTCGGCGACCACGCGCGCCGCGCCGAGATCGTCGGCGTAGCGGAGCGGCCCGCCGCGGAAGGGCGGGAAGCCGATGCCGAAGATCGCCGCGAGATCGCCGTCCCGCGGATTGTGGACCACGCCCTCGCCCACGGCGCGCGCGGCCTCGTTCACCATGGCGAGCGTCAGCCGCTGGATCACTTCAGCGGGCCGCAGGCCGCCGTTGGGATGCACCCCGGCGATGCCGTAGGCCTCGGGATCCACGCCCGCCTTCTTTCCCTTCCTGTAGCGGTAGAACCCTTTGCCCGCCTTGCGGCCGAGTCGTCCCGCCTTGACGAGCGGGAGGAAGAGCGGGGCCGGCGCGAGGCGCTCGCCGAAGGCGTCGTGCAGGACCTCGCCCGCGTGCTGGGCGACGTCCAGCCCCACTTCGTCGAGCAGGGTGATGGGACCGACCGGAAAGCCGAACTGCACCATCAGCCGGTCGATCTCTTCCACCGCCACGCCGGCGAGGAGCAGGTGCCCGGCTTCGGTCATGTAGGGACCGAGGATCCGGTTCACCCAGAACCCGGGCGCGTCCTTCACCACGATCGCGGTCTTGCCCATCTTCCGGCCGAACCCGACGGCGGTGCTGACGGTCGCGGGCGAGGTCCGCGCCGACGGAATGACTTCGAGCAGGGGCATCCGCGCCACCGGCGAAAAGAAGTGCATCCCGATCACCTGCTCCGGGCGCCGCGAGGCCTCCGCGATCCGCGCGATGGGGATGGTGGAGGTGTTGGACGCGAAGATGGTCCGCTCGGCGGCCGCCGCTTCCACCTCGCGCAGCACCTGCTGCTTCACGGTCAGCTCCTCGAACACCGCCTCGATCACGAGATCGGCGCGCTTGAAGCCGGTGAACGCGGCGTCGCCCGAGACCAGCGCGGTGAGCCGCGCGTGCTCGAAGCGGGTGATCCGGCGGCGCGCGAGCCGTTCGTCCAGTATCTGGCGGGCGGCGGCGATGCCCTTGCCCACGCGCGGCAGGTCGGCGTCCTTCATCCGGACGTCCACGCCCGCTTGCGCCACCGCGGTGCCGGCGATCCCCGCGCCCATGAACCCCGCGCCGACCACGCCCAGCCGCTTCACTTCCGCCGCGGGCGGCGGGTTCGCGATCCCGAAGTCCTTCTTGATGGCGGTAGTCGCGAAGAAGAGCTGGACCAGCTTGCGCGAGACGTCGGTGACGGCGAGGCGGCCGAACTCGCGGGCCTCGAAACGGAGTCCTTCCTGCATCCCGCGGGAGAGTCCGTGCGCGATGACCTCGAGAGCGGCGAGGGGCGCGGGGTAATTGCCGCCGGTCTTCGCGAGCGTCTGTTTCCGCGCCATCCGGAAGACGAGGGCGCGCCCCAGCGGATTCCCGTCGAGGAGCCAGCCGGCGAAGCCGCCGCGGCGGCGGCGCCGGGGCCGCCACCCGCCGGCGAGACGCCGCGCGGCGGCGAGCGTCACGTCCTTCAGAATCGCCCGCGGAACGAGCTCATCCACGATCCCCAGACGGAACGCCTTCTGCGCGCGCTCGGCCTTGCCGGCGAGAATCATGTCCAGCGCCGCGCGCGCGCCGATGAGCCGCGGCAGGCGCTGGCACCCGCCGGCGCCGGGCAGGATGCCGAGCTGGATTTCGGGGAGGCCGATCTGGGTCTTCGGGTGATCGCTCGCCACCCGGTAACTCGCGGCGAGGGCGAACTCGAGCCCGCCGCCCAGACAGGCGCCGTGAATCCCGACCGCGAGCGGCTTGGGGAAGCGCGCCACCCTCTCGAGCAGGGCCTGGCCATCGGCCGAGAGCCGCTCCGCCTCGGCCGCGGTGGTGAGCTGGACGAACTCCTGAATGTCGGCGCCGGCGATGAAGTTGTCGGACTTCCCCGAAAACACCGCGACCGCCTTCACCCCGTCGGCGCCGGCGAGGGCCTCGAGGGTGGCGATCATGTCCTTCTTGACCGCGCTCGAGATCTTGTTGACGGGCTCGCCCTGAAGGTCGAGCGTCACCACCGCGATGCCGTCCGCGATCTCCCAGGAAAACGCGCCGCGCGAGGGCATCAGCGACGCTCCAGAACCATGGCCAGCGCCATCCCGCCCTGCGCGCAGATCGAGATCAGGCCCAGCTCCACGTTGCGCCGCTTCATTTCATTGGCGAGGGTCGTGACCAGGCGGCCCCCGGTGGCGCCGAAGGGGTGCCCGATCGCGATCGAGCCGCCCATCACGTTGATGATGTCCTCGTTGATCTCCCAGCCCTTGGCCTTGAAGCCCTGCAGGTTGGACAGCACCTGAGCCGCGAAAGCCTCGTGGATTTCGATCAAGCCGAGGTCCTTCCAGGCGGCGCCGGCGCGCTCCAGGGCCTTGGGCACCGCCCAGACCGGGCCCTGCAGGAGCTGCCAGCCGGGGTCCACCGCGGCGACCGCGTAGCTGCGGACGAAGGCGAGCGGCTCGTAGCCAAGAGCGCGGGCCGCGTCCTCGCTCATGAGGAGCACGGCGGACGCCCCGTCCGTGAGGGGCGACGAGTTGGCGGCGGTGATCGTGCCGTAGCGCCGGTCGAACACCGGCTTGAGCTTCGCCATCTGCTCGAGCGACGCGTCGGCACGGACGCCGTTGTCCTGGGTCACCGCCGGCTGGTCGGCGCGGGTGGGGAACCAGGGGACGATCTCGGCGGTGAGGCGGCCGTCCTTGGTGCCCGCCGCCGCGCGCTGGTGCGAGATCAGGGCCCAGCGATCCTGCGCCTCCCGGCCGATCCCGTTCTCCTTCGCCATTTTCTCGGCCGACTGTCCCATGGACTCGCCGGTGGAGGGCTCGGCGATCGCCGGCGCCACCGGAGCGAGATCCCGGGGGCGGATCCGGGAGAAGCTCTTGAGGCGCGCGCCCAGGGTCTTGGCCTTGCTCGCTTCGACGAGAATGTCCGCGAGGCGGCGCGAGGCGAGAATGGGGATGTCGGAGAGCGACTCCACGCCCCCCGCGAGAATCACGTCGGCGTGGCCCAGCGCGATCTGGTCGGCGGCGTTGCTGACGGCTTGTCCCGCGGAGGCGCAGGCCCGGTTCAACGAGTAGGCGGGGACTTCTTTCGGGAGCTGGGGGAGGAGACTCACCTCGCGCGCGACGTTGGGCACGAGCGGCGAGGCCACCACCTGCCCGAAGATCACCTCGTTGACGACGGTGGGATCGAGATTGGTGCGCTCGATCAGCTCGCGCGCGGCGTGGCGCGCGAGGTCCACCGCCCGCACGTCCTTGAGCACGGTTCCCGATTTGCAGAACGGCGTGCGGCAACCGGCCACGATGGCCACGCGCCGCCCGTTCGAGTTCGGCATTACATTCTCCTTCGCGCGCGGGCTGGAGCCCGCGCAGCCCGAAACCTACCACGTGGCCCGCCCGCGAGCCAAGACGGAGGCGCCGCACACGGACGGTCAACTCTCGCAGGCGACGCGCACTGCCGCGCTCGATTCGCTGGCGCGCGATCCGGTGGATCTCCTGGTGATCGGCGGCGGCATCACCGGGGCCGCCGTCGCGCGCGACGCCGCGCTCCGCGGGATCCGGACCGCGCTCGTGGACAAGGGAGACTTCGCCGGCGCCACCAGCTCGCATTCCCCCCGCCTGATTCACGGAGGACTGCGCTACCTCGAGCACGCCGACTTCGGCCTGGTGTTCGAGGCGAGCCGCGAGCGGCGCACCCTGCTCCGCATCGCGCCGCATCTGGTCCGCCCGCTCCCGTTCCTCTTCCCCGCCTATCGCGGCGCCCGGGTGCCCGCGTGGCAGATTCACGCCGCGCTCTGGCTCTACGACGCGCTCTCGGTGTTCCGGAACGTGCACGCGCACCGCTGGTTCGGGCGGCGGCACACGCTGCGCGAAGAACCGAACCTGCGGGAGCGCGGGCTGCGCGGGGCCGGGCTCTACTACGACGCCCAGACCGACGACGCCCGGCTCGCCATCGCCACCATTCGGAGCGCCGCGCAGGCGGGCGCGCTGGTGGCGAACTACGCCACGGCGACCGCGCTGCTGAAGCCCGACGGCCGGGTGCGCGGCGCCACCGTACGGGACGAGCTTTCCGGCCGCACCTTGCACGCGCAGGCGCTCACCGTGGTGAACGCCGCCGGGCCTTGGGTGGACGACATCCGGGGACGGGACGAGAAGGGCGCGGCGCCGCTGCTCAAGCTGTCGAAGGGCGTGCACGTGATCGTGCCCCGGGCGCGCATCGGAAACGCGCACGCCGTCACCCTGCTCTCGCCGCTCGACGGCCGGGTGATGTTCGTGCTGCCCTGGGGCGATCTCAGCTACATCGGCACCACCGAGACCGAGGACCCGGTTTCCCCCGACGCCGTGCGCGCCACGGGCGACGACGTGGTCTACCTCCTGCGCTCGGCCAACTGGTTCTTCCCCCAGGCCCACCTCGCCCCCAAGGACGTGATCGCGACCTGGGCCGGCCTCCGGCCCCTGCTCGCGCCGCCCCGCGACGTCGCCGCCACCGCCGTGTCGCGCGAGCATCGCGTCGTCGAGAGCGCCAACGGGCTGATCACCATCGCCGGCGGCAAGCTCACCACCCATCGGGTGATGGGCCGCGACGTGGCGGACCGGGTCGCGGCGCGGCTCGCCGATCTCGACGGCCGGCCGCGGGCCCCGCGCCCCGCCACCGATCGCCTCCCCCTCCCCGGCGGAGAGACCGCGGACCTCGAGGTGCTGGTGGACGCCGCCCGCGCCCGCGGCGTCTCCGAGGCCACCGCCCGGCACCTGGTCGGCGCGTATGGCAGCGAGTCCGCCGCGGTGTTGAACCTGGTGGACCGGGATCGCGCGCTGGCCGCGCCGATCGTGGGGGGGCGGCCCGAGATCTGGGCCGAGGTGACTCAGGCGGTGGAGCGCGAGCTGGCGGTGCGGCTCACCGACGTGCTGATCCGGCGGACCCATCTCTTCTACGACGATCCGGGCCGCGCCACGTCCATCGCCGCGGCGGTGGCGCGGCGGATGCGCGAGCTCCTGGGCTGGGACGCGGCGCGCGAGGAGGTGGAGGTGGGCGGCTATCTCTCCGAGGTGAAACGGTCGCGCGCCTTCCTCAAGGAAGTCCCGCGCGCGAGCCGCGTCATCGAGTGAGCTAGGGCCGGGTCGGCGGTCGAGGCGCGCGCAGGTGCACCCGCGCCGCGCGGCGCGGCCCTCCGCCGTCTTCCTGGGGCGCGTTCAGCACCGCGTCTTCCGCCCGCAGGTCGTCGATCTGCGACAGCGCCCACACCGCGGCGCGGCGCACCTCGCCTGACGGGTCGCCCATCGCGTCCTTCAGCGCGTCGATGGCCTTCACGCTCTGGATCTCTCCCAGCGCCCACGCCGCCGCCACCTGCACGTCCCGGGCCGTGTCCTTGAGCGCCGGCGTGATCCACGGCACCGAGTTCACGTCCTGGATCTCGCCCAGCGACCAGGCCGCCGTCTCGCGCACCCCGGGGTCGGGATCCTTGAGCGCGGCGCCCAGCGCGGGCACCGCCGTGGCGCTCTGGATTTCACCGAGCGCCCAGGCGGCGCTGCGACGCACGTCCGCCGCCGGGTCCTTCAGCGCCGCGCCGAGGGAAGTCACCGCGCCGGCCGCCTGGATCTCGCCCAGCGCGTGCGCCGCGAGCGACCGGGTCTCCGCGTCCGCATCCTTCAGCGCCGGCGTGAGCGCCGACACGCTGGACTGGAGCTGCAGCTGGCCCAGCGCCCATACCGCGTTGGCGCGCACCTCGGGAGCGGGATCGGAGACGGCCCGCTGGAGCGCTCCCGCGGCCCGCCCGTCGCCCAGCTGTCCCGCGCCCCAGGCGGCCATGGCGCGAACGTCGCTGTCGGCGTCCGCCAGCGCGGTCCCGATGGCGGGCTCGGCGGTCGAGTCCGACAGTTCGGCGAGCGCCCACACCGCCACCCGCCGCACTCCGGCCGACTGATCCTTTGCCACCACTTTCAACGGATCGAGCGCGGCGGGATCCGCGAGATCTCCCAGTCCCAGCGCCGCCTCGCGCCGCACCGCGGCATCCTGGTCCTTCAGCGCGCCGATGAGCAGGGTGAGCGCGTGCGGGTCCCCCTGCTCGGCGAGACCGAGCGCTCCCGTCGCGCGGATCCCGGTGTCCGGGTCCCGCAGCATTCCCGCGAACAGGTTGAACGTCGCCTTCGAGCCGTCCTCGGCGAGCGCCCGCGCGGCGATGCGCCGCACGCAGGCGCTCGGCGCGCGCACGAAGCCCGCGTAGGCCGCGAGAAGCGAGGGATCGTTGCGGTCGCTCCGGTCCCAGCGCCACCGGATCCGCGGCATCCGCATCCGCTCGAAGGACGCGCGCATCATCGGCATCGGCATCGGGGTCGGCATCGGGACCGGCCGCGGCGTCGGCAGGTGGTCGGGGCTGATGCGATAGTTGCCCCAGTTGTTCAGCGCCGCGCCGGCGAGCTCGCAGACCTCGGAGTCCACGGCGCCGAGCTGGGTGAGGAGCCGCGCCACCGCGGCCGAGTCGAGCCGCGCGTCGCCATCGCGGCGGATCCCGGAGGACTGGGACGCGAGACCCTGGGCCGCGGGCGAGCAGACGATGACGGCGGCGAGCGTGGCGGCGGCGCTGAGCGCGAAGCGGGGTGCGAGCGGCATGGCGACCTCGGGATGCGGGTGACCGAAGCGGGCGTACGGAGTTGGATGCCCGGGCCCCGCGAAGGGTTGCGGCGAGAACGCGCCGCCTAGAAGACGATCTGCACCCCGGTGGTGAAGACCCGGTCGGTGCGCTTGAACCCCGGCTCCGGCTGGTGATCGAAGCGCACCGCGTAGGAGGACTTGATCGCCACCTTCTTGGACAGCGGGGCCACGAGGTCGGTCTGGGAGTTGACCCGCAGGTTGGCCCCGTCGGCGAGGTCCGGCAGGATCTCGAGGGCCTGGCGCGCGAACGCCGACTGGGTGACGAGGTGCTTGTACGCCGCCGCCGCCCGTCCCGCGGCGAAGTCGCTCCGCTCCCCGCCGGTGCCGCGCTGCTGGTTGAAGGAGATCCCGGTCTCGAACACCAGCGTGTCGGCCGGCTCGGCGGCCACGAGATAGCCCAGGCCCGACGCCTCTTCGAAGTTCTGCGCGATGCCGGCGAAGCGGTTGCGTTCGAACGATCCCAGCCCGTACGCCGCCATCCGGGCCGAGAAGTGATAGTCGGCGCGGAGCCCCGCCTTGTACTGATCCGCCGAGGTGACGCCCGCGGTGCTTCCGTAGATCGTGCCCGCCGTCTGCCCGAACATCCAGTGCCCGGTCTTCAGGCCCAGGTTCTCCGCGAAGTTGAGCGTGGTGACGTCGGAGTTGCCGCCGGTCGAGAGGAAGCCCAGGTCGAACCCCAGCGAGACCGTGGTCGGCTGGGCGAACGCGAACGGCAGGGGCGGCGGCGGCGGTGGGGGCGGCTGATCCTGGGCCCGGAGCGGCGCCGCGGCCAGGAGCGTCGCGAGCGCGGCCGGCGCCCGCCAGGAGCGGCTCAACGCCACCCCCGGAGCGAGCGCACGAAGTCGTGCAGGACCAGGAATTTCTCGAACACCACCACGCCCTTTCTCTTGCGTCCGAATTCGGAGAACAACTCCCGCAGCCGTCCCCGGCGCATCACGTAGAACCGGAAGGTCTCCGCGAAATCCTCCTGCGGATGGGTCGCGGCGTAGGCGCTCACGTAATCCACCAGGGTGGTGGCGACGCGCCGCCGCTCGAAATCCACCCAGTGCTCGTCCGCCACCCGGTACGCCTTGCGCACCTCGCCGAACGCGCGGCGGAAACGCCCGCTCGTGGTCCAGCTCCAGTGGTGATACAGGAACGAGTGACCCAGCTCGTGCAGGATCAGCCCGGTCAGCATGTTCCACGAAATTTCGTCTCGCCGCCGCTTCCCGGTCACGTAGCGCCGGTCGATCTCGATCACCTTCGGCCCGTCGGGGTCGACGCCGGAGACGCCCGGGCGCAGCAGCACCCGGTAATCCCAGTCCCGGATCTGCGAGACGATGAGCAGGCGCCGCGCGCGCCGCAGCGCCCGGGGAATCAGATCCCGCCCGGTGGCGTCCTCGCCGCACCAGGGACAGGTGTCCATCCAGTCGTCCACCCCCTTGTCGCAGTGGGGACAGACGTTCTGCAGGTGCTCGTAGCGCCACCCCTGGGGCCGCCCGCACCAGGGACAGTAGGCCATCGGATACATCACGCCGCCGCCGCACCCCCAGTCGCAGCGCGCGTGATACTTGAATCCCTTCGGCGCCTTGAGCGGTTCGGGACTCGAGTCCTGATCCGCGATGTCCCGGCCGCACCAGGGGCAGAACGAGAAACTGTCGGAGACGATCCACCCGCAGTACCGGCACTCGGCGCCGGTCTCGCGCTCCCGGTCCCGCCACTCCAGCCGGCGCGCGCAGTTGGCGCAGTACGCCCAGAAGCGCTCCACCTCGGCCTTGCAGGAGGGACAGCGCAGCTCGGGTTTGGGAAACTCGCGGTGGCGCCGCCGCGTCATCCGCGCCTCACTTGCCCGCTCTCTTCATGTCCCGTGCCACCGTTCGGAGCGCCACCAGGAGGACCAAACCGCCCACCAGACCCACCGCGGGCAGGAGCAGCACGGCGGCGCCGATGCCGGCTCGGTCGGAAAGATAGCCGACCAGGGGAGGGGCGATGGCGTCCCCGGCGAGATGGGAGAACAGCACGAAGGCGCCCAGCACCGAGGCCCGCACCGCCGAGGGCACCACGTCCAGGATCAGCGCCGGCAGAGGGCCGTTGTACCACATATAGAAGAAGAAGGTGCCGAAGAGCAGCGGGGCGAAGGTGTGGATGGATCGCACCAGGAGCAGCGCCACGCACACCGGCGCCCCCAGCACGAACCCGCTCCCCGCGGCGATCACCCGGCCCCCCTTCCAGCGCGCGCTCAGCAGGTCCCCCAGCAGTCCGCCGGCGAGGACGCCGAGCACGCCGCCCGCGAGCGCGAGGATCGCGAACTGGCGCCCCACCTCCGCGACCGACATGCCGTGCACCCGCTCCATGAACGACGGCGCCCAGACCACGAGGCCGTTCACGGCGAAGGTCACCATCGCCCCGCCCACGAACACCCACACCAGGGTCGGCGTGGCGAGCACGGTGGCGGCGGCTTCCTGAAAATCCCCCAGCGCCGTCGCGGCGACCTCGGTGGCCTGGGTGGTGCGCCTCACCGCGAGCGGGATCAGGCGCAGCACCACCCATCCGATGCCGATCACCGCGAAGGTCGCGAAGATCGCGGTCGCGCTCTCGGACACGCTGCCTTCCGCCAGGATGAGCGCGCCGCTCACCAGCGCGCCGAGCAGGGTGACCGCGACTCCGGGCGCGGCGTAGTGCAGGGCGCTCCTCGCGCCATGCGAGACCGATCGCAGGAGGGACCCGAGGAGGGGCGCCGGGGCGCGGTGGTGCGGCTCCCGGAGCCGCGACGCGAGCAGGGCGAGGAGGAAGGCGGGGAGCCCGATGACCACGAACGCCGTGCGCCACCCGTAGCGCAGCGCCAGCTCGCCGCCGGCCCAGATCCCCAGCACTCCGCCGCACGCCATCCCCACCGAGTACACGCCGATGGCGAGCGCGCGCCGCGGGCCCGGGAAATACTCCGCGATGAGGGCTTGCGCCGCCGGACTGTAGCCCGCCTCGCCCACGCCCACCATCGAGCGGCAGAGAAAGAGCTGCCAGTAGCGCCGCACCACGCCGCCCAGCGTCGTGAAAGTCCCCCACACCGCCACCGCGAAGCCGATCACGCTGCGGCGCGACTTGAGGTCGCCCACCACGCCCAGCGGCAGGGCGGCGAACGAGAGCACGATCACATAGGCGGAGCCGAGCCAGCCCAGCTGCTGGTCGGAGAGGGACATCTCGCGCTTGATGGGCTCGAACAGCGCGTAGACGACGTTGCGGTCGGTCCAGTTGAGCAGATTGATCAGCGTGAGCAGGCCGAGGGCGTAGAGCGCGTATCCGCCCGGCGCCGCCGGCCGCGACTTCCGGTGGCTCCCCCGCTCAGCTCCGGCGGGCGGCAGTGGCGGCCTCGGCGCGCGCGTCCCGTTCCTTCCGCGCGTCGGTGTATGCGCTGGTCAGCTTCCGCATCAACTCGGCCCGCCGGTCGTAGAGGCGCTTGAGCTTCCGCGGCTCCCGCTTGGCGAGGGCGTACGCGGCCACCAGCGGGAACGCGACCGTGTTGTCGAGATAGCAGACCACCGTGCCCGGCAGCTGGTCGGGGTCCACCTTGCCCCAGCTCACCGCCTCCGCCGGCGTCGCGCCGGAGAGCCCGCCGGTGTCGGGGCGCGCGTCGGTGATCTGCAGGTAGTAATCGTGCCCCTTCTCGCTGATCCCCAGCACCTCCTGGATCTGGGGCTCGGTCTGCAGCACGAAGTTCTTCGGGCTGCCGCCGCCGATGATCAGGATCCCGCTCTTGCCGCCGCCCGCCTTGGCGTCGAACACGATCGCGGCGGTCTCGTTCACGTCCGCGCTCACGTCGAAGCGCAGCTTGCTGCCGGCCAGCGCCTGCTCCGCCACGTTCATCCCGATCGAGGAGTCCCCGGGGGACGAGGTGTAGATGGGCACGCCCAGCGCGTGCGCGGCGCCCAGGAGCGACCGGCGGGAGAGGCCCAGCGCCTTTTCGCGCTCCAGGATGTAGCCGCCCAGGAGATAGTGATACTCGGCGGTGCTCATCGGCCGCTGGAACTCGGGGCGCGCCGAGACCTCGCGGACGTAGGCGTCGGTCGAGAGCAGGACCGTGTAGTCGAAGAAAATGTCGTAGATCCGGACCACGCCCTGGTCGCGCAGCTCCACGTCGTCCACGAAGGGCGTGCCCTTGTGCATCGCGAGGCCCAGCCCGAAGTGCGCGTCGTGGTAGAGGTTGGCGCCGGTGGAGACGATCCAGTCGATGAACCCGGCCTCCATCAGCGGGATGATCGTGGACATGCCGAGTCCCGCCGGCGTCATCGCCCCGGTGAGACTCATCCCCACCGTGGCGTCCGTCGCGAGCATCCGCTCGGTGAAGAGCCGGCACCCCTCGGCCAGGCGCCCCGCGTTGTACGCGAGGAACGCGTTTTCCACCAGCTCCGGTATCGTTTCCTTGCCGGTGATCGCCCGCGGGTTGATGCGGGTCCCGCGCAGGTAATCGGTCCGCTTGGGCATCGCGTCAGACCCCCGGCGCGCGCTGGACGGTGGACCGGCGCGTCTCCCGCGCCTTGGTGATCAGGCGGAGGGCCTCCTGCGGGCTGTCGGTCACGTGAAAGAGCTCCAGATCGGTGGTGTCGATTTTTCCCTCCCCGGCGACGCGCTCCCGGAGCCACTCCGCGAGCCCGCCCCAGTACCCCTTCCCGAAGAGCACCACCGGGAAATGCTTCACCTTCCCGGTTTGGATGAGGGTCAGGGCCTCGAACAATTCATCCATCGTCCCGAAGCCGCCGGGGAAGACCACGAACGCGGTCGAGTACTTCACGAACATCGTCTTGCGCACGAAGAAGTACCGGAAGTTGATCGCCCGCTCCACGTACGGGTTGGTGCCCTGCTCGAAGGGCAGTTCGATGTTGCACCCGATGGAAAGCCCGTTCCCCTCCTGCGCGCCGCGGTTCGCCGCTTCCATGATCCCCGGGCCGCCGCCGGTGATGACCGGAAATCCCTCGCGCGCCAGCAGCCGCGCGGTTTCGATGGCGCGCTCGTAGTAGGGATCGTCGGCCGCCGTACGGGCCGAGCCGAAGATCGTCACCGCGTGCTCGATGTCGGAGAGGGTGTCGAAGCCCTCGACGAACTCCCCCATGATCCGCAGCACCCGCCAGGGGTCGGTGCTGGTGAACGCCGCCCGCTCGGCTTGCGGGCGGTGGGTGAGGAGTCGTTCGTCTTCAGTGACGGAGGTGTGCTGCGAGCCGCTCGAGCGCTGCGACATGGTCGTCCTGGAGGTTATAGAAGAAAGGAGAAAGGCGGACGTGGCCGGGGCGCGCGTCCGCGATGATCCCGCCCTCGGCGAGATGCCTGACCGCGGCCCCCGGGTCGGGCGCGGGCACCATCACGATCGCCGAGCGGGTCTCGGGCTGGGGGGACACCTTGGGCGCGAGGCCCGCGAGCGTGGCGCGCCGCACCAGATCCTCGGTCAGCCCGGCCACCACCCCGCGGATCGCGGGCACGCCGATCTCCTCGATGTACTCGAGGCCGCCGAGTTGCGCGTGGACCGCGGCGAGCGAGGGGGTGCCCAGCTCGAAGCGCCGCGCGTCGTCGTGCAGCTCGAGCGCGCGGGGATCGAACGCGAACTGCTCCCGGTGCGCGAACCACCCCGCGATGGTGGGCTCGAGCCGCGGCGCGAGCTCGCGCCGCACGTACAGAAACACGATCCCGGTCCCGCCCAGGAGCCATTTGAGCCCGCCCGCGGTGAGGAAGTCGGCGCCGGCGGCGTGCACGTCGAGCGGCACCTGGCCCACCGACTGATAGGCGTCGATCAGGCAGAGCGCGCCCTTGGCGTGCGCCGCGTCCGCCACCGCCTTGAGATCCTGGATCGCGCCGCTCGTGAAGTAGACATGCGACGTCGCGACCAGGGCGGTCCGCTCGTCCACCGCGCGGGCGATCGCCTCGACCGGCACGCTGATCTGGTCCGGACTCTCCACCACCACCACCTCGACGCCGCTCCGCCGGCGCGCCAGCCACTGATACGCGACGGTGGGAAAGTCGAGGGAGGTGACGACCACCTTGGGGCGCTTGGCGTAATCGAGCGCCGACGCCACCGCGCTCACCGCCACCGAAATGCTGGGCGCCAGCGCGATCTCTTCCGGCGCGGCTCCGATCACTTTGCCGTAGCGGGCGCGAAGGTCGCCCAGCGCCGCCCACCAGACGTCGTACCACGCCGACGCGCCGCGGGCCTGCCAGACGTCGAGAAACTCGGTCACCTTGCGCCGGGTGCGGTCTCCCAGCGCGCCGAGGGAGCAGGTATTGAGGTAGATCTTGTCCCGGAAAATCGGGAACTCGTGCCGGTAGCGGGCGAGAGCGTGGGGATGGGCCTCGCGGCGCGCCGCGACACCGCTTGCGGGCGTCATAGCGGGTCAATATACAGAAGGAATGCAGACTCCCGCGAGTTGGACGGCCTTCTACGCCCGCCTCACGTTGCGGGCCGCGGTCAACCCGCGGCTCGCGCTCGACCTCCTGCGGCTGGCGTGGAGCTTCCGCTCGCGGGACTGGTATCGCCGCGCGCCTTTCCTGCCGCTGCCGCCCCGCGAGTACCTGCGCTGGCGCATGTTCACCGCCTACGGCGACGAGAACGCCGTTCCTCCGGTGGACGACGTCGTCAACTTCGCGCGCTGGCGGCGGGAAACGATGGGGCTGTGAACGAAGCCGGCGTCAAACAGCGCGCGGCGCGGCTCGGCTTCGACGCGGTCGGCATCACCACCCTCGAGCCCAACGCGCACGCGGCCTTTCTCGATCGCTGGCTCGCCGACGGATTCGCCGGCACCATGACCTACCTCCACCGGCAGGCCGGGAAGCGCAAGGATCCCCGGCGCATCATGCCGGAAGCGCGCGTCGCGGTCGTCACCCTCTCGAACTATTTCCACGGCTCGCCTGACCCCGGCGCGACACCCCGCGGCGCGCCGGGCCCCCGGATCGCTCAATACGCCTGGGGCGCGGACTACCATCGCGTCCTCGGCCGCCGTCTCGCGAAACTCGGCGCCGCCATCCGCGAGATCTTCCCCGGCGCACGGACCCGCGCCTACGTGGACGCGGGGCCGGTGCCCGAGCGCGAGCTCGCCCAGCGCGCCGGGCTCGGGTGGGTGGGGAAGAACATGATGCTGATCTCGCCCGCCATCGGCTCGTTCACGTTCATCGGGGTCATTCTCACCGACGCCGCGCTCGAGCCCGATCCGCCGTTCGACGCCGACCGCTGCGGGACCTGCAGACGCTGCCTCGACGCCTGTCCCACCGGAGCCTTCGTCGCGCCGGGCCGGATGGACGCGCGGCGCTGCATTTCCTATCTCACCATCGAGCATCAGGGCGACTTCGATCGCGAACAGCGCGCGATGGTGGGGGACTGGCTCTTCGGCTGCGACGTGTGCCAGGACGTGTGCCCGTGGAACGTGAGCTTCGCCCGGGAGACTCAAGACGCGGAATTGGCTCCGCGGGAAGACGTGGTCGCGCCCGACCTGGCGGCCCTCGCCGCGGCGGACCCGGAAACGTTCGAGCGGCGCTGGGGCGACACGCCCTTCGAGCGTCCCGGTGTGGAGGGCATGCGCCGCAACATCGCCGCGCGCCGCGCGCCGGGCGGCGGCTAGGCGCCGGCGCGCTCCAGCACGATCAGCGGCAGCTCCGGCGGGTTCCCCCACCGCGCCGCGATGGCGCTGCTTCCCACGCCCGCCGACACGTAGAGCGCCGTTCCGCCCACCCGCTTCTCGCCGTGCAGGTACCGCCGCCCGAATTGCGACGGCACCGTCAACGGGCCGAAGAATGGAAAATGGATCTGACCGTTGTGGGTGTGACCGGACAGCATCACGTCCACGCGCAGACCCTGCGGCAGATACTCGATCAGGTCGGGATTGTGGGAGACCAGCACGCGAGGCACGTCCCGCGAAACGCCTGCGAGCGCGCGCTCCGGCAGCACCGCGCCGTGGGTGAAGTCGTCCACGCCGGCGATCGCGAGGCGCGCCCCGCCGCGCGCGATGACGAGGTGGTCGTTGCAGAGCAGTCGAATCCCCGCCCGCCGCAGCGTCTCGCCGACCAGATCGGTGCCCACCCAATGATCGTGGTTCCCGAACACGCCGACCACTCCGTCCCGGGCCCGGAAGGTCGCGAGCACGCGGTCCAGCCCGTCCAGCTCCCGCCGGTGATGGCTTACGAAATCGCCGCCCAGCACGATCAGATCGGGCCGCAGCTCTCCCGCCCGCGCCGCCACCCGCTCGATCCAGGCGGACGGCACCACCGGCCCGTGATGCAGGTCGGTCACGAGGCCGATGCGGTAGCCGGACAGCTCGGGCGCCAGATCGCGCACCGGCAGGCGGACTTCCGGGGTCAGCAGCGGTCCGCGGCGGGTTCCCGCGAGCGGCCCGCAGATGCCCTCCAGCACCAGGCCGAACGGGATCTTGAGCCGCCGGGCCCAGATCGGCGGCCGGGGCACCGCACTCGGCGGGTAGCGTCCGGGATGGAAGATGGGACCGATCACCGCGCGCCCTCGATGCTCCGGGTGTCGCCGTGCGCGAGCAGCCAGAAGCGCGCCGCCGGAAGGGACGCGGCGGTCCACGCGGCCGACGCCCGCCGCGGCGGCTCGTCCAGCGGCTCGTCCGTGAGCTTGAAGGTCCCCCAGTGCATGGGGACCATCGCCGGCGCGGCGCCGTCTCCGGCGAGGTCGGTCACCGCGCGGACCGCTTCCTCCGGATCCATGTGCACCGGCCGCATGAACCAGCGCGGGTCGTAGGCCCCGATCGGCACGAGGGCCAGGTCGAAGGGGCCGAGCCGGCGTCCGATCTCCGGGAACTCCGGGTGGTAGCCCGTGTCTCCCGCGAAAAAGATGCGCCGCGACGGGGCGGCGATACTCCAGCCGCACCACAAGGTGCGGTCGCGGTCGAAGGGCGAGCGGGCGCTGAAGTGCTGGGCCGGCGTCGCCGTCAAGGCGAGCCCCCCGATCCGCGCCGCGCTCCACCAGTCGAGCTCGCGCGCCCGCGTCCCGTGCCGCGCCAGCCAGCGCTCGAGGCCGAGCGGCGCGAGCCATTGCGCGTCGGGGTGCTCCGCCGCCAGGCGTCGCACCGTCCCGGCGTCCAGGTGGTCGTAGTGATTGTGGGACTGCAGCACGATGTCGATCGGCGGGAGATCTTCGAACGCGATCCCCGGCGGCACCACCCGCCGCGGCCCGGCGAACTGCACCGGGCCCGCCCGCTCGCTCCACATCGGATCGGTGAGAATGTTGAGCCCGCCGGCCTGCAGCAGGAAGGTCGCGTGTCCCACCCAGGTCACCGTCACCCGCTCCGCGGCGGCGCGGGGCCGCGCGAACGCCGGCGCGGCGCGGGAGAAGACCGATGGGTCGGGATCGGGGCGCAGGGGCACCGTGGCGCGATCGAAAAGCCGCCACTTGATGAAAGCCGCGAATCCGTGGAGTTGTCCGTTCCCCCACGGATTCCGGAATCCGCCGTTCGGGCGGTGATGGGCTGGCAGGGCGCTCGACATCAGTCGCCGGAAAGCTAGCCACCCCTTCCCCGGTCTCGCAGCGACCTGGCGCACAAACGGCGGCCCGGAGGCCGCCGTTCGTGCATCGGTAGCCCTCGGAACTAACGCACCGTCACCGTCGCCTGCCCCACTTTGCCTTCGGAGATCGCGGTCAGGGTCACCACCCCCGGCTTGAGGGGGCTCACGTACACGTCGAAGTACGTGGCGTTGGTGCCGACGATCCGCAGCACCGTCGTGTCCGAGCTCGACCAGGAGACGGCGCGGTTGGTCAACTGCTGGCCGAGAGAGTCGCGGAGGGTCGCCTGGAACGCGGTGGGCGCGGTATCCGCCACCGCGAGGGTATCGCTGGCGGGCGACACCGCCACGCTGGCGACCGGGTTGGTGTTCTGGCTGACCACCTGCACCGCGCGCGACGCCGAGAACCCGCCGCTCGTCGCGGTCACGAACACCCAGCCCGACTGCGCTCCCGTGAAGAACGCCAGGCCGACCGAGTCCAGCGTCGCCGTGGAATCGAGGGTGAGAACCGGGGCGGTCGTGTCCGCGGCCAGCGTGTCGACGATCGTCCACGTGACGGCGGGCGACGTCACCGCGTGCCCGCTGGAATCGTGGACCACGGCGCTGAGGGTGAGGTGCCCGCCCACGCCCACGCTCGACGGGCCCGAGATGAAGACCGAGCCCGACGTCCCCGAAGTGTCTCGGACCAGCTCCGCCGAGAGCGACGTCGTCCCGCCCTTTACGACCACCACGCCGGTGTCCGTGACCGGCGGGAGCGCCGGGATGATCGGCTCCGCGAACTCCACGATGTAGGTCGCGGGCCGCAGGTAGGCGATGCGGTAGTGTCCCGCGCCGTCGGTGTGCCCGGTGGCGGCGATGGACCAGGTCGCGATGCCCGCGGCCGGGTTCCCCGAGTACACCGTGACCCCCACGTTGCGCAGCGGCTGCGCCGGTCCGTACAGGTCGGAGGTGACGGTGCCCTCGAGCGCGCCGGTCGCCGCCGCGTTCACCGCGCGGATCCAGGGAATCAGCACGAATTCCTTGGTGCCGAAATAGTTGTAGAGGAAGCTGCGCCCTACGTCGAAGTCGATCACGATGTCGGCGCCGTCCTGCGGCACCGAGACCGGCGATTCCACCAGGGCGTAGAGCGTGACCTTGCTCGATCCGAAGTTCTGCCAGTCGACCGGCATCGACGCCCCGCCGGACCAGAGGATCGAAGACGAGTCCACGTCCAGCACCACGCGAATCGCGCGGTACTCCCCAGCCGAGAGCTCGCCCGAACCGACCAGCGCCGTGTCGCCCTGCTGCAGCGTCAGCAGATCGAAAACTTTGTGCGGCTCCGCCACCGTCACCCACCCGCTGTCCTGCACCGTGGTGTCGGGATTGGTCGTCGCGTCGACGCGCACCACGTACACGTTCACGTGAGCCACCGAGTCGAACGGGAACGGATCGTCGGTGAGGAGCACCCGCGCCATGGGCTTCCCGCCCTTGGGGCCGGTGGAGTCGTCCTTGTAGCAGGACCCCGCGAGTCCGGCGAGCGCGAGCGCCGCCAGCGAATTCCAGATGAGTCTCGACCGCATGCCTGAAGCTCCGGAGGCTGTAGGTGAGTGCGTTGACGGCTCCCGTCCCGATACCCTGCCGCCGGGCCGGGGGTCACAAAGTGGCGCCGCCGGCGGTATTGTGACGGGAACGAGGAAGCTTGGGTATCCACCACGTGGGGGCGAGCGACGGGGACTTGGTCCGTCGGGTGAAGGCCGGCGACGCGCGCGCGTACGCCGACCTCGTCGCCCGTTACCGCCCCCGGCTGGCGCGTTACGCGACCCGCATGCTCGGCAATCGCGAAGACGCGGAGGAAGCTTTGCAGGACGCGTTCGTCCGCGGGTATCGCTCGCTCGCGCGTTGCGACGATCCCGAGGGGTTCGGTCCCTGGCTCTTCGGGATTCTGGTGAACCGGTGCCGAACCCGGGGCGCCCAGTCGGCGCGGCGCGAGCGGCTGCTCGTTCACGACGACGCGGCCCTCGCCAGCGTCCCCTCGGCGGAGCCGCCCGGAGACGATGAGTGGCACGAGGCGGTCGGACGCGCTCTGGCCCGCCTCGAGCCGCACTATCGCGAGGCGTTCGTGCTGAAGTACGTGGAAGACCTGAGCTATGAGGAGATGGCGCGGCTGACCGGCGCCGGTGTGTCGGCGCTGAAGATGCGGGTCAAGCGGGCCTGCGAGCGGCTGCGCGGAATGCTGGAGGAGGTGCAGCGTGTCTGAGCACGATCGGGATCTTCCGGATCTGATCGACCGCGTGGCGCGGACCCTGCGGGAGCCCGTCGCCACCGATGGCGCGCTCGACGCGCGGATCATGGCGCGGGTCCTCGCCGCGCCGGCGCCGGCCGCGGGGGGTGCCTGGTGGCGCTGGCTTCGCCGGCCCGCCCTCTCCCCGCTCGGCGCCATCGGGCTGGCCGCGATACTGGCCGGAGTCCTGCTGGCTCCCCGCGTCCGGAGGACGCCCGCCGCGCGCCCCACGCTCTCCGAGGTGCAGTTCGTCTTCGTCGCGCCCCGGGCCTCGTCGGTTTCAGTGGTGGGAGACTTCAACGACTGGAACCTCGCCGCGACACCGCTCGCGAGAGCCGGCGCGGCCGGTGTCTGGTCCGTGTCGGTGCCCCTCGAGCCGGGACGCTACACCTACGCGTTCGTCGTGGACGGCCGGCGCTGGGCCGCCGACCCCGACGCGCCCCGCGCCGCTGGCGACGACTTCGGCACCCCCAACTCCGTCGTCCTCGTCCGGGGAGCTTCCTGATGGCCGGCAAACTCGCACGGCTCGCTTGGATCGCGCTCTGGCCCGTGGCGCTCGCCGCGCAGGATCCTCGACTCGGACGCGTGGACCCGTCCGTCCGCGACTCCGTCGCCGCGCTCACCGATTCGGCGCGGGTCGAGGGCCTTCCCGCCAACGCCCTGATCGAGAAGGCGCTCGAAGGCACCAGCAAACAGGCCCGTGGGCCGGTGATTCTCGCCGCGGTGCGCGCGCTCGCCGCGGAGCTGCGCTCGGCACGGAGCGCGCTCGGGTCCTCGAGCACCACGGCCGAGGTGGCCGCGGGCGCGGCGGCGCTGCACTCCGGCGCGCGCCCCACCGACCTCGCCGACCTGCGCCTCCGCCGCCCCGCGCAAAGTCTCCTGGTGCCGCTCGGTGTGCTCTCCGACCTCGTGGCCCGCGGCGTGCCCCCCGACTCCGCGAGTCACGCGGTGCTGGCCCTCGCCTCCCGCGCCGCGGACGAGGATTATCTCGCCTTCCGGCGCGAGGTCGAGCGCGACATCGCGCTCGGCGCCCCGCCTGCCGCCGCCGCCGCGGTCCGTCTCAACGCGTCGGCCCGCCAGGCTCTCACCGCGCACGGCCAGAAGCCCTGAGCCCGCGGCGCGCGTGACGCACCGCCGACGCGCCTGGGCCGCGGCAACGCTCGCGCTGGCGTGGCTCGCCACGGCGAGCGCGCTCGCCTCCCAGACGTCGGCCTCGGTGGATGCCGCGCTCTCCCGAGTCGAGTACGACCAGTTTCAGCCGTCGTGGGCCGCGTCGGTGACCCCTGCGGTCGAATACGATCGGGGCTGGACCAGCATCGCCGCGCGGGGCACGCTGCTGCGCTTCGAGAGTGGTCATCGCAGCCTGCACGGGTCGCTCGTCGCCTCCACGTTCGCGCCCCTCGCCGGGCCCGCCCGGCTGGAGTTGGGCGTGCTGGGCGGCGCCAGCCGCTATTTCGACTTCGCGAGTTTCTCGAACCTGGTGGCACGGGCCCGCGTGCACTTCCTTCGCCCCGCGCGCGGGATCTGGGTCGGCGGCAGCGGCGGACGCGCCACCTTCGGACGCCTCGGGCGCGCCGTGGCGGTCGCGGAAGCGGGGGCGTGGCTGACCCGCTCCCCCGCCTCGCTGACCATCTCGGCGACGAAAGCCTGGGTCGGCGATACGACCTATACCGACCTTGAAGGCGTCGCGCGGTATCTCGGAAACGGGGTGGAGCTCGAGGGGGTGCTGGGCGCGCGGGTCTGGAGCCGCGGCGCCGGACGCGGCGTGTACGGCGAGGCCTCGGCGACCCTGCCCCTCACCGCGCGCGTCGCCCTCGTCGCCGGAGGCGGCCGCTACCCCACCGATCCCTCCAGCGGCGGGATCGCCGGACGATACTTCTCTCTCGCCGTTCGCCTCCTCGCCGCCCCGCTGCTGCGGCGCGGGAGGGCTCCGGCCGCCAACCCCCTCTTCATCGAGGGATCCAACGCTCCGCCGGAGGATCCGGCGTCGGATGTCCCGTCCATCCAGTTCCTGCCCCAGGGTGCGGATGCGTACGTCCTGAAGGTCCGCTCGCCGGGGGCGGCGTCGGTGGAAGTGATGGGCGACTTCACCGATTGGCTCCCCGTATCCCTCCGCGCCGCGGGCGACGCCTGGCAGGCGACCTTCGCTCTCGGCCCCGGTCCCCATCGCCTCGAAATCCGGATTGACGGCGGCGTGTGGACAGCGCCTGCGGGAACCACTTGCGTCGCCGACGAGTTCGGCGGCGACGTCGGCGTGATCGTGGTGCCCTAGGAGTCGCGGAGGAGGGCTAGAGGCCGGTCGGGTGGTCGACGAAGCTCCAGGGCATCTTGAAGGTCACGCCGACGTGCTCCGCCAGCGCTCGCACCCCGAAAGTCTCCGTCGCGTAGTGCCCGCCGAACAGTACGTTGAGACCCAGCTCTTCTGCTACGAAGTAGTCGTGATGACCGACTTCCCCCGTCACCAGCGTGTCGAGACCGAGCGCCGCCGCCTGGGCGAGCATCGAGCCGCCGCTTCCGGTCACGATTCCCACCCGCTCCGCGCGACCGGGCCCGAACTCGAGGGTGCGCGTCGGCCCGCCGAGTACGCGCGAGAACTCCTCACTCACCGCCCGCCGGTCGCGCGCCAGATCGCCCCACACCCCGCACGCTTGTCCCTGCCATTCGCCGAATGGTCCGCGCACGGTGACTCCCAGCGCCCGCGCGAGCAGCGGAGCGTTCCCCACTTCCGGGTGCACGTCGAGCGGCAGGTGCGCGCTGTAGACCGCCATTCCCGATTCGATGAGCGCCGTGACGCGCGCGTGCGCCGGACCGACCAGCGGTTGCGGGTCGCCCCAGAAGAGACCGTGGTGGACGAGGAGCAAGTCGGCGCCCGCCGCGGCGGCGAGGCGGATGGACGCTCGGCAGAGATCCACCGCCCCGGCCACCCGGGTGACCGCCCGGCGGGTGTCGCCGAACTGGAGGCCGTTCATCGCGCCCGGCGCGTCTCGGACTTCGGCGACGCGAAGCAAGGCGTCGAGATGCGCGGCGACGGCGCCGACGGTCGCCGGAGGCGCGCTGGGGGATGGCGGCACTATGCAGACCTCAGGGCAACACTATCGGAGCAGTAGCGTTCATGGGAAGGCGAGATTCCCACATTTGGAATCTCATAACATGTTGTAAAACATAGGCTTGTATTATCCACATCGCCGCGCGGAGGCGTTGTGGAAATCCCGAGTGGCGTCGGCCTAGTATCCCGACCCCGCCGGGAGCTTGGGGGCCTCCCCGGTTCGAGCCGCCAGCGCGCGGTCTTCGTCGACGGCGCCGTCGCCCATCCGGACCACTCCGTTCACCTCGCCGCCCTCCTGCACCAGGAGGCGCCGCGCCGTGATGTCGCCGTGGACGACGCTCGTCGCCTGGAGTTCGGCGCGCTCCTCCACGTGAATGGACCCCCGCACTTCCCCACCGACCACCGCTTCGCGGGTATAGATGTCGCCGTCCACTTCGCCGCCCTTGGCCACCAGCACCTGGCGGCCCGCGCGAATGGTGCCGGAGACGGCGCCTTCGATCTTGACCACGCCCTCGGCGACGATGTCGCCGGTCACCCGCATTCCCGCGGCAATGATCGAGAGTCCCAGCTGGGACTCACCTCGCTGCCCCTTCTCGGTGAGGATCGCCATCGGCTAGTTCCCTTCCCTTAGAACGGTGAGAGGGTCGATGGAGCGCCCGTCCCGCCTGATCTCGAAGTGCAAGTGCGGCGCCGTCGAGCGGCCCGAGTTGCCAGACAAGGCGATGACCTGCCCCGCCGCCACGACATCACCCTCCCGAACCAGGAGGCGCGACGCGTGCCCATACATCGTCTCATAGCTTCCGGGATGTCGCAAGAGGACATACAACCCGTATTCGGGGTCGGTTCCCGCGGCCGCTACCGACCCTCCCCCGGCGGCGCGAATCGGGGTCCCTACCGGGACCGCGATGTCGATGCCGGGGTGGGATTCCGCGGGGTCGCCCGGGCGCACCTGGCCCCGGGTGACGAATCCTTCCACATCCAGGGGCCAGTGGCCTGGAACCGAGGGGCCCGTTTCGTACCGGCGCGCCGCGCCCGGCGGCGCCGCGCGGACCGTCACGGCGCGCATCAGGTCCGCGCTCGCCGCGGCGACGCTGGTACTCCCGCCGGTCTCGGTCGGCAGGGCCCGTCCCCCCAGGAGCTGGCGGAGCTCCTGGTAGTTGGCTTCCGCGCGGTTCAGCGCGGCCGCGAGCTGCTGCACCCGGCTGTTCTCGAGCTTCAGCCGCGCCACTTCGCGATCGAGCGCGGGCGCCCGCGCCGCGTTGCGGGTGATCGGCCCCGCGAACGCGAAGAACAGGACGACCATCACCGCCACCGCGGCGGCCGTCACCTGCCCCACCCGATAGAAGCGCAGGGGAAACCGGTATTGCCGCGGAGTCGGATCGCCATCGACGTGAACGACGACGGTCACGGTCCGGCCGTGCTCCTTGCTCATCCGTCGAACGGCGCCCCCAGAATCAGCTCGAGCAGGCGGGCCAGATCGTCGTTCGAGTAGAACGCGATGTGCACCTGCCCCTTCCCCTTGGCGCGCAGGGTGAGTCGCACGTCGGTTCCCAGTCGCCGCCGCAGCGCGTCCTCGACCCGGCGGACTTCGGGGGCCTGTCCCATTCCCTTCTTCAACCGCGGCCGGCGCTCCGGCGCTCGCCCGCCCCGCACCCGCTCCTCCACCTCCCGCACCGAGAGTCCTTGCGCCACCGCTTCTTGTCCCAGCGCCGTGGCCGCGCGCGGATCCTCGAGCGCGAGGAGCGCCCGCGCGTGCCCCACCGTGAGGTGACCCTCGTGGAGCATGGTCAGCACGGCCGCGGGAAGCTTGAGCAACCGCAGCGCGTTCGCGACCGTGGACCGATCGCGCCCCACCGCATCGGCGACGTCCTGCTGGGTGAGGCTGAACTCCGCCATCAAACGCTCGTAGCCGCGGGCTTCGTCCACCGGCGACAGATCGTCGCGCTGGAGGTTCTCCACCAGAGCAAGGGTGAGGACGGTGCGATCGTCCACGTCCCGCTTCACCGCGGGGATCTTCTCCCAGCCGAGGGCCTGGCAGGCGCGAAGACGGCGCTCCCCCGCGATCAGCTGGTAGTGGTCGCCGTCGGCGGGCGCGGGCCGGACCACCACCGGTTGCAGGAGGCCCGCCTGCCGGATGGACGACTTGAGCTCTTCCAGGGCGGTGGGCTCCACCTCCTGCCGCGGCTGAAACGGATTGGGGCGGATGTCCTTGATGGCGAGCTCGACCAGGCTGCCCTCGCGCTCGGCCTCTTCGCGGGTCGGCCCCAGCAGCGCTTCGAGTCCCCGGCCCAGACGGCGGCGACCAGTGGTGGTGTCCATTAGGCGGGTACCTCCGGCAACGGGATGGCGGCGGACGGAGCAGGGGAGCCCGCGCGTTCGACCCGGTGGATCAGCTCCTGCGCCACGGCCAGGTAGCTCTTGGCGCCGACCGATTGCACGTCGTACAGCGCGATCGGTTTGCCGAAGCTCGGCGCTTCCGCGAGTCGAACGTTGCGGGGAATGGTGACCTTGAACATCCGCGCGCCAAAGTATTCGCGCGCCTCGTCGGCGACCTGCTTGCACAGGTTCAGTCGCGCGTCGTACATGGTGAGCAAGACGCCGTCGATCGCGAGTGAGGTGTTGAAGTTGCGCTGGACTAGTTTGATGGTGTTCAGCAGCTGCGAGAGCCCTTCGAGGGCGTAGTATTCGCACTGGATCGGAATCAGTACGCTGTCGGCCGCGGTCAGGACGTTGAGCGTGATCAGGCCGAGCGAGGGCGGACAGTCCACGATGACGTATTGGTATTCTTCGCGCAGGTCCTTCAGCGCGCGGCGCAGCGCCGTTTCCCGCGACGAACGATTCACCAGTTCGACTTCGGCACCGACCAGGTCCTGCGTCGCGGGGATCACGTCGAGGAAGGAGAAGTGGACGTGCGGGAAGCGCGCGTCTGCCAGGGCGCGGCCCTCGAGCAGCGCGTCGTAGAGCGAATGCGTGATCCGGTCGCGCTCGATCCCGACGCCGCTGGTCGCGTTGCCCTGAGGATCGGCGTCAACCAGCAGCGTTTTTCTCTCCGCCGCGGCGAGCGACGCGGCGAGATTGACGGCGGTCGTCGTCTTTCCGACGCCACCCTTCTGGTTAGCGACCGCGATTACTCTTGGCATATCATGTAAGTCATTATATTATAATAGTTTATATAATTGCGACAAAAAATCGACTTCGTAATATACGGAATGGTATTCACTTACGGAAGGTCGTTTCACGTGAAACCGACCATAAACGTTTCACGTGAAACTATCTGAAACGTCGGTCCCGGTTTGCTAGGCGACTCTCCGCCGCCACCGCCCCGCCTCGACCACAAGATTGTGGAGGTCGCTGGGGGACACACCGGGGATCCGGGCCGCCTGCGCGAGCGATGCCGGACGAATGGCGTCGAGCTTCTGCCGCGCCTCCGTCGCGAGGGTCTTGAGATCGAGGTAGGGAAGGTCGCCGGGCAGAACGAACGCCGCCAACTCCGACAGCCGCGCCGCGGCCTCCCGCTCCCGGGCGAGATACCCGTCGTACTTCAACTCGATCTCCACCGCCGCCGCCACGTCCGGTGAGGTCTCGGGCCCGCCCACCGCGCGCACCAACGCCGCGAGCGAGACTCCCGGACGCCGGGTCAGGACCGCGATGCGCTCCGACGCGGCGAGCTGGGTGCCGCTGGCCGCCAAGGGGGCGTCCGCCTGCGCCGGCGTGATCGAGGTCTCGCCCGCGAAGGCCAGAAGCTCCTCCTCGGCTCGAAGTCTCCCGTGGGCCGCCTCGAGCTCCGTATTCGACAGCAGGCCCAAGCGCTCAGCCAGGGGGAGGAGCCGGCGGAGGGCATTGTCCTGTCGCAACAAGAGGCGGAACTCGGACCGCGAGGTGAAGAGCCGGTACGGCTCGTCCACGCCGCGGGTAACGAGATCGTCCACCAGGACGCCGACGTAGGCATCGTCCCGGCCGAGAATCACCGGCTCTTCGCCGCGGAGGCGTCGCACGGCGTTCAGTCCGGCCACGAGCCCCTGACCCGCGGCCTCTTCGTACCCGGTCGTGCCGTTGATTTGCCCCGCGAAAAACAGCCGCTCCACCGCCTTGGTCTCGAGCCAGGGTGTGAGCTGGGTGGGGGGGAAATAGTCGTACTCGATGGCGTACCCGGGGCGCGTCATCAGCGCACCCTCGAGCCCGGGGACGGCGTGCAGGAACTCGAGCTGAACGCTCACCGGCAGGGAAGTGGAGAGCCCGTTTACGTAGAGCTCGCTCGTATCCAGACCCTCGGGCTCGAGGAAGACCTGGTGCCGCTTCGCCTCCGGGAACTTGACGATCTTGTCTTCCACGGACGGGCAGTAGCGCGGCCCTCTGCCGCTGATCGCGCCCCCGTAGAGAGCGGACTCCTTCAGGTGCCGAGTGATGATCTCCTTCACCGGCTCCCCCGCCCAGGTGATCCAGCACGGCACCTGCGTCGGGAGCGGCGCGCGCTCGTGGAAGGAGAATCGATACTCCGTTCCGTCCCCGTCCTGGCGCTCCACCTTCGACCAATCCACCGTCCGGCCGTCGATCCGGGGAGGCGTGCCGGTCTTGAAGCGCGATACCGTAACTCCAAGTGCCTCAATGGCTTGCGCCATTTCAACCGAGGGCTGATCACCGGCGCGCCCCGCCGGGATCTGGGTGTCGGTGCCGAGGTGGATCAGTCCGCGAAGGAAAGTGCCCGCGGTGATGATTACCGCGCGTGAGGAAAAGCGCCGGCCATCGGTGGTTTCGACGCCCGCGACTCGATCGCCGTGGAAGAGCAGGCGGGCCGCCATCCCCTGGGTCAATTCAAGCGACGGGAAGCCTTCGAGGAGCTGGCGCACCGCGCGGCGGTAGAGGGTGCGATCGCACTGTGCGCGCGGGGCCCACACCGCGGGACCCTTGGAGCGATTCAGCATCCGAAACTGGATCGTCGCCCGGTCGGCGGCGCGCCCCATCACTCCGCCCAGAGCGTCCACCTCGCGCACCACCGTTCCCTTCGCGATCCCTCCGATGGCGGGATTGCACGACATCTGCCCGATGGTGTCGAGGCTCGCGGTCAGGAGGAGGGTGCGGGCGCCGAGCCGCGCGGCCATGGCGGCGGCTTCGGTGCCGGCGTGTCCGCCGCCAATGATCAGGACGTCGTAGTCGAGCATGCCGCAAGATAGGCGGCGAGACGGCAACGGGACAGCCAGACGCGCAGGGAGACCGCGTCGACGGCGAGGCGGCTAGCGGCGGCTAGGGACCGGTCACTCGCGCGGCAGGGTCGCCAATCTTGCGGAGCAGTCCGTAGAGTGTCTTGCTCGTTTCCGTCGCCAACGCTTCAAGGCGTCCATAATCCGCCGGACGCACATAATCGAGATCTCGCGCCATTTCGAGAATCGTCTCCACTTCCGCGAGGGATCCGCGCGCGACGTCCAGCGACCGGCGGTACTCCCGACTGCCGCGCTTCGCGCTCCCTTCGGCGATGTTCAAGGGAACGCTGTAGCACGCTCGCCGGAGCTGGCTCGCCAGCCCTTCCTGTTCCACCTCGGGAAAACCACGGGTCGCCTTGACGCATTCCACGGCGAGGCGCTGGGCGTGTTGCCAGGCTTTGAGGGTGCGATACGGGGGCATGGGGCAAAAGCTACGGTGCCGCCGCCGGAAGGCGGCAACGCTTTTCTTGCGGGCCGGACCCTATTTACGCACTACTCCCAACTCGCCGCTGCCGCCAATCCGTCCGGATTCAGGCCGTCCGTACCCACCTCACCAATTCCCGCAGACTCGGCCGCTTGCCGGTCATCAGGATCCCGACCCGGTAGATCCGGGATGCAACCCAGGTCACGAAGATGACGGTGACGAGCAGGATGCTGAGTGACACGACGAGCTGGATGACCGGGAACGGTGAAGCCCCCCAGCGTACCGGCGTGGCGATCGGGGACCAGAAGGGGATCATGGTGAGCCAGACGGCGATCCGGCTGTTGGGGTCGTTGAGGAGCGCGAAGAACGAGAGGTAGGGAACCATCAGCAGCAGCTGCACCGGGACCTGGGCCTGGCGGGCTTCCGCTTCGGTGCTCGACATCGCGCCGACGGCGGCGTAAATGCCGGCGTAAAGGAAATAGCCGAGCAGGAAGTAGAGCACGAAGATCACGAGCGTCGCGGTGGGGATGTTGGGAAACTGGAAGCTCGGTGTAATCGCTGCCGGGTTCGCGAGCGCCGCGCGGTGCTGGGCCCCGGAGAGGAGCTTGGCGGACACGATCCAGACCGACAGCTGCACGATGCCGACGGCCCCGGCCCCGATCACCTTGCCCACCATCAGCTGGAAGGGCTTGAGGGAGGACACCAGGACCTCGACCACGCGGGTCGTCTTCTCCTCGAGCACCGAGCTCATCACGTTGACGCCGTACATCAGAATCGCGACGAAGAGCAGGATCGCCATGCCGAACCCGGTCATGAACGACTGGGTCCCGCTTTCGCCGGTGAGCTTGCGCCCCATGATCTTGTGGGTCTCCAGGTTCAGCGTGACCTGGGCCTGCTGGACCAGCAGGGTATCGATGCCCCGCTCCTCCAGCCGCGCGGCGAAGAGCACCCGCTGCAGGGCGGCGTGCAGCTGCTCCATATCGCCGATGGAGGACACGTTCGACCCGCGGTACTCGGCGGCGCCGTCGGTGAGGGTGCTGTCGCTCACCATCAGGTATCCGTCGATGCGCTTGGCCTCGACCTCCGCCAGCAACGAATCCGCGACGCCGGCGCCCGCCGCGACCCTCACCACGTGGAAGCGCGGAATGGCGCGCTGCAGCTGGCTCGCGAGGTCGGCGCCGAAGGCGGTGGACGTGCGATCCATCAGGGCGATTTCGCGATGACCGCCGCCCTGACCGGCCAGCAGCATCTGAAAGCCGATGATGGCGATCATCAGCACCGGCCCGAGGACGGTGCCGATCCAGAACCAGCGGGTCCGCACCCGCTCCACGAACTCGCGCCGGATGACGGCCAGAACCTTACGCATGGGCGACCTCCGGCTTTTCGGCCGCGCGCGCGGCCTCGGGTCCGACCAGGTCCACGAAGATCTTGTTCAGGGACGGTTCCGCGAGCTCGAAGCGGGAGAGTCTCGCCTGGGACGTCACCAGCGCCTTGAGAATGTCCTGGGCGTCGGCCCCGCTCGCGAGCTCGAGCTCCGCGAACGGCCCGCTCGCATCCGCCTTGGTGACGAGGCGCCGATCCGCGAAGATCCGGTCGGCGTCGCCGCGGGCGCCGTCGAAGTTGACGAGGACGTGCCGGCCCCCGTGGGTGCGCTTCACGTCGGCCAGGGTGCCGTCCACCAGTTTCTTGCCGCGGGCGATGATGCCGACGTGGTCACAGAGCTTCTCGGCCTGCTCCATGATGTGGGTGGACAGGAGAATCGTCTTGCCGCGGTTGCGCAGGTCGAGCACGGTGTCCTTCAGCACCTGCGCGTTCACCGGGTCCAGGCCGGAGAAAGCCTCGTCCATGATCAGGAGATCCGGCTCGTGCAGCACGGTGGAGATGAACTGGACCTTCTGCTGCATCCCCTTGGACAGCTCGTTCACTTTGCGCATCCGCCAGTCGGCGAGGCCGAGCCGGTCCAGCCATTCCAGGGCGCGCCCGCGCGCCACCCGCCGGCTCAGCCCCTTCATCTGCGCGAGGAAGAGCAGGACGTCGATCACCCGCATCCGGTTGTAGAGCCCGCGCTCCTCGGGGAGATAGCCGACCCGCGCCGAGTGGTCGCGGCCCGATCCCTCGCCGAAGAGCTGTACCGACCCGCCGTCCGGAACGTAGATGTTCAGGATCATCCGGATGGTGGTGCTCTTCCCGGCGCCGTTGGGACCGAGCAGGCCGTAGATCACGCCCGAGGGCACGCTGAGAGAGAGCGCGTCGACCGCGGTGTGGCCCGCGAACCGTTTGGTGACGCGGTCAACGACGAGTGCTGGTGTGCTCATGGCCTCGGATCGGCTGGAGGTCTGGACGTGGGGTGGCGACGGACGGGGATACGCTCGCCGCCGGAGGGGAGTTTCGGAAGGGGCGCCCGCCCCTTCAGGCAGGGACTTGCCCGAAGAGCGCGCCCGCCTTGCGCAACCCGGTCACCAGGGCGGCGATGTCGTCGGAATCGTTATAAAGGTAGAAGGACGCCCGGGCGGTGGCGGCGACCTCGAGCCGGCGCATCAAGGGCTGAGCGCAGTGGTGCCCGGCGCGGACGCAGACCGCGTCCTGGTCGAGCACGGTGGCGAGGTCGTGCGGGTGGATGTCCCCGTACGTGAACGACACCACGCCCGCGCGGTGCTCCCGGGGACCGTAGACCACCACTCCCTCGATCTCCTCCAGCGCCGCGATGCACTCCCGCGCGAGCGCCTGCTCGTGCGCCGCGATCCGCTCCAGCCCCACCGCCTCGAGATACGCGATCGCCGCTTCCAGACCCACCGCCGCTTCGACGTTGGGGGTGCCGGCTTCGAACTTGTGAGGGATCTGGTTCCAGGTCGCGTGGTCGTCCCAGACGCGGGAGATCATCTCCCCGCCGCCGTGATAGGGCGGCATCGCGTCCAGCAGGGCGGGTTTCGCCACCAGGGCTCCGCTGCCCATCGGCGCCAGCATCTTGTGCCCGGAGAACGCGTAGAAGTCGCAATCGAGCGACTGCAGGTCCACCGCCAAGTGGGGGGAGGACTGCGCGCCGTCCACCATCGTCACCGCGCCGGCGCCGTGCGCCAGCCGCACCAGCTGGGCCGCGGGGTTCACCGTGCCCAGGGCGTTCGAGACGTATGGGAACGCGACGATCCGGGGATGGCGCTCGAGGGCGCGCCCGTAGTCGGCGAGATCGATGCGACCGTCCTCGGTGAGCTCCACCATTCGCAGGGTGGCGCCGCGCTCCTGACAAAGGAGCTGCCAGGGCACGAGGTTCGAGTGATGGTCGAGCGCGGTGACGACCACCGTGTCGCCGGCGCGCACATTGGCCCGGCCGTAGGCGGCCGCGACGAGGTTGATCGCCTCCGTCGTCCCGCGGGTGAAGACCACGGCCTGGGGTCCCCAGGCGTTCAGGAAGCGGGCCACCCGGGCCCGCGCGCGCTCGTAGGCCTCCGTCGCCCGGACCGCGAGGCCGTAGGCGCCGCGGTGCACGTTGGCGTTCGTGGTCCGGTAGTAGTCGAGGACGGCGTCGAGCACCGCCTGCGGCTTCTGGGTGGTCGCCGCGTTGTCGAGGTACACGAGCCGCCGGCCGCGCTCCGGGCGGGAGAGCAGGGGGAAGTCCCCGCGGAGCCGGCGGACGTCGAGCCGGTCAGTCACGCGGCGACTCCGTCGACACCGGCGCGGCCTGGCCCTGGAGGGCGGCGTGCAGCGTGTGCCACGCCAGGTTCGCGCACTTCACGCGGGCCGGGAATTCCCGCACCCCCGCGAAGGCGGCGAGCTTGCCGAGGGCCGCGGGATCGGGGGGCGCGTCCGGGGCGCCCGTGACCATGGCGTGAAAATCGTGAAAGAGCCGCTCCGCCTCGCTCCGGCTCTTGCCCAGCACGGCGCTGGTCATGAGCGAGGCCGACGCGCGCGAAATGGCGCACCCCGAGCCCTGAAAGCCGATGTCGGCGATCTGGTCTCCGTCCAGCCGGACGGAGAGGGTGAGGTGATCGCCGCAGAGCGGGTTGTTGCCTTCCGCCGAGCGGTTCGCGTCGGGCACGACCTTGGCGTTCCGGGGCCGGCGATTGTGATCGAGGATGATCTGCTGGTAGAGATCGGTGAGATCCGACTGCCCCGACTGCCGGGTCACGCGGCCCGCCGCGCGGCCCCGGCGCTGAGCCGCTCGCGCACCAGCCGGTCCACTTCCGCCCGCACGTCGGCGGAGGCGATGCGCTCGACGATCTCGGCGCCGAAGCCGTACGTGAGGATGTCCCGCGCCGCGTCGGCCGAGAGCCCGCGGCTCCGGAGATAGAACAGCGCGTTGGGGTCGAGGGGGCCGAGGGTGGCGCCGTGGGTGCACTTCACGTCGTCGGCGTAGATCTCGAGCTGCGGCTGGCTGTCGGCCCGTGCGTCCCTGGAGAGGAGCAGGTTGTTGTTGGTCTGCTTGGAGTCGGTGCGCTGGGCCCCCGGCCGCACGATGATGCGGCCGTTGAACACGCCGCGCGCGCCCTCGTCGAAGATGCCGTTGAAGAGCTCGTGGCTCTCGCCGTGCGGCCGCGCGTGATCGATGGTGGTGTGGCAGTCCACGTGCTGGCGGCCGGCCGCGAGGGTCAGGCCGTTGAGGTTCAATTGCGCGCCGGTTCCGTCGATGGTCGCGTTGAGATCGTAACGCGCGAGGGCCGCGCCGAGGGTGACGGTGGTCGAGCGCAGGGTGCTGTCCTTGCCCTGGCTCGATTGCACGGTGGCGACGTGATACGCGCCCGCGCTCTCGCGCTGAATCCGCACGTGGTCGAGCCTCGCGCCGTCTCCCAGCACCACCTCGCTGATCGCGTTGACGAAGTAGTCTCCCTCTCCCGCGCCCCGGTAGGACTCGATCAAGTCCGCCTGGGCGTTATCGCCGAGGACAATCAGACCGCGCGGATGGGCCACGGCGCGACCGGCCGCGGCCGCCAGGTGGTAGTCCACGCGAATCGGCTGGTCCGCCACCACGCCGGCCGGCACGTGAATGAAGAGACCGTCCGACAGGAAGGCCGTGCCCAGCGCCGTGAACGGATTGGCGTCCACCCGCGCGTGTCTCGCGAGGTGGGTCCGCACCAGGTCCGGCCACTCCTTCATCGCGCGCGCGAGAGTCGTGACGGTCACGCCCCGCGGCGCCGGCGAGGCCTCCCACTCGAGCTTCGAGAGCGTGAACGCTCCCTCCGCGATCGGCTGGACGCTGGTGAAGCGCCACTCCTCCTGCCGCGTGGTGGGAAATCCGACCTCGCTGAAGCGCGCCAGCGCCTGTTCCCGCAGCTCGGCGAGCCACGGCGCCGCGGCGGCGCCGCCGTTCCGGGTGAAGGCCCGGTACGCGTCCTGGTAGCGGTCCACGCCGCTCACGCGACCGCGGCCTCCGGCTTGATCCAGTCGTAGCCCTTGCGCTCGAGCTCGAGGGCCAGCTCCTTGCCGCCCGACTTCACGATCCGCCCGTTCGCCAGCACGTGCACGAAATCGGGCACGATGTAGTCGAGCAGCCGCTGGTAATGGGTCACCACCACGGTGGCGTTGGTCGGGCGCTTGAGCTTGTTCACCGCCGCGGCCACGGTCTTCAGGGCGTCGATGTCGAGCCCCGAATCGGTCTCGTCGAGAATCGCGAGCCGGGGATCGAGCACCGCGAGCTGGAGAATCTCGTTGCGCTTCTTTTCTCCGCCGGAGAACCCTTCGTTCACCGCGCGGGACAGGAACGAGTCGTCCCAGCCGATGACCTTGAGCTTGTCTTCGAGGAGCTGCATGAAGTCGAGGGGGTCGAGCTCCTCGTCCCCGCGGTGCTTCCGCACCGCGTTCACGGCCGAGCGCAGGAAGTAGCTGTTGGTGATCCCCCGGATCGCGACCGGATACTGGAAGGCGAGAAAGAGCCCTTCCCGCGCCCGTTCTTCGGGGTCAAGCTCGAAGAGGTCGTGACCGGCGTAGCGCACCGAACCGCCGGTGACCGCGTAGCCGGGGTGCCCGGCCAGGACCTGGGCCAGCGTGCTCTTGCCGGAGCCGTTGGGGCCCATGATGGCGTGCACCTCGCCCGCGCGTACCGTGAGGTCGATGCCGCGCAGGATTTCCTTGCCTTCCACGGTCGCCTTCAGGCCGCGGACATCGAGCAGGACGTCGCTCATCAGCCCACGCTCCCTTCCAGGCTGATGCCCAGGAGGTTCTGGGCCTCGACCGCGAATTCCATCGGCAACTCGCGGAAGACTTCCTTGCAGAATCCGTTCACGATCATCGAAACCGCGTCCTCGGCGGAGAGCCCGCGCTGCTTGCAGTAGAAGATCTGGTCCTCGCCGATTTTCGACGTGGACGCCTCGTGCTCCATGATGGCGGTGCTGTTGCGGACGTCGATGTAGGGGAAGGTGTGGGCGCCGCACTGGTCCCCGATGAGCATGGAGTCGCACTGCGAGTAATTCCGCGCGCCCTCCGCGCTCTTCAGGATCTTCACCAGCCCGCGGTAGGTGTTCTGTCCCTTCCCCGCGGAGATACCCTTGGAGACGATGGTGGACCGGGTGTTCTTCCCGATGTGGATCATCTTGGTGCCGGTGTCCGCCTGCTGGCGGTTGTTGGTCACCGCCACCGAGTAGAACTCGCCGATCGAGTTGTCGCCCTGCAGGATGCATCCCGGATATTTCCAGGTGATCGCGGAGCCGGTCTCCACCTGGGTCCAGGAGATCTTGGAATTCTTCCCGCGGCAGGCGCCGCGCTTGGTCACGAAGTTGTAGATCCCGCCCCGGCCTGCTTCGTCGCCGGGATACCAGTTCTGGATGGTCGAATACTTGATGGTGGCGTCGTCGAGGGCCACCAGCTCCACCACCGCGGCGTGCAGCTGATGCTCGTCGCGCATCGGGGCCGAGCAGCCCTCGAGGTAGCTGACGTAGCTCCCTGCTTCGGCCACGATCAGGGTGCGCTCGAACTGTCCCGTCGACGACGCGTTGATCCGGAAGTAGGTGGAGAGCTCCATCGGGCAGCGGACGCCCTTCGGGATGTAGCAGAAGGATCCGTCGGAGAAGACGGCGGAGTTGAGCGCGGCGAAGTAGTTGTCCGTGGAAGGAACCACCGAGCCCAGCCACTTCTCCACCAGGTCGGGGTGCTCCCGCACCGCCTCCGAGAACGCGCAGAAGATGATTCCGTACTTCGCGAGCTCGGCGCGGAAGGTGGTCGCGACCGAGACGCTGTCGAACACCGCGTCCACCGCGACGCCGGTGAGCCGCTTCTGCTCGGCGAGCGGGATGCCCAGTTTTTCGAAGGTGTCGAGGAGCTTCGGGTCCACCTGCTCCAGGCTGTCCAGCCGCTGGGCCTGCTTGGGCGCCGAGTAGTAGCGGATCGCCTGGTAGTCGATCGGTCCGTAATGGACGTTGGCCCAGGTCGGCTCTTTCATGGTGAGCCAGTGCCGGTAGGCCTTGAGCCGCCACTCCAGGAGGAAGGCGGGTTCGCCCTTCTTGGCCGAGATGAGCCGGATCACGTCTTCGCTGAGGCCCGGCGGGACCGCATCGGCGTCGATGTCGGTGACGAACCCGTATTTGTAGGGCTGGAGGACCTGGGCTTCGATCGACGTCACGCGCGCCCCCCGCTCCGGGCGGCCGGCGCGTCGAAGGTGATGGCGTACTGGCACGCGTTGCAGCCGCTCGGGATGTGGGCGTGCCGGGCGACGCTCGCGTGCAGGACCGACTGCAGGAACTTCTCCTCCGCGGCGCAGACCTCGGGATACTGCTCCGCCACCGCGCGGATGGCGCAGTTGTGCTCCGAGAGATTGAAGGTGCCGTCGGCCGCGCTCCACTCCGCCATGTACCCTTCGTCCGAGAGCAGCCGCGCGACGGCCTCGAGCCGCCGCTCCGCGGGCACGCCCTCGAGCTCGGCTTCGAGCCGGCGCGCCAGCGTCGCGTAATGCCGGTCGAACATCTCGAGCGCGACGTCCTTCCCGCCGCGCTCGGCGAGATGCGCGAGCAGCTCGGTGAGGGTCGACTCGTAAGCCCGGGGGAACAGGCGCTCGCCCTCGTCGCTCAGGCGGTAGGCGAAGGTCGGGGCGCCCACGCCGCGCTGCTCGCGACCGTAGGCGATGAGCCGGTCGGCTTCGAGCTCTTTCAGATGGTGCCGCACGGCATTCGCCGAGACGCGGAGCTTGGAGGCGAGCTGCTTCGCGGTGAGGGGCTGAGCGCGCTTCAACTCGAGGAGGATCTCCCCCCGAAGGCCCTTCTGGGACGAGAGCTGCGATGCGGAGTCGGTCATGGGACCCGAATCCTACGCCTAGGACTCGCTATTGTCAACTAAATACAATGAATTTGGTGTGAATTATAAAACATTGTTGCAATTAACGATACGTCACGACTGACTGCTTGATGTCTAGTAAATGTCGCGATTAAGCTCGCGGATCAGCCGCTCGTAGTCTTCCGGCGTGTTCAGGTCGTCGGTGACGGCGGGGTCGTCCACCGGGACCACGGTGACCTGGTCCCGGTGAGTCTCGAGCACCGCCCGGGCGCCCGCCTTTGACGCCGCGGCGCTCGTTTCGAGCTCTTCGAAGAGGGCTGCGTCCCAGATGACCGGGTGGCCGTGGCGGTCGGCGAACGACGGGATGATCGCGGCGCCGCCCTGGCGGGCGCGGGCTTCGATCAGACGTTCCACGGTGGACACGCGCACGTGGGGAAGGTCCACCGGCCAGACCAGAACGCCCGCGGGCCGGATCCCCTCGACGGCGCGCAGCGCCAGCCGCAGCGACGCGATGGGCCCGGCGTCGACATCCGGATTTTCGACGATGAGACACTCGTGGGTGGCGATCGCGGGGCGCACCCGGGCGGCGTCGGCGCCGAGGACCACGACCCGGGTCTTGAGGTCGAGCGCTTCCAGCGCTTCGAGGACGCGGATGACGAAGGGCTGGCCCCTGAAGTCGAGGAGCGCCTTCGTGGTCCCCATCCTGGTGGAGCGGCCCGCGGCGAGCACCACGCCGGCGATGGACATGAGACCGACTACGTTAGCCCGAGTTGCGGGGTTCTGCCAAATCGCCACATTACGCGCCCATGGCCGTGCGACGCATCCGCCTCCTTGGCGACCCGATCCTCCGCGCCCGCTGTGAGCGGGTGGAGAAGCCGGCTTCGGCGGCGACCCGCCTGGTCGCCGACGATCTCCGGGACACCCTCCGCGCGGCCCAGCGCAAGTTCAAGATGGGGCGCGCGCTGGCCGCGCCGCAGATCGGCGCGCCGGTCCGGATCGTGGTGGTCTACATCAGCGAGAAACAGCGCACCACCCTCGTGAACCCCGAGATCACTGACATCGGGCGCGACGATTTCCTGGTTTGGGACGATTGTTTCTCCTTCCCCAACCTTTACGTCCGCGTCACCCGGGCGTACCAGGTCACCGTCGCCTATCAGGACTTGAAGGGGAAGCCGCACACCATGGACCTCGAGGGGCCGATGGCGGAGCTCTTGCAGCACGAGATCGACCACCTGGACGGGATTCTCGCCGTGGACCGCGCCAGCGGCCTCGACCCGTTCTCGCTCCGGTCCGAGTGGCAGAAGTCGCACAAGAAGGCGGAGCGCTACGGCCCGCCCAAGCCGCGGGATCTCTGATGTAGATTTCGGGACGACGGGGGTGCCCGCGCGATCGGCGGGCTGAGATCATACCCTTTGAACCTGACCCGGGTAACACCGGCGGAGGGAGTCACGATGACCTGCGTAACCCAGATGCACCACGCCCGCGCGGGCGGGCTCACCGACGCCATGCGGCGGGTCGCCGAGCGGGAAGACCTTCCGGTCGAGACCATCCGCGACGAAGTCGCCCGAGGGCGCCTCGTCATTCCGGCCAACGTCAATCACCTCGCCCGGCGTCTCGATCCGATGGCCATCGGCAAGGTGGCCCGGGTCAAGATCAACGCCAACATCGGCAACTCCGCGGTCACCTCGGACATCGAGGGCGAGCTCGACAAGCTCCACCACGCGGTGCATTACGGCGCCGACACGGTGATGGACCTCTCCACCGGCGGCGACATCGACGCCATCCGGCAGGCGATCATCGACGCCTCGCCGGTCCCCATCGGCACCGTGCCCATCTATCAGGCGGTGCAACAGGTGGCGAAGGTCGAGGATCTCACCGCCGACGATCTGCTCGACATGGTGGAGCACCAGGCGCAGCAGGGCGTGGACTACGTCACCGTGCACTGCGGGATCCTGCGCGAGTATGTCCCGCTCGCGCTGGGCCGGGTCACCGGAATCGTGTCCCGTGGCGGCTCCCTGCACGCCTACTGGATGACGGCGCACAACCAGCAGAACCCGTTTTATACCCACTTCGACCGCATTCTCGAAATCGCGCGCCGTTACGACGTCACCCTCTCGCTGGGCGACGCGCTGCGGCCGGGCTCGGTCGCGGACGCGAGCGACAAGGCCCAGTTCGCCGAGCTCGAGACCCTGGGCGAGCTGACCACGCGCGCCTGGGCCAAGGACGTGCAGGTGATGATCGAGGGCCCGGGCCACATCCCGATGCAGCAGATCGAAATGAACGTCCGGAAGCAGAAGGAGATCTGCCACGAGGCGCCGTTCTACACGCTGGGACCGCTGGTGACCGACATCGCGCCGGGGTACGACCACATCACCTCGGCGATCGGAGCCGCGATGATCGGGTGGTACGGCGCCGACATGCTGTGCTACGTGACGCGGAAGGAACATCTCGGACTCCCCAACGCGGAGGAAGTGCGCGAGGGGGTGATCGCGTACAAGATCGCGGCGCACGCGGCGGACATCGCGCGGGGGCGCGCCGGGGCGCGCGATCGCGACGACGCGCTCTCCCGCGCGCGGTACGCGTTCGACTGGAACGAGCAGTTCCGGCTCTCCCTCGACCCGGAGCGGGCGCGTGCGCTGCACGACGAGTCCCTGCCCGCCGAGTACTTCAAGAGCGCCGAGTTCTGCGCGATGTGCGGCCCCAAGTTCTGCTCCATGCACATCACCCGCGAGATCGAGCGAATGCAGGGGAGCCGGGAACCGCAGCGGCCCGCGCGGGAGGCGGTGCCGGCGGATTGAGGGGTCAGGCCGCCGGTTTCGACGCCGGCGCCATCAGCACCGCGAGGGCTTTGAGCAGCGCGCCGTCCGCGGTGCCGCCGTCGGGCGCCTCGGCGAGCACCACTGCCAGCCGGCGGCGCAGCAGCGGATCGCGCTGGGCCTGCGCGGCGAATTGGATGGTGAGCGGCACGAACCAGGGCGCCTGGCGGGCGCCCGCGCCCGAGCGGGCCACGGCCGCGAACTGCTCGAAGAGGGCGAGAAGGAAGGCGCTCTTGGAGCGGAACTGGCGGTAGATGGCGCCCTTCGTAAACCCCGCGGCGAGAGCCACTTCGTCGAGAGTCGCCAACTCCAGCCCCCGCTCGGAGAAGACCCGCAGCCCCGCCTCGAGGAGCAGGGCCCGCGTTTCAGCCTTGCGGCGCCTTCTGACGATACCCATCGGTATCAATGATACTAGCAAGTATCTTCCAGCGCCAGCGGCAGTGTTCGAGAGGCCGGGTTGAGATACTCGTGAGTATCCGAAACCCCGTCATACTACGCTCGAACCCACACCCGGTCTGAACCTCGTGAGCACACCGACTCCGACTCCGCCCCCGCCCAGGGATCCCTCGAGCCTGCAGTTCGAGCGGGCCGAGCCCGTCGGGCCCGTTGCGCCGAGCGTGTGCCTGGTCTGCAAGCGGCCGATCGGAGGGACTTACTTCGAGATCAACGGGAAAGTGATCTGTCCGCAGTGCCGGGCCCGGCTGGACGCCGAGCTCGCCGCCGCGGCGAATCCCGCTCGTTTCGGGGGCGCGCTGTTGTACGGAGCCGGCGGCGCGGCCCTCGGCGCCGCGATCTACTACGCGATTCGCGCCATCACCGGCTATGAAATCGGCCTGGTGGCGATCGTCGTCGGCATCCTCGTCGCGCGGGGGGTCCGCAAGGGGGCGCGGGGCGCGCGCGGGCGCCGCTATCAGGTGCTGGCGCTCGTCCTGACCTATCTCTCGATCGCCGGGACCTATGCGCCGTATGTTTTCCGGGAAGTCTCCGACCCCTTCGCGGCGGTCATCACCATGCTCGCCGCGCCGATCATCGTAGGAGTGCGCGCCCCGCTCAGCCTGATCATCGCCGGGATCGCCCTCTATGAGGCCTGGCGCCTCACCCGGCCGGTAGCGCTCAAGATCACGGGCCCCTACCAGACCGGCGTCGCCGCCTAGCCGCGCCGCCTTCATGAGCGACTCCAGTATTCCGGACCGGCGCCGGTGCGCGAGCTGCGGCACCGAGCTCGCGCCGGCGCTCCTCGTGTGTCCGAGCTGTCACGCCCTGGTGCACGCGGCCGACCTGAAGCGACTCGCCGCGGACGCGCAGCGCGCCGCCGACTCCGGCGACGCGTCCGCGGCACTCGGCGCCTGGCGGGAGGCGCTCGCGCTCCTCCCGCCCGCGACCGAACAGTACCGGAGCATCGCGGCGCGGGTGGCGGAGCTTTCGAAGCAGGTCGAGTCGGGCGCCGCGGGCGCGAAACAGCGCTCGCGCTGGGCCAAGGGGGCCGCGGGCGCCGGGGGCGCGGGCATCGTGCTCTCGAAGCTCAAGCTCCTCCTGCTCGGCCTCACCAAAGCGAGCACCCTGCTCTCGATGCTCGCGTTCGCCGGCGTCTACTGGGCGGCGTGGGGGTGGCGTTTCGGGGTGGGGATCGCGCTCTCCATTTACGTGCACGAGATGGGCCACGTGGCGGCGCTTCGGCGGTACGGCATTCCCGCCACGGCGCCGATGTTCATCCCCGGCCTCGGCGCGCTGGTTCGGTTGAAGGCCTATCCCATGGATCCGCGGGAAGACGCCCGGATCGGGCTCGCGGGGCCGATCTGGGGCTTCGGCGCCGCGGTGGCGGCCTACCTGCTCTTCCTCGCCACCGGATGGGGGAGCCTAGCGGCGATCGCCCAGCTCGGCGCCTGGATCAATCTCTTCAATCTGATTCCGGTCTGGCAGCTGGACGGCGCACGCGGATTTCACGCGCTCGACCGGCGACAACGGTGGATCGCCACCGGGGCGATCGCTCTCACCTGGATCGTGACCCGCGAGAACCTGCTGCTGCTCGTCGGACTGGTGGCGGCGGCGATGGCGGTGTTCGGTCGCGCGGAAGAAGAGGGAGACAGTCGCGCCGCGATCGAGTACGTGGGACTCATCGTCGCGCTTTCGGCGTTGACCCGCCTCCCGGTTCCGGTCGCGGGGCCTTGACGATGGTGCTTCGGTTTCTATGTTTGCGACACGACAGCGCGGCCCGCGACGGCCGCGTGCCTCTTTAGGGAGCGCAGGGCATGCCATACGTCATCGCGGAACCGTGCGTCAACGTGAAGGACCGTTCCTGCGTGGACGTGTGCCCGGTCGACTGCATCTACGAGGGGCCGGACATGCTGTACATCCACCCCGACGAATGCATCGATTGCGGGGCCTGCGAACCCGAATGCCCGGTGACCGCGATTTTCCCGGAAGAGGACGTGCCGCCGCAGTGGAAGGATTACATCGCGAAGAACCGCGACGTGTTCGCGAGCGCGAATCCGCCGGGCAAGCCTCAGCGCAAGGGCAGCTAGCGCCGCCCCTCGATACCGGCCACGTCCCGCATGCCGTCCACCAGGCCGCGCATCTCCTCCTGCAGCCGGTCGAGCTCCGCCCCCGCGCGCCGCGAGTCCATCTCCCCCACCGCCACCCGCATCACCACCCGGTTCATGCCCCGCGCCTTCTCGAGCAGGTCGTCGAGCATCGCGCGGAGGCCGAAGTAGCGGCGCCGCTCGTCGTAGGACGCGCGGAACCGCCGGGAGAGGTCGTCCGGCGAAAGACCCCGCGCCTGGCGCAGCAGCTCTTCGGGACTGCGCCCCAGCATTTCCTCCTTGTCCCACACTTCGGTACCGCCGTTTTCCGTGAACCAGAGGCGGCCGCGCCACCACACGTCGTCCTCCAGGCGCAGGCGCAGCATCACCCGCCACTGCAGGCCGTCCAGGTGCACGTAACCCACGAAGCCCTGACGGACCTCGTCCAAGTGTTGGGCGGCCGGGCTCTTGGGCATGGGCTATAGGCTACCGGCCGCTCGCCGGGCGCGAAAGGTCGCAGGTCACAGGGCTTGCAGGAAATCGCCCAGGGCGCGGGCGGTGGCGAGCGGCTGCTCCAGGGGCGCGAGGTGGCCCGCGGCGGGGATCTCGGTGAACCGCGCGCCCGGTATCGCCGCCGCCAGTGCGCGCACGTCCTGCGGCGGCGTGATTTGGTCCTCGGCCCCCGCCAGCACCAGCGTCGGCACCGTGATTTTGGGGAGCAGATCGGAGGCATCCTTGCGGTCGCGCATCGCGAGGAGCGCGCCCACCGTGCCCGGCACCGAGAGCCGCGCGGCCATCTCCCGCACCTGGGTCACCACTTCGGGCTGGCTCACGGGGGTGTCCGGCGCGAGGAGCCGCGGCAAGAGACGATCGGCGACTGCAGCGGGGCCCTCCGCCTGCGCCAGCCGGGCCAGCTCGTCCCGCGAGCGGCGCGACTCGGGGGAATCGGCCCGCGCCCGCGTGTCCATCAGGATCAGGGCGCGAATCCGGTCGGCGTGACGGCGCAGCAGCTCGAGCGTGATGTACCCGCCCATCGAGAGGCCGCACACCACGGCCTGCCTGACCCCGAGCGCGTCGAGCAACGCGACCAGGTCATCGGCGTACCGGGCGAGCGAGTAGCCGTCGGGGGGCGCGCCGGACCCGCCGGCGCCGCGGAGGTCGGGCGCGATCCGCTTCCAGCGCGCCAGCATCGCCAGCTGGTGCCGCCACATGGTGCGGTCGAAGGGGAAGCCGTGGATGAAAAGTACCGGCGTCCCCTCCCCGCGCACGTCACACGCGAGCTCCACCCCGTTCACGGTGTGGCGCTGGACCTCTCGCGGCGACGCGCCGGACGTCCGCGGCCCGAAGATCTTCACCAGCTCGTCCGGCATCGGGGTCGAGCGCCCCAGCCGATCGATGCACACAAAGACGATCTCCGCTTCCGCCACCACCACGCCATCGGATCCGCGGGTGGCCACCTGGCGGAGGGTCATGCTGGTGGTGCCGCGGTGGGTGACGACGGTCTCGATGGTCAGGATGTCGCCGGGAAAGGCGCCGGCCTTGTAATCCACGGTGGCCTTGCGCACCGCGGGCCAGACGCCGTTGCGCTGAAACACGTTCATCCCCGGACCCCGTGCCAACGCGTCCCATCGGGCCCGCTCGAAGAGCGCGAGAAACGACGCCTCGTTCAGATGTCCGAAGGCGTCGCACTCGTAGGGATAGACGGTGAGCTCGACGCTGGGGAGGTTGGTCACCCGGTGAACTCCGCGGACGGGGGTGGAGGCGCGGCAAACGTATGCCAGAACACGACCCGCCGGAACCCGGCCCGGACGACCACGGGCAGAATGGAGAACGCCTTCGCTCCGTACGTCGAGTCGAGGACCAAGCCCCGCGCCTCCGCGTCCCGCCGGACGGATTCGGCGCGCGCCGACGGCCACCCGTAACCGCGGCCGATGACGCTCTCGATGGTGAGTGGAGCCGCGCCCCGTCCGCACGAGATTCCGGCGCCCCGGAGCACGCGTTCGGCCCCGCGCGCGAGCGCACCGACGCGCCAGCGATTCGCCACGATCACCGGCGCCACCCGCGCCGCGACTATCCTCGTCGGCCACGCGAGGAGTCTCATCGCGACCAGCAAACCCGCCGCCGTCCCTCCCGAACCGAGCGGCGCGACGATGGCGTCCGGCGGAGCGGCGGCCTGCTCCGCCAGCTCGAGCCCCGCGAGCACGTGACCGAGGACCGCGCGAGGCGCGGCCCCGCCGCCCGGAATCCAGCGCCGGGGACCGAGCCGGCCGGCGCGGCGCCACGCTTCGAGGACGGCCAGGGGCAGAAGCGCGCGCGCGGGCGCGCGCACCACGATGTCGGCCGCGCGGAGGGACGCGTCGGCCACGGCGGCCGCTGCGGGGGACGCGGGCTGTGGGAACTGCGCCAGAGCCGCGCGGTGGCCGAGGGCACGGCCGTGGACGGCGGTGGCGAGGCAATGACTCGACCCCGCGGCTCCGACGGTGACGAACACCGTGCCGCGTGCCGCCCCCGCGAGGAGGAACTCCAGCCCGCGCACCTTGTTGCCGCCGTACCCGGGGGCGGTCAGGTCTTCGCGTTTCACTTCGAGCGCGTCGAATCCCAGCGCGGCGGCGAGGACCTCGGCCCGATCGAGGGGCGTGGGCCGGGGCCCGAGACAGCACGGCGCGAACGCGTCGCGTATCTTCCGGGTGAGTTCAGCGGCAGCGGGCAACGGAGTTCCTTCCATCACGGGGGCGACGATGCGAGTCCCGACCGATTACATCCGCCACGCGGCGCGCGCCGCCCGCAAATGCGCAGGCGACCCACTCGGCGGAGCGCCGGAAGCCCCGGATCCTGAATTCTACCGGACCCTCGCCAAGGCCCTGGAAGAGATAGCGTCCGGGCTCGACCTGTTGGGCAAGCGAGAGGATTGAGCCCAGTCGAGTGGATACATCATCGCGACAGATACTGTACATTGATGACGCCACCAAGCTCGCGAGCCTGGTAGCGGAGTTGTCGCGGGAATCGAGCATCGCCGTGGACACGGAGGCGGCGAGCTTCCACAAGTACGTCGACCGGATCTACCTGATCCAGCTCTCCGGCGGGGGCCGCACCGCGATCGTCGACCCCCTGGCGGTGACCGATCTCGCGCCCCTGGGGGCGCTGCTCGCGGCGCGCCAAGTCGAAAAAATCTTCCACGACGCCGATTACGACCTCCGCGCCCTGGACCGGGACTACGGTTTCCGCCCGGTGCATCTCTTCGACACCCGGATCGCCGCGCAGCTCGCGGGGGAGCCGGCGATCGGACTCGCCGCGCTGCTCGAAAAGTACGCGGGCGTTAAGCTCTCGAAGACGCACCAGAAAGCGGACTGGTCGCTCCGTCCCCTGCCGCCCGGGATGCTGGCCTACGCCGCGGCGGACACCACCTACCTCCCGGTCCTGCGCGCGGCGCTCGCCGCGCGCCTCACCGAGCTGGGCCGGCTGGGGTGGGCCGAGGAGGAGTTCGTGCATCTGGAAGCGCTGCGCTGGGGCGGCCGGGGGGACGGCGAGGAGCCATACCTCCGGATCAAGGGCGCGAAGACGCTCGACCCCCGCGCGCGGGCCACGCTGGCGGAGCTGTTCCGCTGGCGGGAGGAGCTCGCGGCCCGCGAGAACAAGGCGCCTTTCCGCATCATCGGGAACGAAGCGCTTTTCGCGGTGGCGCGGGCGCGTCCCGCCGAACCATCGCAGCTCGCCGGGCTCAAGGACCTGCCGGCGTCGCTCGCGCGGCGCCACGGGCCCGCGCTCTTCGCCGCGGTGGAGAAGGCGCGCGCCATCCCCGAATCCCAGCTGCCGAAGATCGAGCGCGTGACCCGCCCCCCGAAGGATCCGGAGGTCGATCAGCGAGTGGAGCGCCTGAAGGCGGCGCGCAACCGGGTGGCGGCGAGCGTGGGACTCGATCCGGGGGTGCTCTGCGGCCGGACCACCCTGGAAGCGGTGGCGAGAGCCCGCCCCAGCAATCGCGCCGGGCTCGAGCAGACGGGCGAGCTCCGGCGCTGGCAAGTCGACGTGCTGGGGGACGCGCTGCTGAACGCGCTCGCCTAGAACCCCATCATCGCGCGGATCTTGGGCTCGATCCGCTCCGGCGTCCAATACGGTTCCCAGACGATCTCGATGTTGACGTCCTTCACGCCCTCGAGGGTACGGAGCTCGCGCTGGGCGTCGCTCACGATCTGGGGGCCCGCGGGACAGCCGGGCGAGGTGAGGGTCATGGCGATGCGCACGTCGCCGTCGGCCACGTCCACGTCGTAGACCAGGCCCAGGTCCATGATGTTCAGGTTCAACTCCGGGTCCTTCACCTGCCGCAGGGCCTGGCGAACCACGTCTTCCGTCAGCGGTGCCGTCATGTCTTTCTCCACCTCACGAACCTAGTCACCCCGCGGCCCGGGGGCCAACGCGCTCGCGCCGCGCACCACGCAGTGCCGCCGCCGCGCGACCCAGCGGTATACGCGCCGCGCGAGCGGAAGCGCGCCCGGCAGCCGGAACGGCGAAGCGAGGAAGCGTCTCCCGGGGAGCAGGCGCAGGATTTCGGGAAGCGCGTCGGCGCCGGCGCGCACGGCGCCGCCGGGGAGCACCAGATGCATCGCCGCGGCGAGCGCCGGAAGGGGCACGCCGAACCGCGCGACCGCCTCCTGATCCTGGAACGGCACCAGGGCGATGCGGTGTTCCCGGTCCCATCGCGCCACCCACCGTACGGCCGAGCGGCAGAGGCCGCACTCCCCGTCGAAGATCAGGGTCGCCCGGTCAGCGGGCATCGCTCGCCCGCGCGGCCGCGTCGGCCACGCGTCCCCGAATCGCCTTGAGCGCGGTGAAGGGGCGGCGGGCCCGCGGCGCGTACGCGCGATTGGTGAGCAGCACCACGAACAGGTCGCGATCGGGATCGATCCACACCGAGGTCCCGGTCCATCCGGTGTGGCCGTAGCTCCGCGGGCCGAAGCGCGCGCCCGCGCTGGACACGTTCTCACCGGTGGGGACGGCTTCCCACCCCAACGCCCGAGAGCCCGGGCCGAGGCGGCCCGTCGCCCGAGTGGTGAAGAGACGGACCGTCCCCGAGTCGAGCAGGGCGCGACCGTCGGGCAGGCGGCCGAGCCGCAGCATCAGCTGCGCGTACCGCGCGACGTCCCGCGCGGTGGAGAAGAGCCCCGCGTGCCCCGACACGCCGCCCAGCCGGACCGCGTTCTGGTCGTTCACGACGCCGGCGACCGGATGCCCGTGCCAGACGCCGGTGGGCGCGATGCGGTAGGCGAGGGCGCGCGGCGGCCGGAATAGGGTCTCGCGGAGATCGAGGGGTCGGAAGATCTCCCGCTCGGCGAAGCGATCGAGGGGCTCTCCGGACACGCGCCGGACGATCTCGCCCAGCAGGATCGCGTTCAGGTCACTGTAGGCGATGCGCGTGCCCGGCCGGGTGACGGGGGTCGCGGCGAAAACCAGGCGGAGCGCGGCCGCGCTGTCCCGGGCCAGCCGGTAGAGCGGGAGCGTGGGCCGGAGCCCGGAGGTGTGGGTCAGGAGCTGCCGCACCGTGATGCCGGCGGTGCCGGCCCCATCGAACTCCGGGATGTAGGTGCGCACCGGGGCGTCGAGGTTCACGCGACCGCGCTCCACCAGAAGCATCAGCGCCGGCGTGGTCGCCATCACCTTGGTGACCGAAGCGAGGTCGTAGAGGGTGCTGTCGGGATCCACGGGCGCGCTGGCGGCGCTCCAGGTGAGGTGCCCGTAGCCGGCGGCGTACAGGATGGTGTCGCCGCGGCCGACGACCAGCGCCGCGCCCGGGTAGACTCCCCCCGCGATACCGGCGCGCACCAGCGGATCGAAGGTCGCGGCGTCGAAGCGGGCGCGCGGCGGGCCGCCGGGCGCCGCCTGCAGCGCGACCAGCAGCGCTAGCACCAGACGCCCGGAATCCTCCGGCGGCACGAAGGGCAGGCGCCGTCCGCGCCGATCCGTTGAGCCCGGATGGTGTAGCCCCTGCGCTCGATCAGGAGATCGCCGCAGTCGGGGCAGTAGGTATTCTCCCAGCGCCCCACCCGCCCCGGCAGATTCCCGGCGTACACGAACTTCAGCCCCGCGGCGGCGCCGATCTCGCAGGCCCGGAGCAGGGTCTCGACCGGCGTGTTGTCGGGGTCCGTCATCTTGTAGTCCTGATGGAACGCGGTCACGTGCCAGGGAATTTCCGGGCTGACCGACGCGATGTAGCCGGCGGCGGCGCGGAGCTGGCCGTCGTCGTCGTTAAAGCCGGGGACGACGAGCGTCACCACCTCGAGCCAAAATCCGCGGTCGTGCACCAGGCGGATGGCGTCGGTGACGTGCGCCAGCACGCCGCCCAGTTCGCGATAACGCCGGTCGTCCATCGCCTTCAAATCGATCTTGTAGCAATCGGTCCAGGGGCGGATGTAATCCAGGACTTCCGGGGTCGCGTTGCCGTTGGAGATGAACGCCGTCTTCAGGCCGGCCGCCCGCGCCGCGCGAAAGACCTCCACCGCCCATTCCGCCGTGATGAGGGGCTCGTTGTAGGACGACCCGACCAGGCGGGCGCCCTGACGGCGGGCCAGCGCGATCAGGCCGTCGGGTGTGGCCTCGCTCGGCGACACCCCCGCCGCGTCGTCCCGGAGCGCCTGGGAGGTGAGCCAGTTCTGGCAGTAGCCGCAGTGGAAGTCACAGCCCAGCATGCCGAAGGTCAGCGTGTCGGAGCCGGGGAAGACGTGGAAGAGCGGTTTCTTCTCGGTGGGATCGCACTGGAGCGCGGCGACATAGCCGGTGGGCGCGTAGAGGGCGCCTTCCTTATTAAAGCGCACCTTGCAGATGCCGCGGCGGCCGGGTTTGACCAGACAGCGATGCCCGCACGCCACGCACCGCACCGCGCCGCCATCCGCGGGAAGGACGAGCTCGGCTTCCCGCACCCTGGCGTCGAGCGCCTGGGCGAGGGTGGCCGCGCCGCCGTCGGGGGCGTCCCGGGAGAGGAACGAGACCACGGAGCGCGGCATCACTTCAGGCTCCCCGCGGGCAGCTGATAGAGGAGCAGCGCGGTCTGGATGTCCCGGCTCGAGAGGTCGCGGGTCTTGGTGGTGGGATACATCACGTCGGTCGAGTCGGGCGAGTGATCGAGACCGAGGAGGTGGCCGATCTCGTGCAGGGCGATCACCCGGATGTCGTCGGGGTCGAGGGGGCGCCCCTTGGGGTCGAAGGTCGCGAAAGTGATCACGCCGCTCTGCAGCTCGCCGTCCTCGTTCCACTGAAGGTCGGTCTGGGCGGTGCGGTCGATGTCGAACTGGACCTTCCACTTGATGCGCACCTCGGCGAGCGACGAGTCGGCGTCCACGTCGAAGCGCACCGGGACGCCGGTGCCTTCCCAGCGCGCGAAGGCGGTGCGGATGGCGTCGAGAAACGCGGGCTGATAATTGGCGGCGGTCCCGGGCGCGAGCCAGACCCGCACCGGGCGGGAATAGCGATCGTCCCAGCGGTGGAGCATCGAGTCTCCGCTCGCGGCGACGATCTCGTTCAGGTAGGTGATGCCGGCGCTGGCGCGGATCCGCCGCCGGTTCTCGGCGCGGGCGAGCTGGTCGAGATATCCCCCGCCGCGGTCGGGGTCGGAGGTTCCGCCGGAGGATATCGAGTCCACCGGCGCCGCCGGGGGCGGGGGCGGAATCGCCGCGGGCCGGACCGGCGTGGAGTCGGGGGACGCGGCTGCCGGCGGCGGCGCGGGCGCGCGCCGGCCGCTCGTCGCCACATCCCACATCACGGCGATCACCACGATCACCGCGCCGACGGCGATCGGCGCGGACATCCGGCCCACAGCCATGTCGGCAATATGACCAAACGCGGCCCCGCACCGCTAGCATTGGCCCTTGGGCCTCCCTATGATTGTGGCCTGCCCATGCATGGCCGCTGAATGATCACATTGCCCGCGAAGGCACTCATCCGCTGGCGCGGATGGGTGATTGCGGCGTGGGCGGCGCTCGCGCTGCTCTTCCTGCCGCGGGCGCTGCACGTTCAGCGCGCCCTCGCGGTGCGGGGCGGGCTGGTGGAGCAGACCGAATCGGCGCGGGCCAACGACACCCTTCGCACCGCGTTCCCGGCGCCCTTCGCGGAGTACGTCGCGCTGGTGGTGCGGGGCCCGGTGCCGAACACCACCCGGCGCTTCCGCACCTTCCTGGATTCGCTCACCAGCGCGGTTCAGGCCCAGCCCTACGTGACGCAGGTCGTCTCCGCGAGCTCGCTCGGCGAATCCACGTTCGTCAGCCACGACCAGCACATCACGCTCCTCGTCGCCGCGGTCCAGCCGGAATCGGCGGACGACAGCAAGACCTTCGTGCCCGATCTGCGCGATCTCATCGCCCGGGTGCGGGCCCGACTGCACGGCGGCGCCGAGTTCGACGTCAAGGTGACCGGTTACCCGGCGCTGGACTACGATCTTCGCACGGTGAGCGGTGACGACACCGAGCAGGGTGAGATCCGCGTCCTTCCGGTGACGCTGGTGGTGCTGGTGCTCGCGTTCGGCGCGCTGGTCGCCGCGCTCCTGCCGCTCGCCGTCGGTATGCTGGCGATCGTGATCGCGCTGGGCCTGGTCACGGTGGCGGCGAGCTTCCAGACCATGTCGGTGTTCGTGCTCAACATCACCACCATGGTGGGACTGGGCGTGGGGATCGATTATTCGCTGCTGGTGGTCACCCGTTTCCGGGAGGAGCTGAACCGGGGACTCACCCCCGCGGACGCGGCGATGCGCACCATCCAGACCGCGGGTTCGGCGGTGGTGACCTCGGGCGTCACCGTGGTGGTGGGCTTCCTGGCGCTGGTCACGACGCCGCTCACCGAAACCCGCTCCGTGGGGATCGGCGGACTCCTGGTCGTGGCGGTGGCGGTGTTGCTCGCGGTGACCTTCCTGCCCGCCCTGCTCGCGATCCTGGGCCGCAACATCGACCGGCCCAAGTGGCTGGCGCGTCCCCTGGCGCGGTTCCACGCGCCCACCGGCTGGGAGCGCTGGGCCCGGTGGCTGGGCCAGCGCCCCTGGCGCGCGATCGCCGTCGGCGGGATCACGGTGGCGGTGCTGACCTTCCCCCTCGCCGGGATCCGGATCGGCCTCCCCGCGCACAACTGGTTTCCCCCGCAAACCGAATCGGGCCAGGGGCTGGCCGAGCTGCGGGTGATGGGCGCGTCGGGTCTGATCGAGCCGATGCGGATCGTGGTGCAGGTGCCTCCCGCCAACTCCGCGCTCGGCACCCGGTGGCTGCTCGGCCTCAAGGCCCTGACCGACTCGCTGCGCAAGGACCCGCGCATCCGCGACGTGCACGGCGTGGCGAGCCTGCGGCCCGGGATGTCCACGCTCCAGCTCGCGATTCTCTACGGGGACTCGAAGGCGGTGCGCGATTCGAATCCCCGTTTCTTCAACGCCTATCTCTCGGCCGACAACCGCACCACGCTGCTCGACGTGATCCCCAACGACAGCGTCACCATGACGGGACAGATGGACATGGTGCGCCGCACCCGGGCGGTGATCCGGCACGGGGTGCGGGGGTTGAACGGCGCGGAGATCCTGGTCGGGGGGTTTGCCGCCTCGGGCGTGGACCTCCAGCACGATTTGCTCTCGCGCATGCCGCGCCTGGTCGGCCTGATCCTCGGCATCACCGCGCTGATGTTGTTCGTCGCGTTCCGCTCGCTTCTGGTGCCCCTGAAAGCCGTGCTGCTGAACTGCCTGTCGGTGAGCGCGGCGTTCGGGGTGACGGTGCTCGTCTTCCAGCACGGCTACGGGGGGAGTCTCTTCGGTCTCGACGGACCCACCGAGGCGATCTTCGTCGTGGTCCCGGTGCTGGTCTTCGCGACCGTTTTCGGCCTCTCAATGGACTACGAGGTGTTCCTGCTGACGCGGGTGAAGGAAGTCTTCGACAAGACCGGCCGGAACGATCACGCCACGATGGAAGGCCTTTCCGCGACGGCGTCCACGATCACCTTCGCCGCCGCGATCATGATCGCGGTGTTCGGCGTGTTCGCGTTCGCGCGGGTGCTGCCGGTGCAATTCATCGGATTCGGGCTCGCGGTGGCGGTGTTGCTCGACGCCACCCTGATCCGCATGGTACTGGTGCCGGCCATCATGCACATCGCCGGACGGTGGAACTGGTGGCCCGGGGTCCGGGGCCCGAGGGTCCGCCCCGAGGCCTAGCCGCCGCCCGCGTCCACCCGCGCGAGATGGGATCCCCAGAGATCCCAGTGCCACGCGGGCACCCGGATGCCGGTGCGCGGGTCCTTGAGCGGCT
>Ga0209178_1000007_pt1 | contig 56649 bp, 51 predicted proteins | sample GAAS200_FD_187521 | JGI IMG/M metagenome (GOLD analysis project Ga0209178, IMG submission 187521) | Agricultural soil microbial communities from Georgia to study Nitrogen management - GA AS200 (SPAdes) (version 2) | ecosystem: Environmental > Terrestrial > Soil > Agricultural land | place: USA... | reverse complement strand
GTCGATGATCAGGCCGCCCTTGACCACTTCGATGACGGCGCCCTGGACCGGCTCACCGAACGCGGATTCCTGGACGACGCCCGGTTCGCCGAGGACTACGCCGCCGCCCGCGCGGCGCGGGGCCGGGGCCGGTCGCGTCTCGTGAAGGACCTCCTGACCCAGGGGGTGGAGCGGGGCCTGGCCGAGGCCGCGGTCGCTCGGGCCCTCTCGAGCGAGGGAGTGGACGAGGCCGCCATCGCGCGCGCGGCGGCGGAGCGGCGGGCCCGCCAGCTCGCGTCGCTGCCGCCGGCGGTGCGCCGCCGGCGCCTCTGGGCCTTTCTGGCCCGCCGCGGGTTCACGGGCACGGCCACGCGGGCGCTGATCGAGGAGTTGTGCAGATAAGTCTCGACGCGCTTGGGAGTTGCCGCCGCCCGCGGCTATATTCCAGCCCATGCAGGCCGCCCTGATCCGCCGGAAATTCCTCGAATTCTTCGCCGCCCGCGGACACCGCCAGGTGCCGAGCTCGTCTCTCGTTCCCGCGGACGACCCCACGCTGCTGTTCACCAACGCGGGGATGGTCCAGTTCAAGCGGGTGTTCCAGGGCCTGGAACGGCGCGACTACAAGCGCGCCACCAGCTGTCAGAAGTGCGTTCGCGCCGGGGGCAAGCACAACGACCTGGAGCAGGTGGGGCATACCGCCCGCCACCACACCTTCTTCGAGATGCTGGGCAACTTCTCCTTCGGCGACTACTTCAAGAAGGAAGCGATCGGGTTCGCCTGGGAGTGGGTGACCGGCACGGAGTGGCTCGGCATCTCGCCGGACCGGCTCCTCGTCACCGTCCATCATTCCGACGACGACGCCCGGAAGCTCTGGCGTGAGGTCACCGGCATCGCGGACGCGCGGATCTTCGGGCTCTCCGACAAGGACAACTTCTGGCAGATGGGGGACACCGGGCCCGCCGGCCCCTGCTCGGAGATTTACGTCGACCTGCGGCCGAAGCGGGACGAAGGACGGGGGCAGGGAGGCCTCAGTCAGGACGAGTTCGTCCGGCTCGCCGATGAGGGCCAGGTGCTGGAGATCTGGAACCTGGTCTTCATGCAGTACGACCTGCAGGCGGACGGGAAGCGGCCGCCGCTGCCGGCGCCGTCGGTGGACACGGGCGCGGGCCTCGAGCGGATCGCCGCGGTGCTGCAGGGCGTGGGCTCGAACTTCGATACCGACCTCTTTCAGCCCATCATCGCCCGCGCGGTGGAGGTGGTGGACCGCCCCTACGACCGCGGCCCCGCGGGCGCGCCGTTCCGGGTGCTGGCCGATCACGCGCGCGCGGTCGCGTTTCTCCTCGCCGACGGCGCCTACCCCTCGAGCGACGGCCGCGGCTACGTGCTGCGCCGGATCCTCCGGCGCGCGGTGCGCTACGCCTGGCTCCTGGGCCGGCGGGAGCCGACGCTGGTCGAGCTCACCCTCCGCACCGTGGAGCTGATGCGCGACGTGTACCCGGAGCTCGAGGCGAAGCGCGAGCACATCGCGAAGGTGACCCGCGCCGAAGAAGAGCGCTTCCTCGAGACCATCGAAGGCGGACTGCGCCGGCTCGAGGAGCTGAAGGGCGCGCCCGCCATCTCCGGCGACGACGCGTTCAAGCTCTACGACACCTACGGCTTCCCGCTCGACCTGACCCAGATGATCGCCTCGGAGCGCGGGCAGGCGGTGGACGCCGCCGGGTTCGAGGCCGCGCTGGGCCAGCAGCGCCGCCGCTCCCGCGCCTCCCGCAAGGCGATGATGAACCCGGAGCGCGCGGGCCGGAACCTCGAAGGCGACTGGGTGCGGGTGAAGCCCGCGGCGAAACAGAAATGGATCGGCTACGAGCAGACCCGCGCCGAGACCGACGTGCTCGCGTTCCGGCAGGCGGGCAGCGAGGTGGCGCTGGTGCTCGAGGAAAATCCGTTCTACGCGGAGTCGGGCGGGCAGGTGTCGGACACCGGCGTGGTGACGGGCGAGGGCTGGGAGCTGACGGTGGAGGACGTCGAGAAAGTGGACGGGACCAACGCCGTGGTGGGACACGTGGGCGAGGCCTTCGAGCCCTCGAGCGCGGTGGCGAGCGTGAACGAGGCGCGGCGCAAGAACATCGAGCGGAACCACACGGCGACGCACCTCGTCCACGCGGCGCTGCGGAAAATCCTGGGCACCCACGTGCGGCAGGCGGGCTCGGTGGTCGCGCCCGAGCGCCTGCGCTTCGACTTCAGCCACCACGGCCCCATCGCCGAGGAGACGCTGGGCGAGATCGAGGCCGAGGTGAACGCGCACATCTGGGAGAACCTGCCGGTCACGACCCGGCAGATGGCGTACCGGGAGGCGCTGGCCACCGGCGCGATGGCGCTCTTCGGCGAGAAGTACGGCGACGTGGTCCGGGTGGTGGACGTGCCGGGGGTTTCGATCGAGCTCTGCGGCGGCACCCACGTGGGGACCACGGGCCAGATCGGGCTCTTCCGCTTCACCCACGAGACCGGCGCGGCGGCGGGCGTGCGCCGGATCGAAGCCATCACCGGGCCCGCGGCCTACCGCTACGCGCGGGAGCTGGAGCGCCGGCTCGACGAGGCGGCGCGGCTGCTCCGGGTCCAGCCCGAGCATCTGGCGCGGCGGATCGAGGGAATGCTGGAAGAGCAGAAGAAGCTGGAGAAGCGGCTGGAGGAGGCGCTGAAGAGCGGCGGGGCGGGCGGCGACGCCGTCGAAGAGACGCTGCCGGGCGGCATCGGCCTGCGGGTGATCAGGAGCGACATCGACGACCGGAAGCAGATCGGGCTGATGATGGACGCCTGGCGGGAGAAGTCCCCCAACGCGGTGTCGCTGGTGCTCTCGCCGGGATCCGGAAGCTTCTACGTGGGCGTGCCGGACGCGCTGATCGCCGCGGGCCTCAAGGCGCAGGAGATCGTGCAGGCCATCGCCGCCGCTACTGGCGGACGGGGCGGCGGACGCCCACACTTTGCGTCGGGAATTCTAGGGGATGTAACCAAGTTGCCGTCGATCGAGAAGTTGAAGGAGTTCTTGAGCGCCTACTTGGAGAAAAAGCGTGCAGCGCGCTGAGGTGCTGGCGTGGCTCCAGGCGCGCCGGCCGGCCCCGCCGCCCGCGCTCTCCTCCCACCTCGAGGCGGCGGTGCGCGACCTCCCCCTCCCGCTTCCCGATCACCTCGCGGCGCTGGGCGCCGGTCTCCTGGACCGGGTGACCGCGCACGCCGAGGGCGGGCGCGCCCTGGCGCTCGATCTCCTCGCCGCGGACGCGTTCGTGACTTACGGGTTCGAGGCCCAGGCCGAAGCGGACGTCGCCGGACTGCGCCCACTCGCGGAGCGGGTGGCGCGGGGGTCCGCGTGAAGCGCCTCATCGACGGGCACGGGCTGATGGTGCTCCTCGATCCCGGGCGCACCCAGCCGGAGGAGGCGGCGCGGGTGGGGCGGGAAGCGCAGGGCGCCGGCGCCGCCGGGATCATGATCGGCTCCTCGTTCGACGGGACCCGGGACACCCACCTGGTGGCCGAGGCGGTCCGCGCCGCGGCGCCGGGACTCCCCATCGCGCTCTTCCCGGGCTCCGCCATGCAGCTCACGCCCGCGGTGGACGTGGTGCTGTTCCTCTCCCTCGTCTCCGGGCGCAACCCGCAATACCTGATTGAGGAGCACGTGCGCTCGGTGCCCTTCTTCCAGCGCCACCCGGTGCCGACCCTCTCCACCGCGTACGTGCTGGTGGACGGGGGCTGTGTCACCAGCGTCGAGGCGGTGAGTCAGACCCGGCCCCTGCCGGCGGACAAGCCGGAGCTGGCGGCGGCGCATCTCCTCGCGGCGCGGATGATCGGGATGCAGGCGCTCTACCTGGACGCGGGGAGCGGGGCGCAGAAGCCGGTGCCCGGGGACGTGATCCGCGCCTGCCGCCGGGCGCTCGACGGCGCGAGGTTTCCGATTTTCGTGGGCGGCGGAATCCGGACCCCGGAGCAGGCGCGCGCGGCGCGGCAGGCGGGCGCGGACTTCGTGGTGATCGGCACGGTGCTGGAGCGGAACGGCGAGGGCGAGAACGGGAGCGGGGGCGGGGGCGCGTCGCTCGAGCGGTTCGCGCGCGCGGTGGCGGACTAGGAGCGGTGCCGACTCCCGGAAACCAGATCCGCCGCGGGCTGGAGAGTCTCGCCGCCCTGGCGGGACGCGTGGCGGCGGACCAGGCCGAGGCCGCGGCGGCGATCGCCGAGCGCTACGAAGCGGTCCTGCGCGGAGGCGGGACCCTCTTCTTCGCGGGCAACGGCGGCAGCGCCGCCGACGCCCAGCACCTCGCCACCGAATACGTGGTGCGCTACCAGCAGGCGCGGGCGCCCTTCGCCGCCGTCGCGCTCACCACCGACACCTCGCTGCTCACCGCCTGCGCCAACGATCTGGGGTTCGACGAGATCTTCGCGCGGCAGGTGGAGGCGCTGGCGCATCCCGGGGATCTTCTGGTGCTGCACTCGACCAGCGGCGAGAGCCCCAACCTCCTGCGGGCGGCGGAGGCGGCGCGCGCCCGGCGCGTCCCGGTGGTCGCCTTCCTGGGCAAGGGCGGGGGACAGCTGAAAGGGGTCGCCGACCTCGCGTTCGTCGTGCCCTCGGAGGATACCGCGCGGATCCAGGAGATTCAGCTCGCGGTGGAGCATCTCATCTGCGAGGTGGTGGAGGAGCGGCTCAAAGCGTGATCGCGATGGCGTCGATCGGGTGATCCATCTCTCCCGTCAGCGGGCCTTCGTCACCGGCGCGGGCCGGGGGATCGGCCGGGCCACGGCCCTGCTCCTCGCGCGCGCCGGCGCCGACGTGGCGGTGGGGTTCCGGAGCCGCCAGGCCGACGCCGAGGAGACCGTCGCGGGGATCGGCCGCCTGGGGCGCAAGGCCGTCGCGGTGCCCGGGGACCTGGGCGACCCCGCCGTCTCGCGCGAGGCCGTGACGCGCGCGGTCGAGGCGCTGGGCGGGCTCGACATCCTGGTGGTGAATCACGGCGTCTGGCCCGCCGGCCCGGTGCCCCTCGCGCGGCTGTCGGACCAGCAGTGGACCGCCACGCTTCGCGCCAACCTCGATGCGATGTTCTACGTCTGCCGCGCCGCGATTCCGGCGCTCGCCGCGGGCGGCCGCATCGTGCTGGTCTCCTCCACCGCGGGCCAGCGCGGCGAAGCCCGGCACGCCGACTACGCGGCCACCAAGGGCGCCGTCATCTCGCTCACCAAGTCCCTCGCGGTCGAGCTCGCCCCCGGGATCACCGTGAACTGCGTCGCGCCGGGATGGGTGGACACCGAGATGTCCGAGCCGGCGTACCGGGAAACGGGAGACGCAAAACGGGCGATCGAGCGCACCATTCCCCTGGGCCGGGTGGCGAGCGCGGAGGACGTGGCGGGGCCGATCGTGTTCCTCTGCTCCGCTCTCGCGCGCCACATCACGGGCGAGGTTCTGAACGTGAACGGCGGCAGCGTGCTGTGCGGGTAATGCCGTTGCGGATCGGGGATTTCGGATTGCGGATTGGCGTCACCGGCGCCGGGACGCGGGCACGCGGTAGCCCGCAAGCGGCAATCCGCATTCCGCGATGACGACCTTCCCCCCCAGGCTCGGCATCCCGCCCGCGGTCCTGAAGATCGCCCGCAAGCTGGAAGAGGCCGGCTTCGAGACCTGGTGCGTGGGCGGCGCCATCCGGGACACCCTGCTCGGCGTGTCGAATCACGACTTCGATCTCACCACCGCCGCGCCGCCGGCCGAGGTCCAGCGCCTCTTCAAGCGCACGGTGCCGGTCGGCGTCGAGCACGGGACGGTGGCGGTGCTGGACGCGGAGAACCAGGCCCACGAGGTCACCACCTTCCGCAAGGACATCGAGACCGACGGACGCCACGCGGTGGTGGAGTTCGGCGTCTCCCTCCAGGACGACCTGGCGCGCCGGGACTTCACCATCAACGCCATCGCCTACCATCCGCTGCGGCACGAGTGGCGCGATCCGTTCGGCGGCGCCGACGATCTCGAGAAGCGCCTCATCCGCTCGGTGGGCGACCCCAACTGGCGCTTTCAGGAGGACTACCTGCGCATCCTCCGGGCCCTGCGGTTCAGCGCGCGCTTCGACTTCCGCATCCACGCCCGCACCCTCGAAGCCCTCAAGGCCAACGTCTCCGGCCTGGCCCAGCTCTCGGCCGAGCGGGTGCGGGACGAGTGGTTCAAGGGACTGAAGCAGGCGCAGAAGGCGAGCCGCCTGGTGCATCTGTGGATGAGCACCGGCGCCGCGCGGATCTGGCTTCCCGAAATCCGGGACACGGGAGACGCGGCACGGGAGGCGAAGAACATCGACCGACTCCCGCGCGATCCGGTGCTCATCTCCAGCCTGCTGGCGTCGGACCCGCCGTCGTTGCTCACCCGGCTCAAGTGCTCGAACAAGGACATCGAGCGGGCCCGGGCGATCCGCGACTGGCGCGAGCGCTATCCCGACCCCAGGCACCTGCCCGCCGTGCGGCGCTGGCTCGCGGCCACGGCCGGGTACGCGGACGACCTGCTCTCGCTCCTCCCGGCCCTCGACTCCTCCCGCCTGCCGTCGCTCGCGGCCCGCCTCCCGTCCATCGTCGAGTCCGTTCGGGCGGCGAAGGATCCCCTCAGTCTCGGCGACCTCGCGGTGAACGGGGACGACCTGATCGCGGCCGGCGTGCGCGCCGGGCCCACGGTGGGGGAGACCCTGCAGCGGCTCTTCGACGAGGTGCTGGACGACCCGGCCCGGAACACCAGGGAGTATCTCCTCTCCCGTGTCTAACGCCCTCGGTTTCGCGCTGGTGGCGGGCGCCGGCAACGTGCTGGGCGCGCTGGCGGTGACCCATCGCGCGGGGCGCAGCCTGCGGGTGATCGAGCACGTGGTCGCCTTCGGCGCGGGGTTCATGCTGGCGGTGGTGCTGGTGGAGATTCTCCCCGAGGCCTTCGCGCGGAGCGGCCCCCTCGCCCCGGCGCTGGTCCTCGCGGGATACCTGGGGGTGCATCTTTCCCAGCACACCCTGACGCCCCATTTCCACTTCGGTGAAGAGACCCACGCCGTGAGTCCGGTGGCGGGCACCTCGGCGCTGGTCGGGCTCCTCCTGCACACCCTGTTCGACGGGGTGGCGATCGGCAGCGCCTTCCTGGTGCGCGCCGACCTGGGCGTGCTGGTCTTCCTCGCCATTCTCCTGCACAAGCTGCCGGAGGGCGTCACCATCGCGAGCCTGATGGTGGCCGCCGGGCGGCCCGTGAAGCAGGCGGTGGGGGCCGGCGCGCTCCTCGCCGTCGCGACCCTCGCCGGCGTGGCGCTGACCGACGAGATCGGCTTCCTCGCGCGCCACGGGCTCGCGCTGTCCGGCGGAGTGACGCTGTACGTCGCCGCCTCGAACCTGGTCCCCGAGTTCCAGGGGAAGCGGGGGTGGAAGCATCCGGTGGCGTTTTTGGGAGGGGCGGGGGCGTTTTACCTTAGCACGGTGCTCCTGGGTGGGGGGTGGTGAGACAACCGGGATTGGGGATTCGGGATACGGGAAGCGCGTGTCCGACGGATGAGGGTGCGGATGAGGCCGACCAGAATGCGCACGATCCTCTCCGCGTCGGTGACCACCGCATCCACCCGCGTCCGCTCACACAGCTCGAGATCGCGCGCGATCCGGAGATGGCAACTGAGCTCGGCCGCCGAACCCAACGCGATCTTGAGGTGTCGCACGAACTGCGGCGTGCTGCCGAGTGCGTATCCCTCCACCACGTTCGCGGGGATGGAGACCGCGGCACGACGGATCTGATCGGCCAGGCCGAAATGCCGCTGAAGAGGCGGCCGCAGGGTCAGGGCGTACGCCGTCCGGGCGACGTGCTCGGCCCGGGTCCACGCGTCGAGAGTGGCGAGGCGCTTCACGCGGCGGATGCTACGCCTCGACGAGCCATGGTCGGTAACCATCCCGTTGCGCCACTGGCACCGGAACACGCGGGATCGCATCCCCAATCCCCGATCCCGAATCCCGCCGGATGACCGACCCCACGTTGTTCTCCCGCTCCGCCGAGCCCCTCGCCGCGCGGATGCGTCCCCGGAACCTGGACGAGTTCCTGGGGCAGGAGCACCTCCTCGGGCCCGGCCGGGCCCTGGGCGACCTGATCCGCCGGGGCGACGTCGGGTCCTGCATCTTCTGGGGCCCCCCGGGCTCCGGCAAGACCACGCTCGCCCGCATCGTCGCCAACTACACCGAACGCCAGTTCGAGCCCTTCTCGGCGGTCACCGAAGGCGTGGCGCGGGTGCGCGAGATCATCGCCCAGGCCGAGGAGCGCCTCAAGTATCAGGGGAAGGGGACCATCCTCTTCTGCGACGAGATTCACCGGTTCAACCGCGCCCAGCAGGACGCGTTTCTGCCCTGGGTCGAGAACGGGGTCGTCACCCTCATCGGCGCGACCACCGAGAACCCGAGCTTCGAGCTCACCGGCGCCCTGCTCTCGCGCTGCCGGGTGTTCGTGCTGGAACCGCTGAACGACCGGGATATCGCGACCATCGTGACCCGGGCGGTGGCCAAGGGGGGCTTCGGGATTGGGGATTCGAAGGAGTCGCCCGCCCTCACGGACCAGGCCACAGCACTGCTGGTTCAGCACGCCCAGGGAGACGCGCGACGCGCGCTGAACGCGCTGGAGGCGCTTTTTCAATCCGTCAGCACCCTATCCCCAATCCCCAATCCCCTGCCGGCGGACCTGGTCCGCGCGGTTCTCGAGCGTCCCCTCCCGAAATACGACAAGTCCGGCGACGAGCATTACAACCTCATCTCCGCCCTCCACAAGGCGGTGCGGGGCAGCGACGTGGATGGGGCGCTCTACTGGCTGGCCCGAATGGTCGAAGGCGGGGAGGACGTCCTTTACATCGCACGGCGGGTGGTGCGGATGGCCGCCGAGGACGTCGGGCTCGCCGACCCGCGCGCCCTCACCATCGCGCTCGCCGCGAAGGACGCATACCACTTCCTGGGGAGCCCCGAGGGCGAGCTGGCTCTGGCCGAGGCGGTGATCTACCTCGCCACCGCGCCGAAATCGAACCGCGCCTACGCCGCCTACGGCGAGGCCCTGCAGGCGGCGCGGGACCACCCCGCCGAGCCGGTCCCCGCGCACATCCGGAACGCCCCCACCAAACTGATGAAGGACCTGGGCTACGGGGCCGGGTACAAGTACGCGCACGACTACGATGACGCCTACGCGCCGCAGGAGTACCTTCCGGAACCCCTGCGGGGGGTCTCCTGGTATCAGCCGACCGAGTTCGGATTCGAAAAGGACGTGAAGAAGCGCATGGATTGGTGGGCCGAGATGAAACGCAAGGCGAAGGCGACGGAAGGGCCGAAGGGGGATGCGTAGACCGTTTCCCGTCGCCGTCCTGGTGTTCGTCGCCGCCTGCGCCACCCTGCGCGGGATCTACTTCCGGGAGCCCGAGATCCATCTCCAAGAGGTGCGGGTGACGAGCCTCGGCCTCGCCGGCGGGACCGTGGACCTCGAGTTCGACGTGTACAATCCCAACAACTACCGGGTGCGATCCACCCGGCTCTTCGTGGGGCTCGATCTGGAAGGCACCCATTTCGGGGACGGACTGCTCGACAATCCGGTGGACCTGGCGCCGGAGTATCACAACCGGATCGTCCTGCCGGTGCGCTTCGAGTGGAGCGGCGTCGGAGCCGGGGCGCGGGCGCTCCTCACCCGGCAGGAGCTGGCCTACGAGCTGGGGGGCGAGGTCACCCTGGCCACGCCCCTGGGCGACAAGACGGTGACCCTCCGCGGCTCGGGCAACGTGCCGCTCGCCGCGCTGGTGCCGTGAGAGGAAGCCCGCGATCCGCCGCCTGATCGAGATTCAGGATCCCGTCGAGCGCGCGTTCCTGGTGGGCGCGCCGCGCAAGGGGTCGGACGAGGTGCTCCGGGTGGAGGAGCATCTGGACGAGCTCGCCCGCCTCGCCGACACGGCCGGGGCGGAGATCGTGGGGCGCACCACCCAGCGGGTCGAGGCGCCGACGTCCAACTTCTTCCTCGGCCAGGGCAAGGTCGAAGAGCTGAAGGCGACGCTGGCGGGCGAGGGCGCGACGCTGGTGCTCTTCGACGAGCCGCTCTCGCCGGGGCAGGGGTCGAACCTCGAGAAGGCCCTGGGCGTGCGGGTGATGGACCGCACCGAGGTGATTCTCGACATCTTCGCGACCCGGGCCCGGAGCCACGAAGCGCGGATGCAGGTCGAGCTGGCCCAGCTCGAGTATCTCCTGCCGCGGCTCACGCGGATGTGGACCCACCTCTCGCGCATCCGCGGCGGCATCGGGCTCCGGGGGCCGGGCGAAACCCAGCTCGAAACCGACCGCCGGGTGATCCGGAAGAAGATCTCGGTCTTGCGGAAACGGCTCGAGGAAGTGGCCGAGCACCGCGCCAATCAGCGCCAGGGCCGGCGGGAGCTGCCGGGCGCGGCGCTGGTGGGCTACACCAACGCCGGCAAGTCGAGCGTCCTGCGGGCGCTGTCGGGGGAGGAGGTCTTCGTGGAGGACCGGCTCTTCGCCACCCTCGATCCCCTGGCGCGCGAGGTGGACGTCGGCGAGGGCTACCGGGTGCGGGTGACGGACACGGTCGGATTCATTCGCAAGCTGCCCCATCATCTGGTGGCGTCCTTCCGCTCCACGCTGGAGGAGGCGCGGGAGGCGGACCTGTTGCTGCACGTGATTGACGCGGCGGCGCCGAATTGGGAGGAGCAGGTGGAGGTGGTGGAGCGGGAATTGGGGATTGCGGATTTCGGATTGCGGACTGGGAGGGGGAAGGTCGGGGAGCGTCCGCGCGTCATCTACGTGTTCAACAAAGCGGACCTGTTGCCCGACCGGCCCGCGTTCCTGGAGCGGGTGCGGGAGCGTTACCCCCACTCGGTACTGATTGCGGCCAATCCGCAATCGGCAATCCGAAATCCGCAATCGAGCACTCCGCATTATTCCGGCGTCGACGCCCTGCGCACCGTCCTCCGCACCTCCGCCCAGGCGCTGCGTCCCGTCGCGCGGATCCGGGTACCGGTGGGGGACGGGCGGCTCCTCGCCGAGCTGCACCGGGACGCCGAGGTGCTGGGCCAGGAGGCGACCGACGGAGTGGTGATGGTGACGGCGCGGGTAGAAGCTCGGCTCCTGGGCCGGTTGCGGCGGGACGGGGTCGAGGTGACGCTGGGCGGGGGCTAGCCGAGAATATCGCGCACGGCGAGCGTGAGGTCGGGTAAGGCGCGGGGGGCGATCGAGTCGCGGGACCCGGCGGTTTCCAGATCCAGGTATCCGTGCGGTCCGGGGCGCCGGTAGATCTCGACCCGCGGCGCGTCCAGGTCCACCAGCCACACTTCGGTGACGCCGGTGCGAGCGTAGGCCGGCATCTTGCGGCCCCGATCGTACGCCGTCGAGCTGTCCATTACTTCGATCAGCAGGAGCACGTCGGCCGGGCCGGGGTGGGCGGCGGCGTACCAGTCGGCGCGGGGCCGCAGCACGGCGAGGTCCGGCTGCGGCTCTCCGTGCGGGTCCAACACCACGGGGTTTTGCACGGTGACGATGGCCCGCGGGCCGACCGCTTGAACCAGCAACGCGTTCAGCCGATTGACGCAGCCGGCGTGGCGCGGCCCGATGGGGGTCATCTCGACGATCTCGCCGTCGAGGAGCTCGAGGCGGGCGTTCTCGGGGAGGATGCCCACGGCGCCCATGCGGTGGTAGTCGTCCACGGTGAAGCGGTGTGCGGTGACGGGCATGGGCATAGTATTGGTCCCCGGCGCGACGGACGGCAAGGGTGCGGCGTGGCGCACCATGCCGTTGGGGGAGCGAAGCCCCGTCATCGTGCGAACGCGGGCGGGCACGGATTTCCGCGGAATCGAGCGCACCGCGAGACCATCCGGGTGGGGGCTGGTCCCGTCGCGGCGGGACGGGGTCGAGGTGACGTCGGGCGGGGGCTAGTCGGGACCGAGACTCCGTAATCCCCGGGGGAAGCGTCCGTGGGTCAGTCGGCGCTCAATGGCGGACCAGGAGCGCCACGACGCCTGCCGCGGTGCCGACGATGCCGATGGCCGTGGGCGCCCAGAAGGCGAACATCCACTTCACCGTCGTCGCCTGGGCCTGGGCGATGCCGGCGCGGAGCTCGCCGCGGGCCTCCGCGAGGCGCTGCTCGAGCCTCGCGTCGAAGCGCGCAAAGTTCAGGTCGTTCAACTCTCGAAGGTCGGCTCTGCAGGTGGCGTCCACGGAATTGAACCAGTTGACCAGTTCGTCGGCGACGTCCTCGCCCAACGTTTCGTAGAATTTCCTCGACGGCTTCACCGTGACCGGCACCGATCTCTCCGCGGGCTGGTTGGTGCGAATCTCGCGGTTGGGCCGACTCGGATCGTCACCGGACCATTGCATCGAGGTCCGAAACGCTGCGGCTCGCCGAGCATACGCTCGGCGGGTCGGCCGAGTCAAGAGCCGGAGCGCTAGTGGCAGGAAGCCGTTCCGCTATCGCTAAAGGTCGCGCCCGCGACCGGAACGAACACCCAGGCGTACCTCGCCGAATCGAGCGTCAGCTTCAACACGCCGAAGGTGGTGCTGTCCTTCACTTCCAGATTGGCGGCGGTGTTGGGGAAGGTGTAATGGCTCGCCCCCCCGGTGCCGACCACGAATTCCCGAATGCCGCGCGCGCTGTCGAGCGCGCCGGCGGGCGTTTGGGGCGCGAAGCGCTGGTAGTTGTGGTCGTGTCCCGCGAGCACGACGTCGGCGCCCGAATCATAGAGCGCCTGCCAGAGCGGTTGCATCGCCGCGAGACTTCCGTGCGGTCCCGCGCTGAAGCGGGGGAAGTGCCAGTAGGCGAGGGTGCAGCGCGCGCGATGGGCGCCGAGGTCGCGGCGGAGCCAGGCCTCCTGGGGGGAGCCCGGGGCGACGCTGATGCTGCTGTTGAGCGAGATGACGTGCCACGCGCCCACGTCGTAGCTGTAGTAGCCGACCCCTGAGTCCCCGGCGTTGGCGCCGAAGTAGGAGTAGTACGGCGCGGCCGAATCGGTGACGAAGTCGTGGTTGCCCGGGCTCGGCCGGGTACGGGTCTTGTGACGTCCCCAGGTGGGCTCGTAGCACTGCGCGTAGTCGCTCGCGCTCCCGGACTGGTACGCGTTGTCCCCTGCGGTGAATACGACGCCGGGAATGGTGTCGAGCAGATCGGCGGTCGCTTCCGCTCCGGTGGAGGTGCAATTCGCGATGTCGCCGGCGCCCATCAGCACGTTGGCGCCCGGCGGCGGCGGCGGCGCGCGCCGGTCACTCGCCGGGTCGAGGCAGGCGGCGATGAGGGCTAGTGCCGCCGCGAGGTGGAGGCCGCGCCAGCGTACCTTCATGCGCATGGCTTCACATTAACGCTTCTTTGTGACCGCAGTCACACCTTTGGCGTCGCCGAACCCTAGGCAACCTATTGCGCCACAAGTATATTCGTCGTCCCATGCCGCACTCGCGCCCAGCCGGACCCCAACCCGACGTGGATTCCTCTTCGAGCGATCGAAGTGCGAAGCCGTCCGCCGCCGCACCCCGGCGCGTAACCCCGGCGGGTCGGACGCGGTGGGGCGCCGACGAGCGCCGGCAGGACGGGACGACGCGCGTCCGGTTCGGACTGCAGCAGCGGGCCCCCCACAACTTCCGGCGCCATGTGGTGCGCGCCGCCCGCCGGGTCGTTGTCTTACTGGTAGCGGACCTCGCGGGATTCTGGGTGATGCGCGCGCTGGTGCGCGGCGTGCGCGACCACGCTGCCCTGGGATCCACGCTTGCCGGATTGGTCACAGCCCTAGCGCCGCGGGGGATTCTGAACGGGTGGCAGTTCGCCGCGGCCCTGCTCGTGGGACTGGTGGCGCTCGGCAACTACGGCCAGGGGGATGAGCGCAAGAGCCCCCGCCGGTTGTTCGCCGCCTCCGCCCTGGCGACGGCACTGCCGCTCTGGATGACGCTCTGGACCAGCGGGTTCGAGATCGTGGCGACGCAGTACGTGTTTACAACGGTCATGGTGTGGCTCGGGCTGGTGGTCGAGCGCCGCATCCTGGACCGCGTCGCCGGGCTTCTGATTCCCGCTGAGCGTCGCGCACCGCGGACTCTGTTCGTCGGACCGGGGAGCATTTGCCGGGAAGTGATGGAGACGCCGGCCTTCGCGACCCCGGCGAGCTACCGGCGGGTAGGGTTCGTGGACACGAGCACACCGCCCGCGCCGGACGCGCTCGGACACATTCGAGACGTGGCGGAGGTGCTCCACAGCACCCGTCCGGAAACGGTGGTGGTGTGTGGGCATTTGAGCGAGCACCAGTTTCAGGACATCGTGGACGTGACGCTGGCCGCCGGCTGCCAGCTCCTGTCGGTGCCGCGCGCCACGGTGAGCGCGGGCGTGCAGCCCACGATGATCTGGACGCGGGGCCAGGCGCTGATCGAGCTCACGCGGCCCAGTCTCAAGGGACGAGACTTGGCGCTCAAGCGGGTGGTGGACCTCCTCTTCGGCGTGATCGGGGCGGTGCTGGTGCTGCCGCTGGGGGCGGTGATCGCCGCCGTCGTCAAGCTCGATTCCGCGGGGCCTGTGTTTTTCGTCCAGGAGCGGGTGGGGCAGGGGGGGCGCCGGTTCCGGATCGTGAAGTTCCGGACCATGGTGCTCGACGCGGAGAGCCGGCGGGCGGCCTTGATGCGCGACAGCGTGTATGGCGACGGGCGGCTCTTCAAGATCCCGGCGGACCCGCGGATGACGCGCGTGGGAAAGTGGCTCCGGCAGACGAGTCTCGACGAGCTCCCGCAGCTGTGGAACGTGATCCGCGGGGACATGTCGTTGGTTGGGCCCCGGCCCCCACTCCCGTCCGAAGTGGCGCTGTACGAGGCCCATCACTACGCCCGCTTCGACGTGAAGCCGGGGATCACGGGACCGTGGCAGGTGAACGGTCGTAGTCGCGTGATCGATTTCGAAGAGGTTGTTCGATTGGATCGGCAGTACATAGAGCAGTGGTCACTGTGGTTGGACCTCGCGATCATGCTTCGGACGGTTCCGGCTGTCCTGTTTCGCGCTGGGGCCTACTGATCGTCGAGGTAGTTAGTGCGGACGCGGCCCATGGCGACTAGCCATGTTTGCGGTGACGTCCCTCCGTCGAATAGGGTCGGCGCAAGCGATACATTGCGAACGGTTGCCGACGCCGACTGCGCCATCGCTCATGGGGGGCCGTCGTCGGTCGCACACGTGGTTGAGAGCGCTTCTGGGGGCGTGCGGCGACATGTTTTGGATCTGATCCTCGGCTTGGCGAAGCGCGGCCTCAGACAGTTTCTCGTATACTCGCCCGCAGGAGCTGATTCCGGTCTGCTGGCGGCTTTGGATTCGCTACGCGACGCGGATGTGGACGTTCGCGAATGTCACATCCCGCATGCCGTGGGTTTCGGGGACATCGCAGCCGTACTGCGTTTGCGGGCAATCCTTCGAGCCACCGGTCCCGATGTGATCCACCTGCACAGCAGCAAGGCTGGCGCGGTTGGGCGCCTGGCGGTGATGGCCGGCATGAGGCAGCCCGTGATATACACTCCGCACGCCACCGGCGCGCACTTGGGTTGGACCTACGCCCTGGCGGAATGGGTTCTTGGGAGAACCCGGACGGACCTCTGTATTGCGGTGTCGCAATCGGAGGGGAGAGACTTGCGCCGTTTTCGCGTTGTTCCCGAGAGCCGCATCCGTGAAGTGGTAAACGGCATCGACGCTGAGGCAGTCCGGGAATTCGCCCGAGGCCTGAATCCGCCGCCGGCGAGCGTGGATGTGACTGTTTGCGCACGAGTCACAAGCCAAAAGGACCCCCTTGCCGCCGCGAAGGCGTCTGCGCACGTGCTCCAGGTTCGGCCGAAGACGCGATTCCGGTGGGTGGGGGATGGGGACATGAGAGACCGTTTCGAGGCGGCGCTCCGAGGGTTGGGCATTCGATCCTCTTGGGACATTACGGGCTGGGTTGAAAACCCCTACGGCTACATGATGGCCAGCCGGTTGTTGTGGCTCCCGTCCCGGTACGAGTCGTTCGGCTACGTCACCCTCGAGGGCATGGCTTTGGGTGTGCCGACGATTGGTACCAAGGTGGCCGGAACGATGGATCTCATCATGCACGGTGATTCGGGTTATCTGGTTGATCCCGGCGACGTTCAGCGCCTCGCGGCGCACACGGTTGAGTGCCTGGACGACCGTGCCCTACTCGGGCGCTTGAGTGCCGGGGCCCGAGCTCGAGCCGAAGCCATGACGGTGGACAAGATGGTGACGGGGACGCTTGCAGCGTATGCGGCGACTTCAGCTGCCGATGGGGTGTCTGTGCGATGACGCAAGTACCTGAGGGACGTGGGGTACCCGTGAAGGTGAGCTATCGTGATGTGCGCGCGGGCTATTCAGACGCTAAGGCCCAGCAGGAGCGCCTGGACGTGATGTTCCGGTGGTTTGCGCGCCCACTCTCGTTCCCGGTTGCCTGGGTGTTTCTTCGGTGGGCATGGCGCCCAAACAGCGTGACGTTCCTGTCTCTCGGCGGTAACGTGCTGGGGTTGGCATTGATGGTTAGCGGGGTTCGTCTTTGGATGATGATAGGTGTAGTCATCTTGCTCCTGGCGCTGATCCTGGACGCCGCAGACGGCAATATGGCACGCGCCACTCGTACCTTCAGCCCGCTTGGTGAGTGGCTAGAGGGAGTTGGCGCGTACGTTCTGTACGCGTGTTACCACTTTGCAGGCGGTCTAGGCGCGGCGAGAAGCACCTCGACGGTAGTCCCGGTAGTGCAGGCTGCTTGGGCGACGCCGTCTCGCCTGATCGCGCTCGGAGCAGGTGCATCGATCTCAATAACCCTTGCTGTTCTAGTCGCCGCCAAGTTCTCGCTGACCTTCCCACAGATCGAGCGTGAGAGCGTTGTTGCGAAAAGGGGCGGTGGGCTCTACGGGGCACTGTTCACGGTGGGAAAGAACCTGTCCTTCCCATCGGGCCTAGTGCTCCCAGTAACGCTGATCGCGATTGCGGTGCGACGTTATGAGTACCTGTTGATTTTCTTTGCCTTAGCGAATGCGTGCATGTTAGTCGCGCTCCTCACACGATGTCTGTCGCTCGCGCTTCGCGTCTCGACCACACCAGAGTCATGAAGGTCCGTGTTCGGGGGCACCATCACCGCGTCGGTCGTGCTCGGTAGGCGGGCGTTTGTGCTCGCCCGGGCGGTGATCGCGCTTGGGATAGGCCTTGCCGCCGCCTGTCTGGATTCAGGCGCGAATCGCCTCACCAGTGCAGTAGGGCCTTCTAGCGGTATCGTGGTCCCCACCGGACATGCAAGTCGCCCCAGCGTTGGCGCGGTACTACACGTCCACGGCTGGACCAATCATGGGGCCTCAGAATTCCCAGCATCGATAGCGTGGCAGACAGCACAAGCGGAGGCGGCGGGTGCCGGGATCATTTGGTGGACCGACCACGGGGATTTTTACCCCCACCACTACCCAGACTTCGTCGTGAGGCCAACGCCGCCAGTCTATCTCGGTGGTCGCCTTTGGAGTGTCGGGATTTGGGGGGTGGACTCTTCTGGTCGCGCGTTCATACTCTCCAGTGCCGGGACGCTTTCAGAGATCACCACAAATGGCTCGCAGATTAGTGTGCGATTACCCCCCGGCGACATGCGAGTCGTGGACACGGTGACTGTGTTCTTCGGTCGATTCACAGCGAACGTTGTTGAGCGAGCGCCCCTCGGACAGCTGGCGAGGCCGCTGATCGGCGACCCCCGCTTCCGTACTACAGTCTGGCGTGATGAATCGTCTGGAGAATACCCGCTTCTCGATCTCGTTGTACCTTTGGCGTGGCACCCAAATCTTGACACCGGCTTTCGCGAGGTTCTCGCCTATCACTTTCGGTCTGGGCTCGCAGCGGGACCAGTGATGACAGGTGATACGGTTTACTATGGGTCAGCGTGGCCTGACTCTGACTCGGCAACCGTCGCCATCTCCCCGAAGGCGGACGCGGCGATATTCCCCAATGGGATCGACAACACGACCGATTCGTACCGTTTGACATTCACGGCGACTCGGAGTCTTAGTGGCCGTGTCATCAGATTCACTCTCCCCGTTGTGACGAACCACGATAGTACCGCCGAAGTGCAGATGCCTCCAGCAATCGCGACCGCGCAAGCGTCCGCCAGCTTCTACGGAATTCGTGCGATTTGGGGAATGGAAATGGCGGGCAACGATCCTGCATTTACGTCGACAAGTTGGGGTAGTGTGTTTGGAGGTGGTCGGCACCTTGTTGTGTATCTTCCCAGGGATGTAGATCCGACCTTTGTCAATACTCAGTCATCCGCGCAAGCTGCCGTTCTAACAGCTGCCGTGGCTGCCCAGGGCGGCGTCACGTCGATTGCCCATCCTCTCGGAACAAGTGTGGCGATTCCGACAAACACCTTTCAGCTGAATCGCGCCCGGGTGGATTCCATTGGTGCGTTTCTTGTTCAGCACAGCGGCTGGGGTGCGAACCTGATTGAGGTAGGATATCCGGCTCGCGGTGAGGCTGGGATTCGAGAGCACATGTTTCTGTACGACTATCTCGTCGCCTCTGGCGTCGCACTCTGCCCAGTAGGAGTGAGTGACTCCCACGGGCAACGACTACTCGCCGACCCGACGCAATCTGATGAACAAGACAATTTCATCACGTGGTTAGGCGGCGTCAGCGGCGGATCTCCGATATCAGACTTGCTTCTCGCCATGCGTACGTGTCAGACGTCTTTCGGCAATCCGTACTACGTGAAGGGCGGGATGTGGGTCGACGTGGTGGGAGACTCCGTTGGGCTATGGCGTATCAGGCTCGATGCCGCTGGAGTCACGCCCTCGGCCACCTATACGCTGTTCGACGTCGTCGAGGACTCGACCGGGGTCGGACACGAGCCACTGTATCGAAAGATCGTACCGGTGCCTCTGGGGACGGAGGTCTCAGTCGGTGGTTGTCAAGCCGACTATGTACGCGTGGAGGCCTGGGCGGGGTCGCGACCGATCGCGTTTTCGAACGCTGTGCGGGTGCCGGGGAATCCAACATTTTGTGCTCCTGCGACGGACAACCACCTGCCCAGCTCCAATGGTAAGCTCGCCACGTTTCGCCGAGGTAACACTCAGCCCGGCAACCAGACCCCTAGAATCAGAAGCCGCCATCAATACTAGGCCGCGTCGCATGGTTGCGCTCATGACCCTAGCGTCAGCGGATGCAACTGGGGCGGGTCAAATGGCGCTTGAGTTCTGCCGCTCTCTCGGCGAGGCGGACTGGCGCGTGGTGCTCGTTAGCGGGCCAGCACCACCTCCTGACCGGGGCGGGAGCATCCTGCCGCGGATGGTCGAGGCAGGCGTTGAGGTCCGGGAGCTGGACCGGCTTGTTGCTCCAACCTGGCCGGTGTGGAAGCGTCTGCGAACAATTGCCGCTGAGTGCCACCCGGACGTGGTTATTGGCGTGATGCAGAGAGATCGGCCAGTCGCCCTTGTCCTTGCGAGGGTTCTTCGAGTGCCCGGACTCGTGGCTGTGCAGAATCAGCACGTATTCTGGGGGCCTCCTCCAGTGAGGTGGGCAAAGCGTCTCATCTACAGACTATCGGTGCGCTTTCTTGCTACGCTTGCCGTGTGCGCGTCCGAACCCGTGCTCCAGGAGATCAGACGGTTCGGCGTTTCCACAGAGCGGAGCAGGCTCTTACCGAATGGTATTCGCATCGCACCGCCGGCTTGGCTGAGCGAGAGTGAGCGGCGGACACTTCGGGCTGAACTTGGTGCCGGTCCGGCAGACCTGCTCATGGTGAACGTCGGGCGTCTGGACCGACAGAAGGGGCAGGATCTGCTGATTTCGGCGCTCGCCCGATGTTCGGACAGGTATCCCCGATTACGATTAGCGCTTGTCGGCGGCGTCGTTCCGGGTGCAGGTCAAGCGCGCGGGGCCGAGTTTGCGGCCGGGCTCAAGCGGCAGGTGAGCAGCGAAGGAGTTCAAGACCGCGTCGTGTTTGCTGGCTGGCGAACCGACGTTGCGCGAGTACTCCGGGCGGCCGATGGATACGTGCATGCGGCGCGGTGGGAGGGCTGGTCTCTAGCCGTGATGGAGGCGATGGCCAACTCTCTCCCGATCGTGATGACTGACTGCGCAGGGTGGCCGACTGGATTCTCGGCTGGTACCCAGGGCTGGGTGGTTGCGAGCAATGACGTAGCGGCGCTCGCCGTTGGCATCGAGATGCTCGCCAAAGCGTCTGATACGCACAGGGTGGCCATGGGCGAGGCCTCGCGGTCACTCGTGCAACGCCATTACGACATTCGAACAATCAGTCACCAATTTGCTCGATTGGTCGTCGCTTTGAGCGAGGAAGGGCGCCGATGAAGGGGACGTTGGTACGCATCGGTGCTGTTATTCCGGTTGAGATCTTCCATCCGCTTCGATTGTTCGGCGTAGAGTAGAAGCGGATAGGTCGCGTGAGCCGGTTCGAGTCCGTTTGGCGTCTTTTCCCCACTATCGATCAGCATACAGACATAATAGTGCGGGGTGCGTCTGTTGCACTGGTCGTCCGGGTGTTCGGTGCTGCGCTAACGTTCGTATTCAATGTGCTCGTTGCTCGCGACTTTGGTGCCACGGGGTCCGGCGCCTACTTCCTAGCGTTCACCGCGATGACGATCGCGACTGTCTTCGGCCGCTTAGGACTGGATAACGCCGCCGTGCGGTTCACAGCGGTGCACGCGAGTACCCAGGATTGGGGCGCGGTCAAGGGAACGCACGCTGCAACAATGGGTCTGGGACTCGTGGCGTCGGTTGTAACGGTGCTAATCATGCTTCTGGTAGCGCCGTTCCTGTCCGTACACGCGTTTCACGATCCGGGGATCACGAGCATGCTTCGCTGGATGGCGATAGCTGCGATCCCTGTCGCGCTGTCCACGCTCCAGAGCCAAACGCTCCGGGGACTCAAGCTGGTTGCCTCATCCGTTATGGTGGCCAGCGTTTGGACTCCGGGGCTAGCGATCGTGGCGCTCTTGGTTATCGGACGATCGCACGGTCCGATCGGTGCCGCATATTCGTACATCTGTGCGGCCTGTGTGACGACGATCGCGGCGTGGTGGTGGTGGCGGCGCATGACCCCCCAACTTGCGGGTGCTCGGGTCGTCACAAACACGCGGAGGCTGTTAGAAAGTAGTATGCCGCTTCTCTGGGCGACATCGATGAGCTTGGCGATGAATTGGATCGCGACGTTTGCGCTTGGCGCTTGGGGAACGCTGGTTGATGTGGGGATCTTCAACGCGGCCACACGCGTGGCCACGCTTGTTAGCTTCGTGCTCGTGGCCGTCGACAATATTTCAGCTCCCACATTCGCGGAGCTCTATCGGGCGGGAAACCTGCCTTCCCTCGCGAGAACCGCACGCAACACAATCGTTCTGATGCTTCTACTCGCCGCTCCAGTCCTGGCGGTGATTGTGATCGCGCCCAAGTTCATAATGGGCGTATTCGGCCCGGAGTTTCGGGCTGGCGGGTGGGTGCTCGTAACCCTGGCGCTTTCGCAGGCAGTCAGTGTTGTGGCGGGCTCCGTCGGCTCGCTCCTGATGATGTCCGGCCACGAGCGTCAGGTTCGGGATAGCAACGCGGTCGCAGCGATTGCATGCGCGGGCCTATCGGTGGCCCTTGTTCCCAAGTACGGGGCGATGGGTGCGGCGGTGGCAGTTACCGTGTCCTTGGTCGCGCGGAACGCGTACGAGCTCGTAATGGTCCGGAAGTACCTCGGGATTGGGATGCTTTTTTCTCCGCCGAGTGCCACGACACGCGCAGGCGGCGTACGCTAGGGTGACCGATATCATCACATCTAAGGGCGCTCAGCCGTCCGTCGCCTTCGCGCTGGTGAACTGGAACGGGTGGCAGGACACTCTAGGGTGTCTCGCGTCGATCGGAAACCTGCGATACCGGCGTCCTGACATCGTCCTATACGATAACGCGTCGACCGACTCATCGGTGGAACGGATTCGGAGATGGGCTGACACTCGAGACTGGCAGGTGGGTGTGGTCCAACATCCCACACACACGGACGAACCTGCGCACGTGGGGACAACGGTGCCCCAACTGCTGATCGTACAGGGCCCCGAGAACTCGGGCTTCGCGCGTGGCACCAACCTTGCCATCCGCTACGCGCTCTGCGGAGCGAAATCATATCGCTACATATGGGTGTTGAACACAGATACCATCGTCGACGAGGATGCGCTTTCGCACGCGGTCAATGTTGCGGAGCACCATTCCCAGATTGGGGCTGTTCAGTCTCTTCTGTTGTCGACCTCCAACCGTCACGAGGTTGACAGTGCAGGATTGCGGCTTCTGAAGCGGGGAGGTGCGGTGGATCTCTTCCACGGGCGCAGCCGGAGTGAGTTTGAGAAATTTGCCGCCGCTCGGGATGCCATTGAAATATTCGGAGCCTGTGCGGCCTCCGCCCTCTACTCCGTTAATGCACTTCGGGCGGTTGGCGTATATGATGAGGCGTTCTGGAGTATGAGTGAGGATGTCGACCTTGCTTGCCGCCTTCGTGCGAATGGTTATCGAGCCATGCTCGCGCGGAAATCGATAGTCTGGCATCGAGGCGGCATGTCCCGCGCCAAGAAACGTGGCCGCCTTTGGTGGATTGCGCACCGCAACCGACTTCGAATCGTTGCGCGATGGTACCCACGTGTGCTAGGTGCGGTCATCGTCGCAGCCCGGCTAACACAGCTCTTACTCGCGGCGGTCGTGACCGCCAGGGGATCCGTGCGTGAATGGCGCGAAGTCGCGGGTGCAGTGCTACGTGAATACCGAGGAGGCGCCAAACGCCAAACAAGACAGGCAGTGCTTATGGCCGGAATGTGGAGATTCGACAGTACGTAGGTGGTACATGATGTTGTGACGTCTAAGCCCCCGTCTTATATTGCTGGGCGTTTGTCACGACGCTGCCCGGATCACTCGCTAACAAGAGGAATATGCACTCCGAAGACCGTACCGCTGTGCGGCCGCATGGCGGCATGCTCGTAGACTGCGTGGCACCAGGATCCGATGTCGAGGAGTACAAGAGGATTGCCAGTGAGGCGCCGCATGTTCCCGTAGACCTGTTCACAACGATGGATGCCCTTAACATTGCGATCGGGGCATTTAGTCCCCTGAGGGGCTTCCTCGGGGAAGCTGATTTCAGAGCTGTGTGCGATCGACGACGGTTGGTAGCCGGTGCCACGTGGACTGTTCCAGTCCTGTTGCACGTACCGCCTTCGGTCGCGAAACGTCTGCGGCCGAGCGGCTATCTCGCCTTAGTGGATCGCGAGGCCGAGCCGTTCGCGGTGATGCAGGTGGAATCAGTGTTCACCGTTCCAAAATCGTATTATGCCGAGTCCGTATTCGGTACCGTCGACACGGCGCACCCCGGCGTTGAACGATTGGCCGCGCAATTCGAGACGTGCGCGGGTGGAACGTTAACGTTGTTGCACGAGCCCGAAATCGAGAACCGTCAATACTTCTTCCGTCCCCGGGAGACGAGGAAGCTCTTCGCGGAGCGGGGCTGGCGCACGGTCGCCGCGTTTCATACGCGCAACGTGCCCCATCGCGCGCACGAGTACCTCCAGAAGCTCGCATTGTCGTACGTGGACGGACTCTTCGTGCATCCGATCGTGGGATGGAAGAAAGCGGGAGATTTTTCGCAGCGAGCACAGTTCGAAACCTACGAGGCGCTCCTCGCGCACTACTACCCTGCGGATCGTACCCTCTTGGGTGGATTCTACTGCCAGGTCCGTTACGCAGGGCCGCGAGAAGCGGTGTTCCACGCGATCGTGCGACAGAACTTCGGATGCAGTCACATTGTCATCGGGCGCGACCATGCGGGCGTTGGGAAGTACTACGGGGTGTACGACGGGCATCGCGCGTTCGACGCGATCAAGGATCTTGAGATCACCCCTCTCCGGTTCGCCGGCCCGTATTACTGCAAACGCTGCGAGGAAGTCGTCACCGAACGCACCTGTCCGCACGGGGACGACGACGTTTGTGAGATTTCTGGCACATTGGTGCGCCGCTACGTGGCCAATCGCGAGCCCGTGCCGCACTACCTGCTCCGGGAAGAGGTGCTCCAGGTGCTGGAGCGACTCGCGACCGAGGAGGCCTTCGTCCGATGACCGGCGTGCTCTGTACGATCGGTCCCCAGAATGGCCTGGTGCCTGGCGCGGATTTCGTGCGCTGGAACGGCGCGTTCGGCAGCCCCCCCGAAGTCCAGAAATACTTCGAGGCGCTGGCGATTCCACGGTTACTGGACCTTCCGGGCCCTCGGACCAAACCCCGTACCAGCAAGATCTCCGACGATGAGTGGCTCGCCTTCGCCCGAGACACTGGCTACGAATTCGTGGGATTATCGTACGTCAAGACCGCCGAAAACGTGCTTGATGTGAAGGAGCGACTGCGGGGCAGCAAGACAGGGGTCATCGCCAAAATCGAGACCCGCGAGGCGGTCGAGAATATCGATGCGATCGTAGAGGTTGCCGACGGCATCATGATCGATCGCGGCGACTTAAGCACGGCGATCGGCGTACTGGCTCTGGGGGCGGTACAGAAGCACGTCGCGCAGGCGTGCAGTCGCCGCAATCGCCTCTGGATCGTGGCAACAGGTTTGTTCGCCTCCATGCGCTCGGCCGAGCAGCCCGGTATTTCTGAAGTGAGTGACGCCTTCAATGCCGTCCTCGATGGAGCGGACTTCCTCATGTTTGCAGAAGAGACGGCGCTCGGAAAGCATCCGGACCTTGCCGTCCAGGCTGTGAGGAAAGTGATCGACGCCGCAGCAGCATACCAGCGTGTCGCAGCCAGTCGGGCGGAGGGTCAACTGGGTACCGCCGCCAAAGCTGGTTGAAGGGACAAGCCGTGATTCACGGCGTGCGACGGTTTCCGGTGGTCCGGGAGTTGTGGTGGACAGCGTTTCTCCGGCGCAACGACACGCCGTTACGGCGGCCGACTGAAGTTGAACCGATGGTTCATGTCGGAGGCGCATGTTCTCGGCGGCGCTGGGGCCTGCTGAGGACCAGGGGTGTGTGCAACGTCATCTGGCTTATGTCGGAAATGCCCCCTCCCGCGTGGCTTGGAGAGTCCCATCGGGTCCTGTGGCTACCTGTGCCCGATCAGCATGGTCTCACTACGCAGCAGATGACCGCCGGGTGCATCTTCCTCGACCAGGTCCGGGAAGACGAGCAAGGCGTGTTCGTGGCGTGTGGGGCAGGCATCGGCCGAGCGCCGACAATGTACCTAGCTTGGTGCATCTGGCGTGGCGATCCATTGGAGATCAAGATGGCGGTGTTGCACCGACTTCGCCCTGTGAGTCTACTCACTGCAGCTCAGCTTAGGGCGTTGGAACTGTTTAGGGGCTCGCTTCGGTCGAATGCATGACCCATCCATCCGTCCTCAGGCCCGTGTACAATAGCGGCTGCTCCGCCCCTGGTTTTGAATCGCACCTTGCCGTGCGTTCAAAGCGCCGCGCGGGAACGCGCAACAAGCAAGAATGTAGAGCGCCGACGCTTCAAGGCCGCCTCTCGGGGATGCGGTCGTGATTTTCCAGTTGGCGATGGCCCTCCTGACTGTGCAGTCCCCGACGCCGAGCGCAGTTCGTACGTATCGGCAAGGCTCTTATCTCTATATTGAAAGCTCCCACGACCGTGACACCCTCCGCGTCGCCATTGACAAGGCGTGGGGTGGGGCGATCGTTGCAGTCACCCTTGACACGAATCAATTCATAAATAGCTGGGACGCCGGGCGTGAGATCCAGATCGCGATGTACGACGGGTTCGACAGCTACGACGGGTGTGGGGGGTGCAAGGGCGTGGCCGGTTGGAATCCCACTCAAGCTGGCGATCGCTACCGTCATGGAAGCGCGGTGATCCAGGACTCTCTTGCACGTGATCACATATATGTGAGAACTGTTCCGGTAGACTGGTTTCCAGACAACAAAGGCGGAGGTGCTCAGGATCCCGTAAGAAGCGATATCTTGATGGAGCAGTGGATCAGCGTGTCGAAGTACGACTGGAGGGTGATTCACATCCATTATCGGGTCACAAATCTGGGGAAAGTGGCCCACGGCAATACCATACAAGAGTTGCCATCAGTCTACGTGCAGCCAGAGTATAGTCGTTTCGTGTACTACGCAGGGACGGCTCCGTGGACCAGCGCCGCCGTGGTGGACACCGTCCTACCCGTTGCTCCAGCTCCGCTACCGACGCTCCATATGCCTGAGCGGTGGGCGGCGTTGGTCAATCCCACGGGAGTTGGCATTACCGTGTATGTGCCGGAGCAATACCCGTATGGCGGGGGACGGAGAATTGTAGGCGCGGGCAAGCCAAAGAATTGGAATAGCGTGTACTATCGGCCCTTGGTTTACTCAAGTCTCCTGCCACACCAGGTGCTTGATGAGGACGTCTTCGTCATTCCTGGGCCCTATCCCGTTGCGCGCGCGATCCTAACGAGCCTAAGGGACAGTCTCCGGACCGCAGACGGCACTGCCCCGTTTGGCCGGGTGGACTCCCCGAAGGCGAACGCCACGGTCGCTGGGTCAATGCAGGTGACGGGGTGGGCGCTCGACAACGATTGCGTGGATCGCGTTGACGTATTCATCGACGGCATGCGGCTCGGGTCGGCTGAATATGGGGTCAGCCGACCTGACCTTCAGACGCCGTACGTGGGCGCGCCCCCGGGCGCCGGGTTTCGGTATACGCTAGATACTCGGAAGGTAGCGAACGGTCCTCACACCATACGTGTGCAGATTGTGGACCGGAGTGGGAACGTGGCGCTCTTGAAAGACATCAGCGTACTTGTGAAGAACTAGGGGCTGATTCTTGCAGCCGACCAGAAAGCGGCCGCAGTCATCACGACGCCAATGACGAGGAACCAAATGGTTCGACTCGGGTCTCCGACCCGAATGAAGTCAAAAACAAAGAAGCAATAGAGAAGATATGCACCAGCATTTCCGCTCCCACGGTGACCTTTGTGCCACTCCCAAACTACCCTTGAGATCCACCCTAGGCCGAAGAACCCGATGCTGACTGCTAGCCAGCCGCCGGCGCTAAAGAGCTCGCCAATCGCGGTGGGGGGGTAGGCGGTGCGCAGGTTAGGCAAGTACTTGCGAACAATGATGCGGCCGGATGTGACCGGTTTGTCGACCCACAACCGTCTTGGTACAATCATCCACGGAACACGTGCGAAGGTGACGCCGTAGTTGTACGGAATCACACGAGGGACGTCGCGCACTACGATTGTCGCGGCGTCGAAAATCTTAAATTCGCCAACCGCGTTAAATCCGAAGTGCACTACCGAGACGGGCCGCTGAATGAATACACGCCCTGCCTGCTCGAGGCGGCGCGCGTTAAGCAGGCGGGTCACTCCCAAAGTGAAAAATCCAAGACTCGCTACGGCACCGCCGGCAATCAGCCAGCGCATTCTGATGGGACGCACAACCAGATGATACAGGGCGAGCGGGGTTAGGACCGAGAGCAGCACTAACGCTCTAGAGCCGAACGGAAGGAAGACAAGAGTGATACCTGCGGCAAGCAGCCAGACCCACGGTCGTGACGTCCCGGTGGCCGGCCGCACGAGCAACAGAACGACTGCGACTATGACGAGGCGTGCAAGCTGGAACAACAATGCTTGTTTGCCTTGGAGCATGAGGTTGACGTCTTCTTGATGCCCGAGGGCGTAGGGAATGCTTCCCAACTGGGCGAACAGATAGCCCAAGACGACAGCGCCCACGAGACCTGTAAGGCCACCAATCCACAATACGCGGCGTTCATCTGGTACGGGGATGTCGAGACGAAACTGCTTTCCAGTTCGCACCGCCCATCGCGCCCGATGTCCGAGTAGAAAACCACACGCTCCGATGATTCCTTCGGCAATAGTCTCCGCGATTAGCGAAAGCTGTTTCTCAGGGCTCAGGCCCGCCGATGTTAGGGGAGCTCGGTGGAACGCCAGGAGATAGACGGCTCGAGGCAAGACGTACAGTCCGATGGTCGCGATTCCGATTGGCAATGGTGCGAGGAGCTCGCCCGTTCGGCGGTGCCAAATGCGGATCGCAAGCCCGACCAGCGAGCCGAGGGTGAGCACTGCCAACCAAGCGACGACGATCAGAACTCACCTATGGCGCCTAGAATAGGCGGAGGCGCCGGACGAGGGTTGACTGTTGGAGGACCGGCGAGCCTTCGAGTGCCGGTCTTCCTATGTATAACCATCCCGTGGAAACCATGAGCGCACTGATGAGGCCGAAAAGGCCCCAAACTGAGGTCTTGGGCCAGACTTTCTTGGCGTTTGAGAGTGGGGGTTCAATTAGCGCAATCGCTGGCGTATTCCTAGCCTCCTCGAGCTTTGCGGATTCTACCTGGTTGACGAGTGCAAGATAAATGTCTTGAAGAACCTGTATCTGCCGCCGGAGCCGAGCTTCTTGGACTTGGAGGGTTGGCGAAGACTCAATGCTTCGATTCTGTTCGTAGAACGACTTTAGCTCATCCTCCGCACTGTGCAACTCGGCCCTCGCCGAATCGGCCTGCTTCTGTTGGAACATGCGTTCGTACGTCCCCGCCGTACGCTCACTTGCTGAAATCACTGAGTCGAGCGTCTTCAGGAAGCTTCGTCCGAGCGCTTCCGCAAGAGCGGGTGACGGCGCTTCAACCCGCACCGTCACGAGATTCGCCTGGTCATCTGTGCTGACGTCCAGTCGATCGTCCAGTGCCTTTAGCCCAGCCTCGAGTCGCCGGGCCGGGGTACGCCCGTTCACATTTAGAAGATCCAAGACTGCGACCGTTTGTCCATCTGCTCGCAGCGTGTCATTCGCCACCTGTTCCATCACGCCGCGCGATTGCAGGACTTGCGAGTAGTAGTAAACGCTATACCCGGACGATGGTAAGGCGAACCCGAATTGAGATGCAATCGATTGAAGCGACGCGGGCAAACTCTGCGAACCTGATTGTGCGGGTGCGAAGACGGCCACCGCCTCATATCTGGATTCAACGACGAGCGTCAGTGCCCCAGACAGCACCGCAATGCCGATGGGAAAGAAAATCAGGGATCGCCGCCGTCGAACAAGTTCTTCAACTAGCGCTCGCAGTACGTTCACAGATGGCGCTGGTGACTGGGGATCGACTGGCACCGGTGGCATTTTGCCTTTCGGGTGAGGTTGCATTGCGGCGGGGCGCGCCCGTCGAAACCATGGTGCGTACTTAAGAAGAGGAGGATCCCCCCAAATCGACATCTCGTCAAGGTTTATCCGGGCGGGGCCCTCATGGTTACGGATTCACGGCCTGCGCGCCAGAGCCTGAGTTGCAGGGGTAGTCATTCGGTCTTGGTTAGCGCATGTACGAACCGCTTCAAACCGCTGCCCCACTCTGGAAACCTTCGGTCGGTAACAGACGTGAAGCGACTAGTATCAAGCACCGAGCGCAATGGCCGCGGGGCCCTCATTGCGTAGTCAGACGATGCGATCGGCGAGAGGAGGCTTGCAGACCGCGCGTGCGAAAAGACTCTCTCGGCGACTTCATACCACGTTGCCCGTCCGGCGTTCGCCAAATGGAGTCGTTGGATGTCGAATAGCGTGGCTTGGCGGTGAATCAGAAGCGCCCACGTGACTCCTGCGAGATCGATGGTGTAGGTTGGCTTCCCCATCTGATCGTTCACAACGCGTGTTGGTTGCCGAGCCTTCGCCCTCTCCCACATCGTCCGCGGAAATGAGCGCCCATGCATCCCGAACAGCCACTGGGTGCGAATGATCAGCGCCTCCGCGCCACTGGCCTGAAGTGCCTTCTCACCCATCAGCTTGCTCGCCCCATACTTATTGATGGGGTTCGTCGGCGCATCCTCCGCGTACGGCTCGTTCGCCGTCCCATCGAACACATAGTCGGTGCTGAAGTGGATCACGCGACTCCCGGCCCGTTTCGCGGCCTCCCCCAGAACGCCGGGCGCCCAACCGTTGACACGTTCCGCGATCTCGGGCTCCTCTTCGGCCTTGTCCACCGCGGTGTAGGCCGCGGCGTTGATCACCACATCCGGGTGGTGCTCAGCGAATAGGCGCTTCACGGCCGCGGGGTCTGTGATATCGAGGTCGGCATGCCGGAAGGGGAGGACCTCCACGTCCGGCGGGGCGGTCGCCACCAGGTCATGGCCCAGCATCCCACCCGCTCCCAACACCGCCACGCGCATCAGGAGGCCGTGAGGTAGAGCGTGTTCGTGGCCCGGTAGGCCTCACTCAACACCCGCTCCCACCACTCGCGGTGCTGGAGGTACCAGTCCACCGTTCCCCGCAGACCGGCCTCGAACGTATGCGCCGGCCGCCAGCCCAGCTCGGTGCGAATCTTGGTTGCGTCCATTGCGTAGCGCCGATCGTGCCCCAGCCGGTCCTCCACGTATTGAATCAGGGTCTCCGGCCGCTCGAGCTGGCGCAGGAGTGTCCGCACCACCGTGAGGTTCGGTCGCTCGGCGTCTCCGCCAATGTTGTACACCTCACCGACCCGGCCACGGGTCAACACCATCCAGATCGCCGTCGCATGATCGGTCACATACAGCCAGTCGCGCACGTTCATCCCGTCCCCATAGACCGGCAGCGGCTGGTTGGCGAGCGCCCGGGTGATCATCAACGGAATGAGCTTCTCGGGGAACTGGTAAGGGCCATAGTTGTTCGAACACCGGGTGATCAGCGCTGGTACCCCGAACGTCTCCGTGTAGGCGCGCACCAGCAGGTCGGACCCCGCCTTGCTCGCGGAGTAGGGGCTGTTCGGTGCCAACGGGGTCCGCTCGGTGAACGCAGGATCCCTTGGTCCGAGTGATCCATACACTTCGTCCGTGCTCACGTGCACGAAGCGAAAGCCCGAGTCCTGGCGCCGCTCGGCCCGTACCGCCTCGAGCAGAGCCAGCGTTCCCTGGACGTTGGTCGCTACGAACGCGCCGGGCCCCATGATCGAGCGGTCCACGTGGGACTCCGCCGCGAAATGCACCACCGCATCGGGCACCGGAACGGTGCGCGCGGCGCCATCGCCCGCGACCGTTTCGCTCCACTCTCCCCGCAGGATGGCACGCACGCACGCGAGGTCACCGATGTCCCCGTGCACGAAGCAATACCGGCCGTCGCCACGCCCATCGTGCCGCTCGGCAAGATCGGCCAGGCTCTCGAGATTCCCCGCGTAGGTGAGCAGGTCGAGGTTGACGATCTGAACGGTCCCATCTGCCCCGAGCAGCCAGCGAATGAAGTTGGCGCCGATGAATCCGGCTCCGCCCGTCACCAGCACGCACCGGGGTCGAAACTCGGCCGGCGTCACGGGATGTATGGTGGGAGATCAGACCGGTCCGGCGTCAAAATGCCGTACCGTCTGTCTTTCTCGGACAACACGGCGTCCGCATCCGACACCGGCCAGGGGATGGCGAGGGTGGGATCGTTCCAGCGAATGCCGCACTGATCGTCCGGGGCGTAGTAATCGGTGCACTTGTATTCCACCTCCGCGACGGCCGACACCACACAGAAGCCGTGCGCGAAACCCGCCGGGACGAAGAGCTGCAGCTTGTTGGCGGCGGACAGCATCACCTGACGCCACTGGCCGAATGTCGGTGAGCCGTGCCGGATGTCCACCGCGACATCGAAGACTTCCCCGGCGAGCACCCGCAGCAGCTTGCCCTGGGGGTGCCGCAGCTGATAATGGAGCCCGCGGATGGTCCCGCGCGTGGAGGAGGAGTGATTGTCCTGAACGAACCGCTTCGGCAAGCCGGCCTGGGCGTAGCGCTCCGCGTGGTAACTCTCGAAGAAGAAGCCCCGGGCGTCGGGGAATACCCGCGGCTCGATGATCACCACGCCCGGAAGGCCGGTCTCCCGGAGGTTCACCGCGATTCTTCCTCCTCCAGCATTCTCAACAGGTAGCGCCCATACGGATTGCCCTTGAATCCCGCCGCCAGGCGCTCGAGCGCGGCGGCGTCAATGAAGCCCATCCGGTAGGCGACCTCTTCGGGCGATCCGATTTTCAGCCCCTGCCGTTGCTCCACCGCCGCGACGTAGTTCGATGCCTGTAACAACGCGTCGGGGGTTCCGGTGTCGAGCCAGGCGATGCCGCGGCCCAGGACCTCGACGTGCAGAGCGCCTTGGGCGAGATAACGAGCGTTGACGTCCGTGATCTCCAGTTCTCCGCGCGCCGACGGTTTGAGCCGCTGGGCGATGTCCAGCACGCCACTGTCGTAGAAATAGAGTCCGGTGACAGCATAGTTCGACTGGGGCTGGCGCGGCTTCTCCTCGATTGACACCGCCTTGCCGGCGCCATCGAAGCTAACCACGCCGTAGCGCTCGGGATCGGCCACGTGATAGGCGAACACGGTGGCGCCCCGGGTTCGGGCGGAGGCCTGCTGCAGCGTTTCGGCTAGACCCGCACCGTAGAAGATGTTGTCTCCGAGGACGAGCGCCGAGGGCCCGCCGCCGACGAACTCACGCCCGATGATGAACGCCTGCGCCAGTCCCTCGGGCTTCGGTTGTGCGGCGTACTGCAACGACAGGCCCCAACGGGCGCCATCGCCCAGCACCTGTTGAAAACGGGGAAGATCGGTGGGCGTCGAGATCAGGAGAATATCGCGGATCCCGGCCAGCATCAGCGTGGATAGTGGGTAGTACACCATCGGCTTGTCGTACACGGGCATCAACTGCTTGCTGGTCCCAAGGGTCAGCGGATGGAGACGTGTGCCCACGCCCCCCGCGAGGATAACACCTCGACGGAAGTCCCTCATTTGCGCTCGAAATCCGCTACTAGACTCTGGCGCAGCGCAGCGAATGCGTTGCTTGCGTTCACGATCCGATCGTACGCAGCACCGAGGAGCAGTGTGGGCAATGAAAAATCGAGGTAACCGGCGCCGTGCTGATAGCCGAAAAGCGCGCGTTCTTTGAAACCAGCACGGACAAGTAGGCGCCGGAGCCGGGCGGGGGTATTGGCGCGATAGCGGGTGGGAAATGTGTCCGCTTCAGGGCGCCCGAATACCTTCCTCAAGATGGTGGGATGGGCCCAGTTGGGGACCACACGGGCAAACAGGTAGGCGAAAAACCAGAGATTCGACGTCAGGATTACGAGTCGACCACCGGGCCGCAGCACCCGATGCAACTTGATGAAAGTATCGGCTGGATTTGGCAGGTGTTCAACCACCCAGCGCATGATGCATAATCCGAACGCACCGTCGGCGAAGGGCAGCCGTGTTCCGTCGAACACCACGCGTGCATCGAGAGTGGAATTGGTCACGATGCTGCGACTTACATCTGCCCCCACGACGAAATTGTTTGCCGGCGGAAGCCGCCGCGACACGGCCCCGCGCCCAGCCCCGAAATCAAGCACCGGACGTAACGTCCGGGAGGCATCTCGGACGATGGTCTCGAAGGGGTCAAGGGGAGGGGGAGTCGGGTAGAGCGCCGCCCGAACGCGATCACGCAGGCTCGAGGACATTCCAGTTGGAACGATTGGTATGATTCAAAATCTCTTCGCGATCAGAATCATCGCCAGACTGGCCGAGAGGATCTGCGCGATCGCTCCGGCCAGCGCCACATAGTCCGTGGGGTGCGACAAATCCTTCGTCGGCACGAACACCTCGGCGCCCGGTGACGGCGCGGGGGAGCTCTTGAAGAACACCAACACGTGGTGCGGGGACTTCACCTCCCCGTTCGCGAACCGTACGCTCACCCGGCCCTCGTCCGCCGTGTACGCAAAGCCCCCCGCCGCGCTGATGTAGTAGCCCAGCCCCTCGCCCGGCTGCCAGAGGACGCTCCCGGGCGCGTTGACGGCGCCCACCACCCGGATGCTCGGCTGAAACTCCGGTACGAAGATCGAGTCATTCGGCTGGAGAATGAGGTTGGAGTTGGAAGTCGAATCCCGCAGGGCGTCCGTGAGATTCAGGTTGATCCGGCCGGCGTTGTTCAGCGTCCGGATGAACTTGACCCCGTCCGCGTACGCCTGCGGCGTCAACCCTCCCGCGCGCCCGATCAGGTCCGCCAGCCGCTCACCCTTCGACGTCAGGGCGTAGGTGCCGGGATACTTGACCTGTCCCGTCACGTCCACCGTCCGCTCCAGCTCGAAGTTGGGCTGGCGGAGAATCAGGACGTTGTCGAACGGATCGAGCGGCACCTCCGGCGCCGAGCCCGCCGCGGGGAACACGATCCCCGGAGCGCCAACGTACTTGCCGGTGGAATCCCGGGTGAACAGATAGCTCGAGTCGAGCGGCACCCGAATGGTGGTCGCGAGCTGGCCCAGCGCGCGATCCGCCGGCAGCCGGGCGATCTCGGCCTGCTGAAGATCGGCGCCGATCCTGGGCCCGCGCGCGAGCAGAATCAGGTCCCGGAGCGTCATCCCCGCGTGCCAGGGGAACTGCCCCGGATTCTGGACCATTCCGGACACCGCGACGTAGAGCCCCTCGGCGAGCGGCGGCACCGCGTCCACCACCACCGAGTCTCCGTCCGCCAGCGCCACCGGCGGGATTTTCACCGGCGCGTCCGCCAGCCCGCCCGCCGGCACCACCGGCACGTCCACCACCGCCCGCGGCGGCTCCCCGGGACGCCGCTCCGCCGGCGGCCGCAGACGGAAGATCGCGATGCGCCGCAAGGCCGCGTCCGGCTTCAACCCGCCCGCCGCCGCGATCAGATCCGGCAGCGCCTCCGTTCCCTTCATCTCATAGATCATCGGGCGCACCACCGCCCCCGAGATCTCCGCCCGCAGGCTCCGCACCGGCACGTACACCACGTCGCCCGTCTCGAGACGGATGTCGTTCCGGGTGTCGCCGTGCAGGAGGTAATCGTAGACGTCGAAGACGGCGACCGGCTTGCCCAGCCGGCGCACTTCCACTGCGCGCAGGTTGGCGTTGTTGGTCACTCCGCCCGCCGCGTACAGCGCCGTGAGCACCGTCCCCAGCGCGCTGATCTGATAGGCCCCCGGCTGCGCCGCCTCGCCCACCACGTACGCCTGGTTGGTCCGCACGTTGGCGATGGAGACGCTGAACCGCGTGCTCCCCGACTTGATCCCCGAATACACCCGGCCCAGCCGCGTCCGGAGGACGTTGTTCAACTGCTCCAGGGTGAGACTGGACACGAAGATCTGGCCCACCTGCGGGATGAGGATGAATCCCTCCCGCGTCACCGGCAGATCGTAGGACAGCTCGACGTCCCCGGTGAGGATGAGGACCAGCTCGTCCCCGGCGCCCAGCTTGTAGTCGGGCGGCACCGGACCCGCGAGCAATGGCAAGAACTGGGTGGTGGTGCGCCGGAACACGTCCACGCCGAAAATCCCGCTCTCCGGCACCTTCTGAACCACCACCACGCCGGTGTCGAGGGGCAGGACCTGACCCACCGCGGAGATCGGCGGCAGACCCAGCGCCTGAATGGCCGAGAGCTCCTGCACGCCGGGCACCGGCTGGGTGGTCCCCGGGGTGGCCTGGCCGAGATAGGAGTCGAGGAGGGTGGCGGGATACCCCGAGGCCTGGAGCCGCGCGCGGATCTGGTCCGGCGTCATGCCCGACTGCGCGATCCGCTGGCGGATCATGTCCGCCAGCCCCGGGTTCTGCTGGGCCTGCTGGATGAGCTGGGCGGCTTCGGACGGCGGCGGCAGGGTCGGCGGATTCTGAGCCCCGAGCGGGACCGAGCCCGCCGCGAAGAGCGCGGCGACGCCCAACGCGGCGGCAAGGTGGCGATTCATCGAATCCGGCGTCCTGGTTTGCGAGAGAAAGTGGGCGTGAAAAATGCGGGCCAAGTGCTGAATTGTCAACGAGAAAGCTTGCGACGATAGACCTCCGCCGTCTGGGACGCCGTGCGCTGCCAGGTGAACTCCCGGGCCCGCGCCATCCCCCGCGCCACCAGCGCGTCCCGGTGCTCGGGGTCGGCCGAGAGAGACTCGAGCGCCTGGACGTACGCCCCCGCTTCCCGCGCCTCCACCACCACGGCCGCGTCGCCGCCCACCTCGCGCAGGCCCCCCGCGCCCGAGGTCACGACCGGCAGTCCCGACGCGAACGCCTCGAGCACCGGGAATCCGAATCCTTCGTAGAGCGACGGGAACAACAGTACGTCCGCCGCGCGATAGGCGCGGTGCAGGGTTGCCTCGTCGGCCGCGGGCACACTGCGCACGAAGCGCCGGATGGAGAGCCGGTCGATCAGCTGCTCCTGCTCGGCCGTGAACCGCCCGCCCACCTGGAGCAGATAGGCGTCGGCTTCGGTGCGCAGGCGCGCCACGGTCTGCAGCACCAGCGGCACGTTCTTCCGGTCCACGGTACTGCCGACGTGGAGAATCACGAAGGCGTCCTCCGGGAGCCGCCACGCCTCGCGCCCCCGGGCCCGCGCGCCCGGCGCGTCCGCGAAGAAGGCGCGGTCCACCCCGAACGGCACCACGCTGATCCGGCGGTCGTCGCCCAGCCAGGTGGCGAGCTCCGTCTTCAGCCAGTCGGTGCCCACGAGGTAGGCGTCCGCCTGGCGCAGGGCGCGGAGCGTGGCGCGGAGGAACCGGTTCCGGATTCCCTCGCGCCAGCCGTCGGTGGGGGAGCGCAGGACGATCACCGGCATCAGGTCGTGCACCGTCACCACCACCGGGCGGCGGCGCGCCGCGTTCAGCACGTGGGCGTACGCGTGATCGAGGATGTGGACCAGGTCCGCGTGCTTCGCCTCCCGCCGCAGGCGCCGGGGATAGAAGTAGTGCCGCGCGGCGTAGCGGTGGGGCCCGTAGAGCGGTCCCGGGAGCACCACCCGCGAGGGATCGATGGGCCGGGCCCACCACCGGGGCGTGGCGCCGGAACGCCGGCCGTCCCGCGCCTCGCGGGTCAGCTCGCCGATGTGCGCCGCCAGGGTGACCTCGAAGCCGGGCGCCGAGGACTCGAGCCAGTCGTGGAGCCGGTGCGCGTACCGGTCCATCGAGGGCGCGCGCTCGAGCGGGAGGTCGGGGACGAGGAGGACGCGGGCGAGAGCCATCAGCAGTCAGCCTTCAGCCATTCAGTTGTCACCTCTGACGGCTGACGGCCGGCGACTGATCGCGGACGACTCATCCACGATCTCCCGCCAGAACCGCAGCGTCACCTCCGCCACAGCGTCGTCGCTGTAGTGCTTCAGGGCGCGGGCCCGGCCCGCCTGCGCCAGCGCCCGGTGCCGGGCCGGATCGCCGAGCTCCGCGAGCGCGGCCGCGAGCGCGGCCGGATCCTCGGCGGGCACGACCAGCCCCGCGTCGCCGATCACTTCCGGCAGCGCCCCGACTTTCGCGCCGACCACCGCCACCTCGTGCGCCATCGCCTCCGCCACCAGGAGTCCGGATCGCTCCGCCCACGCCGCCGACGCCCGCGACGGCACCACCAGCACGTCCAGCTCTTTCCACAGTCCCTGGATGTGCTCGGGGGGCAGGGCGCCGAGCCACCGCACCCGGGCCGCGAGCCGCAGGCGGGAGGCGTGGGCCTCGAGCCGCTCCCGCTCCGGTCCATCGCCCGCCACCACCAGGTGCCAGGCCTCGGCGCGATTCCGCGCCAGGGCTTCCAGCAAGGTATGCACGCCCTTCTCCGGCACCAAGCGGCCCACGCAGCCGATGGCGAGTCCCTCGTGGGCGGCGTGGGGCGGGGCGGTGGGCACCGCGACGCCGAGCTGGGAGACGACGGCCACCGGCAGATCGGGGCGGGTCCGCCGCACCAGGGCCGCCGCGTCGGTGCTTCCGGCGACGAGACCGGCGAGCCGCCGCAGGACGCGGCCCCGGCGCCAGCGGGCGCCGAGGGGCCGGGAGCCGCCGACGTTGTCCCAGGTGAACAGGGTGACGGGAATGGCGAGGCGGCGCGCCAGCGAGGCGAGCTGGGCCGCGGGTTTGGTCCACGGCTCTTCCTCGATCTGGATCAGGTCGGGCCGCTTGTCCCGCACCAGCGCCGCCAGGGCGCGGCCCCCGAACCGCGCGCGTTCGGGATCGCCGTCGCTGCCGGCGGGAATGGGGAAGAGCTCGACGCCCGACTGCCGCTCCCAGGTGGTGGTGCGCACCCGGCCCAGGTCCCGCTCCCGCCAGTGCTGGGGCACGGCGACGGTGACCTCGAGTCCGCGCGCCGCGAGCGCGCGCAGTTTTCCGCGCGCGGCCGGATCCACGTACGCGTGAGACACGACGAGCACGCGGCGGATCGGCGTCATCGCTTGAATTGACTCACCGGAGCGATCATATTCCCCACCCTCTTCTCGGGGGCCCTTAGCTCAGGCGGTTAGAGCGGCGGACTCATAATCCGTTGGTCCCAGGTTCGAATCCTGGAGGGCCCACCAAAAGGGCTGGGTGGCTAGCTCAGCTGGTTAGAGCGCCGGTCTCACATACCGGAGGTCGAGGGTTCGAGTCCCCCGCCGCCCACTACCGATTGCGGATTCTTCAAATCCGCCATCCGCCATCGCCAATCCGCACTTACAGCAGCCCCCCCCGCCTCAACTTCCCCAGCTGATCGTAGGCCGCCTCGTGCATCGCCAGCACTTCCGCCGGCGACACCGTGGACACGCCCGCTTTCGCCACTTCGATCCCGGCGGCGAAGTTCGCCACCTGGGCCGCGTCCCGCACCGACGCCCCCGCGGCGAGCGCGGTCCCCACCCAGGCGGTCACCGTATCCCCCGCGCCCGACACGTCGAACACCTCGCGCGCCACGGTGGGCAGGCGGGTGATCTGCTGATCCTTGGTCACGAGCACCATCCCCTCCGAGCCCAGCGTGAGCAGGAGGTTGTCCACGCCCAGCTTGTCGAGCGAGGTGGGGAGCGCGTCGGGATGGGCGAGATCGAGCGCCGCGCCCATCGCCTGCTCCAGCTCCCGCCGGTTGGGCTTGAAGACCACCGCGCCGCGGTAGGAGAAAAAGTTCTTGAACTTGGGGTCCACCACGGTGGGGACGCCGCGCTTCCGGGCCAGGGTCATCGCGCGCTCGATCACCTGCGGCGTCAGCGCGCCCTTGTTGTAGTCCTCGATCAGGAGCGCGTCGGCGTCGGTCATGGCGCGGCCGATGGCGTCGAGCAGGAGCTCCACGGTGCGCTCCGAGACCGGCTCGTCCACTTCCTCGTCGATCCGCACCACCTGCTGGCCCCGGGCCACCACCCGGGTCTTGGAGGTGGTGGGCCGGTCGGCGACCCGCACCAGGTGCGCGTCCCCGAGCCGGTGCTGGACCAGCTCGCCGCGGAGCGAATCGCCGCGGGGGTCGTCGCCCACCACCGCCACCAGCCGGCACTCGGCGCCGATCGCGGCCACGTTGGCCGCGACGTTGGCCGCGCCGCCCAGCGCGTGGCGGCGGGCGTGGACCGTCACCACCGGCACCGGCGCCTCGGGGGAGATCCGCTCCGCCTCGCCCGCGAGGTAGATGTCGAGCATCGCGTCGCCCACCACCACGATGCGGCAGGCGGCCATCTTCGCGAGCAGGGTCTGCAGGCGCTCGCCGCTGAAGCGGGGGAGGTCGGTCATCGTTGACGTTGGAACGCGGGACGCGAAACGCGGAACGGCCGCGGGGGCCGCCCTCCCGCGCTCGGGCTTTCGCGATCCGCTCTCAGGTTGCGAGTCACCGCAGGGCGCCCGCGCGATGGAAGTTGTACCGCACCGTCAGGGAGCCGACGCCGTAGGTCTTGCTCGCGCCGGAGACGTGCCCGTCGTTCGAGACCAGGTGCACCCCGGCGCTCGCGGAGAGCGTCCAGTCCGCGGACGCGCGGCTCGCGCTCAGCGCGAAGCGGAGCGTGCGCTGGACCACGCCCGCGAAGATGGTGGGCGTCGTGGGATACGCGGTGACCGGCGGATAGGGCAGGCGGAAGTCGCCCTCACCCTGCCGCACCACCGTCACTTCCGGAGCGAAGAGAATCCCGGGCCCGGTGAGCAGACTGGCGGTGACGGTGGCCTGGTCGTAATCGGAGAAATTACGGGCCAGGCCGACGCCGCGGCGCATCACCGCCTCGGCGGGATTGGGGGTCCGGTAGGTGAGGTTGGCCACGCGGGTGTAGTACGCGGTCCAGGCGACACCCCCGGCGCCGAGCGCGCCCTGCGCGCCGAGGGTCGCGCCGTAGGACGGCGGCTCCTTGTCCCCGGCCACGCGGCGGTCGATCTGGATGTCGTCCAGCATGAACTGGCCGAAGAGCCGCACCCGGCCGGCGGCGGTGGTGAGGTCGAGGCCCAGCTGGCTGTTCATCTTGCTGCCCTGATCGTATTGCTCGAGCAGGCCGAGCTTGAGGATGTTCGCGAACCAGGGCTCGAGCTGGCGTCCGGGGCCGGCGATGATCTCGCCCTCCCAGAGAGAGAACGTGGTGGCGCCCCGCGGATGGATCAGCAGGCGGTGCACCACGAGGTAGCGGTGGGCGACGGTCCCGCTGGTGTCGGCGAGGTCGTCGAGCTGGGTCATCAGGCCCTCGAGGCGCACGGTGGGCGTGCCGATCCCGATCGCGAAATGGTCGTAGCTGTACGGCGCCGGTGAGACCTCGAGGCCCTGCACGGCGGGCGGGCCCCAGTTGCGATCGAGCGCGCCGAAGAAAAGGTCTCCGTATCGCCACTGCGCGGCGAGGTAGGCCTCCGCGATCCGTCCGGCGATGGCGCGGTCCTTCTTTCCGAGGTAGTCGGGATCCGCCTTGAGCCGGGTATCGAAGTAGGGGTCGGTTACCAGCACCACGTTGCCGAGGGTGGCCCTCGCGTCTATCCCGCCCGAGACGTACCCGCGCAGGGCGCCGAACTGATGCACCGGCAGGGCCCGCCCTTGCTCCAGCGGATCGCGGAGCGGCGAGTTCGAGGTCAGGGTGGAGAGATGCGCGTCGAGCCGGCCCCAGGCCCCGCTGTCGGCGGGCGCGAGGTCGGCGAGGATCGCGCTCACCGCGCGGCGCTCGGCGCCCGTCAGAGCGAGGGTGTCGGCCGCGCGAAGCGCGCGGATCAGGTCCCGCTCGAGGAAGGGACGGGAGAGCGGCGTCGGGTCGGTCACCACGCCCCGGGTGATGAGGTGCTCCACGATGGGCATCGCCCAGTGGTCGAGCGGCAGGTAGGGGGACGCGCCCTGGGCGGCGAGGGGACGCGCCGCCGCGAGCAGGAGGATGAAGGCACCGGGCCGGATCACGCGCGGAATCTCGCCGCCCACCCCCAGCGAGGCAACCGCGGCGGGCCGCATGAGGGACCGCCTTCCCTTATAATGATGGCGGCCAAACCCCGCGGCGTCGGGGGAAAGGGGCGCGAGGTGTTCGTGGATCAACGGCGCGGGGCGCTGGTCGAGTCCCGCCATCGGGTGCACGCGGCGGTCGTCGACGGGGACGGCCGCCTGGTGGCGCACGCCGGGGACCCGGATCTGGTCACCTTCTGGCGTTCCGCCGCGAAGCCCTTCCAGGCCCAGCCCCTGGTGCAGGACGGGGCCGCCGACCGGTTCGGCCTCTCGCGGGAAGACCTGGCGCTCGCCTGCGCCTCGCACTCGAGCGAGCCGGGGCAGGTGGCGAAGGTCCGCGATTTCCTCGGAAAGATCGGGTGCTCGGAGCGCGATCTCCTGTGCGGGCCCCACACGCCGCTCTCCGAAACGGTGGCGAAGGACTACGCCACGCGCGGGGTGCGGCTCACCGCCGTCTACTCGAACTGCTCCGGCAAGCACACCGGGATGCTGGCCCTGGCGCGCCACCACGAGTGGCCGATCGAAGGGTACGTCCGCATCGAGCATCCGGTGCAGCAGCGGATTCTCAGTGAAGTGGCGCGGTGGACCGACGTTCCGGTCTCGAAGATCGGCGTGGGCGTGGACGGGTGCGGCGTGGCCTGCTTCGCGCTGCCGCTCCGGAACATGGCGCTGGCGTACGCGAGATTGGGGATGGGGGATCGGGGATGGGCAGCAGACGCATCTCGCATCCCCCATCCCCGATCCCGGATTCTCGAGGCGATGTTGCACCACCCCGAGCTCATCGCCGGTGAGGGCCGCCCCTGTACCGACCTGATGCGGGCGCATCCGGGGCGGGTGATCGCGAAGGTGGGGGCCGAAGGGGTCTACAGCGCGCTGCTCGTCCGGGAAGGGCTGGGCGTGACCCTCAAGGTCGAGGACGGGCACGGCCCGGCGGCGGCGCTCGCGGTGGCCGCGATCCTGGAGGAGCTGGGGCTGCGGCCCCGGCCGGAGACCCTCCGCGCCCGCGCCACGGTCAACTCCCGCGGCGAGACCGTCGGCGAGCTGCGCGTGAGCGGTACCTTGACGCGCTGAAATGATACCGGCACCCGGGGGGAAGGGACGTACAATGGCGGCGAAGGAAGAGCGAGCGCTCGACGCGCGGACCCTGGCGCTGGTGCGCGTCGCCGCCGGCGTCGCGGCCTCGAACGCAGAGGAGCTCAAGCACCGGATGATCGCGGCCCGGGGCGCGGGGGTGCCGGCGCTCTGGGTGGAGGAGCTGCTCCTGCAGAGTCTCCTCAACGTGGGCTACCCGCGCACCCTCGCGGCGTTCGGGGTGTGGCGCGAAGTCGCGGGCCCGCTCGCGGACCCGGGGGAGCCGGTGGCGCACCCGGAGTGGGAAGTCTGGCTGAAGCGCGGCACCGAGCTCTGCGCGGAGGTGTACGGCCGGACCTTCCACAAGCTGCTGCTGCACCTCAAGGGACTGCATCCGGCCCTCGAGGCGCTGGTGCTGGTGGACGCGTACGGCAAGGTGCTGGGGCGCCCGGGCCTGGACGCGGGGCGGCGCGAGATCTGCACCCTCGCGGCGATCGCGATGCAGGACGCGCCGCGGCAGCTGCACGCGCACCTGCGGGGCGCGCTCAACCTGGGCTGGGCGGCGAAGGACGTGGACACCGTGCTGGCCCTGCTCGAGCCCGACCTGGGCGCCGAGCGCGCGCTCGCGGTGTGGAACCTGTGGGCGGACGTGCGGGGGCGCAGTCTTTGATTGTGGATTGCGGATTGCGGGTTGCGGATTGTCGATTGCGATCATGCGGAGCGGGCTCGTGACACCAGCGGAGTTGAGGGATCGCACCAAGGAGTCGGTAGCCGCGAACTGCCGCGCGGCGTGCCGAGCTCGGTCACGACGCGAGTTCATTGCAAGGATGGGGATCGTCGAAGAGGAGGCGGACGAATCGCAGTTCTGGCTCGACCTCCTGATCGGTCGGGGCGTGATCGATCCTGAAGGTGCGAAGGCGATCCAGCAGGAAGCGAGTGCGCTGGTCGCCATCGCCGTCGCGTCGATTCGTACCGCCCGTCGCTCGTCGCTTCGGAATCCGCGATCCGCAAGCCGCAATCCGCAATGTTCATAGACCGCGCCCTCGTCCACGTCGTCGCCGGGACCGGCGGCTCCGGCGCCTGCTCCTTCCGGCGCGAGAAGTTCGTGCCCCGCGGCGGCCCCGACGGCGGCGACGGCGGGCACGGGGGGAGCGTGTACGCGCGCGCCGACGCCAACCTCACCACCCTCCTCGACTACCGCTACCGCACCGAGTGGAAGGCCGAACGCGGACAGCACGGCAAGGGCAAGAACATGACCGGGCTCTCGGCCGAGGATCTCTACCTGCCGGTGCCCGCGGGCACTGAGGTGCGGGACGCGGAAACGGGGGAGCTGGTGGCGGAGCTCGTGACCCCGGGCGAGACCGCGCTCCTCGCCAAAGGCGGGCGCGGCGGCCGCGGCAACCAGAACTTCGCCACGCCCACCCACCAGAGTCCCCGCGAATGGGAACCCGGCGAGGCGGGCGAAGCGCGACGGTTCGAGCTGGTGCTGAAGCTCATCGCCGATGTGGGCCTCCTGGGCGAGCCCAACGCCGGCAAGAGCACTCTCCTCTCCGTGATTTCGGCGGCGCGGCCCAAGGTCGCCGATTATCCGTTCACCACCCTGGAGCCGCACCTGGGCGTAGTGGGGCTCTCGGATCACCGCTCCTTCGTCGTCGCCGACATCCCGGGAATCATCGAGGGCGCCCACGCCGGGAAGGGGCTCGGTCTCAAGTTCCTCCAGCACATCGAGCGCACCCGCCTGGTGGCGGTGCTGGTGCCGGTGGACGCTCCCGATCCCCAGGCCACCTACGATCTGCTCCGCCGCGAGGCCGCGCTCTACTCCGAGGAGCTGGCGCGGAAGCCCCACGTCGTGGTCCTCACCAAGACCGACCTCCTGGGAACGGCGGAGCCGCCGGGCATTCGGACCGAGGACGACGCTCCGGTGTTTTCCATTTCGGCGGTCTCCGGCGCGGGCGTGCCGGACCTGCTCGAGACCCTGTGGCACCGGTTGCGGACTCCCGCCGCCGCGAACTAGCGGCCTACCTCGCCCTCGCGCAGACGCCGGGAATCGGCGCGGCGCGCCTCGGGAGCCTGCTCGCCGCGTTCGAGAGCGCGGCCGCCGCTCTCCAGGCGCCGCACGGGGCGATCGCCGCCCTGCCCGGCCTCTCCCGCGCCGCGGCGAGCGCCATTCGCGCCGCGAGTCTCGAGGAGGGCGAGGCGATACTCGGCGAGCTCGACCGCCTGGGCGCGGGGGTGCTCCTCCCCGGGGACGCGGCGTTCCCGGCGCTCCTCCGCGAGATTCCCGATCCTCCGGCGCTGCTCTTCGCGTGGGGCGACGTCGCGCTGCTGGCGCGGCCCGCGGTCGCCTTCGTCGGAAGCCGCAACCACTCCGCCTATGGCGCCGACGCGGCGCGCCTGCTTTCGGGCGCCGTGGCCCGGCGCGCGGTGGTGGTGAGCGGGATGGCCCGGGGTCTCGATGCCGTCGCCCACACCGCCGCGCTCGATGCCGGCGGAGGAAGCATCGGCGTGCTCGGAAACGGCTTCGGCGTGATCTACCCGGCGGCGAACCGCGCCCTCTACGAGCGGATGATCGCCCAGGGATGTCTCGTCACCGAGATGCGGCCCGGGGAGCGCCCGCACGTCGGCACCTTCCCCCGGCGCAACCGGCTGGTTTCGGGGCTCGCGGGCGCGACGGTGGTGATCGAAGCGGCGCCGGGCTCGGGAGCGCTCATCACCGCCGACTGCGCGCTGGAGCAGGGACGGAGCGTGCTCGCCGTCCCGGGGCCCATCACCAGCCCCACCTCCCTCGGCTGCAACCGTCTCATTCAGCAGGGCGCGAAGCCCGCGCTCTCCGCGGCGGACGTCCTGGAGGAGATCGGGCTCCCCGGCGCCGCGGGCGACGCGGCGGCCGGTCCGGCGAGCCCGCCCCCCGATCTGCCCGATCTCCAGCTCGCCCTCTGGACCTCTCTGGCCGAGACCCCGCGGCACGTGGACGCGCTGGTCGCCGTGGCGGGCGCCGCGGCGGGCGAGGTGCTGACCGCGCTCACCGAGATGGAGCTGCGCGGGCTGGTCTATCAGAAGCCGGGAATGGTGTTCGCCCGGCTCTGAGGTCCGGGGTCAGCCGCTACCTTTCTCTCGTGTCCCACGTCTACGTCCACGTCCCCTTCTGCGCCCGGCGCTGCTCCTACTGCGACTTCGCGATCGCGGTCCGGCGGTCGGTGCCGTCCGCGGAGTACCTGGAGGCGGTCACGAGAGAGGCGGAAACGGCGGTGGGCCGCGAGCCGATCGCCACGCTCTACTTCGGCGGGGGAACTCCCTCGCTCCTCGACACCGGAGCCTTCGCGGACCTGATCCGCCGGCTCACCGCCCTCGCGCCCCTCGCGCCCGGCGCCGAGGTGACGATCGAAGCGAATCCCGAGGATGTCACGGCGGCGAGCGCGCGGGCCTGGCGCGCCGCCGGCGTCAACCGGGTGTCCTTGGGCGCCCAGTCGTTCGACGATCGAGTGCTCCGGTGGATGCACCGCATTCACGACGCGGAGCGGACCCGCGACGCGGTGCGCGCCCTTCGCGACGCGGGATTCGACGACCTGTCGCTCGACCTGATCTTCGCCGTGCCCCCGGAGCTGGGGCGCGACTTCAGCGCGGACTTGGACGCGGCCGTCGCGCTTTCGCCGGACCATCTCTCTCTGTACGGCCTCACCGTGGAGGAGCGGACGCCGCTCGCGCGCTGGATCTCGCGCGGCGAGAGCCACCCACCGGATGACGACCGGTACGCGGCCGAGTACCTCGAGGCCCATCGCCGCCTCGCGGCCGCGGGGTATCGGTTCTACGAGGTGTCGAACGCCGCGCGCGACGGCCGTCGCTCCCGCCACAACTCGGCGTACTGGACCGGCGCGAGCTACGCCGGGCTCGGACCCGCCGCGCATTCCTTCGACGGCGCCACCCGGCGCTGGAACCATCGCGAGTGGGAACGCTACCGGCGCGCGATCGTGGCCGGTGAATCGCCGGTCGAGTCGGTGGAAGCGTTGACCGGGGAGCAGGCCGCGCTCGAGCGCGCGTATCTCGACCTGCGAACCGATCGGGGGATCTCCCGGTCCATCCTTCCGGCGGTCCAGCTGTCCACCTGGCTGGCGCAGGACTGGGTTGAAGCGCGGGGCGATCGCGTGGTGTGCCGCCCCGAGGGGTGGTTGCGCTTGGACGCGCTGGTCTCCGCCTTGACCGCGCCTCCGGCCGCCCGCTAAATTGTTTGCATCAAAGAGGTTGACTAGCGTGGCCACCGTGCTGAACGAGCGCGAGCTGCAGGTCCTCGGCGCCGTCATCGAAACCTACGTGCAGACCGCCGAGCCGGCGGGGAGCCGGACCATCGCCAAGCGGTTCGGGCTGGGCGTGTCCGCGGCCACCATCCGCAACACCATGAGTGACCTCGAGGAGAAGGGCTACCTCTACCACCCGCACACCTCGGCGGGCCGGATTCCCACCGATCGCGCCTACCGGGTCTACGTGGACGCGCTGATGCGTCCGACGCGCCTCTCGGCCAACGAGGAGCGGCAGATCCAGAACGAGCTGGCGGGCGAGCGCAACGAAGTGGACCACATCCTCGCCCGCGCGGCGCAGGTCCTCTCGGTGCTCTCCCGGGAGCTGGGCGTCGCGGTCAGCCCGTCGCTCGATGAGGCGGTGCTGGAACGGCTCGACCTCATCCACGTGGCGTCCGACCGCCTGATGATGGTGCTCACGCTGAAGAGCGGCGCGGTGCGCACCATCTACGTCGAAGTCCCGGGCCAGATGGCGTCGGAGGCGATCGTCCACGTGGCGGTGGTGCTGAACGAGCGGCTCGCGGGCCTCACCCTGCGCGAGATTCGCGCGACCCTCCCCGAGCGCCTGCGCGACGCCACCTCGGAGCCGGGAGCGGGCGAGCTGCTCAACATCTTCATCCAGGAAGCGGACGATCTCTTCGACGTGCCGGCGGGCGGCGCGGATCCGCGCGCCGGGGGCGTCCTGCTTTCGTCCGCCCAGCTCCTCGCGGGCCAGCCCGAGTTCGCCTCTTCGCAGCGCCTGCAGGGGCTCCTCGAGGTCACCGAGCACCGCGATCTCCTGCGCCAGGCGCTCGCCGAGCGCGCGACCGAGGGGATGACCATCAGCATCGGCACCGAGCATCAGAATCCGAAGCTCGCGTCGTTCACGCTGGTCACGTCGTCCTATCGGGTCGGGGCCCTCTCCGGCGTGATCGGCGTGATGGGGCCGACACGAATGCCGTACGACAAGATCGTGGCGCTGGTGGATCACACCAGCCGGATGATGGGAGAGCTGCTCGCGTGAGCGCCAGGGGTCACGACTACTACGCGGTCCTCGGCGTCGCGCGCGACGCGAGCGAGGCGGAGATCAAGAAGGCCTATCGCAAGCTCGCGATGGAGCATCACCCCGACCGCAACGAGGGCGACAAGGGCTCCGAGGAGAAGTTCAAGGAGATCACCGCCGCCTACGAGGTCCTGCGCGATCCCGACAAGCGCGCCGCCTACGATCGCTACGGGGAGGCGGGCCTTCGCGGCGCCGCCGGCGCGCCCTTCGGCTTCGGCGACTTCGACCTGTCCGAAGCCCTCAACGTCTTCATGCGCGACTTCGGCGGGCTGGGCGGATTCGACGCGTTCTTCGGCGGCGGACAGCGGGCCCGGCGCGACCGGCGCCGCGGCGAGGACCTGAAGGTCACCCTGAAGCTCACCCTCGCGGACGTCGCTTCCGGCGCCTCCCGCACGGTCAAGCTCAAGACCCTCGATGTCTGCCAGGAGTGCAAGGGCACCGGCGCCGAGCCGGGCACCAGGGCGACGACCTGCGGGACCTGCGGCGGCGCCGGCGAGGTCCGGCGCGCGGCGCACTCGATGTTCGGACAGTTCGTGTCGGTCTCGCCCTGTCCCACCTGCGCGGGCGAGGGTACGGTGGTCCAGCATCCCTGCAAGCATTGCGGCGGCGACGGCCGGGTGCGGGCCGAGAAGACCGTGCAGATCGACGTGCCCGCGGGGGTCGCCGATCATCATTATCTCACGGTGCGCGGCCAGGGGATGCCCGGACCGCGGAACGGTCCCGCGGGAGACCTGATCGCGGTGCTGCAGATCGCCGACGACCCGCGCTTCGAGCGCCACGGCGACGATCTCATTTACGATTTGCCGGTCTCCTTCAGTCAGGCCGCGCTCGGCGCCGAGGTCCAGGTGCCGACGCCCTACGGCGAGACCACCCTCAAGGTCCAGCGCGGCACCCAGACCGGCACCGTCTATCGCCTGCGCGGGAAGGGACTCCCCCGGGTGGGCGAGAGCGGCCGCGGCGACCTGCACGTGCGGGTTCAGGTGTGGACGCCCACCAAGCTCACGCCGGAGCAGGAAGAGATTCTGAAGCGCCTCGCCGAAGTCGAGGGCCAGCCCCCGGCCGAAGCGCGCACCGGCCGGCGCTTCTGGGAGCAGCTGCGGGAGGCGTTCCGGGCGTGACTGACTGTCTGTTCTGCAGGATCGCCGCGGGCGAGATCCCGGCGACGATCGTCAGGCGGAGCGGACGACTGCTGGCGTTCCGCGACATCAATCCTCAGGCCCCGACCCACGTCCTCGTGATCCCCACCGAACACCTGCGTTCCCTCGACGCCGCCAAAGACGGCGCGCTGCTCGGCGAGATGCTGTTGTTCGCGCGCGACACGGCGCGGGAGCTGGGGATCGCCGAGCGCGGTTATCGCGTGGTGGCGAACACCAACGCCGACGGCGGCCAGACCGTAGACCATCTGCATCTGCACGTCCTCGGTGGGCGCGCGATGCGGTGGCCGCCCGGATGAGCGCCCTTGCGGCGCCTCGGGGACGACCGCTAACTTTTTGCGTCCTTCACAGTTAGCGAGAGGGTGACGAGTACGATGCCGGAAGTCATCATCCACGATGACGAGAGTTTCGAGCGAGCGCTCAAGCGCTTCAAGAAAAAGTGCGAGAAAGCGGGAATCCTGTCCGACCTTCGGAAGCACCGGCACTACGAGAAGCCCAGCGAACGCAGGAAGCGGAAGATGAACGCCGCCCGCCGCAAGAACCGCCGCCCCCGGGTTGCGTGACCGCGCCAAGCTTGCCCGAGCGGCTGCGCGCCGCGATGACAGAAGCGCGCAAGCAACGCGATCAGATGCGGACGCTGCTCCTCTCGACCATCCTCGCAGACCTCAAGAACACGGAACTCGAGCAGAACCACCCGGCCACCGACGAGGAAGCCGCGGGCGTGGTGCGCCGCGGCATCAAGCGCCGGCGGGAGGCGGCGGAGCAGTACCAGGCCGCCCAGCGCAAGGACTTGGCGGACAAGGAGTCGGCGGAGGCGGCGGTGCTGGAGACGTTCCTGCCCGCCGCCGTGCCGCCCGAGGAGATCCGCGAAGCGGTGCGCGCGGCGATCGCCGCGGGGGCCACGGACCTCGGCAAGGTGATGGGGCAGGTGATGCCCCGGTTCAAGGGGCGCGCCGACGGCAAGGTGATCAACCAGATCGCGCGCGAGGAGCTATCGACCGCCGTATGACCGCCGGAGGAGGGATCACGCCCTCCGTGCTCGCCACCCTGGAGTTTCCCGCCGCCCTGGAGCGGGTCGCGCTCCACGCGGCCGGGCCCCTCGGCCGGGACCGGGTCCGGGCGCGAACGCCGGCCACCGATGCCGCGACCATCCGCGCCGCGCTCGCGCAGGTCTCCGAGCTCGCTTCGCTCCTCCTCACCGACGACACCCTTCGCGCCGAACCGGTTCCCGATCTCACTCCCCTCCTCGACTTGCTCCGGGTGGAAGGAAGCGCCCTCGATGGCCCCGCGTTCACGCTCCTGCATTCGGCCCTCGCCGCGGCGCGGGTCGTGGCCGGGGATCTGGGACGTCTGGCCGGGCGGGCGCCCCGGACCGCGGCGCTCCGCGTGGATCCGCCGCCCAAGGCCTTGGAGACGAGACTCGGAGCAGCCATCGGTCCCGACGGGGAAGTGCAGGACGGCGCCTCGCGGGACCTGGCCCGGGCCCGCGCCAGCGTGCGCGAGGCCCGGCACCGCCTGGTGCAGCGGCTCGAGAGCATCCTCGCCGGTCTCGACAAGGACGACCGCGCGCCCGACGCGGCGGTGACGGTGCGGGGCGGGCGATACGTGATTCCGGTGCGCGCCGGCGCCCGCTCCCAGGTGGGCGGCATCGTTCACGACGAGTCCGCCACCCGCGGGACGATCTTCCTCGAGCCGCCCGAAGCGATCGAGCTGGGCAACGAGCTGCGCGCGGCCGAAGCCGCGGAGCAGCGCGAAGTGCTGCGCGTGCTCCGGGAGCTGACCGAGCTGGTCCGCCCGCAGGCGAACGCGATCGCCGCCGCGTGGGAGATGTGCATCGCCTTCGACGACCTCTCCGCCCGGGCGCGGTACGCGGTGGAGGTCAACGGCTTCGCGCCCGAGATCGGGAGCGGGCCCCTCGCCATTCGCGGCGGCCGCCACCCGCTGCTCCTGGGCGGCGAGCAGATCGCCGTCCCGTTCGATCTCGAGCTCGCGGCCGACGAGTGGACGGTTCTCGTGTCCGGTCCCAACACCGGCGGCAAGACGGTGCTCATCAAGGCGGTCGGGCTCCTCGCCTGTCTCGCCCAGAGCGGCGTCATTCCGCCGACCGGTCCCCAATCCCGGCTCCCGGTTTTTCGCTCGCTCTTCGCCGACATCGGCGACCGGCAGTCCATCGCGGCGAGCCTGTCCACCTTCTCCGCCCACGTGGCGCAACTGCGGGTTCTGCTGGACGGCGCGGACCAGGACTCCCTCGTTCTGCTGGACGAAATCGGGAGCGGCACCGATCCGGCGGAAGGCGCGGCGCTCGCCGCGGCGACGCTCCGCGCGCTCACCCGCCGCCACGCCGTCACCCTCGCCACCACCCACCTGGGCGCCCTGAAGCGGCTCGCGGCGGAAACGGTCGGCGTCGTGAACGCCTCGCTCCAGTTCGACGCGGAGTCGCTCACGCCCACCTTTCGCCTGCTGAAGGGCGTGCCGGGCCGGTCCTACGGACTCGCCATCGCCCGCCGCCTCGGCGTCGCGAAAGACGTGTTGGAGGACGCGGAGCGCGCCGTTCCCGACGCGGAGCGCGCGCTGGACGCGCTCCTCGCGGCGGTGGAGGAGCGCTCCCGCGCGCTCGAAGTCCGGGCCGCGGACCTCGCCGCCGCCGACGAGCGGACCCAGGCCGCCGGCGCAGAAGCGCGAATGCGGGGCGAAGATGTCGAGCGTCGCGAGCGCGAGGTGCGGGACCGGGAGCGCTCGCTCGACGCGCGGGGCCGGGAAGAAGCGCGCCGGTACCTGCTCGAGGCCAGGAAGACCGTGGAGACCGCACTCTCCCACGCCCGCGCCGCGGTGGATGAGGCGACCGCGCGCGAAGCCCGGCGCCTCGTCGAAGAGGCGATCGCGCAGACGAAGAAAGAAAAGGGCGACGGACCCGCGGAGCGGCGGACTGGGGGGCCGTGCGAGGTGGGAGCCGAGGTGCGGATGGGGACCTCCGCGGTGGGGACCGTGGTGGAACTTCGAGACGATGGAAGAGTGGTGGTGGAATTCGGCAGTGTACGGGTGGTGACCGACCGGGATGCCCTCGAGGTCGTGGCCCAGCCGGCCGGGGCGGCGCGCCCGTCGGGCCGGGGCGGGCGCGCGCCGGTCCCGCGCGCAGGGACGCCTCTCGAGACCGGCGCACGGTCCGAAGTCTCCCTGCGCGGGATGCGGGCCGACGAAGCGGAAACGGAGCTCCTCCGCGCCCTGGACGGCGCGATCCTCGAGGACCTTCCGTATCTGCGGATCATCCACGGCAAAGGCACCGGCGCGCTGAAGGAGATGGTGCGCCGCGTGCTCGAGGGCGACCCGCGGATCGCGAGCTTCGGCGACGCGCCGTCCAATCAGGGCGGCTCCGGCGTGACGGTCGCGGAGTTCCGCGCGTGAGCATGATCCCCGACGACGTGATCGAGCAGGTGCGCGAAGCCGCCGATCTGGTCGGGATCATCGGCGAGCACGTGGAGCTCAAGCGCACCGGCGCGGACTACCGCGGCCCCTGTCCCTTCCACGGCGGCACCCACCGCAACTTCGCGGTCATCCCCAAGAAGGGGATGTTCTACTGCTTCGTCTGCCACGAGGCGGGGGACGTCTTCACCTTTTTCATGAAAAAGCTCGGCATGGACTACCCGTCGGCGGTGCGCGAGGTCGCCCGCCGCACCGGCATCACCATCCCCGAGCGCGGACCCTCGGGCCCCGACCCGCGCGACCCGCTCTTCGCCGCCGCGGCCGCGGCGCACGACTGGTTCGCCGCCCAGCTCCGGGAGTCCGCCGAAGGAGAAGTCGCCCGCGCCTATCTCGCGTCCCGCGACGTCTCGCCGGAAACCGCCGGCGTGCTGGGGCTCGGCTACGCGCCCCGGGCCAAGGTCTTTCTCGACGCGATGCACGTGCTCGGCCTCAAGGACGAGGTGCTCCTCGAGGCGGGACTCCTGCATCGCCGCGACGACGGCACTCTGGCGCCGCGATTCCGCGGCCGGCTTCTCTTCCCGATCCACGACCTGCGCGGCCGCCCCGTCGCCTTCGGCGGACGGATCCTGGGCGAGGGCGAGCCCAAGTACCTGAACTCGCCGGACACGCCGATCTTCCACAAGGGCCAGCTCCTTTACAACCTGCACGGGGCGAAGCACGCCATCCGCCAGGCCGAGCGCGCCGTTCTGGTGGAAGGCTACTTCGACGTGCTCCGGGTCTCGCTCGCCGGCATCGAAGAAGTGGTCGCGCCGCTCGGCACCGGCCTCACGGCGGACCAGGCCGCTCTGCTTCAACGGCATACGGCGCACGTGGTCCTGCTCTACGACTCGGACGACGCGGGACTGCGCGCCACCTTCCGCGCCGGGGACGAGCTGCTGCGGCATCGCCTGCGGGTGAGCGTGGCGACCCTGCCCGAAGGCGAAGACCCGGACACCATCGTGTGCCGCGCCGGCGCCCCGGCGCTGGAGCAGATTCTCAAGGACGCGGTGGACGTGTTCGAGCGCAAAATCCAGATTCTCGAGCGCAAGGGTTTCTTCGGCACCCTGCCCGGGCGCCGCCGCGCGCTCGACCGCCTGCTCCCCACCATTCGCGCCGCCGCCGATCCGATCACCCGCGAGCTCTACCTGACGCGCGCCGCCGAGGCCGCGAAGGTGCGGCGCGACGTGCTGGAGCGGGACGTCGCGGGTCGCGATGAGGGGAGGCGGGAGCCGGGAAGCGCGGCCGGCGGCGCGGCGCCCGTCTCGCGTGCCGCGGTTCCCGAGGAACTCCCCGCCACCGCGGAGAAAGCGTTGCTGTTGCTGCTCCTCGAGGGCGAGCCGTGGGCCAGCCGGGTGCGGGAGGCGGTGGACGCCGAGGAGCTCGAGTTCCCGGCGTATCGCGCCGTGTTCGAGGCGCTGGTGGACGACGCGCCGGACCGGCTCGACGGCACCGCGGCGCGCACCTTCGAAGCGCTGAAGGCGGAAGGTCTGGGCGGGCGCGAGCCCGACCCGGTGTTCGAGAAGGCGGTGGGGTGGTTGGAGGCGCGTCGTCTCGAGCGGGAGATCGAGCGGATCGACGGGATGATTCCGCTCGCCGCTCCCGAGGAGCAGCCGGAATTGCTGGCGGAGAAACGGCGCGTATTCGACGCGCTGCGAGTCCGCTTTCCCAGGTACAAGATCGCCGCGAGGAGGAGAGGTGCATCCTGATCTGCAAGCGCTGTTAGTCCTGCAGGAAAAAGACCATGCGGTGGCGCAGGAGGATACCGCGCTCGCCGCGCTGGACCCCGAAATTCGGGTGCTGGACGAAGCCCTGGCCGTGGCCCAGCGGGCGATGGACGCCGCGGTCCAGAAGGCGCGGGACGCCGCCGCGCGGCGGGACGAGCTGGAAGGAAAGATCGCGAGCTACAAGACCATGCAGGAGCAGCGCAAGCAGCGGCTGGAATGGGTGCGCGGGGCGAAGGAGGCCTCGACCCTCATGGCGGAGCTCGATCTGGCGCGGTCGGTGCTGGTGAAGGAAGAAGCCGAGTTCATGCGCTCGGGGGACAGCGTGCTCGAAGCCGAGCAGCGCGCCGCCGAGGCGGAGCAGGCGCTGGAGCGGGTGCGGGAAGAGCAGGCGCCCCTGCGCGAGGGACTCGCGGGACGCCGCCAGGCGATCGCGGCCCAGCGGGAGAAGGCGCAGGTGGAGCGGGAGAAGGCGTCGGTCGAGGTCGAGCCCACGCTGCTCGCGCGCTACGAGCGCATCCGCCGGGGCAAGACGTCGGTGGCGCTGGTGGCGCTGCACGGCGATGCCTGCGGGCACTGCTTCACCGCGGTCCCCACCCAGCGGCGCGCCCTGATCGTGCGCGGCGCGTCCATCGAATCCTGCGAGGCCTGCGGCGTGCTGCTGTACGCGGCGCCATGATCCGCAGGCGCTGGGCGCTCGCCGCGCCGCCTGACCCCACGGCCATCGGCGCGCTCCGGGCCGAGCTCAGGATTCCCGAGGCCCTCGCGGCGCTGCTGGTGCAGCGCGGCTTCGCCGCGCCGGCGTCGGCGCGCGCCTTCCTCCGTCCCGAGCTCGACCGCCTCTCCGATCCCCTCGACTGGACCGGCATGCGCGAGGCCGTGGCGCTGGTGAGCGCGGCGGCGCAAGCCGGTCACACCATCCTGGTTCACGGCGACTACGACGTCGACGGGCAGTGCGGCGCCGCGCTCCTCACCCGGGTCCTCCGCGCGGCGGGCGCGCGGGCGCACGCCTTCGTTCCCCACCGCCTGAAGCACGGCTACGACTTCGGGCCCGCGGGGCTCGCCGAGGCCCAGCGCGTCGGGGCCCGGCTGGTCGTCACCTGCGATTGCGGCATCACCGCGGTGGACGCGGTCGCGGCGGCGCGCGCCGCGGGACTCGACGTCATCGTCACCGACCACCACCTCCCCGGCGACGCGCTCCCACCCGCGAGCGCGGTGCTCGATCCCCAGCAGCCCGGCTGTCCGTCGGTGGACAAGGATCTCTGCGGCACCGGGGTCGCGTTCAAGCTCGCCCAGGCGCTCGCGCCGGCGCTGGGCCTGTCTCCCAACCTGCCGCTCCATTTTCTCGACTACGTCGCGCTCGCGACCGTGGCGGACGTGGTGCCGCTCACCGGCGAGAACCGGATCCTGGTGCGTCACGGCCTGAAGCTGCTGGGCGAGTCGCGCTGGACCGGCCTGCGGGCGCTGGTGCAGACGGCCGGGCTCGCCGGCAAGCCGTTGCGCGCGGGACACGTGGGCTTCATTCTGGCGCCCCGGCTCAACGCCGCGGGCCGCATCGGCGACGCCAACGACGGCCTCCGCCTCCTCCTCACCGACGACGACCGCGAAGCGGCGGGTCTCGCCCGCGAGCTCGAGACCCTGAACGCGCGCCGCCAGGAGCTGGATCAGCGGATTCTCGAGGAGGCGGCCGCGAGGGTGGAGCAGACCCTGGACCCCGACCAGCACGCGATCGTGCTCGCCGCCGATGACTGGCACCCCGGCGTGATCGGCATCGTGGCCTCCCGGCTGGTGGAGCGGTTCGGCCGCCCCACCTTCCTCGTCGCCTGGGAGGGCGAGGTGGGCCGCGGATCGGGGCGCAGCATCGCGGGGTTCGACCTGCACGCGGCGCTGCACCGGGTGGGCGGGCACCTGGAGCGCTACGGCGGCCACACCATGGCCGCCGGGCTCACCATCCGCCGGAACCGCTTCGAGGAGTTCCGTGTTGCGTTTCTCGCGGTCGCGCGCGAGCTTCTTGGCCCCGAAGACCTGGTCCCGGCGCAGCGCGTGGACCTGGAATTGCCCCTCTCCCTCGCGAGCGAGGAGCTGGAACGACTGATGCGCCATTTCGAGCCCTGCGGGTCCGGCAATCCGAGTCCCGTGTTCGGCGTGCGCCGGGCCCGGGCGCTCGACGCCCGGCGGGTGGGCGCCAACCATCTGCGCTTCACCCTGGACGACGGCTCGGCCGCGCTCCCGGCGATCGGCTTCCGCCTCGCGGACGACGTCCCCGCCACTTGGCTCGCCGCGCCGCTCGACGTCGCCTTCCGGCTGGAGATGGACGAGTGGCACGGTCGCGAAACCCTGCAGGCCCGCCTGGCCTCGCTCACGCCCAGCGCGGGGGGAGAAGCCGCCGCGTGATCAACATCGTCGCCGGTGAGTTCAAGGGCCGCCGCCTGAAGACCCCCGCGGGCGACAAGGTGCGCCCCACCCAGGGACGGGTGCGCGAGGCCTGGTTCTCGATCCTGCAGCGCTCCATTCGCGACGCGCGGGTCCTCGACCTCTACGCGGGCTCGGGCGCGCTCGGCCTCGAAGCGTTGTCGCGCGGCGCGGTCTCCGCCGATTTCGTCGAGGTGCATCGCGCCTCGCTCGCCGCCCTGAAGGCGAACATCAAGACCCTCAAGGTGGAGAAGCGCACCAACGTCCATCGCGTGGACGCGCTCAAGTTCGCCGAGAAGCTGCAGCCGGGGCAGTACGACGTCGCCTTCGCGGACCCGCCGTACGCGAGCGACACCGCGGCGCGGCTGGTCGCCATGTTCCGGCTCACGCCCTTCGCGCGGATTCTCTCGATCGAGCATCCCGCCGCCACGCCGATGCCGGGCGACGACACCCGCCGCTACGGGGACACCGCCGTCACCTTCATCTACGC
>Ga0209178_1000006_pt1 | contig 58963 bp, 49 predicted proteins | sample GAAS200_FD_187521 | JGI IMG/M metagenome (GOLD analysis project Ga0209178, IMG submission 187521) | Agricultural soil microbial communities from Georgia to study Nitrogen management - GA AS200 (SPAdes) (version 2) | ecosystem: Environmental > Terrestrial > Soil > Agricultural land | place: USA... | reverse complement strand
GACGGGTCTCGCGCGGCGGGGGTCACCTCCTCATCTTATCGCGGTCCCCCCGCGGGAGCGAGTGTGTCATGGCCGACCTGAAGCCGCTGGAGCTGGGCGAGATTCTCGATGGCACGTTCACGCTCTATCGCCGGCACTTCCTGATGTTCATGAAGCTCGGCGCCGCCGCGCTGGGTCTCCCGGTGGCGATCGACGTCTATCTCGTCATCGCCAGCGGCAGCGGCGGTCTCTTCGTTCCGGGCCAGAGCGTTCCCGATCACCTCGGCCTGCGTCTCATCACGGTGGTCCTCCGCTATTTCGGGACCCTGTTCCTCACGGCGGGGACGGTGCGGGTGATCTCGGACGCCTACCTGGGACGCCAGCCGGATCTGGGAGACGCGGTGGGGCTCGGGCTCTCGAAGCTGGGTCCGCTCTTCGCGGTGGGGCTGGCGCAGGGTCTCGTGGTCATGGTGCCCCTCGGCCTCGGCGCCGGACTCATCGCCGCGGCCGTGGCGCTCAAGCTCGGGGCGATCGCGATCGTCCTCGCTTCGCTCGCGGCCGTGGTCGGCGTCTACTTCGGGGTCGCCGCCTCCATCTCCTACACCATGACCACGCCGATCGTGGTGCTGGAGGACCTTTCGTCGTCGCTCGACGCGCTGCGGCGCGCCTGGGGTCTCTCCCGCGGATATCGCGGGAAGATTTTCGGCACGCTCTTCATCGTGGGGCTGGTGGCGGCGATCCCCACCATGGTGGCGGGCGGGGTGGCGGGCGCCGCCGGCGCCAAGGATCCGGCGGTGCTGCAGTGGTCGCAGGTGGTGCTGCAGCTGATGCCGGTGCTCCTCACGCCGCTCACCACCTGTGCCATCACGCTGCTCTACTACGACCTGCGGGTGCGGCGCGAAGCCTTCGACCTGCAGATCCTCGGCCAGCAGCTGGGGATCGCCTGACGTCGTTCCCGCCCGGCACGCCGGCGGATTCGATCGCGCGCGCGGTGCGCGGCGTCTTCGCGCGCTCGGCGTATCACTGGACCGACTCGCGGCCCACCTGGCATCTGTTTCAGCGGCTGTGGAACGCGCTGGTGGACTGGGTGGACAGCTTCCACACCGCGAGCCCGGGGCTCTTCAACTGGTTCCTGGTCGCGTGCACGCTGGTGCTCCTCGGCATCCTGGGCCACCTGGGCTGGGTGATCTGGCGCGCCACCCGCCCCTCGCTCGCGACGCCGCGGCCGGCGGCCGGGCCGGCCGGTGTCACGCAGGACGCGGCGGCGTATCTGCGCCGGGCCGAGGAGCTGGCGGCGGGGGGCCGCTTCACCGACGCGCTCGCTTGTCGCTTCATCGCGGTGCTGCTGCAGCTCGAGCGGGTGCAGGCGCTGAAGTTCGATCCCTCGAAGACGCCCGCCGAGTACGTGGGCGAAGCGAAGCTGGGCGCGCAGGGCCGGGCGTCGCTCGCGGGCCTGGTGAGCGTGCTCTATCACCACGTGTTCGCGGCCGAGCCCTGCGATCAGGTGGGCTACGCCGCCTTCGGCGCGCAGGCCGATCAGGTGATCCGGTATGCCGCGGCGGGCTGAGATCGCGCTCGCCGCATTTCTGGTGCTCGCGCTCGCGATCGCGATCGGCGCGGGGCTCCGGCATCCCGCTCAGCAGAGCGTGCTGGACCAGCGTCCGTCCACCCTGCTCGCGGGGCCGACCGGAAGCCGGGGCGTGTACGAGGTGCTCGCGACGCTCCGGCGGCGGGTCTCGCGGCGGCGCACCCCCCTCTTCGACCTGATGACCGGTGACGCGCGCCGGCCCGCGATGCTGGTGGTCATCGCGCCGGAGGGGCAGCTGCAGGAAGCCGAGCTGGCCTCCGTGGTCCAGTTCCTGCGCGCCGGCGGCACCGTGGTCGCCGCGAGCAACGGCGGCGGCATCACCGGGTGCCTGGGCTGGCGCGCGGTCTCGGCGACGCGGCGCCTGAAGGCCGAGAGTCTCGCGGTCCAATCGGACCTCGGTCTCCCGGCGATGATCGAATGGCTGCGGCCGCTGAGCGATTCGGCGGAGGACGAGTCTCCGGGGCGTCTCAAGCGGATGGAGCTCTCCGGGTGCGAGGCGCTCGCGCCGTCGCGGGTGGACACCTTGCTCGCGTTGAAGAGCGGGAGGCCGGCGGCGCTGGCGCTCACGTTCCCGGGAGGCGGGGTGGCGCGCCTCGTCGCAGACCCCGGCTATCTGCGCAACCGCGCGTGGCGGGATACCCGCGTGCCCGAATTCATGGTGCCGCTCCTCACGCCGCCCGATCCCGCGGGGGAAGTCTCGTTCGACGAATACCATCAGGGCTTCGGGCACGAGGGCTCGCTCGCGTTCGAGACCATCGACTGGCTCGCGGGGACGCCGGCCGGCTGGGCGCTGGCGCAGCTGGTCCTGGTGGCCCTGGTGTGGCTGGCGGTGACGGCGGTGCGGTTCGGTCCGCCGCAGGCCGTGATCGACGTGCGCCGCCGCTCGCCGATCGAGCATCTGGAGGCGCTCGCGGCGGGCCTGGAGAGCGCGGCCGGCGTCGAGACCGCGCTCTCGCTCATCGTGTCGGGACTGCGGCGGCGGCTGGCGCGCGCCGGGGACCGGCCGCGGGGCGATCCGGGGCAGTGGCTCGCCGCGCTGGAACTGGCGCTGCCGGGCGCGCGCGGGCGGGACGCCGCGCGACGCCTGCGGCGCGTGCTCACTCAACCAGGCGGGGCCGAGCGCGTGCTCGCCGCCGCCAACGCCGTGGAGGACGTGTGGCAGGAACTACGCCCGCGAACGACGCCCGCCGCATCCTAGACGCGCTCCGCACCGTGGTGCTGGGCCAGGACGCCGCGACCCGCGAGGTGCTGGTCTGCCTCCTGGCGCGCGGCCACGTGCTCCTCGAGGGGGTGCCGGGGACCGCGAAGACGCTCCTGGTGCGCGCGCTCGCCCTGGCGCTGCAGGTCAAGTTCACCCGCATCCAGTTCACGCCCGACCTGATGCCCGCGGACATCACCGGGGTCTCGCTGCTCACCGGATCGCAGGAGTTCACCTTCCGGCCGGGCCCGATCTTCGCCGACCTGGTGCTCGCCGATGAAATCAACCGCGCGCCCGCGAAGACCCAGGCCGCGCTGCTCGAGGCGATGCAGGAGCGGACCGTCACCGCGGACGGCGCGACCCACGCGCTCTCCCAGACCTTCACCGTGTTCGCGACCCAGAATCCCGTCGAGTTCGAAGGGACCTATCCCCTTCCCGAGGCCGAGCTGGACCGCTTCATGGCCAAAGTGCTGGTGGGATATCCCGCAGCGGCGGTGGAGCAGGGGATCCTCGGCAGGGTGGTCCAGGGCTTCGAGGCCGACCGCCCCGCGACCTACGGCATCTCGGCCGTGACCGATGCGGCGGGGCTCGAGCGCCTGCGCGCCGCCACCGACCGGGTGCGGGTCGAGCCGCAGATCACCGCGTACGTCACCGCGATCGTGCGGGCCACCCGCGAGGCGGCGTCCCTGACGCTGGGGGCGAGTCCGCGCGCCGGGGTGGCCCTGCTCAAGGCGGCGCGCGCGGCGGCGCTGCTGGACGAACGGGACTACGTGATTCCGGACGACGTGAAGAATCTCGCGTCGAGCGTGCTGCGGCACCGGGTGAGCGTCGCGCCGGAGCTCGAGCTCGAAGGGGTGACCGCGGACGCCGCGCTGAAAGCGGTGCTGGACCGGATCGAGGTGCCCACCGCGTGATTCTGGCGACCCGCCGGGCGCTCCTGGCGGGCGCGGCGGTGGCCGCGCTCGCGGTCGCCGCGTTCTGGATCCCCTCGGCGGAGGATCTGATGCTGCTGGCCGACGTGGTCCTCGTGCTCGCGGTGATCGGCGACGCGCTGCTGGCGCCGGCGGCCGGCCGCCGGGACCAGCCGGAGGTGACGGTCACCCGGATCGCGCCCGCCGCGTTCAGCGTGGGGCACGCCGAGTCGGTCACCTACGAGTGGCGCAACACCGCGCGGCGCCGCGCCCGGCTCCGGCTGCGCGAGGTGCGTCCCGCGATCGTGGGCGGCGTGCAGTCGCCCCGCGCGCTGCTAGTGCCGGGGCGCGGGGTGGCGCGGGAAACGGTGCCCGTGGTCCCGGTGCGCCGCGGCAAGGAAGAGAGCGGGCTCTTCGTGGTGGACTCGGTGGGCCCGCTCGGTCTGGGCGCGGTGCGGCGGACGATTCCCGCGCCCTGGCCGGCCGCGGTGTTCCCGCCGCTCGTCACCGCCCGGCTCCGCGCGTCGGTGGCGCAGGCGGTGCGGCGCCGCGACCCCGGCGCCGCGCAGATCCGGCGGCTGGGTGAGGGCCGGCTCTTCGAATCGCTGCGCGAGTTCATTCCCGGCGACGACATCCGGCACATCGACTGGAAGGCGACGGCGCGGCGGGGCAAGGTGATCACGCGCCAGTACGAGGCCGAGCGCCGCCAGCACGTGCTGCTGGTACTGGACGCGGGCCGGCTCCTCACCGCGGACGTCGCCGGCACGCCACGGATGGACCACGTGGTGCAGGCGGCGCTGGAGCTCGCCTACGCCGCGGCCCAGCACGACGACAACGTGGGCGTGATGGTCTTCGCCGACGGCGTGCGCCACTTCGTGGCGCCCCAGCGCGGGCGCGCGGGGCTGAAGCGGGTGGTGGACGTGCTGGCGGTGGTCGAGCCGGAGCTGGTGGAGCCCGACTACCCCGGGGCGTTTCGATACCTCGCGACCCGGAACCGGAGGCGCGCGCTCACCGTGGTCTTCACCGACGTGATCGACCGCTTCGCCTCGGAGGCGCTGGTGGCGAACGTCGCCACTCTCCGCCCGCGGCACCTGCCGCTCGCCGTCACACTGCGCAATCCCGAACTGGACCGGGCGGCCGCCGCGCGCCCGGCGCGCCCCGCCGACGCCTTCCGCCGGGCCGCCGCCGAGGAGCTGCTCCACGCCCGGGAGGAAGCCCTCTCCCACATGCGGAGGGCGGGCGTGCTCGTGCTGGACGTACCGCCCGCGCAGGCCGCGCAGGCGGTGGTCGCCAAGTACCTGGACCTGAAGCGGCGCGGCCGTCTGTAACGCGCCGTCTAGCGGGCCCCCCGCTCCGGGATTTAAGTTGCACCCCGAACCCACCAAGGCGATGCCGCTGATGTCACGCTCCGCCCCCCGGGCGGCCTTCGTCGTCCTCCTGCTCGGCCTGCTCGCCGCGACGTGCTCCTTCCCCAAGGACATGAGCGACCAGCTGTTCGTCACCATCACGCCGCCGGTGCAGCTGGTGCTGCGTGGCACCCGGGACACGCTGCACGCCGTCGCCTGGCGCCGGGTGGGGGCGGACTCGGACTCGGTCACCAACGTGGACGTGGCGTTCTCCAGCCGGAACACCGCGCTCGCCACCGTGGAGAAGACCGGGTCGCGCTCGGCGCTCCTCACCGGCGTGAACTCGGGACGCGACACGGTGGTGGCGCAGGCGGTCGGGTTCGCCAACGCGGCGCCCGCGGTCCTTCCGGTGCGGATCTCGGAGCCGCTGGAAGTGGACAGCGTGCGGCCGGCGATCACCCGCTACGGGAACGTGGTGACGGTGTTCGGCGTGGGAGCGGACTCGATTCTGCTGGCGAGCCTCGGCGCGGCGGATCTGATCCCCTATCCCGGTTCCGCGAGCCGCAGCAACGGGTACGGACGGATGAGCTTCTGGGTGCCGCCCCCCGCCCACACCGCGCCCCTCTTTTTCATCGGGGCGGGGGTGTTCTCCCAGGCGCGCGACACCACGCGGGTGCTGCCCTTCGACATTTACGAGCCCAACGACACTCAGCCCACGGCGATTTCGCTCGACGCGCCGGTGCCGTTCCCCACGCTGTTTCCGTCGGTCCAGTACATCAACCCGGCGCTGGCCTTCGAGCCGGTGCTCCGCGGCACGGTGGGCGACGACTGGTACCGGTTCTCGCGCGCCACCACCGGCGATCTCTCGATCATCATCAACTCCGCCGACGCCCGCGGCGCCTTCTCGACCTTCCTGGTTGATTCCCTCTACTTCACGTCCGACACCACGAGTCCGTGCACCTTCTGCATCGGGCCGGACGCCTGGACCATCGGCCCCGGGTCGCACCTCTGTCACGGGTGGGATTTCGAGCCCGGCGAGTCGCAGCCCGACTCCACCATCGTGGCGCTCGCCGGATTCAGCGGATCCGCGCTGCACGCGCTCCTCGAGTTCAACACCCCGGCGCGCTACGGGCTGACGGTCATCAACGGGTACGTCATCTCCGACCCCCGGTTCCCGAAAGACGCCCACGAAGAGGACGATTTCTGCTCCGCCGCGGACGCCAAGGGGACCCAGATCCTTCCCTTCCGGGACACCCTGACCATCGACAATCCGCACGACGTGGACTGGATCCGGTTCCGGGTGGACTCCGGGGCGCTCACCCGGAACGTGACCATCCGGATCGCGTCCATCGCGGGCGGCAGTGACTCGAGCGACGTGGACCTCTACGTCCTCTCGGTGCCCGACGGCAGCGCCAGCTCCAGCCTGGACGAGGAAGGCGTCTCGGACAACGTGGGGTCCAACGAGAGCCTCTCCTTGAACCTGGTCCCGGGCCACTACTACGCCGTCGCGGTGGACTACGCCGGCATTCCGACCCAGTACGTGATGTGCGCGGAAACCCTGGTGCAGGGGGCCTGCGGGAGCTTCCCGGCGCCGCCGGTCTTCCCGTCCGCGAGAACGCGACGCCTGGCCGCCCGCGCGGCGTCCGGGGTCCGGATCCACCGCCTGCGGCTCCCGCGGCCACCGCGCGCCCGGGGCGGCCGCTGATGGAATGCGCCCGCTGTCACACCCCACTCCCCGACAAGAGCAAGTTCTGCTTCGCCTGCGGGATGGATCAGACCGGCGGCGCCGACGGGCTCACCAGCGGGCAGACCGAGAGCCTGCTGGCCCGGCTGCAGCGGATCGTCGAGGGCAAGTACAAGATCGAGCGGATGCTGGGGAAGGGGGGGATGGGCGCGGTCTTCCTGGCGCAGGACCTGACCCTCGAGCGCCAGGTGGCGATCAAGGTCCTCCCGCCGGACATCGCGCAGGACGACCAGGTGGTGAAGCGCTTCCAGCAGGAAGCGAAGACCGCCGCCAAGCTCGATCACACCAACATCATCCCGATCTTCCGGGTTGAGAGTGAAGGCGGTCTCAACTACTTCGTCATGAAGTACATCGCCGGCACGTCGCTCGAGGACGTGCTGGAGCACGAGAAACGGCTGCCCACCGACTACATCCAGCGGGTGCTGTGGGAGGCGGCGTGCGCCCTGGGACACGCGCACACCCGCGGCATCGTGCATCGCGACGTGAAGCCGGCGAACATCATGTTCGACCACGACGGTCGGGTGATGCTCACCGATTTCGGGATCTCGAAAGCGCTGCAGGGAGCGAGCGGCTTCACCGGCACCGGCATGATCATCGGCACCCCGCATTACATGGCGCCGGAGCAGGCCAAGGGCCAGCAGGTGGACGGGCGCGCCGATCAGTATTCCCTGGGCGTGGTGGGGTACCGGATGATCACCGGCGCGCTGCCCTTCAGCGGCGATTCGGTGCACACCATCCTCTATAAGCACATCTTCGAGGAAGCCCCGCGGATCCGCGACACCCGCAAGGATCTCCCGGAGTTTCTCTCCGCGGCGGTATCTCGCGCGCTGTCGAAGGAGCCGGAGCAGCGCTACGCCACGATGGAGGACTTCGCGACCGCGGTCTGGCCGGAGCAGCCGGTGAAGGCGCAGGGTCCGGTGACGCCGGTGCGGCCGCGCAGCGCGCCGGTCACCCCGGAGACGCCGACCGAGCACGTGGTCGCCGCGGCGACCACGCCGCTGCCTCAGGCGCAGGGGAAGCGCCGGCCCGCGCCCAAGCGCAGGGGCGCCGGCGTTTACGTGGGCGTGGGCGCGGCCGTCCTGATCCTGGGCGCCGCGGCCGCGATGATGCTGTCGAAATCCGGCGACGCCGGCGCCACGCCGCGCGACACGCTCGCCGCCCGGGGCCCGGTGACGGACACCGTGCACACCGTGGTGCAGGTGCCGGAGACGGTCCGCCAGCAGGTGGTGGCCCCGCCGACGCCGCACCGCCAGGCGCAGCGCCCGGTGGTGAACGAGCCCCCGGCCGCGGCGCAGGGCTTCATCTCCGTCAACGCCGATCCCTACGGCGAAGTGATCGTCGACGGCGTGGATCACGGCGCCACGCCGCTGATCGGTTTCGCGCTGGCGCCCGGCAAGCACACCATCAAGGTTCAGCGCGAGGGCTACAAGACGGTGACCGAGACGGTGCAGGTGGACGCCGGCAACACGGTCGCGAAGCATTACACGCTGATCGCGGAGGGGCCGTGAGCGCGAAGCGACTCCTGCGCGCCCTCCTGCCCCTGTTCCTGGCCGCGGCCGCCCACGCCCAGCAGCCCCAGAACGCCACCCTGCGGAGCGCGCTCCGGGCCTACGACAACGTGGACCTGACCCAGGCGATCACCCTCGCGCACCGGGCGCTGGCGGAGCGGATGGCGGGCCCGGACCAGGCCCGCGCCTACGAGCTCCTGGGGTACGCCTACAGCGCGCTCGATTCCGCGGACAAGGCGATCACCGCCTTCAAGCAGGTGCTTTTCATCGAGCCCGACCACGAGCTCGACTCGCTGAAGCTCAACCCCAAGGTGTCGGTCGCGTTCGAGCTCGCGCTCTCGCAGATCCTGGTGGTGCGCCAGCTCCGGGTGGATTCGTCGTCGTTCGTGGGCGGCCAGGGCGCGGTGGGAATCCGCTACCGGGTGACCGAGCCGGCGCGGGTGCGGGTCACGGCGGTCAACGGCAACACGGTGATCCCGATCGACTCGAGCGTCGGCGTGGGAACGGTCAACCTGCGCTGGCCGGTGCAGCTGCCCTCGGGAGATCCGGTGCCCGCGGGCACCTATCAGATCATCGCCGAGGCGCACGCGGGGCAGAACACCTTCTCGGCGTCGCAGACCGTGGTCATCACCCACGGCACGGTGGATACGGTGGCGCACCTCACCAGTCTCCCCGGCTACCAGCGGCTGCCGGAGCAGGAGACGCCGCCCCGCAGCTGGCGGCCGATGGGCCTCGCGTTCCTGTATACCGCGGTGGTGGGCGCGGGGACGGTGGCGCTCGAGAACTCGAATCTGGGGACCGCCTCGCGGCGCGAGCTCGCGGGAGTGAGCGCGGCGGCGCTGGTCGCGGGGTTCGTGATGACCTTGAAGAAACCGGCGCCCCAGCCGGCCCTCGGCAACATTCTCTACAACCAGCTCCTCACCGAGCAGATCGCGCGCCGCAACCAGGAGATCGCCGCCGACAACGTGCGCCGCCGCCAGCAGGTCCAGATGGTCGTCGCGCCGGCGCCCAAAGCGAGGCGGGTCCCGTGAAGCGCGCGCTCGGCGGGTTCGCGGTGCTCGCCTGCGCGCTCGCCCCGGGGGCGCGGGCGCAGAAGATCCAGGTCGGCGGCCAGGTGGTCTTCGGCGACTATCGCGAGCAGACCGCGAGCCTCCACTACACCGGCGCCGGCCCCGGCGCGTTCGTCGCGTTCTCGCGGCGCAAGCTGTCGGGCGACGTGGCGGTGGCGCGGCTCTCGTACGATCCGGCGTCGGGGAGCGGCGCGACCCAGTCGTTCCACGCGACGCAAATCGACGTGCATCTGCGGTGGTACCTCGCGAGCTCGGTGTCGGCGGAGCTCGGCTGGGTCCGGCGCACCACCAGTCCCGAGGTCGCCGCCCAGGAGATGGGCGCGGTGCGGATCGGCATGCACGCGTTTTACGGGCTCGGGCCGGGGGCGGACCTGACCCTGCGCGCCAACTACCTCGCGGGCGCCAAGTTCTCCGGAGGCGGCTCCGCGCCCTTCGGGATCGAGCTGGGTCTCGGTGTCTCCTACGGCGCCACCAACGCCCGCTGGCGGCTCACCGGCGACTACGAGTTCCAGCGCGTGGACCGCAAGACCAGCGTGCCCGTTCCGCTCCAGCAGTCGCTGGCGCGGGTCGGCGCGGCGCTCGGCTTCTAACTCCTCACTTCCCGCTCCATGACGGGCGCGCTCGCGCTCCTCTTTGATTTCGGCGGCACCCTGGACGCCGACGGCGTGTACACCGCGCCGCGCTTCCACGCGGCCTACCGGGCCTCGGGCGGCGCGCTCGACGCGGCGGCGTTCGAGCCGGTGTTCGCCGAATCGGAGCGCGCGCTCGCCGCCCTTCCCGGAATCGAGACGCTGGGGTACCGCGACGCCGTCGCCGCGCAGGCCCGTTTGATCGTCGCGTCGCTCCCCGCCGGCGATCGCGCCGACGCCGGGCGCATCGCCGAGCGGTTCGACGCGGAGGCGCGCGCCGCGGTGGCGCGCCACCGGCCGGTGCTGGAGCGACTGGCGTCGCGCTACCGGATGGCGGTGGTGTCCAACTTCACCGGCAACCTCGATCCCTGCCTCGAGGATCTCGGCCTCCGGCGATTCTTCGGCGTGCGGCTCGACTCGGCCGTGGTCGGGATCCGGAAGCCGGACCCGCGGATCTTTCGCCTCGCGCTCGAGCGCCTGGGGGTCGGCGCGGACCGGGCCTGGATGATCGGCGACAACATCGAGGCCGACGTGCGCGCCGCCGCGCGGGTGGGGATCAAGGCCTGCTGGCTCGCGCCCGCCGGGCGCGAGGTTCCGGCGGGGCCGGCGCCCCTGGCGCGGATTGCGAGGCTGGAGGAGATCGAGGGCGTGCTGGCGGCGCCGGAGCACGAGGCTCGCGTCTCCTGATGCACGGACTGGTGCTCGCCGGAGGAGAGGGCTCGCGGCTCGCGGCCGAGGGCATCGCGATGCCGAAGCCGCTGGTGCCCGTCGCCGGGCGCCCGATCATCCTGCGCCTCCTTGAAACGCTGGACGGCCTGGGGTGCGCGTCGCTCACGGCGATGGTGCGGGAGGAGTTCCGGGAAGTGCCGCGGCTGCTGGCGGGCCACGCCTTTGAACATCCCTTCACCATTCGGACCTGCCGGACCCCCACGTCCGCGCACACCCTGGTGGCGGGTCTCGACGCGGTGCCCCCGGGCCCCGTCTTTTGCAGCATGGTGGACACGATTATGCTCCCCTCGGACTGGCGGGCGGCTTTCCGCGCCACCGGAGACTGGCTTTCAGGCCAGGCGGACGCCGTACTCGTTGTGACGCCTTTCGTTCAGGACGAGTCTCCGCTCTATGTGCGATGCACTGGGGAGGGCTTCGTGCGTGAAGTGAGCGACCGTCCGGTGGCGGGGGGCCTGGTGACGGGCGGCGTCTACGGATTCGGAGAGGTGGCGCGGCGCCACGCGGCGGCGGCGGTGAGCGAAGGCGTACAGCGCATGCGCGGAGTCCTGCGGCGGCTGGTGGAGGACGGCGCGCGGGTGGGCGCCGTGGAAGTCGCCCGCATCGTGGACCTGGATCACGCCGACGATTTGCGGCTCGCCGATCAGTGGCTCGGGGGCGCGGGCGCATGAAGCGCGGCAAGCACGTCGTCGCGGTGTATCGCAATCCGGCCTACTCGCCGCTCCAGCACCTGTCCAACGACACCGCGATCATGGACGCGACGGCGGCGCGGCTTCTGGAGTGCGGGTTTCGCCTCACCAAGACCACGGAGGTGGACGTCGCGAGCGGCCGGCTCCCCGACGGCGATCTCTATCTCAACATGTGCCAGGGCTCGCTCGCGGCGGAGCAGCTGATGCCGCTCGAGGGCGACTCGGTGGTGGTGGTGAACCGCCCCTCGTCGGTGCTCAACTGCCACCGCCACCGCCTGGTGCGGCGGCTGGCCGGCACCACGCTGTCGTTTCCGCACACGGTGGTGCTCCCGTCCGGCGCGCGTCCCACGGCGGACCAGTTGCGCGAGCTCGACAATGGCGACGAGCGGATCTGGGTGAAACGCGGGGACGTGCACGCCGAGCGGCCGGAAGACGTGGTGGCGGTGGCGCGGGATCAGGTTCTGCCCACGATGCGGACCTTCGCGGAGCGGGGGATTCCCTGGGTGGCGCTGCAGCAGCACGTTTCGGGGCCCCTGGTGAAGTTCTACGCCGTGGGGGACGGGCGGTTCTTCCGCTGGTACGCCAACGGGGACGGACGGGGCGCCGAGCGCCCCGCGATCGACGAGGACCGGCTGAAGGCGCTGGCGTTCGACGCGGCGGCGCTGCTCGGTCTCGAGGTGTTCGGCGGCGACGTGGCGTTTCCGCGTCTCGACCGCCCGGTGCTGATCGACATCAACGACTGGCCGAGCTTCGCGCCGTTCCGCGCCGAGGCGGCGCAGGCGATCGCGGCATACGTAACCGAACGCATGAACGGGAGGGTGAAGTGACGGAGACCATCGCCGGCGTGCAGCTGCCGGGCCCCAAGTCCAAGGCGCTCTTCGACGCCGAAGCCAGGTACCTGGCGCCGGGGACGCAGAGCGTCGCGCTGTTCAGCCAGCTCTGCATCGACCGGGGCGAGGGGGCGGTGCTGTACGACGTGGACGGCAACGCCTACATCGACCTCCTGGCCGGCGTGGGCGTGGCGAGTCTCGGCTACGCGCACCCCAAGTACGTGGCGGCGATGCAGAAGCAGGTCGCGCGCATTCACGTGGGCAGCTTCACCACCGAAAACCGCGCGGCCCTGGTGAAGCTCCTGGCGGAGCTCACGCCCGGCGATCTGAACCGCACCCAGCTCTACTCGAGCGGCGCCGAAGCGGTCGAGGCGGCGCTCCGGCTGGCCAAGTCCCGCACCGGAAAGACCGAGGTCATCGGCTTCTGGGGCGGCTTCCACGGGAAGACCGGCGGCGTGCTGCCGCTTCTCGGCTCGTCGTTCAAGCACAAGCTCGGGCCCCTGATGCCGGGATCGTACGCGACGCCGTACGCGTCCTGCGCCCGCTGCGCCTTCGACAAGACCTTCCCGTCCTGCGAATGGCACTGCGTGGATTTCCTGCGCAAGAAGATCGAGCTCGAGACCACGAACAGCGTGGCCGCGATCATCGTGGAGCCGATCCAGGGGACGGCGGGCAACATCATCCCTCCCGCGGGCTACCTGAAAGAGCTCCGCCGGCTGGCCGACGAGCTGGGCGCGCTCCTGATCTGCGACGAGATGCTCACCGGCTTCGGCCGCACCGGAAAGATGTTCGCCATCGAGCACGAGGGCGTGGTGCCGGACGTGATGACGGTGGGGAAGGGCTTCGGCGGCGGGTTCCCGATGACCGGGATCATCGCCCGGGAGGAAGTGGCGTTCTCCAAACCGTTCGCCAATCCGTCGGGGAGCTCCTCCAGCTACGGCGGCAACCCGCTCGCCGCGGCGGCCGCGCGCATCGCGATCGAAACGATTCTCGAGGAGCACCTGGTCGAGAACTCCCGCAAGGTGGGCGCCGCCATGCTCGCCGAGATGAAGAGCTGGGAAGGCGAGATTCCCATCGTGAGCGGGGTGCGCGGGCGGGGTCTGATGATCGGCATGGACCTGGTGGTGCCCGGCACCACCAACCTGCTCGACAAGAAGCAATGCCGCTGGATCTTCGATACCCTGCTGTCCCGCGGCGTGCTGGCGATGATCTACAACCCCGAGGTGCGCATCAATCCGCCGCTCGTGATTCGCGAAGAGGAGGCGTTGCGCGCACTATCCATCATGAAGGACGTGCTCGGTGAAGCCGCAGAACGCGCTCGCGCATAAGGGGGCCGCGGTCGAGGAGTGGATCGACCTCCACTTCTTCCGGCCGGTCGGGATGCGGATCGCGCGCGCCCTCGGCCCCACCGACGTCTCCGCGGACGAGGTAACCCTCTGGTCCCTCGCCCTGGGCCTCGTGGCGGGCCACCTGTTCCTGTACCACGAGCGCTGGGTCAACGCCATCGGCGTGGGCCTGTTCATCGTGTCGGACATTCTGGACTCGGCGGACGGCCAGCTGGCGCGGCTGCGCGGCACCTCCACCCGCACCGGCCGGATCCTGGACGGCGTCAGCGACAATCTCCGCTTCGTCAATCTCTACGCGCACCTGCTGGTGCGGATCTGGCTGATGGGCTACGGCTGGCCCGGCGCGTTGCTGGTCGCCTTCGCCGGACTCTCCCATTCCTTCCAGAGCGCCGCGGCCGACTTCGTCCGCAACGCGTTCCTGTACGCCGGCACCGGCGGCGGCGAGCTCGATCTGCCGGAGGACATGGACGAGCCGGCGCGCGGATCCTGGATCGAGCGCCTCACCGCCTGGGCCTATCGCGGCTACGTGCGGCGGCAGGCGCTGCTGTTCCCGCGGACCGTCACCCTCTTCCGCCGGCTTCGCGCGGCGGGGACGCCGGAGGCGTTCCGCCTGGCGTACGCCGACCGGCAGCAGCCGCTGCTGCCGCTCTGCACCTGGCTGGGCCAGAACATCCGCTTCGCGCTCCTCGCGGTGGTCGCCTTCACCGGCCGTCCCGGCCTCCTCTTCTGGACCGAGGCCTCGGCGATGAACGTGGTGCTGGTGACCCTGCTGGTGCTGCACGAGTGGAACGCCGCCGGTCTCGCCGAGTCGCTCTCCGGCGCGGAAAAAGCCTGACCCGGTGACGCGGGTGTTCCGCGGCGTCATCGTGGGATCCGGAAACATCGGGCGTCACGCCCACCTGCCCGCCTTCCGCACCGCGCCGGTGCGCGAGCGGGTGGAGATCGCCGGATTCCTGGACGCGGCGAGCGACGGGGCGCCGGTCGAGGGGCTACCCCATCTCCGCGAGCCCGCCCAGGTCGCGACACTGGGCAAGATCGATTTTCTGGACGTCTGCACCCCCACGGCGTCGCATCGCGAGCTGATTCTCTGGGGCCTCTCCCGGGGCTGGCACGTGCTGTGCGAGAAGCCGGTGGCGCTCACCCTCGCCGAAGCGGACGAGCTGGCGCGCGCGGCGCGCGACGCCGGCCGCATTCTCGTGCCCTGTCATCAGTACCGCTTCAACCCGGCGTGGACCCGGATCGCGGAGTGGCTGCGCGCCGGGCGGATCGGCGCCTGGCACCTGGCGGAGTTTTCGGTGCACCGTTCCGCCGCCGATCCCGGCGGCCGCCCGTCGGGCACGCCCTGGCGCGGCACCCGCGCCGCGGGGAAGGGCGGCGTCCTCCTCGATCACGGCACCCACCTGATCTACCAGCTGCTGGACGTCGCGGGGATGCCGAGCGCGGTGGGCGCCTGGACGGGCCGGCTGCGTCACGACTACGACGTCGAGGACACCGCGTCCCTGGTGTTCGAGTACCCGGACCGCGTGGCCACGATGTTCCTCACCTGGGCGGGCGGGGCGCGGCGCAACGGGATCCGGTTCACCGGTGAGTGCGGCGTGATCGAGCTCGAGAACGGCGAGCTGCGCCTCGATTCGACCGGCGGCAAGGAGCGGGTGGACCTCGCCGCGGAGCTCGACAAGTCCGTTTATCACCGCTGGTTCGCGCGGCTCTTCGAGCGCTTCGCCGGTCTGCTCGCGGCGGGACGCGCGGACCAGGAGATCGAGGACATCCGCCGCGTCGCCGCGGTGCTCGAGACCGGATACGCGGCCGCCGCCTCGCGCGCCACGCTTCCCGTTCCCGCGCTCGGATGAGCCGGAAGGCACAGCTCGCGCTCTTTCTCCTGGGCGGCTCGGCGTTCGCCTACATTCTGTCCCGCATCGGATTCACCAGTCTCCTCGCGTCGGCCCGCGCCACCTGGTGGGTGCTGATCCCGCTGGTCGCCATCGGCGGCGTGGTCTACCTGTGCAACAGCGCGGCCACCTGGCTGGTGCTCGCGGACGAGCCCTCGCGCCCGCCCTTCGGACGGGTGTACGCGCTCACCGTGTCCGGCTTCTCCCTCAACTTCCTGACCCCGATGGTGAACCTGGGAGGCGAGCCCTACAAGGCCGCGGGGTTCGCGCCCTGGCTCGGCGGGCGGCGGGCGGCGGGGGTGGTGATCGTCTACCAGATGCTGCACACGCTGGGGATGATCCTCACCTTCCTCGCCGGCATCGCGCTCGCGCTCCTCCTCGTCCCCTCGGATCCGCGCCTCGCCTGGAGTCTCACCGCGCTGTTCGTGGCGCTGGTCGCGGCGTTCGCCCTGCTCCTCTGGGTGCACCGCGAGGGCGGCCTCGAGCGGCTGCTCGACTTCCTGCACCGGGTGCCCGGGCTCTCGCGGGTGGCGCGGCTGGTCGAGCCCCGGCGGGAGAGCCTGGCCCTGCTGGACGAGCAGATCCGGCGCTTCTATCGCGCGCACCGGGCGCGGTTCGCGCTCGCCGTGCTGCTCGAGTTCCTGGGCCGCGGCCTGCTGCTGCTCGAGTATTACTTTGTACTGCTGTCGCTGTCGATCGACGTCGGTCTCGCGCGGGGATTCATGATCGGCGCGCTGGCGTCGCTCGCGTCCAACGTGCTGTTCTTCCTGCCGTACGAGCTCGGCGCCAAGGAGGGATCGCTCTACGTCCTGTTCCGCATGGTGGGGCTTCGCCCGGCGCTCGGCGTGTACGCGGCCCTGATCGCCCGGCTCCGCGATCTCGCCTGGATCGGCATCGGCCTGCTCCTGATCTGGGCCGCGGGGCGGCGGGCGCCCGCACCGGCCGGCGCCGGAGAACCCTCGTGACCATCGTCACCCACGTGCTCGCCACCACCCTCGGCGTGCAGGCGATGGAGCTGCACGGCTCCGAGGTCGCTCTCGCGTACGCGTTCGGCATCGGCGTGGACGTCGACCACGCCGTCAAGGCGCCCTTCTACCTCAAGGCGATCGGCCTCAGGGACAAGCGGGGGTACTACTGGCGATCGTCCCTGCAGGAGCCGGTGGCCCTGCTCTGGATCCTGCCGCTCTGCGTCTTCCTGCACACCCTCGTGCCCCTGGTGTTCTTCGCGATCCACGTGGCGATGGATTACAGCGTCAGCTTCGAGAAGATGCCGCTGTATCCCTACTCGCCGTGGGTCACGCGCGGCTGGCTCCTCAACATCCCGGACAAGGTGAAAGAGGTGGTGCTCGCCATCGTCCTCGTCGCCTTGAACGCTCTCCTATTCTTCGCGCGACGCTAGACTGGCTGACCCAGCCGCTGATCCGCCTGCTGCACGAGGGGCTGGGGCTGTCGCCCGCCGCGGTGAGCTGGCTGTCGTTCGCGGCGAGCGCGGGCGCCGCGGTGGTGCTCGCCACCGGCCGGGTGGTCCCGGCGCTGATCGTGATGGCGGCGGGCCAGGTGCTGGACGGCCTCGATGGCGGGATCGCCCGGGTCTACGGGCTCGGCACCCCCGCGGGGGCCCGGCTGGACACCGCGCTCGATCGCGCTTCGGAGACCCTGATCTTTCTCGCGGCGGGCTGGGCGGGACTCGCGCCCTGGCGGATCATTGTCCTCGCGCTCGCCGCGATCTACCTGATGACCAGCATCGCGGAGCGCTCGGGACTCGATCCCGGCGTGAAGCGGTTCGCCCTCTACTTCGGCCTCCGGTTCCCGTATCCGCTCATTTTCACCGTGATCTTCGCCGTGAATCTCGCGGCGTACGCCATCGGACTCCTGGTGATCGACTGCAAGTTCCAGATCACGATGGACCGGCTGGGCGGGGATCTGGACACCGTCGCGTCCCGGGCGGTGGCGCTCGAGGTCCGGGAAACGCGAAAGGGGGCGAGGTGATTCCGCCCCCCGTCGTCTCCCCCCTCCCGGTGCGCTAGCGCCGCGTGGCCGCGGCGGCGGGCGCGGCCCCCCGGCCCGGGCCCGGCGCGAGCTCGTGCTGCAGCGCGAACACCCGCGCGAAGGTGCGCAGGTCGTCCCAGTCGGTGTACTCGTAGTCGCGCGAGGTGTCGGTGTCCCCGCCGACCTTGGCGGCGATCCGCCGCATCACCCACCGCTTGAACCAGCTGTACCGGGTGTAGGGCAGGGCGCCCGCGACCGTCTTGCGCGTTCCCGGCCGCCACCCGGCCTGGTCCAGGAACTCGTCCATGATGCGTCCCACTTCGCGCTGGACGGCGGGCCGGTCCTTTTGCAGCACGCCGAGGCAGACCGAGATGAAGGCGCTCGCTTTGTCGTTGAGCACGGGGGCGTGGCGCCGAACCCAGCGCCTCACCTTCCGCTGGTAGCCGCCGGCGTGAATGGACGCGGCCACGATCACCGCGTCGTAGGGATCGGGAAAGAGACCGCCGGCGTCTTTCGCGTCCACCACGGCGACCTGCCCGCATTCGTTCTTCAGGGTCCGGGCGAGCACCTCCGCGATCTTGGCGGTGTGACCGTCCGTCGTGCCGTACACAATCAGCACCCTGGCCATCGCGTCCTCCTGCTTACGCGTTCGACGCAAAGCCTAATCTCGCGCGATGAAGGGGCCGTGAACCTGGGAGGAAGAGCGGCGGAGCAGGGGCTCGAGCGCGCCGACCGCGGACTCGACGGTGCGTGCCTCGTCCGGCGCCAGGCGCTCGAGCAGGGCGGAGAGCAAAGCCAGCCGGCGGCGGCGGGCGCTCTCCAGAACCCGGCGGCCGCGCGCGGTGGCGCGCACCGGCACCACGCGGGCGTCGCCGGGATCGCGTCCCCGCTCGACCAGGCCCGCGCGGGCCAGCCCCTGCAGGAGGCGGGTCATGGTGGGCGTCGCGACGCCCTCGGCCCGGGCCAGCTCGGTGACCGTGACCGGCCCGGCGAAGACCACCACCGAGAGCGCGGAGAGCCGGGGCGCGGAGAGTCCGCTGGCCGCGTCCCCGGTCCGGATCCGGCGGAGCAGGTGAATGGCGAGGGAGTGCAGGCGGTCGGCCAGGGCCGCCGTGCCGGCGCGGGGAGGCATGATGGTCGTTAGCTCCTGCAACAAAGTGCGGCGGGCGCCGGCCCGGCGCCACCCGTCAGGGCGCGAGCCGATGCACCGCTTTCAGAATCAGGGCGCCGTTCAGCGGCCGTCCCAGCGCTCGCGCGGCCGGGAAGGGCGAAGGCGCGAGCGGGTTGGTGGTGTAGCCCGAGTTCCAGACCAGGAAGACGTCGTCGCCCACGGCCGGAATCCAGTGAAACCGGAGATTGAAGTCCACCCGCTGGTCTTCGTTGTTCAGCTGCACGAATCCCAGGAAGCTGGCGCGGGTGTTGAAGTCGTACTCGACGCGGCTCGACGTGGTGAGGGCGGTGAAGCCGCCCTGCGGAAGGCGGGCGGCGGTCCGCGCCACGCCCTGGGTGAGAATGAGGTGGCCGCCGGCCCGCCAGGTTCCCTCGAGCTCGAGGTCGGCGCTGCGGCCGCCGTAAAAGGGGCCCCAGTTCACGAACGCCCCCACGCCGAAGGGACGTCCGGGGGACATTTCGTACTGGAGCTCGTAGCGCGACCACCAGTAGCGGCCGGGCGGAATGGTCACCCCGCGGTAGATGGCGAAGGAGTCGGCCGGCGCGTCGAACTGGCGCTGGAGGTTGATCTCGAAGTGGTCGCCGTTCTGCCGGTCGCCCCCCAGCACCCGCCACTCGAAGAACGCGGTCTGCCAGTCCCGGGTGGAGAAGAGCGAGCCGCCCTGGTTCGCGATGACGTCCCAGCTGGGAATGGGCGCGGTGAAGTCGAGCTGGCGGATCCCCAGCACCCCGGGCCGGGGCGTGAAATCGATGTGACCCGTGGTCTCCCAGATTCCGGTACGCTGCACGAAGCCGAGCGGCGGGGCGAAGCCGCGCTCGATCCGGTACAGCGAGACGAAGTTGTCGAAGAGGTCGTTCGGGTTGTCGGTGGAGAGCCGCCACGCCAGCGGCGTGCCGGGGACGCCCGGCGTTTCGCTGCCCGCCACCCACACCTTGGGCTCGACGTTCACCCCGTGCACCACGAGCGGCAGGTCCAGGTCGACGCCGCCGGCCCGCTGCGCGCCGGCGCCGCCCCGCGCGTCGCGGAGCGTGCCGATGGCGCCGATGTAGGAGCGGTCGAAGAGGTCGTGCTGGACTCTCAGCACCGCGTCGTTCGCGTTCTCGCCGCCGCCGGTCTCCGCGTCCAGCAGGCCGATGCGCCAGGGGCCGAGCCGTCCGTACAGCCGGCCGCCGGCGACGATCGGCACCGGGGCGCCAGCGGTGTCGAGTCCGATGCGCCGGGAATAAAAGAGCTGGACCCGCTCCGGGGTGCCGAGATCGAGCAGCGCGTTCGATTCGAGAAAGAACTCCCGCTTCTCCGGAAAGAAGAACGGGAACCGGGTCAGGTTGATGACCTGCTGATCGGCTTCCACCTGGGCGAAATCGGTGTTGACCGTGAGGTCCGCGGTCAGGGTGGGCGCGAGCGCGAGCTTCGCGTCCAGGCCCGCCTTGGCCGCCGTGTAGCCGTGCGCCGTCTGGCCGCCCGCGCTGTCGTGCTCGGCCTCCACCGCCCGGGCCAGCGCGTAGGGGTAGAGCTCGAGCCCGCCGGGGCGCCGCAGGCCCGCGAGACCGGTGATGGCGCCTTCCTGATCGAGGTGGTAGAGCCCCTGCGCCCTTCCGTAGGAGCGCCACAGGTCCTCTTCGTTCTTGCGCCGGATGAATCGCCGCACGTTGAACCCGAACTGCGTGGCGGCGCCCGCCCGGAAGCGGAGCGCCCGGAACGGAATCCGGAACTCCGCGATCCAGGCGCCGCGGTCCCGCGACACCGCCACCTCCCACACGCCGTTCCAGTCCTCGTTCAGGTCGTCCACCCCGGAGAACTGCGCGTCCCACATGGCGCCGTTGGGGTTGGTGCCGAACACGAAGGCGTCGCGGCGGTCGTCGAAGGCGTCGATCAGGATCTCCACCTGATCGTCGCTCGAGAGGTCGGCGTCGCGCCGGAGCTGGCTCGCCCGGACCTCGCGCATGCGCGAGTCCTCGCAGCGCACCAGGACGTAGAGTGCCGCGGCGTCGTGCGCGACCTTGATCACCGTCCGCTCGGAGGCCGGCGCGCCCGCCGCGGGCTCGCGCTGGCGGAGATCGCTGATGGAGTCCACGGCGCTCCAGAAGGAGGCGCCGGGGAATCCCGAGGCACTCGCCGCCTCCGGAACCGGCGCCGCGGCGATGGTGGCGCGGACGCTGTCCTGCGCCGGCAGGGTGGCGGCGACCCACACCAGCCCCCAGGCCGGGAGCGCGGTCCGAGCGGCGAGCGTCATCTCAGGTGGTGAACGCGTACCGGGTGAGGAGTCCCACGACCCCCGCGCCCGCGATGAGGGCCGGGTCGGGGATCTTCTTCCAGCGGACAATGAGCGCGAGGGTCACGGCGCACACCAGCACCGTGGTGAGATCCACCAGCGCCCGGCGTCCCAGCACCAGCACCGCGCCCCCGATGGCGCCGGTGGCGGCGGCGGTGACGCCGTCCACGAACGCCCGCACCGACGGGCTCGCCAGGAGCCGCCGGAACCGCGGCGCCACCAGCACCGTCACCGCGTACACCGGGGCGAACACGCCCAGCGCCGCGAGCACCGCCCCGAGGAGACCGGCGACCAGAAAACCGATGAAGGCGACGGTGATCACCACCGGACCCGGCGTGATCATCGAGACCGCCACCGCGTCCAGAAACTGGCGCTCGTCGAGCCAGTGGTACTGGACCACCACCCCGCCGTGGAGGAACGGCACGATGGCGAGCCCGCTTCCGAAAACGAAGAGTCCGGCGGCGGCGAAGTACCAGAAGACCTTCCACGCGACGCCCACCGACGCCGGCCCCGCGATCGTCGCGAGGAGCCACGCCGGCCAGGGCGCCACCGCGGCCGCCGTCGCGGCCGTTCGGGCGCGGGCCCGCGCGATCACCGGCACCAGGCCCGACGCGACGAAGAGCCACACGATCTCGGAGGCGGTCCACGCCGTCACCACGAGACTCACCGCGAACAGCACCCAGAGCAGGAGATCGCGCTTCAGCGTCATGCGGGCGAGCTTCACCGCGCTGCGCGCGATGATCGCGATCACCGCCGCGCCGATGCCGTAGAAGAGCGCCTGCATCCAGGCCAGCCCGCCGAACCGGACGTAGAGCCAGGAGAGGGCGAGGACCATCAGGAAGGATGGGGCGATGAACGCGATCCCCACCAGGGTCGCCCCCAGGGCCCCGCCTTCCACCCACCCCAGGTACATCGCGAGCTGGGCCGCGAGGGGGCCCGGCGCGAGCTGGGCCAGCGCCAATCCCTGCTGGTAATCGTCCGCCGACACCCAGCCGCGCTCTTCCACCAGATCGCGCTGCATGTACCCCGCGAGGGCGATCGGTCCCCCGAACCCCACCGCGCCGAGGCGCAGGAAGTAGAGGACGAACGCTCTCCGCCGGCCCGGGTGCGCGCCTTCCGTCATTTGGCTTTCCGCGAGCGCCGCCGTCCCGCGCCGAAGGCGCGGTACAGTGCGTCGAAGACCAGGGCGCCGCGCCGGACCCGTTCCGCGTCACCCGCCGCTCCGCGGGCGATGCGGGTGAGTCGCCGCGCGACACCCGCCGTCTCCCGGCGCCCGTACTTCTCGTCCTTCAGGTCGATGTCGTGCACGATCTGGGCGATGGGCCGGAGCGCAGCGTCAGGGATCCGGAAGCGGCGGAGCAGGGTCTCGAAGGTGCAGTGGTCGCCCTGATGGGTGTACTCCGCTTCGAACATGTCGAAGCGGAGCTCGCCCCGCCGGGGCCGATACCCCTCGGGGGCGACGAACCGGAAACGGGCCCGGGGATCGATGAACCGGCGGATCAGCCACGCCGAGGCGATCCGGTCCACGAAGACCCGGCGGCGGGTGACCCAGGTGGCGCCGCGCGGCGGCGTGCGGGCGCCGGGCGCCCGGGCCCGGGGGGCGCGCGCGGCGCGGGCGCGGCGGAACCGGGCGGCGAGCTGGCGGTCGGTCCGGCGGTCCAGGAACTCGGCGCGGCACAGCGATCCGTCACCCCCGCCGGCCACGATCTCCTCCAGCAGCCAGCGGAAGTCCTCGGCGGCGTCGTCGCTCCAGGGGAGCACCCACACCGAGTTTTTGACCGCCACCGCGCCCAGCCGTTGCAGTCTGCGCCACACCTTCACCCGGAAGTAGACCGGCTGGGGCGGAATCTGGTGAAGCAGCAGCAGCCAGCGTCCAGCGGCGGTGTGGGGCACCGGGCCTCCCGTCTTGACTGTAACAGGTGTATCATCGAAGATACCGGAACCCGCCGTTCCGCGCAAACCGACTCACCGGAGGTGGCTATGACCCGCATGACCTGGCGGCCGCTGGTCGCCGGCGCGATCCTCGCGATCCTGGGAGCGCCCCTGGCGGCGCAGGGCGGCGCGCCCGCGGCGCCGGACTGGAAGGCCGTCGAGCAGGCGCTGGGGCGGCCCGGCGCGCCGCAGCCCGGAGACGTGTACAAGTTCGGCCTCCCCCGGACCGACCTCGCGGTCCGGGTCGGGGGCGTCGTGGTGAAGCCGGCGCTCGCCCTCGGCTCCTGGGTGGCCTTCAAGCCGGCGGGCTCGGGCGCCCTCGTCATGGGCGACCTGGTGCTGACCGAAAGCGAAGTCGAACCGGTGATGCAGGCGCTCGCGCAAGGCGGGGTCGACGTCACGGCGGTCCATCATCATCTCCTCCACGAGACGCCCCGCGTCTACTATATGCACATCCACGGGATGGGCGACGCCGCGGCGCTGGCGCGGACGCTGCACGCCGCGCTGGCGCTCACCCGCACTCCGGCGCCCGCCGCGGCCGCGCACGCCGGGCCTTTCGCACTCGACACCGCGCGCATCGCCCAGGCGCTCGGGCATTCGGGGAAGGTGAACGGCGGCGTGTATCAGGTCTCGGTCGCGCGGCCCGACACCATCCGCGACGACTCGATCGTGATTCCGCCCGCGATGGGCGTCGCCACCGGGATGAACTTCCAGCCCACGGCCGGCGGAAAGGCCGCCGTGACCGGAGATTTCGTGCTCCGCGCCAACGAGGTGAATCCGGCGCTGCAGGCCCTCCGCGCGCACGGGATCGAGGTCACGGCCCTCCACAGCCACATGCTCGACGAGGAGCCGCGCCTGCTGTTCATGCACTTCTGGGCGGTGGGGGACGCGGCGGCTCTCGCGCACGGACTGCGCGCCGCGCTGGACGTGATCGGCACCCCGTCGCGGTGACGGCCGCGCCGGAGACGCGGATCCTCACCCGGAGCGACGTCGCCCGGCTGCTGTCCCTGGACGTCTGCATTGCGGCGGTGGAGCGGGCCTTCCAATTGCACGCCGAGGGCCAGGCCCTGGGCCCCGGCGTCATCGGCGTGCATTCGGGTGGGGGCGGATTTCACATCAAGGCGGCGGGTCTCCCCCTCGGCCGGTCCTATTTTGCCGCCAAGACCAACGCCAACTTCAGCGGCAACCCGGCCCGTTTCGGCCTTCCCGCGATCCAGGGCGTGATCGTCCTCGCCGACGCGGAGAACGGCGCCGTGCTCGCGGTGATGGATTCGATCGAGATCACCATTCTGCGCACCGGCGCGGCCACCGCGGTGGCGGCGAAGCATCTGGCGCGCAAGCACTCGAGCGTGGCCACCATCTGCGGCTGCGGGAACCAGGGGCGGGTCCAGCTCCGCGCCCTCTCGCGGGTGCTGCCGGTGCGCCTGGTGCGCGCGGTGGACCAGGACCGGGGGCGGGCTCAAGCCTTCGCGACCGAGTTGGCGCAAGAGCTGGGGATCGAGATCACGGCCGGAACCGATCTCGGCGCGGCGGCGCGCTCGAGTGACGCGATCGTGACCTGCACCCCGTCCCGCCGGCCGATTCTCGCCGCAGGCGACGTCCGCCCGGGGGCGTTCATCGCCGCCGTCGGAGCGGACAGCGAGGACAAGCAGGAGCTCGAACCCGCGCTGCTCGGGAACGCGACCCTGGTCGTGGACATCGAGGAGCAGTGCGCCGCCATCGGCGAGCTCCATCACGCGCTGGCGGCGGGTGTCCTGACCCGCGCGGACGTGCACGCGGAGCTGGGCGCCGTGGTTTCGGGGCGGAGGCCGGGGCGGCGCACCGAGGAGGAGATCACGGTCTTCGACAGCACCGGAACGGCGCTCCAGGACGTGGCGGCGGCCGCGGCGGTGTACGAGAAGGCCGTCGCCCAAGGTCCGGGGATGGCGGTGCGGCTGGGAGTTTGAGGATGCGCCAGGCGGGATTCGAACCCACGACCTTCGGCTCCGGAGGCGGTGACGGCCAACGCACTCCAGCGCTAGCCGTTGCTGTATCGCGGGTTAGCGAATCGAGTCGACGATCTTCAACGGCCGGCGACGCTTTCCCCGTGACCATTGCTGTGACCGAAATCGCCTCCTGCAACGCGATGCAGGTCACCGTAGAGATGCCCGCTCCAGTCTTCAACCTCCTCTGTGTAGAACCAGTGGACGCTGTTGCTGTCCAGGGTGCCGCCACCGCACGGTCCGTTGACATCACGATCCACTTGAAACGCTTGACCGTTCCGCTAGTCGGTCTTAAGCCAACCTGAAGGTGCTGGCGTGCGGGGACCTTCAGAGGAAGTAGTGCTGAACCTACTTCCAGGCCGCGTCGTCGATCCAGCCCCTCTGCCCGAAGGTCACTCTTTGGGTTGCGTGATTCACCTTTTCCCTCCAACCATAGGACTCCATGACCTTCTGGACCGCCGGGAAGGTCTCAGTGTGCTCCCAAAGCTCCGTCGTAAAGCCCGCCAGGACTCTTGCGCCACTAAACTTCAGCTCGAGAACTCCCCGCGCGAGCTCGGAGTCAAACCCGACATCCTTCACCAGCTGCACTCGGTCAGCGGTGCGCGACGGCCCTTGCCCGGTAGTCCTCTAGTTGGGTGACGAAGCGACGCCGTTTGTAAGCCGCCACGGTGGCAAGAATCGGAGCGAGTCCATCTTCGAAAGAGGCCGAGGCCTGGATGGCAGATCCAGGCCTTAGTACCTGCTCGAGCTTGTCGAGCTCGCTCGTGAACGCAGTTAGCGCCTGAGGCAGGCCAGCGTCCTGTCCAACAGCACTAGTAAGTGGGTTCCGCAATCGGAAGTCTACATGACCCTTGAGTTCGGCCACGGCTGCCCGCATCCGGTTGCGCCTGCAGACCGTCGAGTTCAATTGTCATTCCCACGCACCTCAAACATGGGCGTTGCTGTGCCTTCGGGCCGATCCTTGTAGAACTGAATAGTTCGTGCAGTATAATAGTCCAACGAAGGGCGTGATCGTGCGCTTTTCAGTCCGATGAGCAGTCTTACAGACGCTAAGGGGCCAACGACCACTAGTGGACTCCGTTTCAGCGGGAGCTAGACCAGCGCTTGCCATGCAGCTCGCGGCGGCCCGCCGGGAGCTTCTGGAGACGTCCACCCGCTCCCGCCTCCTCCATACTCCACTTGGAGGCCGTCGCGCAAAGATCATTGAACTCGAGGATGAGCTGACCGAAGAAGTATTTCGCATCCTCGTGCGAGAAGGGAAGGCCATGTCCTTCCTGCCTTCGAAGCAGGAACGACAGGCTCTCGAGCAGGCAAACCTTCTTGGTCAGCCCGAGGAGGAAAAAGATACGGACCCCGCCACAGGATTGGCGACTCGCTATACCGACCTTCGACTACAGACCGGTCTCGTTTCGGAGGCGCTTCAGTCGAAACTACGAACCATCGCTTACGACGCCCAGACGTTCGAGAACGAGCAGGGCGTGAACATCCTGTATCTCGCGCTCGGTTTCCTGAAGTGGTTCGATCCCCGCAATCCCCAAGACCCCCGATTCGCTCCCCTCATTCTGGTACCTGTCAACCTCACACGAGCAAGCGCACAGGAGAAATACCGAGTCGCATTTTCCGGCGAGGAAATGGGTACCAACCTCTCTCTCCAGGAGCGTCTCAAAGAAGAAGACGTGGAGTTGCCTGATCTGCCTGAGCTGGATGACCTGTCCCCGACGGAATACTTGAACAAGATCGCAGAGGAGGTGAAGGGGGTCCCGAACTGGGAAGTCCAACCGAACGCGATGGCGCTGGGGTTCTACTCCTTCGCCAAGCTGATGATGTTCCGCGACCTCGAGCCAGAGCGGTGGCCAGGGCAAATGCTGATCAAGAGCGACCTGATCAATGGCCTTCTCGGCGACGGGTTTCCCGATATCACCGACTCTCTTCTTCCAGACGACGACGAGACTCCAGTTGACCCCCTGATCGACCTTGCCACGGCGGGTCATGTAGTAGACGCGGACAGCTCTCAGATGCTTGCCATTGAAGAGGTCAACAGAGGGCGCCACCTGGTAATACAGGGCCCACCGGGTACGGGGAAATCCCAGACGATTACGAATCTCATTGCGGCGGCGGTCGGAACGGGGAAGCGTGTTCTGTTTGTGGCCGAAAAGATGGCTGCGCTGAATGTCGTCAAGGCAAACTTGGAACGCGTCGGTCTTGGGCGCATTTGTCTCGAGCTCCACAGCCACAAAGCAAAGAAGAAGGTCGTTCTCGATGACCTCCGGGAGACCTATGAGGTGTCCGTCGGGGCTGGAGGAGCGACCGACCAGCTAGTGCAGGCTCTCCGCGCGAGGCGAGACGCGCTAAACGCCCACGCACAGGTTCTCCATAGACCCCTAAAGCCATCGGGTTTCACGCCATTCCAAGCGTTCGGCATGCTGGCGAAACTCGCCGGGGCCGGCGCCCAACCTCCCGACTGGAAGCTCGATGAGGCCCGCAACTGGACTCGTCCGGAGATTGACGAGCGCGTTGGGCGCATCACCCAGCTGGCCGAGCACGTGGTGAAGATGGGAGTACCGCTCAGACACCCGTGGAGGGGCGCCGCGACGAAGGAGCCGCTCCTTCCTGCGGACGCGCACCGAGTCAGCGCAAAGGCCGCGGCGTTACGCGGCAAGCTGGAGGAGTTGCGGGCAGCGACCAACGAGCTGAGCGTGTTGGCTGGGTTCAGCATTGGGACCATCGGTGAGACCCGCGCGATTACGTCCATGATCGCCTCGCTAGCGACGGCACCACCCTTGGACCCTGTGGCGCTCGGGGCGCCCGAATGGACAAGCAGGCGTGCCGACATAGAGAAGTTGCTCAGGATTGGGTCTGGATTCACGGCGGCACGACGAACGCTCGACGGGCACGTCACGCAGCGCGCTTGGGACGTTGACGTCGCCCCGACTACTCGCACGCTCCGGGAGCATGGGTCTTCACTCTTTAGGTGGTTGAAGAGCGGCTATCGGGCAGCGGTCGGGCGGCTCCGCGAAATCTGCGAGCCGCCTGCTCCCAAGAAGCTGGTAGAACGGCTCATGGTCTTGGAAACGATCACTGCCGGTCAAAATGCAAAACGTGAAATCCGCAAGGCCGACACCCTCGGCAAAGCCGCGTTCGGATCGCACTGGAACTGCGAGGACTCTGACTGGTCCCTCCTGAGCGACATTGAGCAGTGGGAGCGTAAGGCCAGCACTTCTCCCCTGCCGCCTGGCTGGCGTGAAAGGCTGCCGCGTCTCGTTGGCAACCTGCAGGTAGCGGACTTGACCTCCGTCGTTGCGGTCAAGCTTGAAGGTGTTCTGCCGGACCTCCAGTTACTGGTGACTCAACTGGCGCTGGATCCGAACGTGGCCTTTGGGGTGTCCGACGTCATCAACGCGCCTTTCGCTGCTCTAGCGGATCGGGCTGGCCAGTGGGCGGAGTCGCCTGAAAGACTGGAAGAGTGGTGGATCTGGCAGAACTGGAGCGGGCAGCTTCGAGGATTGAGTGTAGGGGAAATCGTTGATCGGGTGGGGGACGGACGCACTCCGCCAGACAAGGCGGCCGAGTCGCTAAGGTTTGCTCATGGTGAGGCTCTGGTTCGTCAGGCGCTCACCGAGTGCCCCGCGCTTGCCGAATTCAATGGACGCACGCACGAAGAGGTTCAGCAACAATTCGCCCAACTGGATGTCGAACGGCTCCGGCTAACACGCCTTGAGATCGCGGCCAAGCATTCAGCGTCGATCCCACGAGGTGGTCGGGACGTCGGCGAGTTCGGAACCCTCGCTCACGAGTGGCACAAGCAAAGGCGTCATCTCCCGCTCCGCCGCCTGGTCCGGGTTGCCGGCCGAGCGATTCAAGTCCTAAAGCCTGTCTGGATGATGTCTCCCTTGTCCCTGGCACAGTTCATCGAGCCAGGTGCCGTGGACTTCGACCTGGTTGTCATGGATGAGGCTAGCCAGGTAAGGCCCGTCGACGCCCTCGGGGCAGTGGCTAGAGCCAACCAACTCGTTGTCGTTGGGGACGACAAACAACTTCCCCCAACATCGTTTTTCGATCGTGCTGCTCTGGAAGAGGAAGACGCCGAGGACGCCGATGACTTCCAGGCTGCCGACGTCGAGAGCATCCTAGACTTGTGCACGGCCCAAAGACTTCCCACCCGTATGCTCCGTTGGCATTACCGCAGCCAACATGAATCCCTCATCGCCGTTTCGAACTTGGAGTTCTATAAAAGGCTCTTCATCGTACCGAGCGCTCGTGCTGAAGGACTCGGCTTGCACCTTCGCAAGGTCGATGGTGTGTACGACAGGGGTGGGACGGCCACGAACAAGGTGGAAGCCAAGGCGCTAGCCGAAGCAGTCATCGCGCACGCCCGGGAGCACGGACAATCGGCCCGATATCCAGACGGATTGTCCCTGGGCGTCGGCACCTTTTCTGTCCAGCAGCGGGACGCCATCCTCGACGAACTCGAGTTCCTGCAACGTCAGCACCCCGAGTTGACCCGGTTCTTTGACCCGGGAGCACCCGAACCCTTCTTTGTTAAGAACCTGGAATCGATTCAGGGGGACGAGCGAGACGTCATTCTCATCTCCGTGGGATATGGGCCAGATGCCGAGGGCTATATGGCCATGACGTTCGGACCGATTTCACAGCAGGGGGGCGAGCGCCGCCTCAACGTCCTGATGAGTCGGGCTCGAAGACGGTGCGACGTGTTCTCGTCCATCACAGCCGGCGACATTGATCTCGATCGCGGTCGAAGCCTCGGTGTTCGCGTTCTGAAGAGTTTTCTGCAATATGCCGAAACCGGTCATCTTGACCGAGCCGATGTTCCGACGCACGAGACCGGCTCGGACTTCGAGGACGACGTGGGGATGGCGCTGGCAGCCCTTGGATACCAGATCGAGCCGCAGGTCGGGGTCGCGGGGTTCTACATCGATTTGGGCGTCAAAGATCCGTCGCACCCCGGCCGCTACGTCTTGGGCATTGAGTGTGACGGCGCGACTTACCACAGCTCACGCTCAGCCCGGGACCGGGATCGCCTACGAGAGCAGGTTCTTCGGGATCGTGGGTGGCAGATTCATCGAATTTGGAGTGTTGACTGGTTCCGGCGGCGACCTCAGGAGTTGCGACGAGCCGTTGCAGCGATCGACGCAGCGCGAGCAGCACCGCCTCCGGTACCTCGACCCCCGGCCGCCCATCCAGCCCCAGAGCCGACACGGCGCCTGCCCGCACAGCGAGCAACCGTTGTCCCAACGGCCGCGGAAAGTCCCAAGTACGTCGAGGCATCGTTCAGAGTGCAAATCAATGTCGAGCCTCATGAGCTTGGCTGGCCCCAACAGGCAGAGATCTTCACCAAGATCGTGCAGGTGGAGGGGCCGATTCACGAAGAGGAGATTGGGAGGCGATTCGCCGCAGTATGCGGGAAAGACCGGGCGGGGGCGCGGATACAGGCTGCTGCGAAGGAGGGGCTGCATTACGCAGTGCGAAAAGGGAAGCTCACCGCCGCCGGGCAGTTTTATACGATCTCGCCGATGAAGGAATGTACGCCTCGCGACCGCTCTTCGGTCTCGTCCACCACGCTGCGCCGACCGGACTTGCTACCGCCGGTCGAGATTCGAACTGGGATTCGCCGCATTGTGGCTGAGCAAATAGGTGTCGATCCTAGCGCTGCCGTAACAGAAGTCGCGAGGATGTTCGGGTTCCTCCGGACGGGTGCAGACTTGGAGGGCGTCATTCAACAAGAGCTTCGCGGGATGCTCGGAGACGGAGAACTCATTCTAAAGAACGGGAACCGGTTGTACGTGACTTCCGCAGGTTGAGCGCCTAGGAAACGCAAGTACTTTCATGGACTACCTGTACTTCATTCGAAGGCGCACGGCGTTCCTGCGTCACTTCTATGACGATGGCACGGCTGGCCTCATCGAGCGGAAGATCGAAGATGTTCCGGCACACGTACTGCGCCTCGCGCCTGCAGACCCTCGACCAGGGGGCGCCGGTCAGCATTTATACCGTGGCGAGGGAATTAGGACACGGCGGTGATTCGATGGTGAAGCGCGTGTACGGCCATCTGGGCACCGTACGCCATCGTGCTGAAGTCGCGGAATACCGGGTGGAGCAACACGCGAAGACCCTGGGTGATCGTCTGACCCACCTACAGCCCAACCCCGCATATGTTACCACTTCCGTTACCACGGACTAATTGACGTCGTAACTGAGTGCGCCAGGCGGGATTCGAACCCACGACCTTCGGCTCCGGAGGCCGACGCTCTATCCAGCTGAGCTACTGGCGCGTGAAAGGACCCGGAATGTAGTAGGCCCGCCCAGCCCCGGGCAATCAGCGGATCGCGAGCATTCCCCGCAGCCGGATGTCCTTGGACGACGCGCCCACCATCACCCGCACCGTCCGCGGCTCCACCACCCAGACGAGATCCCGGTTCAGGAGCCGCAGCTCGTCCGGACCGACCCGGAAGGTCACCACCCGCTCTTCGCCGGGCGCGAGGTGGATCCGGGTGAATCCCTTGAGCGCGATCACCGGCTGGGACACCGACGCCGTCTCGTCGTGCAGATAGAGCTCCACCACTTCGTCGCCGGCCCGCGGCCCCGCGTTCTTCACCCGGCAGCGCACCACCGCCGTGTCCCCGGCGCCGATCGCCGCCGGCTCGATCGCCAGCGCCGAGTACTCGAAGCGCGTGTAGGAGAGCCCGAAGCCGAACGGAAAGAGCGGCTGGCCCGAGAGGTCCACGTAATCGTCGCCCCGTCCCGTGGCCTTGTGGTCGTAATACAGCGGCAGCTGCCCCTCGGCCATCGGGAAGGTGATGGGGAGCCGGCCCGCCGGGTCGTAGTCGCCGAACAACACGTCGGCCAGGGCGGCGCCACCTTCCTCTCCCGGATACCAGACGTCGAGCACCCCCGCCACCCGCTCGAGCCACGGCATCGTGATCGCGCTCCCGCCCACCAGGACCACGATCACCGGCGTACCCGTCGCCGCCACCGCGTCGATCAGCTCTTCCTGGTGCCCGGGGAGGCCGAGTCTGGCCCGGTCCCGAAACTCGCCTTCTTCGACCCCCGCCACGATCACCGCCGCGTCGGCGCCGCGCGCGGCGGCGACGGCGCTGTCGAGCCGGGCCCGCCAGTCGTGCGGCACGCCCGCGTCCCAGACCAGCTTCACCCGCGCGTTGCCCGCGGTCTCGAAGTACTCGAGTCGAATGGCGTGTGACGTGCCCGGCGCGAGATCCACCTCGGCCAGGTGGGCCCCGTAGGAGCGCTTCACCCAGTCGTCCACGATCAAGCGCCCGTCCAGGTACAGCCGGTACCCGTCGTTGCCCTCGACGCCGAGGCGGTGGACGCCCTCGGCTGGGACCTCGAGGGTCCCGGTCCAGCGCACCGCGTACCAGTCGAACGGGATGCCGCGGGCCGGAGAGTTCAAGGTCCACCCGAAGTCCACGCGCGGGTCGGTGCGGACCAGGGCAGGCGCGCTGTCGGGCGACGGATGGTCGAAGTACTCGCCCTTCAACCCCCGCGGCAGGTCCTCGGCGGGGACGACCGCGTATTCCGGGCTCAGGCGCCCGGGGCCCGGCGCGTAGCGGACCGCCGTCGCCGCGCCCACCGCGGCGCGAATGCCGTCGAGGATGGAGATCTTGTGGACCCCGGGCCCGCTGTAGCCGCCGAGGCGCGCTTCCACGGCGTCGGTCCCGATCACCGCGATGGAGCGGATGTCCTTCGCGAGCGGCAGCGCGCCGTTCACGTTGCGGAGGAGGACGATGCCGGCCCGCGCCGCTTCGCGCGCCAGCGCCTGGTGGGCCGGGTTGCCGTTCCAGTAGGCCGCGCTGTCCGGATCGACGTAAGGATGCTCGAAGAGTCCCAGCTCGAACTTGGCGCGGAGCACTCGCGCCACGGCGGAATCCCTCACCGCATCGGGAACGAGCCCCCGGCGGAAGGCGTCGAAATAGGGGCGGTGCTGTTCGTAGGACGATTGAAACACGACGTCGAGCCCCGCCTGGAACGCGTCCCCGGTCGCGGTGGCGGTGCTGGCCTCGGTGTGGTGCAGGACGGTCGCGCCGCCGGTCGCGGCGGCGTCCGAGATGACGAACCCGGAGAATCCCCACGCCGTCTTGAGCACGTCGTGCAGGAGCCAGCGGTTCTGGGTCGCCGGCGATCCGTTCACCGAGTTGTAGGCCGACATCACCGACTGCGCCCGGCCCCGATCGATGGCGGCGCGAAACGGCGGAAAGAAGCGCTCTTCCAGGATCCGTTGATCGTCGTCGATGGGATAACTGTCGCGGCCCCCTTCGCCCACGTTGGCCACGAAGTGCTTGGGCGTGGCGACGATCCCCCGGCGCTCGAAGGCGGACACGAAGGCGGTCCCCATGAGCGACGCCAGCAGCGGATCCTCGCCGTAGGTCTCCTCCACCCGTCCCCACCGCGGGTCGCTCGCGATGTTGACGACGGGCGAGAGCACCTGGCGAATCCCGCGGCTTCCCGTTTCCCGTGCGATCGCGTCCGCCACCCGTGAGACCAGTCCGGTATCCCAGGTCGCCGCGAGGGCGATCGCCTGGGGGAACATGGTGGCGCCGGGCCGCACCAGTCCGTGCACCGCTTCGTCGAAGGGAATGATCGGGATGCCGAGCCGGGTATGCTCGACGAAGTACCGCTGAATGGCGTTGATGCGGACCGCGTGGGCGCGGGCGGCGCGCGCCGGGGCGCTGTCCGCGGCGCCGATCTGGAGCCCGAAGATGCCGTGGGAGTAGTCGTGCGAGGTGTCGTCCAGGTCCCCGGGGATCATGAACAACTGCCAGAACTTCTCGTCCGGCGTCATCCGGGAGAGGAGGTCGGCGACCCGCGCGGCGACGGGCAGACGCGGGTTGCGGTAGGGCAAGGCGGCGCGGTCCTGCCCCCGCGCCGCGGTGCCGGCTAATAAGAGGAAGGGGACGAGGAGGGCGGAGGGGGCGGTGCGCACGGAGCGGAAGGTAGGGCGCCTCGCGTCGCGCGTCCAATCAGTGCGGCGCGCGGCGCGTGGCACAGGCGTCCTACCGACTGCCGCGGCGGCTACTCCCGATTCACCCGGTCCACCAGAGCGTCGATGCCGCTCAGGTAGAGCACTTCACAGGGGCGGTAGCCGACCACCCAGCTGTCGTACTCGCTCGCGATGTGGAAGAAGTCGCCGGGCGTCAACTCGAACTCCCGGTCTTTCTCCACCCGCATCTTCACCCGTCCCGAAAGCACGACGCCGACGTGTTCCGGCGGGGGCTCGCCGGGGCGGGCGGGCGCGGTGGCCGAGTGGGACCATTTCCAGCCCGGCCAGAAACTTCCCTTGCCGATGGTCCGGCCCCCGACGGTGATCAGCTCCAGTCGTCCCTTGTCGAGCGCCAGCACCCGCTCCGGCGTGTCGAAGCGCTTGATGATGGAAGGGGACGTCGCACGTGGGCTCCGGGGTACCGCGGTGATCCGACGATCAAGATCCATACCTCCTCCGAGGCGCACCGGCGGGAGATGGAAGGCGTCGGGCGGGCGTCCCGATGCGATGGCGCGGCCCGAGCGGGGAAAAAAGGGGATCCAGCCATACCGTTTTCGTACCCCTCCGGCGGGATTTGAGCCCTCCCCGAAGACGCGAAAACCCCGCCTCGGGGGGGGCCGACGCGGGGTCGAACGCTCACAGGGAAGAGTCGGGGCGAGTGGATTTGAACCACCGACCTCCTGGTCCCGAACCAGGCGCGCTAACCGGACTGCGCCACGCCCCGAAAATACCGGACGGGTAGACGGAGGGGTCTACCCGCCTATCCGTCTATCCGTCCAGCCCTTATGCGCCCGGAGGGACTCGAACCCCCAGCCTTCTGATCCGTAGTCAGACGCTCTATCCAGTTGAGCTACGGGCGCGATGGGCGGTACAAGATTCGAACTTGTGACCTCTACGATGTCAACGTAGCGCTCTAACCAGCTGAGCTAACCGCCCGCGAAGAACGCGGAACGCGGAAGTGGGAACGCGGAACAGGGAAGTGGGCGGCGCCTGTTCCGCATTCCTCGTTCCGCGTTCCGCGTTCGAAATAGCGGGGGTGGGATTTGAACCCACGACCTCCGGGTTATGAGCCCGGCGAGCTACCAGACTGCTCCACCCCGCGTCGCTTTCATTTCGGATCCCCAGAGCGGGAAACGGGACTCGAACCCGCGACCCCAACCTTGGCAAGGTTGTGCTCTACCAACTGAGCTATTCCCGCGAGTAATCTAGTCGGGTAAACGCCGGCACGGCGAGACGGGTCGGGCCCCGACCTGGCATTGCATCCGCGGCATACCTGCTGGCAACTCTAGCCCAGTCTCCGCTGTCCGTCTACCCGTCTATCCGACCGCCCGCCTGGTCCGTGGAGAGTGGAGGCGAGGGGGATCGAACCCCTGACCTCGTGAATGCCATTCACGCGCTCTCCCAACTGAGCTACGCCCCCGTTATATTAGCCGCCCCCGCGCCCCATCCGGCGGGAACACGGCATCCTATTCGAGCGTTCACGTAGTGTCAAGCCAAGATGCGTCCCGGCCGAACTTTTCGGCGCGGACGGCGTATCAATAGATCGAGTGACCATGAGCCCCAAGTCCCGGAAGCAGAAGACCAAGCGGCCCGCGAAGCCCGCCCCCAAGGCGAAGGCCAAGGCCAAGACCCCCGCGTCCAAGGCGCAGGGGAAGCCGGCGTCCGCCCCGGCCCCCGCCGCCGCGAAGCCGGTCAAGAAGCGCGGCCGGCGCCGCGGCCTCATGGCCGGCCTCGGCCGCCACGAGCACGAGCGCGACATCCTCGACCAGTACCTGCACGAGGTCTCCAAGACTCCCCTCCTCACCCAGAAGGAGGAGATCGCCCTCGCCCGGAAGGTCCGGGCCGGCGACCAGGAGGCGATGCAGGAGCTGGTGAAGCGCAACCTGCGCTTCGTGATCTCGGTCGCGAAGAAGTACCAGAACCGGGGACTCCCGCTCACCGACCTGATCGGCGAGGGGAACGTCGGCCTGCTCACCGCCGCCCGGAAGTTCGATCCCGACCAGGGGGTGAAGTTCATCTCCTACGCCGTGTGGTGGATCCGCCAGGCGATCCTCGCCTCGCTCGCGCGTCAGGGCCGGACCGTCCGGGTGCCGCTCAACCGCACCGCGGACCTCTCCCGCATCGTGCGCACCGCGGAGTACCTGCGGCAGACCATGCGGCGCGAGCCCACGCCGGAAGAGATCGCGGACGCCACCAAGCTCTCGCTCGAGGTGGTGCAGTCGCTCGCCGCCCTCAACACCGGCGACGTGCGGCTCGACGCGCCCATGGATCCCGACGGCGACCGCTCCCTGATCGAGCGCTTCATCGCGGAGGACCTCCCGGACACGGAGGACCAGGCGATGGACCGCTTCCTCTCGGACGAGATCGAGACCGCGCTCAACACCCTGCAGCGCCGCGACGCCAAGGTGCTCCGGCTCTACTTCGGGCTGGACGGCGGGCGCGAGCACACCCTCGAGGAAATCGGCGGGATGCTGGGCGTCACCCGGGAGCGCGTCCGCCAGCTCCGCGACCGCGCGCTCAAGCGGCTGCGGGACGGCTCGGTGGGCAAGGCGCTGGCGAGCTTCGCGGCGTAGGCAGCAGCGCCGAAGGGGCGAAGGGGGCGAAGAGGCGAGGGGGCGAATACGGCTCCCTCGCCTTTGCTTTCTCGCCTCTTTGCCTCTGAGCCCCTAGTTTCTGTGCCGTGATCGAACTGATCGGCGCCCGCGCCGTCCAAGCGATCGAAGCCGTGGGCCGCTGGGGCCACTTCATGCAGGACCTGGGACGCGCCTTCCCCGACGTGGGGACCTGGCGCGGCCCCACCATGGTGCAGCTCCGGCGGGTGGGCGTGGACTCCCTCCCCGTGGCCCTCTTCATCGCCGCCTTCACCGGCGTGGTGCTCGCCCTCCAGGCCTCCTACACCTTCACCGGCACCGTGCCGCTCTACTTCGTGGGCACCCTGGTCGGCAAGACCATGATGCTGGAGCTCGGCCCCGTCCTCGCCGGGCTCGCCCTGGCGGGCCGGGTGGGCGCCAGCATGGCCGCCGAGCTCGGCACCATGAAAGTGACGGAGCAGGTGGACGCCCTGGAGACCCTGGCCTACGATCCCCAGGCCTATCTGGTGCTCCCCCGGGTGATCGCGGGGACGGTGATGTTTCCCATCATCGTCGCGCTCGCGATGCTGGTCGGCATCACCACCGGCTGGCTCACCAGTCTCGCGCTGCTTCACCTCTCCACGCCGGAATTCCTGAAGGGCCTCCAGCTCTTCTACAAGTTCAAGGACACCTGGTTCGGGCTCTTCAAGAGCTCCACCTTCGGCTTCACGGTCACGCTGGTGGGCTGCGTGGTGGGGCTCGGCACCTACGGCGGCGCGGAGGGCGTGGGCCGCAGCACCACCCGCGCCGTGGTCTACTCCTGCGTGCTGATCCTGGTGCTGGATGCGTTCTGGGCGGTGGTGCTCCTGTGATCCGCTTCGCCGACGTGCACAAGGCGTTCGGCGCGAAGGTGGTGCTGGACGGGCTCTCGCTCGAGGTGAAGGACGGCGAGACGCTGGTGATCATCGGCTACTCGGGCACCGGCAAGAGCGTCGCGCTGAAACACATCGTCGGGCTGTTGCACCCCGACGCCGGGGAGGTCTATGTTGACGACCGCGCGGTCTCGCTCCTCGACCGGCCCGGCCTCACCGATCTGCGGCGGGACATCGGTTACGTGTTCCAGTTCGCGGCCCTGTTCGACTCGATGACCGTGGCGGAAAACGTGGCCCTGGGCCTGAAACGGCGGGACCTCCCCGAAGAGGAGATCGCCGAGCGGGTGCACGAGGCCCTGGCGCTGGTGGATTTGACGGGCAGCGACGCCCGCTTTCCGGCCGAGCTGTCGGGCGGGATGCGCAAGCGGGTGGGGATCGCGCGGGCCATCGCGCTCCGGCCCCGCTACATCCTTTACGACGAGCCGACCACGGGGCTCGATCCGGTGACGTCGGCCGTGATGGACCGCCTGATGGTGCGCACCCGGGAGCACCTGGGCGTCACCGGCGTGGTGGTGACGCACGACATGAAGAGCGCCTACACCGTGGGGGACCGGATCGCGATGCTCTACGAAGGCCGGATCCGGCAGGCGGGCACGGTGCTCGAGATCCAGGAGAGCGACGATCCGGTGGTGCGGCAGTTCATCGAGGGGCGGCCCACATGAAGCGCGAGAACGAATTCGCGGTCGGCCTGGTGGTGATCACCGCCTTCGTCGTGATCGTGGCGGGCGCGCTCTGGCTCTCCAACGTGCACCTGGGCTCCGCGGAGGCGCATTACACCGCCCGCTTCCGCACCGTGGGCGGCCTCTCGGTGGGAAATCCGGTGGTGCTGCGCGGCGTGCGGGTGGGCCGGGTGGAGGCGATCCGCCTCGCGCCCAACAACTGGGTGGAAGCGGACCTGAAGATCTACAGCGGGGTCCAGCCGCCCCCGCACCCGGCCGCCATCGCGGCGTCCGCGTCCCTCTTCGGGGAGTGGTCGGTGTCGCTGATCTCGCGCGACCAGCCCCAGGCCGACCCCAACGTGCGCGCGGCGCTCGCCGAGGCCCAGGCCGTGGGCGGCACCGCCTGGCCGGGCGCGACCCTTCCCGACATCGGCCAGCTCACCGCGCAGGCCTCCCGCATCGCGACCGACATCGCCACCGTCGCCAACCGGGTGTCCACCGCGTTCGACTCCCAGGCGGTGGACGATCTGCGCCGCTCCATCCGCGATTTCGGCCAGATCGCCGATCGCCTGGTGAAGGTCACCAACGAGCAGGCCGACGTCATCGGATCGGTGGGGAGCAACCTCAAGTCCGGCTCGGACGCGCTGGCCCGCGCGGCCAACGGCCTCCAGGCCACGCTGGGCCGGGTGGACACCGCCACCAATCAGGGCCAGCTCGCCACCATCCTCAACAACACCGCCGCCTCCTCGGCCGATCTGAAGCAGGCGTCGCAGGACCTGCGCCAGCTCCTGGACGCGGCCCACGAGAACCAGAAGACCCTGGTGGACGTGCTGGTGGCGGCCGATACGGTGATGTCCCGGATCGCCAACCGCTCGGGAACGATCGGCCTCCTGGTGGCGGACTCGTCCTTGTACCACGAGACCACGCTGTCGCTGATCCAGCTGCGCCAGCTGCTCTCCGACATCCAGGCCAATCCGCGCCGCTACTTCACGTTCAGCGTGTTCTAAGGAAAACGCGAAAAAATGACCCCTCGTCCCCGCCGCGCCACCCGCGAGACCAGCGCCGGCGGCGTGGTCTTCCGCCGGGGGTCCGACGGCATCGTGCGCTTCCTGCTGATCAAGGATTCCTACCAGAACTGGGGGCTCCCCAAGGGGCACCTCGAAAAAGGGGAGCGCCCGGAACTCGCGGCGCGGCGGGAAATCGGGGAAGAGACGGGACTCTTGGAGCTCAAGCTGGTCGGCCCCATCCGGGTGATCGACTGGTACTTCCGGTTCCGCGGCAAGACGGTGCACAAGTTCTGCCACTTTTTTCTCTTTCAGTCCAAGCGCGGCGACCCCGTTCCCCAGACCGACGAGGGGATCAGCGCCTGCGAGTGGCTCCCGCTCGACCTCGCCTTGAAGACCATTTCCTACGACAACGCGCGCGGGGTGCTGGAGCGCGCGGCCGAGATGCTCTCGACCCTGTCGGAGATAGAGGAAGGGTGAGCGCGATCGTGCCGGTCTATCATCCGCGCCGCGACGCGCGGGTGGCGGTGCGGCGCGGCTACCCGCGGCGCTCCGGCGGAGTGCGGCTCTGCCGGGGACTCGCCGGCGTGGAACGGCTCCTCGCCGCGCGGCTCGTCGACGCGGTCGTGCTCGACGTGAAAGCCGATCCGGCACCGGCGCTCGCGCTCGCCGGGCGTTATCCGCGGATTCCGGTGTTCGCCCTCTCCGCCTTCAAGGCCGACGACGGCCGGCTCCTCGCCGCGTGTCTGGCCGCCGGGTTCGCCGGAGTTCTGGTGGAGGGCGTGGACAACGCGGTCGCGGGGGAGTGGATCGCCGCGCGGACGGCGCAGGCGGCACGCCGGGAGGCGCTGGTGCAGGCGCCCCGGCTCCTCCGTCTCACCGAGCCGCTTCAGCGCCAGGCCTGGGAAGAAGTCCTGCGCCGGGTGGGCGGGCCCACCCACACCGGCGAAATCGCGGGCGCCTTGTCGGTGACGCGGGAGCACCTCTCCCGGCAGTTCGGGGCGGGGGGCGCGCCCAACCTGAAGCGGGTCATCGACCTGGCGCGCATCGCCTGCGCGGCGGACCTCCTCGCCAATCCCGCCTACACGGTGCGCTCCGTGGTGAGAATTCTCGCCTACGCCTCGCCCTCCCACCTCTCGGCCGCGTCGCGCCGGGTGGCCGGCGTCCCGCCGCACGAGCTCGCCGGGCTCGGCCCCGGGGGGGTCCTGTCCCGCTTCCTGAAAGGCCGCACCCGCTCCAGGTTATAGGGCCTTTCGGCCGCCCCGGGGATGCCGGGCCGCCGGTTGCGCGTCCCCTGGCATGTGATATTTTTCACAAACTCCCGACCCCGAGCCTATGGCGACCGATTCCATTTTGCGACCTGGCGAGCTGAAGAACATCCTCCTGAAGGAGATCCAGGCGGCCGATCTCGCGGATATCGACGTCCGCGAAGTGGGCACCGTGCTGGAGGTGAAGGACGGCATCGCCCGCATCTACGGCCTCACCGGCGCGATGGCGGGGGAGATGCTCGAGTTCACCGCCTCCGAAACCGGCGCCAAGGTCACCGGGCTCGCGCTGAACCTCGAGGAAGACAACATCGGCGCCGTGATCTTCGGCGACTACCTCACCCTCCGCGAAGGCGACGAAGTCCGCCGCACCGGGCGAGTGCTGGAGGTGCCGGTGGGGCCCGCGCTGGTGGGCCGGGTGGTGAACTCACTGGGCCAGCCGGTGGACGGGCTCGGGCCCATCAAGACCACGCGGACCCGGAAGGTCGAAGTGATCGCCCCCGGCATCATCAAGCGCCAGCCGGTGAAGGAGCCGCTGCAGACCGGGGTCAAGGCGATCGACTCGATGATCCCGATCGGGCGGGGCCAGCGGGAGCTGATCATCGGCGACCGCGGCACCGGCAAGACCGCGATCGCGGTGGACACCATCATCAATCAGAAGGGCCAGGGCGTCATCTGCGTCTACATCGCCATCGGCCAGAAGAACTCGACGGTGGCGGCGGTGGTGGAGCGGCTGAAGGAGCACCACGCGATGGAGTACACCATCGTGGTGGTCGCCTCCGCGTCCGAGCCGGCGCCGATGCAGTACATCGCGCCCTACACCGGCTGCACCATGGCCGAGTACTTCATGTACGACGAGAAGAAGGCGACCCTCTGCGTCTACGACGACCTGTCGAAGCAAGCGGCCGCCTACCGCCAGCTCTCGCTGGTGCTCCGCCGGCCGCCGGGCCGCGAAGCCTATCCGGGCGACGTCTTCTACCTCCACAGCCGCCTGCTCGAGCGCGCGGCCAAGCTCTCCGAGGAGATGGGCGGCGGTTCCCTCACCGCGCTCCCCATCATCGAGACCCAGGCGGGCGACGTCTCGGCGTACATCCCGACCAACGTCATCTCGATCACCGACGGCCAGATCTTCCTCGAGACCGACCTCTTCTACTCCAACGTGCGGCCGGCGGTGAACGTCGGCATCTCGGTGTCCCGCGTCGGCGGCAACGCCCAGATCAAGGCGATGAAGCAGGTGGCGGGCCGACTGCGGCTCGACCTGGCCCAGTACCGCGAGCTCGAGGCCTTCGCGCAATTCGGCTCCGATCTCGATCAGGCCACCCAGCGCCAGCTGGCGCGCGGGGCGCGGATCGTCGAAACGCTGAAGCAGCCGCAGTACGCGCCGATGCCGGTGGAGCAGCAGGTCACCATCATCTACGCCGTGACCAACGGCTTCCTGGACGACGTCGCGGTCGAGAAGATCCGCGACTGGGAGACCGGATTCCACCAGTTCATGGCCGCCCAGCACCCCGAGATCGGCGAGGCGATCCGCACCAAGAAGGCGCTCACCGACGACCTCGCCGCGAAGGTCAAGGCCGCGATCACCGAATACAAGGCGTCCGGTCCGGCCTGATGGCGAAGCCCCGGGAGCTGCGCCGGCGGATCAAGTCGGTCCAGAGCACGCGCCAGATCACGAAGACGATGGAGATGGTCGCCACGTCCAAGTTGAAGCGCGCCCAGGACCGGGTGATCGCCGCGCGTCCCTACGCCCAGGCGTTGGCCGAGGTGATCGGGGACCTCTACACCCCGGCCCTGGCCGAGCGGTTCCCGCTGCTGCGCCAGCCGCAGGGCGCGCCGGGGCGGGTGGCGATCGTGCTCCTGACCTCGAACCGCGGTCTGTGCGGCGCCTTCAACGCCAACCTGATTCGCGAGGCCCGGCGCCGGATCCAGGAGCTCGAGGCCGCGGGCGCCACGGCGGAGCTGCACGTGATCGGGAAGAAAGGGGTGGCCTTCTTCCGGTTCACCCGCCGCGCGGTGGCCTCGCAGCGGGTGGACGTCGGGGACCACCCCACCGCGGCCCACGCCGGGGAAATCGTGACCCCTCTCGTGGAGCGATTCGAGAAGGGCGAGCTGGACGCGGTGGATCTGATCTTCGCGAAGTTCAACAGCGCCCTCTCCACGCCGGCGACGACGGTCCGGATCCTGCCCGTCACCCCGCCGGGGCGCAAAGACCGGAAGACCCCGGATTACATCCTCCAGCCCTCGGCGGACGCGATCGTGGAGCGGCTGCTGCCGCTCTACGTGCGGAATCAGGTGTACCGCGGGCTGGTGGAGACGGCGGCGGGCTTTCAGGGGGCCCAGCGCACCGCGATGAAGAACGCCACCGACAATGCCGGGGAGATTCTCGACATCCTGCGCCGCACCTACAACCGGTCGCGCCAGGCGCAGATCACGCAGGAGCTGGCGGAGATCGTGGGGGGCGCGGAAGCATTAAAAGGGTAGTCAGTCATCAGTTCTCAGTTTTCAGTCAAGCACACGACTGGGGAGTGGGGACGCGGACTGACGACTGATGACTGACGACTGACAACAGGGGTTCCATGGCGACGAAAACGAAAAGACCCGCCCCCAAGACAGCGGCCGCACCCAAGATCAACACCGGGAAAGTCGTCCAGGTCATCGGCCCGGTGCTGGACGTGGAGTTCGAGCCGGAGAAGCTCCCCGAGCTCTACAACGCGCTGGTGATCGAACAGACAGCGGGTGCCGGCGGGCAGGCGGTCAAGCTGGTGGCCGAGGTGCAGCAGCACATCGGCCGCAACCAGGTGCGCGCGGTGGCGATGAGCACCACCGACGGCGTGGTCCGCGGCATGCCGGTGCTCGATACCGGTGGACCGATCAGCGTCCCGGTGGGCCAGGCCGCGCTGGGCCGCATCTTGAACGTGCTGGGCGAGCCGGTGGACGAGGGGCCCGCCATCCCCGCGTCGGCCGAGCGCTGGCCCATTCACCGCGAGACGCCGAAGTTCGTGGACCTCGAGCCCAAGACCGAAATCTTCGAGACCGGCATCAAGGTGGTGGACCTGATCGCGCCCTTCGTGAAGGGCGGCAAGATCGGTCTCTTCGGCGGCGCCGGCGTGGGCAAGACGGTGATCATCCAGGAGCTGATCCACAACGTGGCGATGGGCCACGGCGGCCGCTCCGTGTTCTGCGGCGTGGGGGAGCGCACCCGCGAGGGCAACGATCTCTTCCTGGAAATGAAGGAGAGCGGGGTGATCGGGGCCTGCGCCCTGATTTACGGCCAGATGAACGAGCCCCCCGGCGCGCGGCTCCGGGTCGGCCTCTCCGGCCTCACCGTGGCCGAGTACTTCCGCGACGTCGAGGGCCAGGACGTGCTGGTCTTCATCGACAACATCTTCCGCTTCACCCAGGCCGGCTCCGAAGTCTCGGCGCTGCTCGGCCGCATGCCTTCCGCGGTAGGCTATCAGCCGACCCTCGCCACCGAGATGGGCGAGCTGCAGGAGCGGATCACCTCGACCAAGAAGGGGTCGATCACCTCGGTGCAGGCGATTTACGTGCCCGCCGACGACCTCACCGATCCCGCGCCCGCGACCGCGTTCTCGCATCTCGATGCCACGGTGGTGCTCTCGCGGCAGATCGTGGAGCTGGGCATCTACCCGGCGGTGGATCCCCTGGCGTCGTCCTCCCGGATTCTCGGCGCGCAGTATTTGGGCGAGCGCCATTACAAGGTGGCGGTCGAGGTGCAGCGGATTCTGCAGCGCTACAAGGACCTGCAGGACATCATCGCGATCCTGGGGATGGACGAGCTCTCCGAAGAGGACAAGCTGCTGGTGGGCCGCGCCCGCCGGGTGCAGAAATTCCTCTCCCAGCCCTTCTTCGTGGCGTCCCAGTTCACGGGCCTCGAGGGCAAGTACGTGAAGCTCGAGGACACCATCGCCTCCTTCGAGCGGGTGGTCTCCGGGGAGTTCGACCAGCTCCCGGAGCAGGCGTTCTACATGGTGGGGGGGATCGACGAGGTGCAGGAGCAGGCCAAGAAGCTGGCGGCCGGATGATGCACGTCCGGGTCATCGCGCCGGACCGGGCCCTCTTCGAGGGGGACGCGGATGCCGTGGTGGCGCCCGCCTACGACGGCCAAGTTGGCATTCTGCCCCACCACGCGCCGTTCATGACCCTCCTGGGCCGGGGCACCCTGGTAGTGACCCAGGGGGGGTCGGCGACCCGCCTCAGCGTGTCCGGGGGCTTCCTGCAGGTGGCCGAAAACGTGGTCCGGGTGGTCACAGAAGAAGCCCAAAACCCCTAAAACCCTTGACAGGATTGAGGTTTGTATTAGTAGTTGTCCGGCCGTGCAGTGGGTAGTGCCGTACGATTTTGCGACACAACCACACATCCTGGGGAGGATGCTATGCTGAAGCAGTTTGGTCGCGCGGCGCTGGTCGCCGCTTTCACCGCCATGCCCGCGGTCGCTGCCGCGCAGCACGGCGCAATGGCGCCCAAGCATGAGTTCGGGGTGGACTTGGCGGCCTTCTGGGCCAGCCAGTCCTTCGGCGGCGTCTCGGCGAGCAACTTCAACATCACCACGCCCGTCGACGTTCGGGTCGGGTTCGTTTCGAGCGGCGCCATGCAGTTCGAGCCCCGGCTTTCGTTCACCTTCGCGACCGCTCAAAGCGGCGGCCAGTCGTCCCACGCCATCGCGCCGGATCTCAACGTGCTGTTCGGGTTGGGCAAGGCGAAGGCGCACAACGACAACAAGTACTTTACGGCCGGCGTCGGGGCCAACCTGGTGGGCTTGGGTGGCGTGAGCTACACGCAGCTCACGGTGAACGGCGGTATCGGCATGCGGAGTCCCTACGAGTCCGGCGCATTCCGGCTCGAAGCCTTCGTGGCCTACGCCACCAAGAACACGTCCAAGGGCGTACCGAGCACGCTCGCCATCGGCGCGCGGATCGGCCTCTCGCTCTGGCATTAAACGGGCGACCGGGCGCGGCGTGAGCCGCGTCACGTGACCTCTCAAGCGGCTCGCCGGTCTTTCAGCCGGCGGGCCGCTTTGCCGTTCAGCGGGTGGCTCGCGCGCCAACAGACCGGCGTATCTTTGCGGAACGCGCTTGATTCGGGGCCGGGAACTTGTCCCGGCTGATCCGGTACCTTGACCCTCGCACCCTGACTCCCCCAAACAGGAGCACGGCATGCGTCGCATTCTTACCCTCGCAATCCTCATCGCGGCCGGCGCGAGCGCGGGCCGCCTCTCGGCCCAGGCGCTGGGCCTCCCGCTCTACAACGCGCCGGTGCAGCCCTTCCACCGCTCCGAGCTGGGCGGCTACCTGAGCTTTCCGTCTCCGGGCGGCACCGCCTTCATGGGCCAGTACCGGATGGGCGCGGGCAGCTTCGACGTCGGCTTCGACGCTGCGATCCTCACCGAGAACGGCACCAGCGTCTTCGGCATCGGCGCCGAAGGGCGGGGCACCGTCCTTCGCCACTCGGCGGACTTCCCGCTCGACGGCGCCGTGATCGTCGGGATCGGCGGTGATTTCGCGAGCGGCACCAGCGTGCTCGTCATCCCCATCGGCTTTTCGCTGGGCCGGGCCCTGGTGCCGCAGGGCTCGACCATCACCATCACGCCTTACGTGCAGCCGACCCTCTTCATCCTGGCGGGGAACGGCGCCTCGACCACGAACTTCGGCCTGGGGTTGGGCGCCGACTTCAAGTTCACGCCCCGGTTCGGCGCCCGTTTCTCGGCCGGGTTGGGCGATCAGGACGGCGTAACCATCGGCGGAGTCTGGATTCACTAGGGGTCCGCCGCGGGCGGCGTTGACTTGCCGCCCGCGCCTCCCTAGCGTTGACCTGCTGGCCTTCCCTTATTAAGGAGAGACCATGAAGCGTGCACTCGTGGTTCTGGCCCTCGCCGGCGCCGCCGCGACCCCGGTCGCGGCGCAGCTCGTCGGCATGCCGGTGTGGAACAGCCCCAAAGGGGGCACCGGCATCACCATCAACGGCGACTTCGGCAAGCCCAGCACGGACGCGGGCGGCGGTTCGGCCTTCGGCGCCCGCGGGTCGCTCGGTCTCGGCAACATCGAGGTCGGCGTCGGCCTGTCGAGTTGGAAACCCTCGGGGGCGTCGAGCAGCGCCACGTCGTTCGGCGGCGACCTCGCCTTCCGGGTCATCGGCGGAACGCTCCTTCCGGTCTCGATCAACCTGCAGGGCGGCGCCGCGAGTACCAGCTCCGCCACCTCCGGGGGCCCCAAGCTCCTGACCGCGACGGGCGCGGTGGGCGTCTCGGTGAGCGTGCCCACTCCTGGCATCAGCATCGAGCCCTACGTCTCCCCGGGCATCCGGTACTACAAGCTGAGCGGCGGCACCGGCTCCTCCAACTTCGGATTCGCGATCGGCGCGAACGTCGGGTTCGGGATGTTCGGCGTGCACGTCGCTTACGATTACACCAAGGGCAAGAACGGCGCGCCCAACGCCAGCATCATCGGCGTTGGCGTGCACATCGGCCTCAAGTCCCCGATCGGGATGCCGGTCGCGCCCTGACGGCGGCAGCACTCGGTTGGATGTTGGGAGCGGCGGCGCGGTCGGCCGCCGCTCCGTTGTGGGGGCAGTGGGCCGCGAGGGTGGCGGGGAACAGCCCGACGCGGAGACTGCGGCGGCGGACGCGGGAACATCGGCGGCCTGCCGGCGTACGACGGCGAGCACCGCGGGAGCGGTCCCGCGCTCGGAGTCTCGGGCGCGGGCGCGAGACCCTTCGCGGCCGCTTCGCCCGAACCCTGACGCGGTTCACATTGCCCAGGGGACTCACTACCTTTGGGGCGCGCCGTCCCTAGGCGCGCCCCTTTTTCGTCCGGGAGATCCGTGCTCCGAACCGCCCGCGCTTGCGCCTGTGCTCTCGTCCTCGCCGTGTCCGGATGCGCGCTCACCTTCGACGCGACGCACCTGGGCGTCCCGGCCTCGCTCGCCTCGGCGGCGCAGGCGCCGGACTCGGGCGAGGCGTTCCAGGTGACCCGCCACCCCGTCTTCCTCCTCTGGGGCGCGTTCGCCGCGGGGTCGCCGAGCATCGAGGACGTGCTCGCGGGTCAGCTCGGCACCGGGGCGCGGGTCGCGAACCTCCGGATCCGGGTGCACAGCTCCCTGTCCGATCTGTTCTTCACCGCGCTGACCCTGGGCCTCGTGGTGCCGCGGTCGGTGACGTTCGAGGGGACGGTGGTGCAGAAGTAGGGGATGCTCCGCCTTACCGCCGTCCGTCGGGACTACGCCTTCTCCACCAGCTCCATCACCAGCTTCGTCGTCCGCTCCGACGCGCCGCGGCCCGCTTCCACCACCGCGCGTCCGATCTTGCCGGCCGCTCCCCGCGCGCCGGCGTCGTGCAGCCACACCAGCCACTGCGCGTGCAGGGCGTTCCGTCCGTCGGCCGGGAGTGCGACCGCCCCGCCCCGTGCCAGCAGGATGCCGGCGTCGCGGCTCATCGTCCACCGCGGTCCGAAGGTGACGGGGACGCCGAGCACCGCGGGCTCGAGCACGGAGTGCAGTCCGGCGCGGTGAAAGCCGCCTCCCACGTGCGCCGCGTCGGCCAGCGCGTAGAGATCGGCCAGGATGCCGACCCGGTCCACCACGATCACCGCCGCGTCCCTGGCGCGGTCGAGCTGGGAGAGGCGCACCGGACGCGGGAGGCCCGCCGCGGCGGCCTGCGCCGCGATCCCGGCGAGGTGGTCGGGGTGCGGTTCGTGGGGGGCGATCACGAGCCGGGTGCGGGGTTCCTTCTGCCGCAGATCGGCGAAGGCCGCGAGCAGTACCGTCTCGTCGCCCGGCCAGGTGGAGCCGGCGACGACGGTGAAGGTCTCGGTGCGCGCCTGGGCCAGGGTGGCGAGCGGCTCGCGCGCGGTGTCGCAGCGCGCCGCCCGCTCGGCGACCGAATCGTAGCGGGTATCGCCGGTCACGGTGATCGCGTCCCGCCGGGCGCCGAGTCGTGCGAGCCGGCGGCCGTCCTCGTCGCTGATCGCGCCGATCCGGTCGAGCGCGTGATAGGCGGGCCGGGTGAAGGAGCGGGACGGCCAGGAGAGTCGCGAGCTCTTGGGCGCCACCGTGCCCGAGATCAAGCCCAGCCGCACCCCCCGCGCCGCGGCGGCGAGGGTCAGCTCCGGCCAGACGTCGAGCTTCGAGAACACCAGCGCCCGGGGCGACAGCAGCTCGAGCGCGCGCGCGACCGGCCCCGGCCGGTCGAACGGCGCGTAGTCGGCCACGTCCACCGGGAGCGATCGCGCCAGGCGCTCGGCGGACGGAGAGAAGTAGGTGAACGCGAGCTGCCACTCGGGGCGGTCGGCGCGGAGGGCCTCCAGCACCGGCTTGGCCTGGAGCGCTTCCCCCACCGACGGCGCGTGCACCCAGACGAGCGGCCGAGCGGGATCGCGGCTCGCCCCTGCCCACCGCTCGAGCCGCTCCAGGAGGCCGCGCCGGCCTTCGATCCCGCGGGCGATCTTGGAGTCGACGCGCGCCGCCAGCGGCGCCACCCGCTCGGCGAGTCCCAGGGCGAGGCGGTACAGGGAAGAGGTGCGGCGCATCCGTTACGAGTGCGTCGTCTTGGTGCGGTAGATCGAGTCCAGGACGGAGCGGAAAACGTCGATCGGCTGGGCGCCCTCGAGCAGGCCGCCCTCGATGTAGAAGGTCGGCGTGCTCCGGCCCCCGGCCTGATGGGCCCGGCGCGCGTCCTCGTCCACCTCGGCGCGGGTGGCGCCCGAGGTCACGCACTGGACGAACGCCGCGTGGTTCACGCCGGCGCTGTCTCCCAGCGCGAGGAGCGCCGCGCGGGGGTAGGGGAGGCGGGCCCAGGTATCCTGGTTCCTGAAGAGGAGGTCGTGCATCTGCCAGAACTTGTGCTGCCGGGCGGCGCAAAGCGCGGCGGCCGCGGCGGCGGGTGCGTTGGGGTGCTGGGGCAGCGGCATGTTGATGTAGACGAACCGCACTTTGCCGGTCCGCACGTACTCGCTGTCCAGCGCCGGCATGGTGTTCATCGCGAACATGCGGCAGAAGGGACACTGAAAGTCCGACATCTCGAAGACGGTCACCGGCGCGTCGGCGCGGCCCTTGGTGCGCGGGGCCATCGGGTCGGGCGCCTGGCGCGCCGCCGCGAGGGTGAGGAGCGCGGCGGCGAGAACGGATCCCCGCCTCACGGCGTGGCGGCTTCGATGCGGCGCAGCACGCCGCCGGTCCGGTCCAGCACGTAGAGCGCGTCGCCGGCGGCGAGCGCGGCCACGAATCCCATGTCCCGCGCCACCCCGATGGGCTGCAGGTGCTCGCCGTCGAAGGAGAGCACGTACATGCCTTCGGGACCCGCCGCCGCGTAGATCCGCCCCTGCCACAGGGCGACGTCGTACACGTACCGCGCCTTGTCCCAGTGGGAGACGATCCGGGGCAGAGCGGGGTCGGCGACGTGCACCACGAACACCCCGCCCGCGCCCGCCGCGATCACGGCGAGGGAGTCGGTGATGGTGAGCCGCCGCGAGAGGCCGGTGAGGTCCACCGCGCCCACCTCGTGCGCCGCCGAATCGCCCGCGACCACGTAGGCGGTGAGGCGGGTCTCGGCGAGGGCCCAGAGCACGCTGTCGTTCTGCCACTTGAGATCGGTGACGCGGCGGGTAAGGACCACCGTGTCGGACGCCCAGGCCACCGAGTCGCCGACCAGGCGCCCGACGTGAATGGCGCCGCCGGCCGCGGCCGCCACCCGGCCCTCGCGGACCGCCACGGCGCCGGTCGCGCTGGCGAGCGTGCGCAGCCCCGCCGAATCGGCGGCCACATCGTAGAGGTAGAGGCCGGTCCCGGTGCCGATCAGGAGCCGCGCGGTGTCGGGGCGCACCCCGACGTCGAGAATGTCGCGCAGGCCGCGCGCCCGCTGTCCCAGGTAATCGAGGCGGGGCTGGGCGGAGACCAGCTCCACGCCGTCGTCGCCGGACACGGCCACGATCCCCGCGCCCAGGTCGAGGCCGGTGGCGCGGGTGCGGAGATTCCGCGAGCGGTTGGCGAGCTCCACCGGGGGCGCGAGACGGTAGCGCAGGGAGTACTTCTCGTCCTGCTCGTGGCCGATCAGGTACCCGAGCAGCGTGCCGAGGGACGTAGTCCAGATGCCGACGCAGGTGACGGAGGAGCACCAGCCCAGACTGCGGCTGTAGTTGCGGCCGCTGTAGAGCGCGGTGGCACCGAGTCCGAGCGCCGCGCCGCCCAGCGCGAAGATGAACTGGTGGGGCATCCGCCCCTGGGCCGCGGCGGGGCGGGCGGCGCCCGGGAGCGCGACGAGTCCCGCGAGCGCCACGCGCAGCGCGGTCCGGGTCACGGGATCCGCTCCGCGATCTCGATGCCCCGGTGGCGGGAGGCGAATTGGCCGGTGGTCAGGTCTTTCACGGTCACCGTAAGATCGTAGCGTCCCGCGGGCGCTCCCGCGAGGTCCAGCGCGAGGTAGAGGGGCACCCGGTCCCGCCCGGTCAGCGATTCCTGGCTGACGTAGCTCAAGGTTAGCTCGTCGTCCCCTTTTGCGGACGCCCCGATCGCGTCCAGCACGCCGCCCACGATCCGCGCGGTCACGCTGCGCCGCGCGAGCGAGTCGACGCGCAGGCGAACCCACACCTGGAACTGCGCCACGTCTTCGCCCGCTTTGCGGGGCGCGAGGCCGTAGAGCTCGGCGTAGAGGTGCACTTGATCGGTGCGGCGGAACTTCATCGCCGGGTTGGGGGCGATGAAGAAGTCGCCGCGCCCGCGCGGAACGCCGCCCGAGTCCCGGGGCGCCACCCGGTCGGCCACCACCACGTCGGAGATGGCGAACCCCGAACCGCGCAGGTTGTCGACCGTGACCCGGCCGGTGCCGCGCGCCGCCCGCTCCGCTTCCGGCACCATGGCCTCGAAGCGGTACACGTAGGACCCGGTGTCGAGGCGCGCGACGCTGGTGCGCCGCTCGAACTGGTCGTCCGCCGCGAAGCGCACCGCTTCGCTGTCCCGCCGGGTGACCCGGTCCCGGAGATTCATGTCGCTCACGAACACGCCGGTCACCAGCTCGCCCTGGCGGAGCTCCACCCCCTTCAACATGTCGCGCACCGGGACACCCGCGAAGAAGAGCACGTCGGTCCCCGCGGTATCGCCCTGGGGCCGGAACTCGGCGGTCTGGACCGGGATCGAGTCCATGGTCTTCGCCAGCGGCACGTTGTCGTAGGTGACGGGCTCGCCGTAGCGCACGTTCTCGGCGTAGGACCCGAAGTCACCGGCGAGACGCTCGTAGTTGTAGGTCGGCGGACCGAAGAAGACGAATCGCAGGTTCCGGTCCGGGTAGTACCACACCGTCGTCATCATGCCCTGCTCGCCGGGGTCGCTGCCGCGCTGGTTGGGGTCGGGGGCGAAGGTGGCGACGATGGTCGGCGGGCCGTACCGGATGTAGAGCTGGCCCCGGTCGGTTTGCCAGCCGCGGAGCCGCAGGTCGGGCGCGCTGAAGAGCAGATCGGCGTAGGCCACGCGCGCCAGGTGCTCGAGCCGGTACTCGTCTTCGCTGGTGAGCCGGAGCGGCTCGGTGAGCCACCAGTAGGCGCGCTCGTAGTCGTGGCGCGCCGAGTCCGGGAGCTGTTGGTAGGCCACCGCGTCCTGCGCGCGGAGAACGGTCGAGAGGTCCTCGAGGGGCCGCCGCTCGGCCGGGGTGAGCCCCGCCAGCGCGCGCCGGAAGGCGTTGTCGGCCTCCGCGTTGCGGTGGGCGCGCCAGAGTCCGAGCCCGAGATAGAGCTGGGCCCGGGCGCTCCCGGGCGCCGCGCGGGCGAAGTTCTCCGCCGCGTCCACGTACTCCTCGTCGCGCCCGGCCTCGGCGAGGAGGGCGAGGAGCCCGGCGTTCGCGTCTTCCGAGGCCGAGTCCTCCTTGATCGCCTGCCGGAAGTCGAGCTCCGCCTTGTCGTGATCGGTCTCACCCAGATCCGCCACCGGCGTGGAATAATCGAGCAGCAGATCCTTGGTGTAGTGGGGATCGCGCATGGCGGATTCCCAGTCGAAGGTCTGCATGGTGCCGAGGATCATCCGGCGGTGCGCCAGCGCCTGGTAGCGGCGGAAATAGATGTTGCCGATTTCGGCGCCGACTTCAGCCGCGGCCTCCGGGTCTCCCCGCGCGTGCGCGGCCGCGAGCGCCCGGCGGAACAGGCGCTCGGCGCCGAGCCGGAGGATGGGCGCCTTCAACCGGAGCCGCGCGACTTCGATCAGGAATCGCGGGTTGTCGGCGTCGAGCCGCAGGGCCTCGTCCAGCTCGGCGGAAGCGTCGTGACGGCGGGAAAAATCACCCAGACCGCTGCTCGAGGTCCGCGCGAGGAGCAGGCCGAAGAGGAAATGCGCCTCGGCCAAATCGGGAGCGATCTCGGTGGCGTGCTCGGCGTCGGCCACGGCGGAGGCGGTATCGCCGCGTTCCACGGCCCCGTTGGCCTGCGCCAGGAGGCGCCGCGCTTCGGCGGTGGCGCTGTCGGAGGCCGAGGCCTGGGCCGCGAGCGGCGCCGCGGCGGCGAGGAGCGCCAGCAGGGCGGTCCCGAACAGGGCGGGGCGCCGCAGCGGCCCCTTCATCTATATAGGCGCCCGGCCGGGGTGTCGGGGGCCCCCCGGAACGCGGTGCGTCCACGCAGAGGACACCGGTCCTCGGAGGTCGGCCGGGTGGTCTTGCGGGACTCAGCGGCGAGCGGTACGATGGCCTGCACTTCGGGCCCCCTTGTGGGGTGGAACGATTGGACTGCAGTATTACCATAGCGATTGCGTCACGGCTCCGCCACATGTGTTCGACCGACGCGTCGCGCCCTAGCTCCGATGCAAACCCGCTCCGTAGGGAGCGGCGTGTCTAGATGCAGTGATTGCGCGACGTGGTTGCGAACCGCAACCCGTCCGCCTGCCGAGCCGTCAAACCGCGTCCGCGTGCTCGCCCAGCCGTCGAGCGCCGTTCGCGTGAAGAAGTCGAACTGACAACTGAAGTTCGTCGGCTTGAGACGCCCGCACATCCCGTGAGGAGTGGGGCTCTCGGGTGTTCTTACCTCGCTAGGGAGGAGGGCGCAACATGCGTCACGCCTTGGTTCGAATTGCGTTTTGCCTGGCGGCGTTCGGGCTCGCCCGCGTCGCCGCGCCGGCCCCCGTGGCCGCGCAGACGGGCAAACTCACCGGAGTCGTGAAGGACCAAGCCACAGGACAACCGCTCGAAGGCGTGGAGGTCATGATCGAGGGCACCGGGCTCTCGACCTTCACCGCCGCGTCGGGACGGTTCTTCCTGGTCAGCGTCCCGCCGGGGACCTACACCATCACGGCGCGCCGGGTCGGCTATCAGCCGGTGGCGCAGCGGGGCGTGAACGTCGCCATCGACGTCACGCGCGAGGTGGACTTCTCGCTCAACCCGGCGCAGGCCGCCACGGTGCAGACGGTGACCATCGAAGCGCAGGCGGTCCCGCTGGTGCAGCCCGGCGTCTCGAGCAGTACCATCGGCATCTCGGGCGACGTGATTCGCGCCCTCCCGGTGGTGAGCATCGAAGGCGCGCTGAAACTGCAGCAGGGCTTCCTCCAGGTTCCGAGCAACACCGACATCATCTCCTTCACCGAATCCCGCCGCGACCCGACCAACCCCATCAGCATCCGCGGCGGCCGCGCCGGTGAGACGCTGACGATGATCGACGGGATTCCGGTCAACAACTACATCTTCGGCGGTCCCGCGATTTCGCCCGACCCCGAAGCGGTGAACCAGCTCGACTTCATCAAGGGCGGCATGGAGCCGCAGTACGGCAACGCCCTCTCCGGCATCATCAACGTCGCCACCAAGGACGGCGGCCAGGATCTCGCCGGCTCGGTGCGCTACCAGTCCTCCGCGGTGGGCGGCTGGCTGGGCGACAAGCAGGACGACCTGCAGCACTACGGTCTCGCCGACGGCTTCCTCTCCGGCTCGGTTCCCGGCACCGACAAGAAGCTCCGCTTCCTGGTGTCGGGCCGGCAGGAGCGCGGCGCCGACGCGGTGTACCAGTTCGACAACAGCATCGCCGTGCCCTCGACCCGCCCCGACGCCAACCCGTCGGCGCTGAACGAGGCCAACTTCCTCGACGTCTTCCCCGGCTGGCGCGGCTTCGGTTTCAACAACACCCAGCAGGTGATCGGCAAGCTCACCTACTTCGTGCGGCCGACCCTGAAGGTCGGGTTCCTGACCATCGACGAGCAGCAGCAGCGCAAACCGTTCGACTTCGACTTCCTGCTCACGTACGACAACCCGCTCTCGTCCCCGGGCTTCACCACCCTGGGCGATTCGGTGGCGCTGCTCAACAACCGTTACGGCTCGCGCGTGTCGCCCACCGACTTCGGCAAGACGGTGGAGGGCTCGATCAACGCCGGCCGCCGGCTCTACGTGGGCCGGGTGGAAGACATCGTCGGCCACACCTCCTATGACCTGGCGGTGGGCCGGATGCTCCTGAACCGGGTCACCTGCAACTACTGGCAGGGGATCTGCCTCGGGACCAACTTCGGCGAGCCCAACTTCACGGACGACCAGTTCCTCTCGCCGCTGGCGGGCCAGTGCTCGACGCACCCCACCTGCGGTACCGACCAGTTCTACGGCGGTGAGACCCTGAAGAGCTGGATCTTCCGCGGCGACGTGCAGTCGCAGGTGTCGGATCACCACAACCTGCAGGCCGGGGCGATGATCCTGTCCCACGACGTCACGGAGGACGAGTTCCAGAAGGTGGGGCAGAACATTCCCAACCCCTACCACAACAACTACCACGCGACCCCCTGGGACGCGGCGCTCTACGCCCAGGACCGCATCGAGTACGACTTCCTCACCGTCAAGCTGGGCGTGCGGTTCGACCTGGGGTCGGCCGGCGGCCGGTTCTGGGTGAACCCGCTCGATCCGACCAACGGCACCACCGCCGCGGACGTGTGCGCCAACCCCAGCCAGTGGCAGAACGTGACGGTGGACGAGTACGACCAGACCACCGGGACCTCGAAGAACGTGAAGATCAGCGCCAACCCGGCGTGGTCTTCGCTGGGCGTGAACTGCGTGAACCTGGGCACCGGCAAGATCGATCCCGCGGTGCTGGACTCGGCCGCCAAGATCGCGAGCTCGGACGACTTCGCGCAGTCCAAGAAGCGCCGGCAGTTCTCCCCGCGCATCGGCGTGAACTTCCCGCTGGGTCCGTCGTCGGCCGTGTACTTCAACTTCGGCCGCTACACCCAGAACCCGCTGCTCAACAACCTCTTCGTCGCCACCGGCATCGGGACGCCCACCGAGGGCACCACCGCCGGACCGGTGCTCCAGATTCCGGGCGGCGTCTCCACCCCGTTCCTGGGCAACCCCAGCCTGCTCACCGAGCAGACCACGAGCTACGAAGTGGGCTACTCCACCGAGCTGGGTGACGACTACGCCCTGGGCGTGGTGCTCTTCTCCAAGAACCAGATCGGTCTCACCGGCCTGCGCACCGGCGGCATCATCAACGGCGCGCAGATCTTCGATCCCGGCGCGACCTACCAGAGCAGCACGCCGAGTTACCGGATCCTGGTGAACCAGGACTTCCAGACGGTGCGCGGCGCGGAGCTGCAGTTCCGCCGCCGGGTCACCAACCACTGGGGCTTCGACCTGAACTACTCGCTCTCCGAGGCGCGGACCAACGCCTCGAACCCGGAGAAGGAGTTCGAGCGGCAGATCGGGCAGGGCGACCCCACCCTCACCACGGAGCAGCTGTCCGACATCGACCAGCCCAGCGTGTTCAACGCCGCGCTGATCTTCCAGGTGGGCCAGGACGCCCCCGCGGGCTGGCTGGGCGACGTGGTGCGCGACATCTCGACCAGTCTCACGTTCCGGAGCGCGAGCGGGCTGCCGTACACCCCGACCAAGGACTTCTTCGGGTTCGGGCTCTCGGAGCTGACCCGCAACACCGGCCGCGGCCCCTCCACCTTCCAGGTGGACTGGCAGTTGTCGAAGAACTTCCAGATTTCCAACCTGCGCTACGGCCTCGTGGTGCTGGTGCAGAACCTCACGGATCGTCAGAACTGCGTGCAGGTGTACGTCACCACCGGCCAGTGCACGCAGGGCGCCGTGGACGTGGCCCGGGAGCGCAACGGCAACCCGGTGGCCGCGGACGCCATTACGTCGACGTTCCTGGACCGCCCGCAGTACTTCGGAGCCCGTCGCTCCGTGCAGGCGGGATTGCGGGTGTCGTTCTAGCGGATTCGGTCTCCCCGGGCGGCCGCGGAAGGCGCGGCCGCGCCGGGGGCCGTTCGAGACCACCTACTGAGGGATTGGCTCATGACATTCACGCGTAAGCTTCTCGACGCGGCCGTGCCGGTGGCGCTGGTCTGCAGCGCCTTGATCGTGAGTCCCGGCGCCGCGAGCGCCCAGGGGCACTACCCCTACCGGCTGGGCGCCGACAGCGAGCCCCGGCCCTTCGTCCGGCGGCGCGGGCTCTCGAGCGAAGCGGACCAGGCGGTCGCCGACTTGAAGAGCGTCGGGCACTGGAACCGGGTCTGCCTCGAGAACATCTCGGCGAGCTTCGAGTTCTTCGGCTGCGACCCATTCCTCCAGGGCCTGAACAACGGCTTCACCGCGCCCTTCATCAGTGAAGCGGCGTGGATCTGGGGCGTGCCCCGCAGCGAGTGGGTGAAGGACACGGCGCTGGTGCCCTCGCTCAAGAACATCACCTGCGGCAACAGCCCCTGCGGCCTCTTCGGCGGCTACACCGTCTCCGACATCAACGAGAACGGCGCCGACGACGAGGACGCGGCGGACAACTCCCTGGGCTTTCACGCCGCGGGCGTGCAGAGCACCCAGGACAAGAGCTGTACCGACAACACCAACTCCATCGGCGCGGGAAACCCCCTGCTCGCCGGCAGCGACTGCCCCAAGACCTGGGGCGCGGAGGGCTGGAAGGGCGCCCGCAAGATTCCGCAGGCGCTTTACCTCCAGCAGTTCCTCCTCGACCCGAACAACTTCAGCTTCGAGCCGACCGCGATCAGCGACGCGCAGCTCGACGCCGCCGGCGTGCCCAATGACACCACCGCGCGCATCGGAGACTTCCAGACCTACGGATTCACGAGCGACTACTCCAAGGACATCCTTTGCGGAACCAGCGTGTTCCGGTCCTACGGCAACGTGATTCCGGCCAACAGCCCGGCGACGGGCGGCGCCGCCTGCAACACCGCCGCGCCCACCCGCTCCGGGTGGCCCCTCGGCATCCAGGTGCGGGCGGACGCCTTCACCTTCCAGTTCCCGAAGCTGAAGGAAATCGCGTACTACCAGCTGGTGTTCACCAACAAGTCCCGGGACGTCTACAACGTGCCCCTGGACTACGACTCGCTCTACATCTCGCTCAACAACGGCTGGTTCGCCAACGGTAACATTCAGCAGAACCCGGAATACGTCGCGCTCGACAAGGGCACCGAATACATCGTGACGGGCCCCTTCCAGCCCTGCGACAACTCCCGCGCGGTCAGCGACATCAACTGCGCCCGCTGGGGCGGCCCCGGCGTGGTCATCGGTCTGAACCAGGGCGCCACCGCGGTGATCATGCTGCACTCGCCGATCGGCGACCTGCGCAACAAGCTCTTCACGCGCGCCGGGAATCCGTTCTTCAACCCCGCGAACATTCACGCGGGGGACACCCTGACCTACAACATCCACCACTTCTGCGGCTTCCGGGCGTGCACCCGCAACACCTTCGCGACCGATCCCAGCATCACGCCGGACCACGAAATGCGCGCGTTCGGCATGATCTCCTCGATCGAGAAGTACGTGTACGGCGCCCGGGTGGCGGGATCGTTCACGGACCAGGTTTACTGGCACACCTTCCGGCCCTTCGGCTTCCCGACCCGCTGTGACGACACCCAGTTCCCGGTCGCCACGCCCGCCGGCTGCGGGTTCAGCCACTGGGTGCCGCCCGGCAACTGGGACTGGAACCACGACGGAATCCTGGACACCCTGCACATCGACGAGTGCAACACCAACGGCTGCGTGGCGGCGTTCGGGGATACCTTCCCCAACGGCAAGCTGAACGGCTACTCCAACGTCGGCGGTCAGATCGCCGTCGGGCCGCTGCACCTGCTGGCCGACTCCTCGGTGTCGTTCACCTTCGCGATGACCACCATCCAGGCGAACGACGCGGCCGGCCTCGCGGCACAGGTGTCGGCGGCGATCGACAACTACATGGGCTTCTACACCACGCCCAAGCCGGCGCCGGCCTGCAGGGTGACGGCGGCACGCCGCTTCACCACCGGCGACGGAGTCCCCGGCGCGCAGATCGTCTGGGACAACTCCTGCTTCCCCAAGGCCTGGACCGACGCGTTCCTGGCCGGCCAGGCGTCCGCGATCGGCGCCGCGCCGCCCAACACCCCGAACGGCAACCTCCGGGTGCTCAACCCGTGGCTCGCCGACACCCTGAACAAGCTGGCCACCGACAATCTGGCCAAGCTCGCGGTGTTCGAATCCTGCGACGACGGCGCGACGTGGACCAGCGACGGGTCGTGCACCGCCGCCACCGCGACGCCGGGGAGTGAGTTCGGGGATCTGGGCTTCCTGCCGCGCGAAGTCATCCCGTCGTCGGACACCATGCCGTCGGAGTTCAGCGTGGTGAACCCGCTGCCGGGCCACACCTACACCTTTGCGCTGGTGGGCGAGACCCGGGGCGCGATCTTCACGGTGCAGAACGGCGACTCGGTGGCCCAGAACGGCGCGCCCGGCGACACCACCTGGTACTGCGCCAGGAACTGCCGGGCCCAGCTCGAC